>Ga0224746_10373_pt1 | contig 10288 bp, 8 predicted proteins | sample LIM_F_Water_Bulk_FD_183000 | JGI IMG/M metagenome (GOLD analysis project Ga0224746, IMG submission 183000) | Enriched cells from gastrointestinal tract of the lab mouse from Pacific Northwest National Laboratory (PNNL), Richland, Washington... | ecosystem: Host-associated > Mammals > Digestive... | reverse complement strand
CGTCTCGGCGGTATCTCCTGCCCTGTAAAATATGGCTTCAAGGGTGCCATGCCGGAATTGATAATCAGCAGGCTGTTATCATTGTGCGGCACCAGCGAGAAGCTTATGATATCTGGGTAAACGAGATTGGCGTGCCTGCTGAGAAGATTACACGCTTTTACCGTGACCCGGAGACAGGCGAATGTGACAATTTCTGGGAGCATGGGGCAGGCCCCTGCGGTCCCTGCTCGGAGATTTACTATGACAGGGGCATCAAGTATGGCTGCGGGAAACCCGACTGCAAGGTAGGGTGTGACTGTGACCGTTACATGGAAGTCTGGAATGATGTATTTACGCAGTTTGAGGGAGACGGCAACGGGCATTACGAGGAGCTTGCACAGAAGAACATTGATACTGGCATGGGACTGGAAAGACTTGCGGTTGTCGTTCAGGATGTCGATACGGTGTTTGACATCAATACGATGAAAGCAATCCGTGACAAAATTTGTGCGGTTGCGGGTGTGGAATATCAGAGGGATGAAAAGAATGACGTTTCCATCAGACTGATTACGGATCATATCCGTTCTGCAACCTTTATGGTTTCTGATGGCATTATGCCGACAAATGAAGGGCGCGGGTATGTGCTCAGACGAATTATCCGGCGTGCGGCGCGCCATGGAAGGATGCTTGGTATTGAGGGCACCTTTATGGCTGACTTTGCAAAGACGGTTATTGATGAGTGCAAGGACGGTTATCCCGAGCTTGATGAGAAAAAAGATTTTATTTTTAAGGTGCTGACACAGGAAGAGGAAAAATTTAATAAGACGATTGACCAGGGACTTGCGATTCTTGCCGACATGCAGGATAAGATGCAGGCGGCAGGGGAGAACGTTCTTTCCGGGGAGAATGTCTTCAAACTGTATGACACATATGGATTTCCTGTGGACCTCACGCATGAAATCCTGGAGGAAAAAGGGTTTTCCATTGATGAGGACGGATTTCGTGCAGCCATGGAGGAGCAGCGCACCAAGGCAAGAAATGCGCGCAAGGAGACAAACTACATGGGTGCGGACGCGACCGTGTATGAGTCGATTGACCCTGCCATAACATCCTCATTTGTCGGATATGATACATTGACGGCAGCTTCGAGGATTTCCGTGCTGACGACAGAGAGTGAGCTTGTCGAGGCGCTTTCTGACGGGGAAATCGGAACGATTATTGTCGATGAGACACCATTTTATGCGACCATGGGCGGGCAGCAGGGTGACAAAGGTATTATCACTGCTGATTCCGGTGAATTTGCCGTGGAGGACACGATAAAACTGCTGGGCGGCAAAGTCGGACATATCGGCAGGGTGACACGCGGTATGATGAAAGTGGGTGATGCGGTTACCTTGCAGGTGGATGGGACACTGCGTGCAAAAATCTGCAAAAACCACTCTGCAACACACTTATTGCAGAAAGCGCTCCGTGAGGTGCTTGGAACACATGTACAGCAGAAAGGCTCCTATCAGGATGGGGAGCGTACAAGATTTGACTTCAGCCACTTTGAGGCAATGACCGCTGACGAGCTTGCGGCAGTTGAGAAGATGGTCAATGAAAAGATTGCGGAGAACATCGCTGTTGACACACAGGTCATGACGATGGATGAGGCGAAAAAGACAGGTGCCATGGCTTTGTTTGACGAAAAGTATGGTGAGACGGTGCGCGTTGTGTCAATGGGGGATTTCTCCAAGGAATTCTGTGGCGGCACGCATGTAAAAAGCACAGGGGATATCGCCGTGTTCAAGATTGCATCCGAAAGCGGCATTGCAGCTGGTGTGCGCCGTATTGAAGCACTGACAGGGGACAATGTGCTGGAATATTATAGGAATGTTGAGAATCAGCTGGAAGCGGCGGCAAAGGCGGCAAAGACATCCCCTGCAAACCTGATTGACAAAATCGAGCACATGATGGCAGAAATCAAGGCGCTTCAGGGTGAGAATGAGTCACTAAGGAGCAAGGCGGCAAAGGACGCGCTTGGTGATGTCATGAACCAGGTGACCGATGTAAAGGGCGTGAAGCTCCTTGCTGCGAGGGTTGACGGAGTGGACATGAATGGTCTGAGGAACCTGGGTGACCAGCTGAAGGCAAAGCTTGGAGAAGGCGTTGTGGTACTTGCATCAGGCGTCGACGGCAAGGTGAATCTTGTGGCGATGGCAACGGATGGCGCCATGGCAAAGGGCGCCCATTCAGGCAACCTTATCAAGGGAATTGCCGGACTTGTAGGCGGTGGCGGCGGCGGACGTCCCAACATGGCACAGGCCGGTGGAAAGAATCCGGAAGGAATTGACAAGGCGGTTGCGGAGGCAGAAACCATTCTTGAAGGACAGATAAAATAATATTTATGAAAAATAAGTAAAATTAATCCAAAAAAACTATTGACGTGTGCGCGATATGTGATATAATCATAAATGTGCAATTAAGTATACCCGAACAGTCTGGCACACAATAATAGGGCTGGAGGGAGGTTAGGTGTGATAGCATGTCAAATGTAATCGTTAAAGAAAACGAGACTTTGGATAGCGCTTTACGCAGATTTAAGAGAAGTTGCGCTAAAGCCGGAATTCAGCAGGAAATCCGTAAAAGAGAGCATTACGAGAAGCCAAGCGTAAAACGCAAGAAGAAGTCAGAAGCAGCTAGAAAACGTAAATATAATTAATTTTTATTAATTGAATCAAAATCCTTGGCTGTTTCGCCAAGGATTTTTGCGTGAGGAGTGAGGTTATTGGAAAAAATTTCTATGTGGCTGGCAAAGTATCAGGTGGCAGGATATGATATGTACCATATCGTTGCGTGCTTTTTCCTATTTAGTATTATTGGGTGGATGGTTGAGTCTGTCTATATGTCGCTGTGCAATAAGAAGATTACCAACAGGGGGTTTATGACGGGACCGTACTGTCCGATTTATGGTGTCGGGGCGACGCTGGGGTATATTATATTACACCCATTGGCGCATAACATTGCGGCATTGTACATAGTAGGTGCGCTGCTTGCCACCTTGTTTGAGTTTATCGTGGCAAAGTTAATGATGCGGCTTTTTGGCGAGGTCTGGTGGGACTATAACGACAAGTTTTGCAATTACAAGGGAATGGTCTGTCTGGAAAGCACGCTGGCATGGGGACTGTATGCGGTGGTCATCATTACATTCCTGTTCGAAAAGGTGATTCGTTTTGTGGACAGATATCCCAGGGCATGGGGGCTTAAGACCATTGCGCTGGTTCTGGCGATGGGCATACTGGATTTTGGGTATCACTTTTCCATGTCTGTTAAAATTGACGAGGAGATGCGGGAAGAGCTTATCGGAAAGAAGGATGAATTTGTGGAATTCTGCCATAGATTAATCGGAAGGTAATAGAAAAAATGTCTGGGAAAGAATATCGAAAAACGATATTCTTTCTTTGTAGTGAGACAAAGACATTTTGAAGCAGGCATATACGGCTAAAAGTCGGCATAGACTTCATAATAAGTAAGGTATGAGGTCTGCTTTATGAAAAGTGTCAGGCAAAGGAAACACAATAAAATATATGAAAGAATAAATCGAATCATTTCAGCTGCATTGTGCATTGCGTTACTGTGCGGCAGCATGGTTTTTGCCGAGGAGGATGCGGCACAGGGCAGTGCGGCGAACTCCACGGCTTTGACGCTGGCATCACCGTCCGCGATATTGATGGAGGCGTCAACAGGTACTGTCCTGTTTGAAAAAAATCCGGATGAGATACGCAGCCCGGCAAGTATTACAAAGATTATGACGCTGCTCCTTACGTTTGAAGCCCTTGAGAAAGGCAGGATAAAGCTTGAGGATGAGGTGTGTACGAGCGCTTATGCAAAATCAATGGGCGGTTCACAGGTTTTCCTTGAGGAAGGAGAGATACAGACGGTAGACACGCTCATCAAATGCATCACAGTGGCAAGCGGGAATGATGCTTCTGTGGCGATGGCAGAGTATATAGCCGGAAGTGAGTCGGAATTTGTCAACATGATGAATGAAAAGGCAGCAAAGCTTGGCATGGCAAATACACATTTTCTTGACTGCTGCGGTCTCAGCTCAGACAGTGCGCACCACACAACGGCAAGGGATGTGGCAATCATGTCAAAGGAGCTGATTACCAGATATCCACAGATATATAATTACACAAAAATCTGGATGGAGGACATTACCCATGTGACAAGGCAGGGGAGCAAGCCGTTTACACTGTCCAGCACCAACAAGCTGCTCAAACAGTACCAGTGGACGACAGGCTTAAAGACGGGTTCCACGAATGCGGCAAAATACTGCTTTAGTGCGACGGCTAATAAGGACGGTATTGACCTGATTGCCGTCATTATGGGTGCACCGGACTTTAAAATCAGGTTCGCGGAGGCGAGGAGCCTTCTGGAATACGGATTTGCCATGACCAGGCTGTATGTGGATGAAAACAGGGAACCGTTAAACAATGTCCCTGTGACGGGCGGCAAGGCGGAATTTCTTGCAGTGGAGCCAAAAGGCGCATTTCGTTATCTGGACACGAACGGAGCGGATTTTAGCCAGATTGAGAAGAAATACCAGTATTCGGATGCCGTCACGGCGCCTGTTAAAAAAGGGGCAGAGGTCGGGCATATCAGTTACATCCTTGGCGGTAAGGAGATTGGCAAAGTCGCCATTATCACCTCGGAGGCGGTGGAAAAGGCATATTATATAGACTATCTGAAAAAGATATTTATGAAATATCTGATATAAAAAAACATTGCGGGAGCAGGGGGGAGAATCAATTGAGATGCAAAGTGTATTAGGAATAGGTATTCTTGCCATTGTCATAGTGGCTGCTGCGCTTCTTGCAGTCGGGATGATAGACGGAAACCGGTTTGTGACAGTAAAGGAGGAATTCCAACTTTCGGGACTGGCAAAGGAGTGCAGGTTTGTGCTGATATCCGACCTTCACAGTAAAGTATACGGAAAGAAAAATGACAAGGTCATTGATGCCATCAAAAAGATCCATCCGGATTTTATCATACTGGCAGGCGACCTTGTCACATCAAAAGCGAGTGAGGACATGACACCGGGTATCGAGCTGGTGAAGGCGCTGGGCAGGGATTACAGGGTATATTATGGTCTGGGAAACCACGAGTCAAAACTGCGGCAGCGCCCTGATAAATTTGGCGACAAGTTTGACAGGCTGAAAGCCGGAGTAAGGGATAAAAATGTTTTTTTGCTTGAGAATGCGTCCACCGATATTCCGGAGTACAATATTAAGGTAACAGGACTGGATTTGGATTTGAAATATTTTGCACATTTCAGAATTAGAAAGATAGAGGAAGGATATCTGCAAAAGGTTCTTCCGAACTGTGATAAAGGCAGATGCAATATTCTGATAGCGCACAACCCTGATTATTTTGAGGATTATGCCCGGTGGGGGGCAGACCTGGTGCTGTCAGGGCATGTTCACGGAGGTATCATGCGGCTGCCGTTTCTGGGTGGTGTCATAGCGCCTTCCTACAAAATATTTCCGAAATATGACGGAGGTGTATTCAAATCGGGAAACTCCGTCATGCTGCTGGGGCGCGGCATGGGTTCCCACACGATACCGCTCCGCTTTTTTAATCCGGCAGAGTTATATGATGTAACGTTAAAACCAAAGTAAGATATGAATGTGACAGTTCAGCTCAGGACTTTGTGCTTGCTGCAAAGTCCGTGAGACAGCGTAGTGGCAGAGAGACATCAAGCTACCACGAAGTGGTTTTGCATGGCTTGATGCATGTAACAGGAAGCCGAAGGCTGAATGTTACATGCGAATAACAGTTTGCATTGCATTTTCCTTCAAATCTATGTAAAATAAAAAAGATACAGTTATTGCCATTTCTTTTATTTTATCTTGGATTTGGGGGTTTTTATATGGGCTTGTCTGTGAGACTGGAAGTATTTGAGGGACCATTGGATTTATTGCTTTATTTAATAGAAAAAAACAAGATAGATATCTATGACATACCAATTGTGGTTATCACGGAACAGTATCTGGACTATATCCGGAATATGCAGACAGAGGACATGAATGTCATGAGCGAGTTTCTCGTAATGGCGGCGACGCTTCTTGACATCAAATGCAGGATGCTTCTTCCAAAGGAAGTCAACGAGGAAGGTGAGGAAGAAGACCCGAGGGCAGAACTGGTACAGAAGCTCCTCGAATATAAAATGTATAAGTATATGGCATTGGAGCTTCGGGACAAGCAGGTGGATGCGGCGAAGAGCTGGTTTAAAAAGCCCATGCTGCCCAGGGAGGTCATGGACTACCAGTATCCGATAGATTACGAGGAGCTTGCAGGGGACGTGAATCTGGCAAAGTTACATGAGATATTCAAGGCGGTGATGCGGCGTCAGGAGGACAAGATTGACCCCATCAGAAGCCAGTTTGGGAAGATAGAGAAGGACGAAATTAATCTGGAAGAAAAGCAGGGATATATAGAGGAGTACGTCAAGAACCACCGGAGATTCAGTTTCCGGAGTCTTCTGGAAAAACAGGGAAGCAAGATGGAGGTCATTGTCACGTTTATGGCGATACTGGAAATGATGAAGCAGGGGATTATCTCGATTGAACAGGAGGAGACTTTTGCGGATATCATCATCACATCGAGTCTTGCGGCATAAAGGAAAAGATAAAGGTAAGTATTGGTATGGAAGAGAAAAGGATAATGGCAGTGATAGAGGCAGTGCTGTTTGCCATGGGTGATTCGGTGGAGCTGTCGAGACTGAATCATGTGCTTGAGATTCCGGAAAAGGAAATCAGTGAAATCATTGCCAAAATGAACGATAAATATAAAAGACAGGACAGGGGAATTTATATTGTAGAGCTTGAGGACGCTGTGCAGCTGTGTACTAAGCCCGAGCTGTACGAGTATCTGATAAAGGTGGCGAAAGCACCTAGGAAATATGTGTTATCGGATACCCTGCTTGAAACGCTTTCGATAATCGCGTACAAGCAGCCAGTGACGCGGCTTGAGGTGGAAAAGATACGGGGAGTCAGCTGTGACCATGCGGTGAACCGTCTTTTGGAATTTAACCTGATACAGGAGCTTGGCAGGCTTGACGCGCCGGGGCGCCCGCTGCTCTTTGGTACTACAGAAGAATTTCTGAGGACGTTCGGCGTCAAGTCACTGGGCGATCTTCCGATACTGAATCCGGAGCAGATAGAGGATTTCCGGAAACAGGCTGAGGAGGAAGCCGGGGAGGCGCCGGAACTGAAGGTAGAGATTTAGCGGTAACGTGTATGGAGGGGAGACTGTCAATGTCGAATCAGGAAAACGAGAGAAACAGAAAAATCTGTGTGCTTGGCGTGGCGGGAGGTTCCGCCTCAGGGAAAACGACAATTATTAAGAAGCTGAATGAGTATTTTGGAAATGACATTGCGGTAATCAGCCATGATAATTATTACAAGGCGCATGATGATATGCCGTTTGAGGAGCGCGAAAAGCTCAACTATGACCATCCGGATGCTTTTGAGTCGGAACGGATGGCAGAGGACGTCCGCAGACTGATAAAGGGGTATGACATAGAGATGCCAACATATGATTATTGTATGCATACACGGTCAGACAGGACAGTCATTGTGGAGCCGAGGCAGGTTATCATCCTTGAGGGAATCCTGGTACTGGAAAACCGTGAGCTCAGGGACTTGATGGATGTAAAAATATATGTGGACACAGATGCGGATGAAAGGTTAATCCGCAGAATCCGGCGAGACATGATAGAGCGTGGCAGGAGCATAGAGTCCATTGTTGCGCAATACAGTGAGACAGTAAAACCGATGCATGAGGAGTTTGTGGAACCGTCCAAAAAATATGCAGACATTATTATACCCAGAGGCGGGGAAAATGTCCCAGGGCTTGAAATGCTGACAACATATCTTACAAAGATGTTGAAATAAGGACTGGGTGTCAGCTGTGGGGGGAGGGCAGATGAAAAGAAAGCATGAATTTTTTGGCTTTTTTGCGCAAATCCGGTATACGAAGGCAGCTGTACATTGTTTATATCCTTGCCGTTTTCCTCCCTGTAATATTAATAGGTACTTTTCTGGTAGGCAGTACCTATCAATTGCTGACAGATTATCACAGGGATTTGCTGGAATCGGATAATCTTCGTGTGAGGACGATCCTTTTTGAGATAACAACGCAGGCTTACAATATTTCGGAAGAATTGTCTTTCAATGAGGAAGTGCTTTCGATGTTAAAAGGAAAGTATCCTTCGGAGGAAGCGTTTGTTGAGATGGTGAATGCGCATGCCTCGATTGTTGACAACTATATGTATCATTATACAGAAATTGGTCAGATAGATATTTATTGTGACAATCCGGATATCTATACATATAAACAATACCAGGGTGTGGATGAGGTGGCGGAGACGGACTGGTATCAGAGGGCAGTGTCGCAGAACAGTGTTTTCTGGAAAGAGATGAAGAATGTTGACGAACACGGTAATCAATACTGGAGTCTGTGTCTGGTAAGACAGATTCCGCTTGTCAATTCTGATTATAATGCCGTGCTTGTGATACGAATAAGTGACAATTACCTGAAAACACGTATTAGTAGTCAGGAATACAGAAACAGTGCATCCGTTGACAAGGGTGTTGTATTTTATGCATCGGACAGGGAGGATTATGGTGCAACACAGCTGATAGACATTGATTATGATGAGAATTATTTTCAGTACATCGGGAGTAAAAAGATAAAAAATCACACCTGCTTTGTCGGTGTGCCTACACTCCGGCTGTATCAGTCTGACTCAAGGATTTATATTTGCACGGTCAATGACAAATCGTATGACAATATCAGAAGCATTATCGAAACCTGTCTGATTATCATTTTGCTTGCAATACTGGTTCCTGGGATTCTGGTACACTTTTTTACCATGTATTTTACGGGGCGTGTGTCCGCACTGCGGCATGTGATGCATCAGGCGAGCAATGAGGACTATGATTTTAAGGAGATTGTCCGTGGCGGTGATGAGCTTTCGGAGGCGTTTGCAGACCTTGAGGTTATGGTGCAGAAAATCAAGGAAAAGGATGCGCTGATGTACAAGACCATACTGAATGAGCAGGAGCTTGTCAATGAGCAGCAGAAGATGGAATTTAAGATGCTTGCAAGCCAGATTAATCCGCATTTTCTGTACAATACACTGGAAACGATACGCATGAAGGCATACACGGCAGGCGACAAGGAGGTTGCGACTGCCATAAAGCTCTTGGGGAAATCCATGCGGTACGTGCTTGAGAACAGCGGAACGGCATTTACTTCCCTTCAGGATGAGCTCAAATTTTAGCACATACCAAGTATAATTGCACGTATCATATTGTTTTTATTCCGAAATATCGCCGGAAAGTGATGTATGGGAAGATTGGGAAAGAGGTTGGCGAGATATTGTCAGAACAGGAGGAGTGCAGTAGAATAGAAGGATAAAGAGCCTCTTTTAAGAGGCAGCCAAGTACCAGGTTGTAATTTACGAAAAGTTCGGACTATCCCCCGAAGACCAAAGCTATCATTTTGCCGATTTGCTAAACATCACCAACAATGGCAACCACACCTTTGAGTCCTTCGAGGAGGGGCATAAAAATGTGATTCTGTTAAAGGGTTCTTTTGCACTCAGACGCTTTGAAGAGTTTCTGCACCATTATGAAAAGCCGAACTTCAGGAAGGAAGTCCTATGGACTCGCTTTTTCTCGCATATGGGCGTCCTGTCGAGAACCCGGATGAAATCTATCTGTCTTATGAGGAAGCCGATACCCTGATTCAGAGACGCTTTTTCTGTATCCAGGGACAGCATACACTGGGATATGATGAACTGCCCGCCATCCCTTCCCATAACAACCAGATTCATGACGACAAGCTTCACGAATACTGCGATTGACAGCCCCATAAAAATTACCATTCAAATATGAATCTTATTCGTACTCTGCTGCTTTTCTGAGCGCTGTCTCATTCTCGCACCACTCAATGCACTCCTGATAGCCATAGCTGTCAGCATCCGAACGCATCTTTGCAACGACAGAATCAAACTCAGAATCATCCTTTGCGTAGACTGCCTGCCATGAACCGTTCTGGATACATGTCTTTACCTACTCCCATGTTGTTGCAAGCTCATCAGACTTTGCGCTTTCTGCATAAGTATGTGGAAGGGAAACAGAGTAAGTCACAGCCATACGGCTTGACCACCGGCTCTGCCGGTGGTTTGGATGAACCCCTCCGGGGCATTTTTCGGTTCCGCCTGTAGGCGGTGTCTAAGCAACCCCTTTTTCGGTGCTGC
>Ga0224746_10371_pt1 | contig 10293 bp, 13 predicted proteins | sample LIM_F_Water_Bulk_FD_183000 | JGI IMG/M metagenome (GOLD analysis project Ga0224746, IMG submission 183000) | Enriched cells from gastrointestinal tract of the lab mouse from Pacific Northwest National Laboratory (PNNL), Richland, Washington... | ecosystem: Host-associated > Mammals > Digestive... | reverse complement strand
AATTTCATCTGTAACCACATCTTCCAAAACCGCAGATCTGCCGGGAAATAGACTGATCGTTAGATTCATCTATTTCCCGGCGCCGCCTGAATGTATCAGATAGAGTGTGTTCCTAAGTAATCTGAATTTTCATCCGCCTTAAAGTAAAGCTGCATCGCCCCATACTCGCCCAATTCCATGGGAATCGGAACCCCCGCGTGCATCAATGCATTTCCGTCAAATACCTTGCCTTCGATGCATTTGTGATCTACCCGCGGTTCCGCTCCGGTATAAAGCTTTACATCCCGCTTCTCTGCTTCGCACCGGTACGCTCCTTCCGGCAGAAGCCCCCTGCATACATGGTTTCGGATCATCTCATGATAAATGTGGGACAATGCCGCCAGCCCTTCCGCGGAATAAGCCATTGCTGCCTCGGGCGTGTACAGGCGTTCCCCGGTCGCCCCCCGCATCGTATGGATTTCCCGCAAATCCGCGGTCATAGTATTGAAGCAGATAACTCATATTCTGTTCTGTTTTTGCGCCGTAATACAAATGCAGCAAAAAGCCAAGCGGATGGATGCCGATTTGATAGGTCGTATGCTTTGTCTGTATTGTAATTATTTTCATGAGCCCGTTCCTCCTTGCCCGCGAAACGTTTATTTTCCTCCGGTCATTGCCACGCCTTCGATGAACTGTCTCTGGAAGATCAGGTACAGCACGACCATCGGCAGCATTGCCAGAAGGGAGCCTGCCATCAGCACCGGATAGTTGGTGCTGAACTGTCCGTTCAGGCTGGAAAGCCCGGCAGACAATGTGGTGGCATTGATATCTGTATTTACGATCAGCGGCCACATCAGGTCGGTATACGCAAACACGGCGGTAAATACGGTCAGAGCCGCAACGGAAGACCGGGTCAGCGGGAACATGACCTTATAGAAGGTCTGCCAGCGGCTGCATCCGTCCAGATATGCCGCCTCCTCCACCTCATCCGGGATTCCCATGTAATCCTGCCTTAAAAAATTGTCCCGAATGCGCTGACGATTCCCGGAAATACCAGTGCAAATAAGGTATTTGTCGCTCCCAGTTTCGCGATCATCTGATACTGCGGGATGATGAAGATCTGCCCCGGTATCATCTGCTGTACGATGATCAGTATAAACAACACATTTTTTCCTTTGAAATTTAATTTTGCAAATGCGTATCCTGCCATGGAGCAGAAAGCCACCGCGCAGACTACACGGACAACGATCATCAGGATCGTATTGATATACAGCTTTCCAAAGGGCAGAAGGTCTGTAGCCTTTGCAAATGAATCCATATTCCAGTTCGACGGCAGAATCGTCGGCGGAATCTGCATGACCTCCGCATTGGTCTTAAATGCGGTGAGCAGCATCCAGATAAATGGAAAGATCATGATGACCGCCCCGATTATCAAAGCCACATAGGTCAGCAATGTGGACATCCCCTGTTTTTTCTTCATCTATTACACCTCCTGAATTTGTAACCAATTTGCGCAGCAAATTGATTGCCTTCTTGCCCGCCATCTGCGAAGCAGATTTTTAATGCGGGCAATACCCATATCATTTTTTCATACGATACTTTACACTACCAATGCAGCGCCGCCTCACTTTCGCCGGGCGGCACTTGCCTTATTTCCTATACTTCGTAGTTCACCCATTTTTTCTGTCCGAGGAACTGGAGCAGGGTGACAGCGCCGATCAGCACGACGGTCCAGATGACGATCGCAGACGCGTACCCTCTGTTTCCTGAGACGAAAGACTCACGGTAGAACAGATAGATCAGCGACTGTGCTTTTCCCAGCGCCGGGTTGCCCTCTCCCACCATCATATACAGCAGGTCATACACCTTCAGGGACGCCATCAGACGCATGATCAATACTACAAATAATGTCGGCGACACCATCGGCAGCGTGATATACCAGAACTGCTGCAATTTGCTGCATCCGTCCAGGCTGGCCGCCTCATAGTAGCTCTTGGATACATTCTGGATTCCGGAGAGCAGAAGCACCGCGTCATATCCCAGCGCGCTCCAGATTGCCACGATGGCTACCGTGATGATAACGACGTTTGGATCTGTGATCCAGTCCACTCCGACATGGAATACGGTGTTGATGATTCCGTATTCTGAGTTGAACATCCACTTCCATACCATGGCAACCGCTGCCGGCGCCACCACCATAGGCAGGAAAAAGATTGCGCGGAATACGACCTTCCCTTTGATCTTTGCATTTAACAGAACCGCGATCACCAGTGCCAGCAGAACTCCCACCGGCACGGTCAGGATACAGAAGAACACCGTATTCCACGTAGCCCTCAAAAACTCTTCGCTGGTAAACATTTTGGTATAATTGCTCAGCCCGACAAATTTATGTACGCCAAATACCTTTGCATTTGTAAAGCTTAAATAAATCGTCTGCAGAAACGGATATACGTTCAGTACGAGCAGACCAATGATGGTCGGCGCTACCAGAAGATATCCCCAGAAATGATCCTGGTCTATTTTTCCATTTTTCTTCATGTGGAAATCCTCCTTTAAATGATACCCGGAATCCCGAAAATGCAGGTGAAGCGGGATTCCGGCCCCGGTACTGCCCAGGAGCGGACAGGAAACCCGATCAGTACTCCTCCATGGCCTCGGTCACGGAATCCTGCATTTTCTGAATCCCCTCGTCCACGGTCAGAGTTCCTGCATAAATGTCCAGCATTACCTGCTCGACTCTCGGCTCCCAGTCCGGGCGGGACGGATTGTTGACATATTTTACGCTGTAGTCAAAGGCGCCGGTCAGATTTCCGACACTGAGTTCAAATCCATTGTCCGCAAATGTCTTTACCCAGGTTTCTTCCAGCCCGTTGTACGCAGGGATTGCCACACCGGATTCCCCCTGAATCCTCTGCCCTTCCTCGGAACCAAGGAATGCCAGGAAATCCATTGCCAGTTCTTTGTTTTTTCCCTGCGCCGCGGTTGCGTAGGAAACGCTGTTGGAAATCACTGCGCGGCCATCCCCCTTTGCCGGGTCCGGACATTTAGGCAGCACTGCCACGTCCCATTTTCCATTCATTTCCGTATAGGTATTGCACAAATTGACCAGATCCCAGTTGCCTGCATAGTACATTGCACCCTCGCCGGAGAAGAACAGCTCGGATGCGCCCGTATTCGCGAACTGAGCCTGAGTCGGGCACCAGTCGTTGTTCTGGATATTGACATAATATTCAATAGCATCTGCCGTCGCCGGGTCCGTGTACATCGCCTCTGTGCCGTCTTCATTTAAAATGGCGCCGCCGTTCTGGTATACGAAATTCCAGTAGCCGATCTGGTCATGCGAATATGCCATGTATCCGTACTTTCCGGTCTTCTCGTTGATCTGTGCGGAGGCATTTTCTAGGTCGTCCCAAGTCCATTCCTCATTTGGATATTCCACCTCTGCCTGATCAAAAAGCTCTTTGTTGTAGAGAAGCGCAATGGTATCTTTGTCCTTCGGTACGCCGTACAGCTTACCGTCGCTTCCCTTTGCATTGGCCGTGGCAATCTCAGAATAATCTGACTCGTCGATGATCTCGGAACAGTCCGCCAAAATCCCGTTATCCGCATATTTGAACATCTGATTGGAATGCATCCAGAAAATATCGGGCATCGTATTGCTTGTGGCCGCTCCTTCCAGCTTGGTCCAGTATTCATCCCAGCCTGTCGCCTGTACTTCAATACTCACATCCGGATTCTTCTCTGTATATGCGTCTGCAATCGCTTCCATCCCGGCTTTCTGTCCGGGATCCCAGATCAGAAAAATCATGCTTTCGCTTTTCGCGCCCCCGCCCGAACCGCCTGAACCGCAGCCTGCCAAACATCCCGTTGCCATAGATGCTGCGCAGAATATGGAGATTCCTCTTTTTACCCATTTGTTCATTTTTCGTTCCTCCCACCTATTTTTGGCATCATTAAATATACCCAAATCAAACATCTTTTAATTTGAGGCTGAAAACAAATATCAAATTATCTTTTCACTGATTTTCTTTAGAATCGGCCGAATCCCCTTGACTTTACGCCCATCTCTTGGACTGTATTTATTATATTTTAAGAAACTCACTTTTGAAATATCCGGCGCAATCCAGTTATATACCATGGTGCACTTTTTCGTGTCAAAAATGCATATTCGTGTGCATTATGATATATCACTTCGCATTGAAATTGAACTATCTATTTCTTTATGATATACTGATATTTAATCGGAAGCTTCTATGAATGATAAAGGAATGGGGTGATCTGTATATGAATGACATTTTTTATGTGCTGCAGAATCAGACTTTTATCGACCTGTGTATCTACCAGTTCGGATATGCGCAAAATGACCCGCTGTCTTCCTATGGGCCGCATATCCGTTCCCATTATCTGTTCCATTATGTAATCTCAGGCTGCGGCACTCTGCAGGCTACGGACGAGAACGGCGCGGACCATACGTATCACATCCGCAGCAACCAGGGATTCCTCATTGTACCAGGGCAGATTACCACCTATACCGCCGATAAAGAGCATCCCTGGGAATATACCTGGATTGAATTTGACGGAATGCACGCGAAGGAAGCGCTCATGCTTTCCGGGCTTTCGATCAATAATCCGGTGTACCGCTCCTCGGAAAAGATTTATTCCGCCAAGCTGAAGGAATCCATGCTTTATATCGCGCATCATCCTACGGAAACGCCTTTTAACCTGCTGTCGCACCTGTACATGTTCATAGACTGCCTGATGCGTTCATCCGCATCCAGAACCACACCCTCCAGCAGCGGCATGAGTACCTATTATCTGGAATGGGCATTCAGCTATATTGCCCAGAATTTTCAAAATGATATTACCATTGCGGGAATTGCGGAATCCTGTAAAATCCACCGGAACTACCTCTGCAAGATTTTCCGGGAGCATGTGGGAGTCAGTCCCCAGGAGTTTTTGATCACTTACCGGATGAACAAGGCGGAACAGCTTCTGAAAACCACCAGTTTATCCATCAAGGATATTGGAAATGCTGTAGGATATCCGAATCAACTGCATTTTTCCAGGGCCTTTAAAAATACTTACGGGGTATCGCCGAGCCAGTGGCGGAAAGCACAGCAGACCGGCGAGAAAGGAAGTGACCGTATTTGAAAAAATATAACCACTACGAGCTGCATTTTCAATTTGAATTAAAAGATGGCATTCATTTTACCAACGCCCAGTATATTCATCCTTTAAAGCAGCAGCTTGTGCAAAGCTATACGGCTTGTTTTGCTCGGGATATGAATATAAAAGCTGCCATTATTTTTGGAAGCAGTGTGGAGTTTCACTGTCACAGCTTCAGTGATCTGGATATCTGTATTGAACGTTATAATTCAGAAAAAGGGTTCCGGGACTACCCCCAGGAATATATGGCTGAAACGGATATTGTGTATTTTGATTCAATTGGTGCACGTTTGAAACAGGAGATTGAACAAAAAGGAATCGTTGTTTTTGACAGGGAGGGTGCTTATGTGTGATATACGCTTATTCAAATCTGCTTATACAGATCTGGAGCTGGCAGCAGAAATTTATCGTATTCCAAGAAATGATGAAGCATTTCTCAATGGTATTGCATATCATTTACAGCAGTCTGTGGAAAAGCTGCTGAAAGCATTTCTGGAATGTAAAGGAGTCACGGTACCAAATACTCATGATATCTACAAACTGGTCCGAATGTCCAGAGATAATGGCTCCAATATCTTTTTAACAGAATGGCTGGAAAATCGTGCCGATACACTGACTCGCTGGGAAATGGATACGCGGTACAATATGGATTATTCCGTGGAATCGGAAAAAGTAAAAGAAGGCATTGAAGAGATCAGACATCTTTTTGATATAAATGGTATCAAGCATGAATTAAGGCAGGAGCTGCGGGATGATGAGATAAAAAAGAAGCTTGTCTCTTTTTTTCCAAAGGATTTTATGCCTGCGGACGATTTTGAATGGAACTGCTTTTACCAGATTTACAGGAAACAGCTTCCTGAAAGCTGACCGGGAAGAGGTTACTCTGACGGCTTGCCGTCAAGCTGATTCATTCCCGATCATTTATGAAATTCTGCCCATCAAAGAAAGGAGGCAAACACAGCCGCCCCTGCGACGGTACAGAGCCCGCTGACCACGATCGCCAGGCTGCTCATGGCTCCTTCGATCTTTCCCATTTCCATGGCCTTCGCCGTGCCTACCGCGTGGGATGCGGTTCCGATGGCGAGACCTTTGGAGATGGCATGTTTGATTCCGAAAACCCTGCACAATGTCTCCGCGGCCATATTTCCGAATACGCCTGTAATGATGATCACGGCGGTAGTGATCACCACATACCCGCCCAGTTCCTCCGATACGCCCATCCCAATGGCTGTGGTGATGGACTTAGGCAGCAGCGTCACATATTCTTCGTGGGTCAGCCGGAAAATAAATGCCAGTGCCAGGACCGATACCAGGCTTGTCAGTACGCCGGAAAGGATGCCGATGCATATAGCCGCCCCGTGCTTTTTCAGAAGCTCGATCTGCTGGTACAGCGGGATTGCAAGGCTGACAGTGGCCGGGGTAAGCAGGTAGCTGAGATATTTTGCGCTGCTGTTATAGGCTTCATAATCGATTTTGAACAGGGCAAGAAATGCGACCACCAGCACGATGGCGATCAACAGGGGATTCAGGATGGGCAGCTTCCATTTCTTTTTTACCGCCGTTCCGACCGAATAGCCTGCCAGGCTGATGACGACTCCCAGTGTTGCCGATTCCAGAAAAAATCCATTCATTTTTTATTTCCCTTCCTTGTATCTACGGTTCCTTATGTTTCAGCATAAAATCTGTGACTTTACCGGTTGCAAACATGACAAGGCATGTGGTAACGGGAATGATCACGCACAGCGGAACCAGCATCCCGCGCATCTGCTCCCAGGAAACCAGAAGCCCTGCTGCCGGCGGAATGAACATCAGCGGCATGATCTCGATCAAAAATTCGCCAGCGTCCTTCACCTGATCCAGCCTGATCACCTTGAAAAGCAGTAAGCCGAACAACAGTACAAGTCCGTATATACTGGCCGGGATCGGAAGCGGAATGAGATACTTCAAAAGCTCGCCTGCGCAGGTCACCGACAGGATGATTCCAAATTGTCTGATATATTTCATATAAAATTCCTTTCTTTTTGTAAAAGCAATGACGGCACAGTTGGAATCCGATTCCAAACATGCCGCCATCATACCACAAGATATGCCTTTTTTCAATGTTTCGCCGCAAATTCGCTGTGCAGGTCGAATGCATGGATTACAGTTCACGGTGCCTTGCACTTTGCTGCAAGGCATCCGGCCAGTAAAATAGCTGTTGCGTGCATCCAGCCCCTCGCTGTCAGGCGACTTTTCAATGGGCTGGATGCCGTTACAGTTCGCGGCCGGTTAGGCCGTGAATGTAATATGCATGGTCCATGGGGCCTCTCCCTGCGCCCAGATCCAGCATGGCCGCAAGCGCCCCGGAAATGTAACGTTTGGCGTTCCTTACCGATTCTTCCATGCCCTGCCCCTTTGCAAGATTCGAGGCAATGGCGCTGGACAGGGTGCACCCTGTTCCGTGGGTATTGGGGTTTATGATGCGTTCTCCCAAAATCCATGTACCGCTTCCGTCTGCGTACAGCAGGTCGTTTGCATCATTGATATTGTGTCCGCCTTTGCACAGCACCGCGCACCCGTATGTGCCGCTGATCTTTTTCGCGGCTTCTTCCATTTCCTTTTCATTGCGGATGGTCATACCGGACAAAATCTCTGCCTCCGGGATATTGGGCGTCACCACCTCCGCAAGAGGCATCAGCCATTTTTCCAGCGCCTCCACCGCATCCTCCTTGATCAGCCTGGAACCGCTGGTGGACACCATGACCGGGTCCAGTACGATATGCTCTGCTTCATATGCTTTCAGCCGATCCGCAATGATTTCCACCAGGCCGAAGGAGGATACCATGCCGATCTTGACCGCATCCGGGCGGATATCCTCAAATACCGCGTCGATCTGTTTTTTCAGAAATTCCGGAGACACCTCCATGATTCCTGTTACGCCTGTAGTATTCTGCGCCACCAGCGCAGTGACCACACTCATGGCAAATACACCGTTTAAGGTCATCGTTTTCAAATCCGCCTGAATACCGGCGCCTCCGGTGGGGTCGGTTCCGGCGATTGATAATGCTGTTTTCATCTGTTTTTCTCCTGTCTGCGCTTTATTTCGTTTCAGAACTGACGGGAAGTCAAAAAGGTCTGTTCCGACAGCATGCGCAGTTCCCTGCATTCCTGTTCGATATCCCCTGCGGAAAATATGGCCGATACCAGAGCTGCCCCGTCCGCTCCTAAACCGGAAAGCCGGTACATATTTGCCTTCGAGATGCCGCCGATGGCCACAACCGGGATGGATACGGTTTCGCAGATCTTTCTCAGCGTTTCAAAGGGTACGTCGATGGCATCCGGCTTTGTAGCAGTACCGAATACCGCCCCTACCCCGAGATAGTCTGCCCCCGCCTCCTGGGCCGCCGCAGCCTGTTCCGGGGTCTGGACGGAGACGCCGATCATCATCTCAGGCCCCGCCAGGGCACGGACTTTTCCCGTTTCCATATCCTCCTGGCCTACGTGAATGCCGTCCGCTCTGCATTTTACGGCAATCTCCACGTTGTCATTGACAATAAAGGGGACATGATAGGCTGCGCAGAGCCGCTTTAATTCTATAGCTTCTTTCAGAAATTCTTCCTCGTCCAGTTCTTTTTCCCGAAGCTGCAGGCAGGTCACGCCGCCTTTCAGCGCAGCTTCTGCCTGCTCCTCCAGGGACTGTTTTCCTGTCCATGCACGATCCGTAACTGCATAGAGCAGCATGGTTTCCTTGCTGCATTTCATGATGTTCGCCTCCTGTAATTGTAATCAGCACGTTGCTGTTCACACCGCATCATAAGATTTTATATCGGGCCTTCTGCTCCAGTTCCCTGCCTGTCAGATGGCAGACCGCATCAATGATATAATTCCGGTAAGAGGCGTTTCCGTCCTCCTCTGTCATACGCTGCCATGCCTTTTCCCCGCAGATTCCCATTGCGCAGACCGCTGCGGCTGCGGCTTCCAGCGTGCACTCTCTGTTGGCAGTGACATAGGCCGCGGTCATGGCGGAGAGCTGACATCCGGTGCCTGTGATACCGCTCATCATGGGATGCCCGTTGAAGATACAGAAGGCCGTCTTTTCATCCGCCACAATATCGATGGCCCCTGTGACTGCAAGTACCGCGCCTGTTTTTCCGGAAAATTCTTTCGCAAATGCTGCCGCCTCGGACAGAGTTTCCTCCGTAACCGCATCCGCAATGTCCGCATCCACCCCTCTGGTACTGCCTGTGCCGGATGCTAATGTCCTGATCTCGGAAATATTTCCGCGGATGACCGTGAACCTTACATGCTCCAGCAGATCCATGGCCGTGTCAGTCCGAAGCCGCGACGCGCCCGCTCCCACCGGGTCGAGCACCACCGGATGGCCCAGTGCATTTGCCCGAATCCCGGCCTTTCGCATGGCAGGAATGGTCCGCTGGTTCAGGGTGCCGATGTTGATATTCAGTCCTCCGCAGATGGATGTGATCTCCTCCGCCTCCTCCACGTCGTCCGCCATGATCGGCGAACCCCCGCAGGCCAGCAGGATATTGGCGCAGTCGTTGACAGTCACATAATTGGTGATATTGTGGATCAGTGGGTGTGAGTTTCTGACATTTTCAAGCAGTTCTTTCCGCATCTTTTTACCTCCCGTTGCTGGTAAGTATTCTAACAATACCTTTGACTTTGGTGTTGCTGCAAATCGCAGCACTTTTGTGACATATTTCTGCAAAAAAACAGGAGATACCTGGTACGGTATCCCCGAAAAAATCAACTGTGACTTCCTACGGCGGCATTATCCGCATCAGGTATAAGGGTCGAAGTTGATTACTTCCTCTCAGCCTGCCGATACAAGCTCCCCTGAATATTTTATTTGCTTTTTTAGTGTAACATTGGTATGGTGGAATGTCAATCACCAGTTTAGAACCGCACGAGGGGCCGGATGCCTTGCAGCAGGGTGCAAGGCACCGTGAACAGTAACCGCTCCCTGACCGGGTGCTCACGGCAGCGCATCCGGCCAATTCCGTGATTGGTAGCCCTTGGGTATACCTGCAGAGAGGTGAATTATGTTGCCGCAGGAATATGATACTGCGCGAGTAGTTCTTTCATTCGGGCCAGTTCTGCATTTTTGTCGGCAAGCTCCACATCTTTATCCGCGAGCTCTGCATCTTTATC
>Ga0224746_10370_pt1 | contig 10305 bp, 9 predicted proteins | sample LIM_F_Water_Bulk_FD_183000 | JGI IMG/M metagenome (GOLD analysis project Ga0224746, IMG submission 183000) | Enriched cells from gastrointestinal tract of the lab mouse from Pacific Northwest National Laboratory (PNNL), Richland, Washington... | ecosystem: Host-associated > Mammals > Digestive... | reverse complement strand
TATCACTCCCTGGTTTACCTCTGCACCCGGGCCGTCAACGGCGTGGAGGCGTTCCGCTACGCCCTCCGGGGGAAGGACCTGGTCCTCTTTGACCGGAGAAATCCCAGCTTCACGGATCGAAAGCCCGGGGCGGAGCAGTTCCACATCGTCACCCTGCCCATGGAGGAGGATCTCCAAACCTTCTGCGCCGCCGCCAGGGCGAAAAGCGCCGCCCAGACCACCTTTCTGGACCAGGAGGACAGCCTGGATTTGATTTACTTCACCTGCCTTCCCTGGGTGGAGCTGACGGCCCTGACCAACGAGCGGAACTTCGACCCGGACGACGCCGTGCCCCGGATTGCCTGGGGGAAATACGCCCAGGAGGGGGAGCGGAAGGTGCTCCACATCTCCCTGGAGCTGAACCACCGCTTCGTGGACGGACTCCATGTGGGCCGGTTCCACCAGGAATTGACCAAGCTCATCGAGGCGCTGTAAAAGAAGGGCCGGGAACGGATGTTCCCGGCCCTTCTTTTGTCCTTATGGCTTCTCGCCCATATAGCGGATACTCCACAGCCACACATCCGACTCGAGGGAGAAAATCCGGAGCCTTCCCTCCGCCCGTCCAAACCACACCGTCTCGCCGAGGGCCGAGGCCAGCCCGCCGCCGCCGTCCAAAACCGGCTCCGGGTCCGCCCGGAGGTCCGCCGCCAGCGTGCTTCCGCCGGTTCCAAAGGTCTCGTCGTAACAGGCCAGGAATTCCTCCGGCGTGTTTGCCGTCCATTCGCCGCCGGGGGCCTTCACCTGGGCGGGGTAGGCCAGAAGGTTCGCGATTTCCTCCCGTTCTCCCCGGTCAATGAGGTCCGCCAGATGCAGGAGAAATTCCCGCCCCTCGTCCAGGGAGAGGGCTTCGTACAGATCGCCCCCGCCGTCCTGGGTGATGGTGCCGTTTCCCGCCCGGATGCTCCACTGATCCGTCTGGAGGGTGAAAATCCGAATCACGCCGTCCTCCACCAGCCCGAACCACACCGCGCCGTCAGCCGCCGAGGCCAGGCCGCTGCCGTCGCTGAACACCTCCGAGGGGGCGGGCTCCCAGGCCATGTCCGCCGCCAGGGACAGGGCGCTTTGCCCCACGGTTTCATCATAGTACCGCAGAAATTCCTCCGGGGAGCTTACCGTATCAATTCCGCCGGACGTCTCCACCTGGGCGGGGTAGACCAGAAGGTCCGCGATTTCCTCCCGCCGTCCATCCTCGATGCGCTCCGCCAGCAGGAGAACAAAGTCCCGGGCCACGTCGCTCCGGATTCCCGTCCGGGTATACAGCGGGTCCTCGGACTCCGAGGGCAGGGTCTCAACGGGCTGGTTCTCCAGGTCCTCTAGATACCGGGCGTTGGCGTCCAGAAGGGCGTCCCGGTCCGGCTCCCTCACCGGCGTCAGGGCGGAATAGAGGAAACTGTCCGCCAGCTCCTCCAGCTCCTCCCGGCCAATGGGGCCGGATGAGAAGGTGTCGTCCCCCTGCCGCCCCGCCAGCACGTTCACCAGCACGAAGCTGTCCCCCAGGTCCGCCAGAATCAAGGAGCGGTTCCGCTCCCCCAGGCCCAGGGTGACGGACGTCCCGTCCGCCGCCCGGTATCCCCACTCCTCAAAGCCGCCGAGGTCCCCGATGTTCAGCGCCACGTCGTCAAAGGTCCCCTTGACGGAGCGGCTGAACTGGTACTCGATGGGTCCGTAGCCCTTCAGCTCCCCGGCCCCCAGCTCCGCGCCGCCGTCGAAGCGGAAGGTGCCGTTTTCGTAGATATAGCCGGAGTAGGGGACGACGTTCTCCCGGAAGAAGCCTCCCACGGCTTGCGGCCAGGTCTCCGGCAGAACCACCTCCATCCACTGGTGGAGCTTCAAATCATATTTTGCGATGATCTCCTCCAGCTTGTCGGCCATCTCCTGGGTGTAAACCAGATAGTGTCCATAGCGCTCCTCAAAGCCCGTGGGGCTGTTTCCAATCTCGCTGATAATGGCCCCGTCCTGGTCATAGCCCTCCAAAAACGCCTGCCACTCCGCCAGGGCCCTGCTTTCCGGGGTGTCCGCCCAGCCGGAGAGGCTGACGAAATCCTTGAGCTCCTTCTCGCCGGGGACCACGATCCCGTTCTCGTCCACCACGTTTACGCTGCCCTTCTCCGGCAGCAGCGCGTCCCGCAGGCCGAAGAAGTTGGCCGCCACCGCCAAGGCGGACAACGCCGCCAGCAGGGCGACAGACGCCGCCAGCGTCACAAACCATTTCAGGCTCTTTCCCCGTCTTCTCATCTCATAATCCTCCCATCGGATTTCTCCGGTTCCCCGGACCTGGGAGAAGGTCTCCTGGTAAAATTCCCGGTTACTCATCCTGCCAGTCCTCCCCCAAACGTTCTCTCAGCCGCTTCCGGGCCCGGGCCAGCCGGGTGGTCACCGTGGAGGCCTCCACCCCCAGCAGCGTCCCGATCTCCCGGACGCTGAGCTCCTCATAGTAGAAGAGGTTCAGCACCGTCCGGTATTTCTCCGGCAGGGCCATCACCTCCCGGTACAGCGCCGCCTGCCCGGGCCGGTCGAAAACCGGAATTTCCGGCGTCTCCTCCCAGGAGACCCGGCGCTTCCGCCAGGGGCTTTTCAGCAGATCCCGGCCATAGTTCACCGTCACCCGCAGCAGCCAGCGCCGCAGGTGCTCCTCGCTTTCAAAGGTTCCCCTGTACTGAAACAGGCGCAGGAAGACCTCCTGGACGGCGTCCTCCGCGTCCTGGGGGCTTCCCAGGGCGTGGAGGGCGGTCCGGTAGACCATATTCTGATAGCGCCGGGCGGCGTCGTTAAAGCAGGCCTTGTTCATATGTCGTCCTCGATTTGTCGGGATGGGAGTACTCTCACTGATTGTACGACGGGAGGAGGGGCCTTGTCTCAAAATTCTGAGAATTTTTATAAAATTCACCAAGCCCGCCGGAGGGCGTGGTATAATCAACGCAGTTAAAAAGAATCCATTGGATTCTTTTTAACTGCGCCGGCTATAACATGAACCATCTCAATCGACCCGAAACGGAGGCGCTTTTATGACCCTGGAAGAGGCCATGCGGACCCGCCACACGGTCCGGCGGTACACGGAGGAAAAAATTCCCCAAGACCTCCTCGCCCGGCTGGACGAGCGGATGCGGGGCAGCAACGAACGCCGCGGCCTGGCCATGAGCCTGGTGACGGAGAATACGGAGGCCTTCGGCCCCGCCCTGAAGCTCTTTTTGGCCAAGGGAGTCCGCAACTACCTCATCCTGGCGGGTCCGGACAGGCCCGGCCTGGACGAGGCGGTTGGGTACTGCGGGGCGGATATGATGCTCTTCGCCCAGACCCTGGGGCTCAACTCCTGGTGGGTCGGGGGGACATACAGCCGGAAGGGCGTGGAGCGGAACGCCGCCCCCGGGGCCGGGAAAATCCTGGGCCTCATCGCCCTGGGCTATGGCCGGACGCAGGGCGTGCCCCACAGGTCCAAGCGGCCGGAGGAGGTTGCCTCCTATGCCGGTCCGGCTCCGGAGTGGTTCGTCAAGGGGGTGGAGGCCCTTTTGCTGGCGCCCACGGCGCTGAACCGGCAGGCATTCACCGTCCGGGGAGAGGGGCGGAAGGTCTCCATAACCTGCGGCGGCGCGTTCTCCGGCGTGGATCTTGGCATCGGGAAGTACCACTTTGAAATCGGGGCCGGGAGGGAAGCCTTCTGCTGGGCATAAGGAAAGGGACCGCAAAAGCGGTCCCTTTCCTCTCATCTCAACGGGCCTCCAGCGTGCCCTGGGCCGCCAGGGTCTTTCCCAGCAGCTTTGCCAGAGGCACGCCCAGAAGATAGCACGCCGCCAGCTCCCCCAATCCCACGGTGAGGGCGTTCAGCCCATAGGCGGGCCAGAAAGCACCGCCGTCCTGCACCACGAACCAGGCGATTTCCGCCCCCACGATGACCGCGTTGCAGACAACCGGCGGCAGGGCGGCTAAGTACACGTTGGGCATCCTCCGGCTCCAAAGGGCGGCCAGCAGCGTGGCCAGCGTGCCGAAGATCCAGTCCAGCATGATGGGAGAGCCCAGCAGGTTCGCCAGGAAGCAGCCCACCGCCAGGCCGGGGATGGCCTCCGGAAACAGGAAGGGCAGCACCGTCAGGGCCTCCGCCACGCGGAACTGGACGCCCATGTACTGCGGGATGGGCAGGATCAGGGTGGCCGCCGCGTAAATAGCGGCCACAAGGCCGGCCAGGGCCAGCCTCCGGGTATGGAAGCGGGTTTTCATCATGTTCAATTCCTCCATTTTTTTGGTTCGTCCTGCGACGGGGCGGGCAGGGTGATGGCACCTGCCGCAGGAGAGTATAGCACAGGGCGGCGGTCTTTGCAAGGGAAAAATTTTCCTGTCAAAAACCGTCAAAAACGCTTGACGGGAATCAGAAGCTGTCTTATACTACAACTTAACCGCTTGCGCAAAAGCGATTTTTTGTTACGTAAAGGATTCGATCAATGAAAGCCACCATCAGCGACGTGGCCCGGCTGGCGGGGGTCTCCACCGCCACCGTTTCCCACACCATCAACTCCACCCGCTATGTCTCCGGGGAAACCAAGGAGAAGGTCTATCAGGCCATCCGGCAGCTGGGCTACACCCCAGACGCCTCCGCCCGGAGCTTCCGCACGGGGAAAAAGAAGACTATCGGCTTCATCGTCCCCGATATTTCCAACAAGTTTTTCGGCACCATCATCGAGTCGGCGGAAAATTACCTCTCCGCCCAGGGCTATCACCTCATCATCGCCAACACCAAGGAGAGCATGGACCGGGAGGAGACGAACCTGCGCCTCCTCACCGCCGGGCTGGTGGACGGGCTTTTGGTCGCCAGCACCATGGACGATTTCGCCCGGCTGGACGGCCTGATTCCCGCCGGGTTTCCGGTGGTGCTGGTGGACCGGACCTTTGAAAGCCAGAAGTACTCTTCCGTTTCCGTCTCCAACTTCCAGCCCATCTACCGCAGCGTCTGCCGCCTGGCGGCGCAGGGGAAGCGGCGGATTGGGGTCATCGGCGGGCTGCGCAGGCTCTCCACCACCCAGGAGCGGATTGCCGCCTGCCGGACCGCCATGGCGGACTGCGGCCTCCCCCAGGACGAGGACCTCATCCTCTACGGCGACTCCATGGAGGACAGCGCCCCGCCCTGCCTGGAGCGGCTGCTGGAGCGGGGATGCGACGCCATCTTAGTCTGCCAGGGCCTGATGGCCTCCGTCACCATCGCCTACCTCCGGGGGAAGGGAATCCGCCCCCGGGAAGACCTGGAGCTGGTGAGCTTTGTGGACTACGACACCCGGGCCTATGAATTTTACTATGACCAGGTGGACCGCATCGTCCAGCCGGTGGAGGAATTGGGCCGCGTCGCCGGGGAGCAGATTCTCCTCCGGGTGGAAAAGCCGGACGCCCCGGTGGTGGAGCGGGTGCTGACCTCGGAGTACCGCCCCTGCGGAGGAGAGGAGGTTTAGCGGTGAAACACCTGAAAAAAATACGGTCCATAGCGCTCTGCGTTTTCCTGGCGCTCTCCTTGTCCGCCTGCTCCAAGGAGGCCAAGCAGTCTAACCCTCTTCCCGAGGACTCTGCCGCCTCCGCAGACTTTGCTGTATCCGAGTCCGCGCCGGAGGAGGGCGGGAAAGATACCATCGAGTGCCAAACCCATGAAGTTCCCGTTTTTGGCATTGCGTTTGACTGCCCCACAGCCTTTGGCACGGAGGGAGAATCCAAAGTGGTTGCGGAGGATGAAATCAATTATTCTATAGACGGCGGGGATAAGGGCTTAGTGCTGATGTGTTCTCGAATTTCCTCTCTGAGTAGGGCTGAGGAACTCCTTGTTTTGGCGGGAAAGGATCCCGCGATTCTGTATGAAGATTTTGAAAGGCTGGACCTGGCTGACGAAATCATCAGCTGGAGCGGGATGTATCAGACCTTTAATTTGCTGGACAGCTTTTCCACTCCTGAGAGCTATGGCTTTTCCTATACCGCGGCAGACGATTCCTTTGGGGCGCTCATTACGGAGCTGGGCTACAGATATAAAAACTATGGCGGCTTTGTGGACGATGGCGGTATCATCCGAATCGTTTTGATAGTCACCGCGCCCGAGGATACGGACCGGGAGGACTTTTTTACCCTCTGTGAAACCGTCACCAATTCCATACGCTTTTCCGAACCGAAGGCCGGAGACAGCGTGGCCCAGGACACGGCTGAGGAGTTGCACGACAGCAGTTATGAGGAGTTTCCGGTCTATGGAGAGTCCCTTCCCGAGGAAGCGGACGAACTGCCCCTTGAGATAGAGGCGTATGAAAAACGATACACCCACCTCAACGCACCGGAGCTGCAGTATACATATGGCACAAATTCCCAGATACCCGACGATCTGTTTCAGGAGATTATTCAGTATATTCAAGCCGGCGACCAATGCTGGGCCCAGGCGGAATACACCAGCGCCAGTATAGAAAAAAATTTTGCCGGTTATGACTATGGCATGGACCTGGATTCGGCTATCGACGCTTATGAAGCCGCCTGCCTGCTTTTGGAGGCTTCCGAGTATACGGACACGCCGCTATACGATTATGTGAATCGTCTGTGTGTATTTGGTCCCTACCTGGGTTGAACAAATTTCCACTGGGAACGCACGCAAGGGCGGAGCCAAAGCTCCGCCCTTATCTTATCCTTATTCCTTCTCGAACACGTCCTTGCCCATCCCGCAGACGGGGCAGACCCAACTCTCGGGGACCTGGTCCCAGGGGGTGCCGGGGGCTGCGCTGTTGTCGGGGTCGCCCACAGCAGGGTCATAGGCATAGCCGCAGCGCAAAAAACAGGAACCACGTCCCGGCGCTCTTCCGCCGGGGAACGCGGCTCCTGTTTTTCGTTTCATGGACCGGCGAAGGTCCTGCTTACTTCTTGCTCTCAGACACGGCAACCGCCACGGCCACCGTCGCGCCCACCATGGGGTTGTTGCCCATGCCCAGGAAGCCCATCATCTCCACGTGGGCGGGGACGGAGCTGGAACCGGCGAACTGGGCGTCGGAGTGCATCCGGCCCATGGTGTCGGTCATGCCGTAGGAAGCGGGGCCCGCGGCCATGTTGTCGGGGTGCAGGGTCCGGCCCGTGCCGCCGCCGGAGGCCACGGAGAAGTACTTCTTCCCCAGCTCTACGCACTCCTTCTTATAGGTGCCCGCCACGGGGTGCTGGAACCGGGTGGGGTTGGTAGAGTTGCCGGTGATGGACACGTCCACGCCCTCCAGGTGCATGATGGCCACGCCCTCCCGGACGTCGTCCGCGCCGTAGCAGCGGACATTGGCCCGCTCGCCCTCGGAGTATTTGAACTCCTTGACCACCTTCACCTCGCCGGTGCCGTAGTCAAACTGGGTCTGGACATAGGTGAAGCCGTTGATCCGGCTGATGATCTGGGCGGCGTCCTTGCCCAGGCCGTTGAGGATAACCCGCAGGGGCTCCTTCCGGGCCTTGTTGGCGTTGCGGACGATGCCGATGGCGCCCTCGGCGGCGGCGAAGGACTCGTGGCCCGCCAGGAAGGCAAAGCACTTCGTCTCGTCCCGCAGCAGCATGGCGCCAAGGTTGCCGTGGCCCAGGCCGACCTTGCGGTCGTCGGCCACGGAGCCGGGGATGCAGAAGGCCTGGAGGCCCTCGCCGATGGCCTCGGCGGCCTCGGCGGCGGTGGAGACGTTCTTTTTCAGCGCGATGGCCGCGCCCACGCAGTAGGCCCAGCAGGCGTTTTCAAAGCAGATGGGCTGGATGCCCTTGACAATCTCGTAGGGGTCGAAGCCGGCGGCCTTGCAGATGTCCCGGCACTCCTCCACGCTCTTGATTCCGTACTGAGACAGGACGGAATTGATCTTGTCGATTCTTCTCTCGTAGCTTTCAAACAGAGCCATTTCTCAATTCCTCCTTTTCTTACTCGTGACGGGGGTCGATATACTTGGCGGCCCCGTCGAACTGGCCGTAGTGGCCCTTGGCGCCTTCCAGAGCCTGGTTGGCGTCGGTTCCCTTTTTGATGGCGTCCATCATTTTGCCCAGGTTCACGAATTCATAGCCGATGATTTCATCGTCCTTGTTCAGGGCGATGCGGGTGACGTAGCCCTCGGCCATTTCGAGATACCGGGGGCCCTTGGCCTTGGTGCCGAACATGGTGCCCACCTGGGACCGAAGGCCCTTGCCCAGGTCCTCCAGGGACGCGCCGATGGGCAGGCCGCCCTCGGAAAACGCGGTCTGGGTGCGGCCGTAGACGATCTGGAGGAACAGCTCCCGCATGGCGGTGTTGATGGCGTCGCACACCAGGTCGGTGTTCAGGGCCTCCAGCAGGGTCTTGCCGATAAGAATTTCAGAGGCCATGGCGGCGGAGTGGGTCATGCCGGAGCAGCCCAGCGTCTCCACCAGCGCCTCCTCAATCACGCCGTCCTTGACGTTGAGGGTCAGCTTGCACGCGCCCTGCTGGGGGGCGCACCAGCCCACGCCGTGGGTGAGGCCGGAGATGTCTTTGATCTCCTTGGCCTGGACCCATTTGCCCTCCTCGGGAATGGGGGCGGGACCGTGGTACGCGCCCTTGGCGACGGGGCACATGTTCTGCACTTCGGTGGAATAGATCATAGTCGTCCAATCCTTTCCTTTTCATATTTTTTCGGGCTCCCGCCGGAGGGCGGGACTCCCGGAGTTTCGCGCGGTTCATATTATATCGGTAAACGATTACCTTGTCAAGAAGGGAGGAGGAGACTTTCTTTTCCGGGCCGGAAAAGAACCCGCTTAAGAAAAATTGAAAAAGGGCTTGACTTTGGGAAATCCTCTGGTATAATAACTACTGTTCTGCACTGGTTGTTGAAAGAACGCCGGGATCATATCGGCGGAACAACCGGCAGCGATGGAGAAGTCGCCTAGTTGGTCGAGGGCGCATGATTGGAAATCATGTAGGCCCCTAAAGGGTCTCGAGGGTTCGAATCCCTCCTTCTCCGCCATCAAAAACCCTGTAGCCGCAACGGTTACAGGGTTTTCTCTTATAATACCTTGCTTTTTGCGGCTTGCGGGGATTATAATGGAAGCATGGGATAAACAAAGGCAGGGCGAAAGGGACGGCAATCCCTAACGCCCCTATGCGGGAGCTCCAACCTCCCACACAACAGTATAACTGCGCCAGTCTCATTATACCGGACTTTTCATGAATTTACAAGGCCGGGTTTGGGGTTTGTGTCTGATATGCGGTGGGGATTTTATATCTCGCACCGCTTTTGTTTGTCTCGGCGGCCCCGCGCAAACCCGAGGGGGACGGGAGAACCCCGCCCCCACGGGCCGGACCGCTGAGCGGCAGCAAATATGATATGAGGAGAGCGGTACTGATGAAAAGACTATGTTCCTTGGTTTTGGCTCTGGCGCTGTGCCTGGGCCTCTGCGTCCCGGCGGGGGCGGCGGAGTTTTCGGATGTTCCTGCCGGCCACGCCTTTTATGGCGGGATTTTATACTGTGCCGAAAACGGCATCGCCGGCGGCTATTCCGACGGGACCTTCCAGCCCAGCAAGACGGTCACCCGCAATAACTTCGTCGTCATGCTCTCCAGAGCGTTTTTCGCGGACGACCTTGCCGAGTACAACACGGAAACCTATCTCAAGTACGGAACCTTTGTTCCCAACAGCATGGCTCTGTATGTGAACGACATTCTCACAAATACCAGCTTCGAGACCATCTTCAAGAACAGCCAGGAAATGAACCAAGGCATTTCCCGGTATGACATGGCCCAGCTCATGACGAATATCATGACCAAGAAGGGCTTTGCCGCCGGAGAGGCCGAAAAAGCCGTCGTCTCTCAGATTACCGACTATTCCAGCATTCCCAGCCAGTACCGTGACGCGGTTGCCAACGTGTACGCCCTGGGCATCATCGGCGGCTACTCCGACGGGACCTTCGGCGGGGAAGTCACGATGAACCGCTGTCAGGCGGCGGTGGTCATCTACAGCATGACACAGGCCGTTCCTGTCGAAGCCCCCCGCCGGAACCCCCCGCAGGCCCTGAGCCTGAGACCCCCATTACTTGCGTCTGTAACGTATACACGAACGTTTGTTGCGTATCCGTCAACAGGACCAACACAAATGGATACGTGTGTTAAATAGCCGTTATCGTCAATGCGAATCATCAGGTCTCCAGGGCGGAGATTGCTTGTAGTCGTCTTTTTCCAGGTGACGCCGGTCTGACCGAAGATTTCGTCAGCGACAAACGCGGCCCAGCCACCGCAGCCGATGGTTGTGCTGCATTTGTTTCCGGTTGTACCAGTATACTGTTTGACAATTTTGTCAATACAGT
>Ga0224746_10368_pt1 | contig 10342 bp, 7 predicted proteins | sample LIM_F_Water_Bulk_FD_183000 | JGI IMG/M metagenome (GOLD analysis project Ga0224746, IMG submission 183000) | Enriched cells from gastrointestinal tract of the lab mouse from Pacific Northwest National Laboratory (PNNL), Richland, Washington... | ecosystem: Host-associated > Mammals > Digestive... | reverse complement strand
TTCGTTTCAGTAAAGACGGTGCCCATGCTTATGTCCTGTGTGAGGAGACAAATGAGGTTATTGCCTATAATTACGAGTGTGCGCCAGAGGGGCCTGTGTTTGAAAAGATCCAGACGATTGCGACGGTGAACGCTAAGGAGAAAAAGAACAGTGCAGCCTCAGGGATCGATATCAGTCAGGATGGAAAATATCTGTTCTGTTCCAATGCAGGGGCTAACTCAGTGATTATTTATGAGATCAATCAGGAAAATGGAGAACTTACCGTAATCTGTGAATCCAAGATCAGCGGTGATTATCCTAAAACGCTGGCAATTTTTCCTGATGGCAGGCATTTTGTCAGTCTCAATCATGATACTAACCAGATTACAACCTTCAAGGTTGATTATGATAAGAAATATTTTCTTATGATGGACAAGCCTATTTCCATCGACCAGCCGAACTGTATCCATATTCATAAGTTGGTGCGCTGACCGCTATTAGGCAAGGACCACGGACAGAGGCCTGATACAGCTTTTGCTGCCAATAAGAACAATTTCTACAGAAAAGCTGCATCAGACCGCTGGTATAGTGAATAGCAGGTAACGAACCATATAATATGTGATTTTATGATTGATATAATTTTTTCAGGAAAACTGTCTGGGCGCCCATATTTTCCAGCATCAGATCTAAGAGGGTCAGGGCTGCCATGGATTCCACAACCACGACGGCCCGTGGTACGATAACAGGATCATGGCGTCCGTGGATGGAAATGGAAATTTCATCGCCGCTTTGAGTTACAGTCTGCTGCGGGGAAGCGATGGAGGGCGTAGGTTTTACAGCGGCACGGAAAATGATGGGGGCGCCGCTGCTGATACCTCCTAAGATACCTCCTGCATGATTTGTAGCTGCAGTGACTTGTCCATGATGCATTTGAAAACTGTCATTATTGGAAGAACCGGAAGCTGAAGCAGCCTGGAAGCCGTCTCCGATTTCGAAGCCTTTGACAGCCCCTATGGAAAACACTGCTTTTGCCAGGCAGGCGTCCAGTTTATCAAAGACTGGTTCTCCCACGCCGGCAGGGACGCCTGTTATAATTCCCTCAATGATGCCTCCGGCAGAATCTGTCTGTCTCATGCAGGCTTCCAGATATTCCTGTGCTTTTTCAGAGGAAACGGTGTCTGGCATGTAAAGAGGGTCTGCCAGAATTTGATTTTTAAGTTCCTGAAAAGAGCTGCCGCAGCGCGTGAGAAGGTCTGCAGCAGTCTGGGAAATGGAAACTGGGCCAATGGAGCGGGCATAGGTCAGGAAGGAAATACCGAGCTGCTCTAAAATTTTTGCGGCAATTGCGCCTCCGGCAACTCTGCCGATGGTTTCCCGGCCGGAAGAGCGTCCGCCCCCCCGATAATCACGAAAACCATATTTTTTATCAAAAGTGTAATCAGCGTGTCCAGGACGATAGTAGGAGGCGATGTCTCCATAATCCCTGGAACGCTGATTTTCGTTGAAGACTACCAGGCTGATGGGAGTTCCGGTTGTGTGCCCTTCAAAGACGCCAGAGAGAATTTCCACCTTGTCGTCTTCCTTGCGGGGGGTGGAATATCTGGTTTGTCCCGGTTTTCTTCTATTTAAAAATTGCTGTATGTCAGATTCGCACAGAGAAAGTCCCGCCGGGCATCCGTCTACAACGACGCCGATGCCCTTCCCGTGGGATTCTCCCCAGGTAGTGATCTGAAAATGATTGCCAAATGTTGAGCCTGCCATATAGACCTCCTAAAATATAAACGATATGATTGGTAACAGTTCCGTCCCAGACATTTGCAAAGACGCCTAAGGCAGAATGATTACCAGAATTACGTATCTATTATAAGCAATATTATAAAAAAAGAAAAGCATTTTTAAATTTGAGTTTCGCAATTGCCAAAAACAGTGCGTTAGAAAGGAGACAGATATGTATAAATTGTTAAAGCAGGAAGGGAGAGCAAAGCGGGGAGAGTTTCATACAGTGCATGGCGTGATCCAGACGCCGGTGTTTATGAATGTGGGGACAGCGGCAGCCATCAAGGGTGCAGTGTCCACGGTAGATTTATATGAAATCGGCACGCAGGTTCAGCTCTCCAATACCTATCATCTGCACGTTCGTCCAGGAGATGAGATTGTGAAAAAAATGGGAGGCCTGCATAAATTTATGGCATGGGACAGACCGATACTTACAGATTCTGGCGGATTTCAGGTGTTTTCCCTGGCAAAACTCAGGAAAATCAAGGAGGAAGGGGTATATTTCAACTCTCATGTAGATGGGAGGAAGATTTTTATGGGGCCAGAAGAGAGCATGCAGATTCAGTCAAATCTTGCATCAACGATAGCCATGGCGTTTGACGAGTGTCCTTCCAGCGTGGCGGAGCGTTCTTATGTGGAACATTCTGTGGCACGGACGACCCGCTGGCTGAAACGGTGCAAACAGGAAATGCAAAGGCTAAATGGTTTGGAAAGTACCATTAACCAGAAGCAGATGCTATTTGGAATCAATCAGGGGGCAATTTTTGAAGATATCCGCGTAGACCATGCCAGAGAAATTTCTGAGCTGGAACTGGATGGTTATGCCGTAGGAGGCCTGGCAGTGGGAGAAAGCCATGAAGAGATGTATCATATTCTGGATGTGACAGTGCCCAATCTGCCAGTGGATAAGCCAACGTATCTCATGGGGGTTGGGACTCCGGCAAATATTTTGGAAGCAGTGGAGCGGGGAGTAGACTTCTTCGACTGTGTATATCCCAGCCGGAATGGACGGCATGGCCATGTATATACTAATCAGGGAAAAATGAATCTTTTCAATCAGAAATACCAGTTGGATGCAAAACCTATTGAGGAAGGATGCCAGTGTCCGGCATGCAGGCATTACAGCCGGGCCTATATCCGCCATCTTCTGAAAGCCAAAGAAATGCTGGGAATGCGGCTTTGTGTTCTCCACAATCTCTATTTTTATAATACCATGATGGAAGAAATCAGAGATGCTCTGGATGTGGATAAATTTCATTCTTATAAAGAAGAAAAACTGTATAGGATGAAACAGAGAAGAATATAAAAATCTTATAAAATATCGGAAAAGGCTTGCTCTTAGGCGCTATTTTGTGTAGAATAGTATAAGCGCGTAAAATGGCGTAAGAGAAAATGAGGTCCTGAATAGGAAAGTATGAGAACCAGGAGGAAAGAAAATGTCTATTTTAGCTCAGGAAGCAGCAGGCGGTATGACCGGATTTTCCTTAATTTGGATTGTGGTTATGCTGGTAGCCCTTTATTTTATGATGATTCGTCCCCAGCAAAAGGAAACGAAACGTAAAAACGCAATGATGGCAGAACTTGCTGTGGGAGACACAATTCTCACTACAAGTGGATTTTATGGCACTGTGATTGACATTACAGAAGACACTGTGATTGTAGAATTTGGCAATAACAAGAACTGTCGTATTCCAATGCAGAAATCAGCCATTGCATTGGTGGAAAAGCCCGAGGATGCAGTGGAAAAAGAGAATAAATAATAAAGTAAAAACACTCTCGGCTTTTGGCGGGAGTGTTTTAATCGTATATTTGACTTGAGTTTCCCCATTTTTACAATAACCGATATTTTAGTACCAAAAGGTCTTGCTGCCTTTGGCAGCATAGACATCTTGCACAAAAAGTGTCTGGAAAGCTAGCTTTCCATAGCACTTTTCTGTGCAAAGTGTTTCCATCACTTTGTGCTGGAAACCTTTTGGTACTATAAAATCAAAAATGGGGAAACTCAAATATATTTGACAGTTGAAATCTAAAGATAAATATAATATAATTACTGATAAAATTCAGAAACACAAGTCAGGAAGGAAGAGAGAAGATGAATTATCAGGTTGGAGTAATTTCCGGGGATGGAATAGGACCGGAGATTGTGAAAGAAGCAAAGAAGGTTTTAAATAAAGTGGGAGAGGTGTTTGGACACACCTTTTCTTATGATGAGATTTTAATGGGCGGCGTTTCCATTGATGCCACAGGAGTTCCTCTGACTGAGGAAGCCATTGAACAGGCGCAGAAAGCAGACGCAGTGCTGATGGGATCAATCGGCGGAAATACGAGTACTTCTCCGTGGTATCAGCTTCCACCGGAGTTAAGGCCGGAGGCAGGTCTCTTAAAACTTCGGAAATCTTTGAATTTGTTTGCGAATTTAAGGCCGGCGTATCTGTATGAAGAATTAAAGGAGGCATGTCCTCTCCGGGATGATATTATTGGCGACGGATTTGACATGATGATTATGCGTGAACTGACAGGAGGATTGTACTTTGGCGACCGGGTGACAGAAGAACGGGACGGAGTGATGACGGCAGAGGATACTCTTACATACAATGAGACAGAGATCCGAAGAATTGCAAAGCGTGGCTTTGATATTGCAATGAAGCGCAGAAAGAAAGTAACCAGCGTGGATAAGGCAAATGTGCTTGATTCTTCCCGGCTGTGGAGAAAAATTGTGGAAGAAGTGGCGAAGGATTATCCGGAAGTGGAACTTGAGCATATGCTGGTAGATAACTGTGCCATGCAGCTTGTGAAAGATCCAGGTCAGTTTGATGTGATTTTGACAGAGAATATGTTTGGTGATATATTATCGGATGAGGCCAGTATGGTGACAGGTTCCATCGGAATGCTCTCATCAGCCAGCCTGAATGACACAAAATTCGGTCTGTATGAGCCAAGCGGCGGTTCTGCGCCGGATATTGCCGGCAAGGGGATTGCCAATCCGATTGCGACAATTTTAAGCGCGGCAATGATGCTGCGGTATTCTTTTGATTTGGACAGAGAGGCAGATGCAGTGGAACATGCAGTGCGGCAGGTTCTGAAAGAGAACTTCCGAACCATTGATATTATGCCTCAGGATGAGAATAAAAAAGTTTCTGTGACCCAGGTGGGAACAGCCAGGATGGGAGATTTGATTGCAGAGAGGATAAAATAGAAAGCGAGGAACGATGATATGCAGATGACAGGAGCACAGATTGTTATTGAGTGTCTGAAAGAGCAAGGTGTGGATACTGTCTTTGGTTATCCGGGAGGAGCCATTTTAAATGTGTATGATGAATTATATAAACACCGTCATGAAATAAAGCATGTACTGACTTCCCACGAACAGGGCGCCAGTCATGCGGCAGATGGCTATGCACGTGCCACTGGCAAAGCGGGTGTCTGCCTTGCCACTTCAGGGCCGGGAGCTACGAATCTGGTTACAGGCATTGCCACAGCGTATATGGATTCAGTGCCTGTGGTAGCCCTGACCTGTAACGTGGGGGTATCCCTGCTTGGGAAAGACAGTTTTCAGGAGATTGATATCGCAGGAATTACCACGCCGATTACAAAACATAATTTTATTGTGAAAGATGTGGAAAAGCTTGCCGAGACTATCCGGCGTGCGTTTCGTATTGCTCAAAAAGGCAGACCAGGTCCGGTACTGGTGGATATTCCCAAAGATATCACAGAGAAGAAGACAGAATTTCAGCCAATTGTTGTAGAACCAGAAGAGCGTTATGCAGAAAATATTACGGAAGAAGCGCTGGAGCATGCTGTGAAGCTCATTCAAAAATCACATAAACCATATCTGTTTGTGGGTGGAGGAGCTGTCATATCTGGGGCAAGCCGGGAACTTCTGGAATTTGTGGAAAAAGTGCAGGTTCCGGTTTCGGATTCTCTGATGGGGAAAGGCGCCTTTGACGGAAATCATAAATTATATACAGGAATGCTGGGCATGCATGGAACGAAGACTTCTAATTATGGCGTCAGTGAGTGCGATCTTTTGATTGCAGTTGGCGTCCGTTTCAGCGACCGCGTAACTGGGAATGCGAAAAAGTTTGCGAAGAATGCCAAAATCCTTCAGTTTGACATTGACCCGGCAGAGATCAATAAGAATATAGTAACAGATGCCCATATTGTAGGTGATATCAAAGAGATTCTCACACGTTTGAATCAGAGGATTGACCAGCAGGATCATGCAGAGTGGATTGCGCAGATCATGGAATATAAGGAAAAATATCCTTTGAAATATGTGGATCATGGATTAACTGGACCATATATTATAGAAGAAATCTATCGTCAGACAAAAGGTGACGCTGTTATGGTGACAGAAGTAGGGCAGCATCAAATGTGGGCGGCACAGTATTATAAATACAGGAATCCCAGAACCCTGATTACATCGGGGGGACTTGGAACTATGGGTTATGGGCTGGGCGCTGCCATTGGAGCCCAGATAGCAAATCCGGATAAACAGGTGGTAAACATTGCAGGAGACGGCTGTTTCCGTATGAATATGAATGAAATCGCGACGGCGGTGCGGCAGAAACTTCCTTTGATACAGGTGGTTGTCAATAATCATGTTCTGGGAATGGTACGTCAGTGGCAGACATTATTCTATCAGAAGCATTATTCTGCTACTGTTTTGGATGACAGCGTGGATTTTGTGAAAGTGGCGGAGGCTATGGGAGCAGTGGGAATCCGGGCTGCTTCCAGAGAGGAATTCCAGCAGGCTTTTGCTAAGGCGCTTACAAGTGAGATGCCGGTATTGATAGATTGCATGATTGACAGTGATGACAAGGTGTGGCCGATGGTTGCGCCGGGAAGAGCAATCAGCGAGGCGTTTGACGGAGATGATATTAAAGAGTAAAAATTGAGGAATGCCGTTTGTCCTTATCAAGAAGCGTGACAAATACTTTTGTGCGCTGATGCAGTCAAATGGAGGTGTCTATCTTAGTCGGAGACAGGACTTTTGCTGAGGCATATTTGCTTAATTCATTACTAAAATGATAAGAGCGGGAGTTTTCTCCGACAGGATAATTTTCTATAGAACTAACAGCACAAGCAGTAAGAGGAGGAAAAAGATGAGCAGAGTTTATAATTTTTCCGCAGGACCAGCAGTTCTGCCAGAAGAGGTTTTGCGTGAAGCAGCAGAGGAAATGATGGATTACAGAGGAAGCGGAATGTCCGTAATGGAAATGAGCCATCGCTCTAAGGTTTATGATACAATTATCAAGGAAGCAGAGGCAGATTTGAGAGAGCTTATGAATATTCCTGATAATTATAAGGTATTGTTCCTGCAGGGAGGGGCTTCTCAGCAGTTTGCAATGATACCTATGAATCTGATGAAGAATAAGAAGGCAGCTTATATTGTAACTGGCCAATGGGCAAAGAAAGCATACCAGGAAGGGCAGCTCTATGGAGAAGCCGTAAAGGTTGCTTCCTCAGAAGATGAGACGTTCTCTTATATTCCAGATTGCTCAGATCTGGATATTCCGGAAGATGCAGATTATGTCTATATTTGTGAAAACAATACCATTTATGGAACAAAATATAAGACACTGCCTAATACCAAGGGACATACGCTGGTGGCAGACGTGTCTTCCTGTTTCTTATCTGAGCCGGTGGACGTATCAAAATACGGTATCATTTATGGCGGTGTGCAGAAAAATATTGGTCCTGCCGGTGTAGTAATCGTAATTATCCGTGAAGACCTGATTACCGAAGATACGTTACCGGGAACTCCTACCATGCTCAAATATAAAACGCATGCAGATGCGGATTCTCTTTATAATACGCCGCCTGCTTATGGAATCTATATTTGCGGAAAAGTGTTTCAGTGGATTAAGAAAATGGGCGGGCTTTCGGTAATGAAGCAGCGCAATGAGGACAAAGCAAAGCTTTTATATGATTTCCTGGATCAAAGCAAGATGTTTAAAGGAACTGTGAGAAAGGAAGACCGTTCCCTGATGAATGTTCCTTTTGTCACAGGAGACAAGGAGCTGGATGCAAAGTTTGTCAAGGAAGCAGAGGCAGCAGGATTTGTGAATCTTAAGGGTCACAGAACCGTAGGCGGTATGCGTGCCAGCATATACAATGCGATGCCCAAGGAAGGCGTAGAGAAATTAGTGGAATTTATGAAAAAGTTTGAAGAGGAGAATTAAGATGTTTCAATATTATTGCTTAAATCCAATTGCCAGCGTAGGATTAGATCTGTTTGGCGGGGATTATACAAAGACAGAAGAGATTTCAGAGGCACAGGCAATTCTTGTAAGAAGCGCTGCCATGCATGATATGGAGCTGCCGGAGGGGCTTGAGGCCGTTGCAAGGGCAGGAGCTGGAGTGAATAACATTCCTCTGGTTAAATGTGCGGATCAGGGAGTCGTGGTATTTAATACTCCTGGAGCAAATGCCAATGGCGTAAAAGAGTTGGTATTTGCAGGCATGCTTCTTGCTTCCCGTGATATTACTGGAGGAATCAACTGGGTACTGGAGAACAAAGACAGTGAGACCGTTGGAAAGGATGCTGAGAAGGCGAAGAAGGCGTTTGCAGGCTGCGAGATTTCTGGTAAGAAGCTGGGCGTTATTGGGCTGGGAGCCATTGGAGTAAAGGTTGCAAATGCAGCCACACACCTTGGCATGGAGGTATATGGTTATGATCCTTATATTTCTGTAAATGCAGCCTGGAATTTGTCCAGAAGCGTGAAACATATCAGCAATGTGGAGGACATCTATCAGGAATGCGACTATATTACCATTCATGTGCCGCTGCTGGATGCCACCAGAAAGATGTTGAATCAGGAAGCATTTGCAATGATGAAGAAAGGCGTTGTAATTTTGAATTTTGCAAGGGACCTTCTGGTAGATGAGGAAGCAGTTCTTCAGGCAATAGGTGAGGGAAAAGTGAAGAAATATGTCTCTGATTTCCCTAACAGCACTACAGCGGGAAAAGAAGGATGCATCGTGATTCCTCATTTAGGAGCTTCCACAGCGGAATCTGAGGATAATTGTGCGGTGATGGCAGTTCAGGAGCTTAAGGAGTATCTGGAAAATGGAAATATCCATAATTCTGTGAATTTTCCCAATTGTGACATGGGTGTCTGTACTGCGGCAGGCCGTGTGGCAATCCTGCATAAAAATGTCAAAGGATTGATTGGCAAATATACTGCTGTAATGGGAAATAATAATATCAACATTTCTGATATGACCAATAAGAGCCGTGGAGACTATGCATATTCATTGCTGGATATTGATTCTTCAGTAACGGAGGCAGCCGTGGAGCAGCTTAAGAAGATTGAAGGCGTGCTGAAAGTCAGAGTAATTAAATAATAAATGCAATAAGCAGTAAACCAGACGGCTGTGTCTGGCGGATAGTTGATATATGCTGTAAAAGCCGATGACTTTAATATGGCGGTTGATTAGAAAGAAGGGGCTGGTACCTGTGATTGAAATCATGGATGTAACAGTCCCTTTTGTAAGTCAATATTTATTGTTATAATGAAGCAGAATCATATTAAGAGAATGATCTTCATCCATCATACGGTGATAGGTGTTGTAAATGCTGGCACATGCATTCTGGGTCTTTTCAATAATCTGGTCGAACGATTTCTCCAGTACCCGCAGAATTACATCATTCATTTGGCAAACCTGATATTTCATCCGCAGAAATTTAAGGAGTTTGGGATGATGGTACAGCGAAACATTCCGCTCCGAAGTCAGCGAATTACTCATCAGGTAAGAAAGTGCCACAATCTCTGCCGCCGGGACCGGAATAAAATCCAAAGGACGATTAGTTGCCCAGCATTCCAGAAGAAGGAAAGACTCGTTGATCGTATTAAGAATCTGTGATTCCACGCTTCCAGAAAGGATATCTCTTGTGATGTCCTGAGTGGAGGTTCGGTATAACTGTGTCAGATACTGGTCATAGTCTGCCGTATTGTTCAATTTGGAAGGCAGTGAGATTTTGCCGATATTATGAAGCAATGTGGCAAGTTGGATTGTTTTCCTGGAATTTGGCGTCATTTTCAAATTGTGTGAAAGATTTTCACTCAATTGTACAGCATAGTTAGTGTGCAGAGCTGTATAGTCGTTCCGGAAATCCACGGAGAAAATAAAGGTCATAAGATAGTTATGTATCTGTGCCTCCGTGAGAGTGAAGTAATCCCGGGTATAGCAGCTTAATTCATTCTGATATTCCATGGAATGCATATGTTCCAATATATGATGCTTCTGTTCAGCCTGTTGAAACCAGCGTATATCAGAGGGAAGAAAAACAGTCCCTGAACACTTCTCCAAGAAAGAATTCAAGCCTTCTTTACCGTTCAAAACACAGAAAATGTCAATCCGGTCTGCAAGATAGATCAGTTTGGCAATATCTCTGTGGTAATTGCTGATAGGAACCGGATAATATTGTGCGTTACAGTGATGATGATATAATACAATATCTGCGTATTCTGGCAGAGGGGAAAAGGTTTTAAAGAGAAGATAGCCAAACACAGAATGTTCCATAGAATCATTAAGGTCAAAACTGAGCATGGAATCAATTTCTTTCTCTTTGTAAGCCCCA
>Ga0224746_10367_pt1 | contig 10347 bp, 7 predicted proteins | sample LIM_F_Water_Bulk_FD_183000 | JGI IMG/M metagenome (GOLD analysis project Ga0224746, IMG submission 183000) | Enriched cells from gastrointestinal tract of the lab mouse from Pacific Northwest National Laboratory (PNNL), Richland, Washington... | ecosystem: Host-associated > Mammals > Digestive... | reverse complement strand
GACGAGCATAAGAATCCCAAAAGAAGTGACAAGAATCGGAATCGATGCATTTTCAGGCTGCAGCCAAGATCTTGTTATTTACGGAGAGAGCGGGTCAGAGGCTGAGAGATATGCAAAAGCAAACGGAATTAAATTTCAAGTGGAGTCAGGGGACACCACAGAACCCCCAAAACAGACAGACATTTCCCAGGCATCCATTACGTTGTCAAAAACCAGTTACACCTACGATGGAACAGTAAAGGTACCCTCTGTAACCGTGAAACTGAATGGAAAGGTGTTAATTCAAAATACAGATTACACGGTTTCCTACAAAAATAATATCAACCCAGGAACGGCAAAGGTGATCGTAACAGGCAAAGGAAGCTATACGGGAAGTAAATCTGCAGGCTTTACGATTAAAGCAGAGATCACCTGTAAAAAGACCTTGTACCAAGTAGTGTATGGCACGAAGTCATTCAAGATTAATGCGGCGTCTAAGAGCAGGCTGACATTTACAAGTTCTAACCCTAAGACTGCATCTGTGGATAAGAATACTGGAAAGGTAACCATTAAGAACACGGGAATTGCAGTGATAACCGTGAAAGCAGGAAAGACGTCTGTGAAAGTGACCGTCAAGGTAAGCCCGAAAAAGCAGTCATTGAAATCCGTGAAAATATCAAAAGGGAAAAAGCTGACGGTAACATGGACAAAAGACAAGAAGGCAACTGGGTATCAGGTGCAGGTAAGCACTGACAAAAAATTTAAGAAGAACATAAAACAGAAGAAAGTTACGAAGGCCACTTACACATTTACGAAACTGAAAACGGGGGAGAAGTATTATGTAAGGGTACGCAGTTATAAGAAGTCTGGAAAAGAAAGTCTTTACGGCGCATGGAGCAGTAAGAAGCAAGCGGCAAGGTGAAGAAGTAAGGCATGAGTCCAATGAAACAGAAGTATGAAAGGCAGTTTTCAGATATGCCGGATGGAACACTAATAAAACAGAAGAAGGCTCTGAGGCAGCCGCTTTACAGATTAACAGAGAACCTGATTTTTTAAAAGAATAAGTGACGATCGGCCACTCAGTCCTGACATAGTTCTGGGTGGTCATTTTTTGCATATTTTTGGCGATAATTCTTGAACAGGAAAATCTTTTAGAAAAAATTAGTTTGTGTTATAATAACAGCTAAGCAATTATGTGATACGCTCATACAGAAAGCATATCTCAAAACTGATCTAGGAGTATGCTTAACGCTGTTTTTAAGACAAATCCTCGTATGGAATGCGCCATTATGACTGGTACTACAGCACTTGCAGACGATGGCAGAAAGTTGGAGGTTCCTATGGCTTTGAAAAATAAACTGGGCATTTCTGATTCAGCAGAACTTGCAAGAATGGAAGAAAAAATAAGTAAGGTAAAGGCAGCTGAATTATATGAGAAAAATATGTTTGATGAAATTCAGGTTGGGAAATTTTCAGGGCTTGCCAAAATTCATAAGTTTCTTTTTGATGAGATATACGATTTTGCCGGAAAGATACGAACAGTAAACATAGCAAAAGGAAATTTTCGATTCGCACCCGTAATGTATCTGGATGCTTCTTTAAAATATATTGATGATATGCCTCAATCGACCTATGATGAAATTATTGAAAAATATGTGGAGATGAATATTGCACATCCCTTCAGAGAAGGAAATGGAAGAAGCGCCCGTATATGGCTTGATATGATTTTGAAAAAGGAATTAAAATTAGTTGTGGATTGGAGCAAGGTAGATAAGGAAGATTATTTACTTGCCATGGAGAGGAGCCCCATTAAGGATGTGGAAATTAAGGTCTTGCTAAAAAAATCATTGACCGACAAAATTAATGACAGGGAAGTGTATATGAAAGGGATTGACGCGAGTTATTACTATGAAGGGTATAATACTTTTAAGACGGAGGATTTATGAGTAAGGCGGCTGGTTTAAAAGCAGCATAGTATTGTACAAATGATTATAAACAGGCATATAGATGGGCAGATAGAAAGTCAAAAAGATGATAGATGTATTTTCTTCGTTTATTAGCGATGAGATTTCAGATTTTAATTCCAATGTTTATTATAGTAATCCCGATTATTTGAAATGGTCTTATTTGGAAGGGGAATTGCTAACATGAAGTTTTTAGTGTTTATAATTACATTGGTTGAAATGGGATGACAGTTATACTATCATTTAGTCAGTGCAAAGGTTGATGGTATAAACATGATACATTTTTCAAAGGATGAATAAATGCTGACTAATTGGCGTGAGTATATCTTGACTAAGAAAAAGGACGAAAATAATAATGAACATTTTTATTTACAGCAGGAAATCAAAATGGACTGGCAGGGGCGAGAGTGTGGAGAACCAGATTGCCATGTGCCGGGATTACATACAATCCAATATAGAAGAAGCCAGACAAGCAAAAATTGTGGTATTTGAGGATGAAGGATATTCTGGAAAAAACACCGACCGTCCTCAATTCCAGAAAATGATGCAGGAAATCAAAAAAGGAGACTGCAGTTATCTGGTCTGCTATAAACTGGACCGGTTGGGCAGGAATATTGCAGACTTGGCCAATTTGGTGGAGACGTTAAACAAGCTTAACGTCTCCTTTATTAGTATTAAGGAACGATTTGATACCTCAACGCCCATTGGAAAGGCAATGCTGTATTTTGCAGGAGTATTAGCGCAGATGGAGCGGGAACAGATTGCAGAACGCGTGCGGGACAATATGATTATGCTTGCCAGGAAGGGCAGATGGCTGGGAGGGAATACACCTTTGGGATTTCGCGCCGAAGCCGAGGAAAAAGTAATGATTAACGGAAGGAACAAGAAATCGTTCCGTTTGGCAGTGGATGAAGAAGAAATGAAGACGGTCCGCTTTATTTTCGAGGAGTATCAGAAGCAGCAATCCCTCATAGGGATTGTCCGCTATTTCTTAAATCACGATATTAAGACAAAACGTGGAAATGAGTATACAACTACGGCAATTCGGGATATTCTGACAAATCCTGTATATTGCAGGGCAGACCAGGAGGCTTACCAGTATTTTTGGAATTTAGGCTGCCAGATATGCATGGATGAAGAAGAGGCAGATGGAATGTATGGATTGATAGCTTATGCAAAGACCTCTTCATCCCAATACAAGAATAAAGAAAATGCGCCAGAAAAATGGATTGTGGCAAAAGGGAAACATCCTGGAATTATATCTGGGAAGGAGTTTTCCAAAATCCAGAATTATCTTGCCAGAAACAGTGCAAAGGGCGAATCCTGGCACAAGTCTCAAAACAAAATAGCGCTTTTATCAGGAATCCTGCATTGTTCCTGCGGACATCTGATGCGCCCGAAATATTATTCCTCCAAACAGGTGACGGAGCAAGGAGAGCGCAAATTCTCTTATCTCTGCCCCTATAAAGATATGACACATGGAGAAAAATGTTCTGTGCCGAATGTACAAGGAAACACTTTAGACGAGCTGGTATGCAGGGAGGTATTGCGCTATACGGAGGAAAATTCTAATATCCATCATATACTGCATGAGGCGATGGAGCGGATGGAAGACACAAAAGAGGAGAAGGTAACTTCTGCAGACCTTTTGGAGCAGGAAATACAGAAACGGAAGAAAGAAGTCCAGAATCTGATTGCCGTACTTGCAAAATCCGGTGGGGAGCAGGAATTTATCAGCCAGATTGAACAGAAAATACTGAAATTAAACAGCGAACGTGCAGTCTTAGAAAAAGAGAGAGCAGAGATGGGAGCGGAGGGCATAAATATTCAGGGAGACAGAGCGCAGCTTGCATTTCTCATGGAGCAGCTTTCATCCTTCGAGAAATTATTTGACACGTTAAGCGTGCCGGAAAAAAGGGAATATCTGCGGATGATACTGGATAAGGTTGTGTGGGATGGAGAGGAAGCTCATATTTTTATCTTATAGGTAAGAGTTTGTCACGCTAATGCGTGAAAGTGTGTTTCCGCAGCAAAACCATTCCATTGCCGCAGCCGCTGGGGCCGACAATTGCCAGAAAGTCACCTTTGTGAACTGTAAAATTTATATTGGATAATGCAGGAGTTTCTCCTTGTATGGAATGATAGGAGTAGCTCACATGATTGATTTCCATTAATTTTTCCATTAAATGCTCCTTATACATACTTATATTATTGTATGAGAAAAACGTTGGAGTGTTATCTGTGAAATCTTTCGGGTTCCCTGTACGTGAAGTATGAAATGTCAATTTAAAAAAAGATAAAAAAATGTCCGAGGATGACATATTCTGTCATTACTGGATGGTATTGTATAACAGTAAACATACAGGAAAGATAGGCAATTGCGAAACAACTAAATGATGAAAATTTCATTTACAATTTCTACAATTATGCTTAAATATTTTACTCATATAAACGCACAAAATGCAGAACGTACCAAACATTTCAATGAGCCTTTTACAACAAAAACCATGTTCAGCAAAGGCTTCCATGGTTTTTAAGTCTTTTCTCTGCTTTTGCCATCTTTATGGCATTAAGGGATGCTCTTGAGTGCATTTCCATGGTACTAAATGCATTTCTTAGCGTTTATATGATAAAATATTTCTTCTTAAATTCTTTGAATTGTATATGAAATATATAAAATCAATGAGTTTGGCAATTGCCTAAATAGGGAAGAATGGAAAGGAAGTACAGGAAATGAATGAAAAAGCAGCAGAGTTCTGTCAAACAATGATTTTGGAGAATAAGGAAGATGCCGGCAGGAATATACGGGAAGAGGTCTTTCGGCAGATCAGAGAAAGAGAAAAAACGCAAAGACAGGATGAATATGAAGACAAGGTGAAGGAGACAGTGAAAGAACTGTCCAGACTTATCACTCTTAAAGAATGGACAGAAGCTCAGGGAACAGTGGAAAAAATTTTAGAACCGATACAGAATATGGCATTCATGGAAGGATACATGTATGCAATTGCAGTATTGGAAGAAGGGCTTGTCAACATGAAAGGATGACTATTAGGGATGATTAGGGCTGTCGGTGATGTCACGGATAATCTGCTGGACGTGTTCTAACTGTGCATCGGTCAGCCCGGTGATCTCTATATAACGTCTTTGATCCAGCTCCAGTAAATAATCTGTGCTTACAGAAAAAAATTTTGATATCTTTATCAGCATTTCAATGGAGGGAAGAATATTGTCATTTTCCCAGTTAGAAACGGTTTGCTTGGAAACATTTAGTTCTTTTGCCAGCTGAACCTGGCTTAAGTTGCGGGTAATCCGTATTTTTCTGATAATTTCACCGAACATGGGCAGTCTCCTTTTTGATAGTTTGTTTTTAAAATTACTTAAATCAAAAAATATTTACAAAATACAAAAGTATGATAATATATAGTATGTGAGAGTTTTTATGGGAAATACGCTGTTTAATATAGTATAAAAATGCTATCAGCAGAGAAGGAATCTGGAGGTAATTTATGGATCATGGAAAAATACAAAGAGTTCTATGCATTTACACAAAATTGCTGGGAGGCTATCTGGTAAATAAGGCGGAGGAAGCGCAGAATTTCGGTGTAAATGAGAGGACAATCCAAAGAGATATTGATGATATCAGAAATTTCATGGATTCTGATATGGAAAATACAGGCATTGTAAATTCTGTGGTGTATGATCACAAAGAGAAAGGATATCGTCTGGAGCGAATTTATCAGTTGAAACTTACCAATGGAGAAATTCTGGCTATCTGCAAAATTCTGCTTGACAGCAGGGCGCTGCGGAAGGAGGAGATGTCAGGAATTCTTGACAAACTGATTTCCTGCTGTGTTCCGGAAAAGAACCAGAAGCTGGTAAAAGAACTGATCAGAAATGAGGAATTCCACTATGTAGAGCCAAGGCATAAAACAAAGTTCCTGGATCTCATGTGGGAGATTGGACAGGCAGTCAGGAACTGCCAGTGTATCGTGATGGATTATATGAGAACAAAAGATAAGACGGTAGTCAGGCGAAAGGTGCACCCAGTTGCAATTATGTTTTCAGAGTACTATTTTTATTTGACGGCATTTATTGATGACAAAGAGGTACAAAAAGATTTTGACGTGATAAATGATTCTTTTCCCACGATCTATCGAATTGACCGGATCAAAAGTTTACAGGTATCTGAAGAACGGTTTCATATACCGTACAGCAGCCGTTTTGAAGAGGGAGAATTCCGCAAAAGAGTGCAGTTTATGTACGGCGGGAAACTGCAGAAAATTAAGTTCCGCTATTTTGGCAGTGATATAGATGCTGTGCTGGACAGGCTGCCAACTGCAAAGATTCTGGAAAATGACAGGGGCATTTATACAGTCAGCGCAGAAGTTTTCGGCAAGGGGATTGAGATGTGGCTGAGAAGCCAGGGGGAAATGATAAAGATACTGGAATAGAGGAAATGTTCATGAAAAAGAATGGAAAACGTTACAGAAAAATACAGAGAGAAAAAGAGTTAAAAAAACTTAGTGACCGGAGTGAATTACAGAAGAAAATCAGTCAGGAGGTGGGAGAGATCAATACTGCTTTTTTATCAATGGCTCATATTATTGTAAAAAACCCAATTCTTAAGGAATGTGAAGAGACAAAAAAGGAATATCTTAAAAGACTGCGCAGCTATGTAAGCGCTGGCCGATGGAACAGGAGAAAATATGAAAAGGCACAGCTGTGTGCATATGACAGAATCTTGTCAGAGACAGATAAGGCAGAGGAAAAATATGGGATAAGTTTTTATCGGTATTTTATTTTGTTTGACTTGATGCATGTGGTAGGTTATGAAACAGCAGAAGATTTTCCAGAAAAGATTTTGGCTGTTATGTCCAGATATTTAGAAGATTTTCCAGAGATGAAGGAGAAGAAGGGATTTGTGGAACAGATTTTCAGGTCATTTCAGAGACAAAACAATAAACTGAAGGATCTGGAAGAGAACCCAGAGTTTAAGAAGGAAAAAGAATATATTCAAATGATCCGGAGAAATTTCAGATTCAGGAAGCAGAGACCTTTTGGTGTGATGGTTACTGCTACTATGAGTGCAGGAAAGTCTACGTTTATCAATGCTTTAACCGGGAAATATGTCTGTCTTTCTCAAAATATGGCTTGTACCAGCAAAATTCACTGTATCGTCAACAAAGCGTTTGAAGATGGATATTCCTATAAATATGACCATGATCTGGTAATGAGAGCAGAGCGCCAGGAACTGCTCAGCAATCATGAGAAGAATGCGCTGGATAAAATAGTTGTCAGCACATATTTCCATGGAGGGCTGCAGGAGATGAGAATGATTGTGAATGATTCGCCTGGAGTTAATTTCAGCGGAGATGAAAGCCACAGAGTTATTGCAGACAGGCTGCTGAAAGGCAGGAATTATAACTTGCTGATTTATATTATGAACGCTACCCAGCTGGCGACAAACGATGAAGATGAGCATCTTGATTTTGTGAAACAGACAATTGGCAGAACGCCGGTAATTTTCGTGGTCAATAAAATTGATACCTTTAATGTGGAAGAGGAAAATGTGGAGGCTGCCATAAAGCGGCAGACAGATTACTTAAAGAAAAAAGGCTTTCAAAATCCTATGGTATGTCCAGTATCCTCCAAAGCAGGATACTTGGCGAAAATGTATGCGCAGGGCACATTATCAAGGAGCCAGGAGAGGGAATTGTATAATTATATAGATAAATTTGAGCAGATGAATCTGGCTGGCTATTACGCAGAGAAATTTCCGAATATTAAAGTTCAGGACGCCGAAAAAGAAGAAACCCAATTGCTCAAAACATGTGGGCTTGCATATATAGAAAAATTGATTAAACTGTTAATAAAAGGAGGAATAACGAATGACAAAGCTATGCGTAAAGTATAATCCATATCGTATGGAGACCAGGATTGAGGTGAATGGAACGGCCATATCCGATGACAGCAGTCTTTATAAAGTTGTAAAAGGCAAGCGTATGCAGGAATGGATTGGAAAGTTTCCCAAGATGCTGGTGGATGAGCTGAACACAGTGGAATTTGATATAGATTTTCATGGCATGTCCTTAGACTGGGACGATTTTGAAGATGTTTTCCGCTGTGCAGAGAGGGACAGAATCATTAAAAGAATGTCTCTGAATTTCATTCAGGGAAGAACAGACGAGGATATCACAGATAAAGTAATCCAGATATTTACAGATCTGCAGGAGGGACCGGTGGAGGATTTTAAGGACCCCAAGCTTATCAGGGCTTTTGCCAGTATCAGCAACTCTGAATTTCCAATTAATGTAATTGCCACTATGAGTTCTGGGAAATCAACGCTTATCAATGCTTTGCTGGGAAAACGATTAATGCCTTCCAAAAATGAAGCGTGTACGGCGACGATTACGGAGATTCTGGATAATGACAGGGAAGGATTTACAGCAGTTGTATATGATGAAAATGGAGAGGTGCTGCACGATATTCCCAATCTTACATATGAGATTATGAGCGAATTGAATGAAGATGAAAACGTGTACAGGATAGAAGCAGAGGGAAATATTCCATTTCTGGATGCCAGAAGCACGGCTTTAATGCTGGTAGATACTCCGGGTCCGAACAATGCCCAGAACCAGGCGCATAAAAATACAACGTACCGTGCCATCAATAATGATTCTAACAATTTGATTTTATATGTGCTCAATGGAACCCAGCTCAGTACCAATGATGACGCGTCATTGTTATCTTATGTGGCAGATCAGATAAAGAAAGGCGGAAAACAGGTGAGAGACCGTTTTCTGTTTGTGATCAATAAAATGGATGGATTTAATCCGGAAGAGGAAGACATCAGCAAAGCAATTCAGGCCGCCAGAAGATATTTAGCTGCCTATGGTATAGAAGATCCTCAGATCTTTCCCTGTTCGGCTTACACGGCCTTGAATATCCGGACGTACCTGGAAGGAATTGATATTGACAATTTAACCAGAAATGAGGAGCGGAAGCTTCCTTCCGCAGCAAGAGATACGTTGCCAATGATTGACAAGTTTATCGATTACGAGGACATGCATTTGGAACAGTATTCTACCTTGTCTCCCAGCGCGCAGCGGGAACTTGAGTATAAACTGAGCAAGGCGGTACAGAACGATGACACCAAGGAACAGGCGCTGATTCACTGTGGAATTTATTCCATTGAGGCTGCCATTACTGCATATGTCAAGAAATATGCCAAGACAAAAAAGGTGAAAGATCTGGTAGAATCTTTTCAGGAGGTGCTTGAGAGCAGCCAGGTACTGGCAAAAGCCAAAACACAGGTTGCCACAGATGAAGAGGCAGCCAGGGCATGTGCCCAAAGGGCAGCCGCAGTGAGGGAGAAGATAGCAGACGGGAAAGAAGCACAGATATTCAAAGAGAGGATTGCAGCTTTAAATCCCATGGATACGATTGAAGCAAAGGCAGGAACTTTGAAAGCAGAAGCTTCCAGGAAAAATGAAAAAGTATTTGAGCCGTATGGGGACGTGATTACCAATAGAGAGGAAGCTAAGAGACTGGTATCACAGTTTACAATTATGAGTTCGGATTCTATTGCAGAATTGACATCAGAACTGGAAAGTGTCATCAATCAGGAAGTTATGGAAACGGGAGAGAAAATTCTCTCTGAATATCAGGAAAAGCTTTCTAAGATTGACGGATCAGCGACAGAGAAACAGCTCGAGTTTGGAACCGTGGATTTAATTAAAGGCGCTTTAAAGAATATGCGTGAGAATGCAAAAGCATGGTGTTCCGACGACTTTGCGGCAGAGACAGTGGATGATGTGGGAGAAGTGTCTTATGAGGAAAAGGTATATTATGAAAAAGTCGGACAGGAAGAAGAACAGGTAGTAGACGGCACAGAGCAGCGTAAGGTCGGCACGAAAAAAGTAAAGGTGGGATCTCACCGGGAACAGGTTGGAACGCGCAGGGTCAGAAATCCTGAGTCCAGGGGAATCGGAGGATTCTTCCGCCGCCTGTTTAAAGGAGAAGAAAAATACATTGACGAGGCAGTCTATGAGACCGTGGATGATTATGAAGACCAGGCGGTTTATGAAACAGTACTCAAATACAAGACTGTCATGAAAGATATTTTTGAGGAACGCAGAGAGAAGATTGAAAAATTCTCTGTTGATACCTCTGTGATTCAAACGGGGCTTATCAGTAAGCTCAGGAAAAATCTGGATGAAGGGATTGAAAGCGCCCTTAATTATGCGCAGGACCAGATTGATAACATGAAAACACAGTTTACAGAGATCTTTGATGATTTGGACACATTGATCCAGCAGAAATATGATGAGTTAGAGCAGTGTGCAAATGACCAGCAGACAAAAGAATCAGAGTTAAAGAAAAATAAAGGAATTCTCGGATGGAT
>Ga0224746_10365_pt1 | contig 10376 bp, 4 predicted proteins | sample LIM_F_Water_Bulk_FD_183000 | JGI IMG/M metagenome (GOLD analysis project Ga0224746, IMG submission 183000) | Enriched cells from gastrointestinal tract of the lab mouse from Pacific Northwest National Laboratory (PNNL), Richland, Washington... | ecosystem: Host-associated > Mammals > Digestive... | reverse complement strand
TGCTGGTATCGGTGCTTTCCGAGCGTTTCCCCTCGATGAACATCGACCTGACGGCACAAAAGATGAATACCCTGTCCGACCAGGCGGTTGATATCGCGAAGGGCGTTCAGCAGGATACCGATATTTATCTGATAGGCACGGAGGACGCCTATAAAAACGACGCTATCTATTCAAGCTACGGCTTGAAGTACAGCCAGGTTATGAACCTTTCCAAGCGGCTGGAGGAGGTGAACCAGAAGATACATGTACAGTTTATCGACCCTGACACCAACCCGGACTTTATCAGCCGCTACGCCAGCGATAGCCTTACGACCGGCCGGGTGCTTGTAAGCACCGAGAAGCGGCACAAGGTGCTGAGCGTTGACGATATGTTCTCAATGTCCCAGAATTCCACCACAGGGGCCACTGAAATATTCTCAAATGTAGACAGCGCCCTTGCCGGCGCCATTGAGATGGTGAACCTGGATAAGGTGCCTGTGCTCACCATAGCCACAGGTCATGAGGAGATGCTGGGAGAAGAGAGCATGGGCTCGTTCCTGGATATGATGGAAAAGCAGAACTTTGACGTACAGCAGATAGATATACTGACCGAGGATATCCCGGAGGACACGCAGATATTGATGATAGCCACGCCCTCTACAGACTATACCGAAGAGGAGATACAGAAGCTCAGAGATCTGCTGTCCGACGAGGAAAGGGAGGAATCTATAGCTATACTTTTGAGCTTCTTCCCGGGCCAGGGTAAGCTGCCCAACCTGACCGCTTTCCTTGAGGAGTGGGGCGTTTCGGTGGGCTCGGGCTCTGTGGTGATGGAGAGCGACGCCAACCGCTATGCCCTTTCCGACCCCCGCTGCGTTATAGTAGACTCTGTGGGCACCGCTCTGGAAAAGAACACCTACAGCCGTCTGGTCTCCCCTCTCAGTGTGCCGATCAATATCCTGTTTACCGGCAATGGCGACGTGGGGGTAGAGGCGCTGTGGACTACCTCTGAAGGAGCCTATGTGGTGACGGAGAGCACCTCTCAGGAGGAGATAGAGGACCCGGATACCGCCCAGCAGAATGTGGCAACACTTTCCTCTACCATCGCCCAGTTCGGCAACGAATTTTATTTCCGCAGCGTGATAGTCTTTGGCTCCTCCAACATTTTCTCCGACGGCTTTATGGCCACAGCCTTTGATAACGCGGATTACCTCTCTGACCTTTTGAAGCTGTCTACGGATACGGACGGCAGCGCTGTCTCTGTGCTGACCGAAAGGGTGCAGACAAACACCATGGATGTGACAGCCTCTCAGAACACCATTATGGTGCTGGGTCTGGGCGTGTTTACTATAGCGCTGCCTGTGCTGCTGCTGGTGGCGGGGCTCGTTATCTTCCTGAAGAGGAGGCATCTGTAAGCTGATGAAAAAGACAGTACGGAATATTGTCGTCCTCCTTATAGTGCTGCTCGTTCTTGGCGGAGCTGTATTCTTTCTTATGAACCTGCCGACGGACGAGGGCGGGGAGGAGAGCTCTCAGTCCAGTAGCTCCGATTCTGAGGAGCGCACGGCCCTGTTTGACAGGGAGGACGCGGATATAGAGTCCGTGGAGGTAAAGAACGGCGAGGATGAATATACCATTATCCCTACCCAGAAGGATTCTCAGCTGGGCTTTACACTGCGGGGCTATGAGGACTACGACTTTAATACAAGCCAGGTGTCCGCCAACGTGCGCACCATGCTTGGCCTGTCGCCGTCCAAGGAGCTGGGCAGCCAGGAGAGTCTGGACGCTTTCGGCCTTGGCAGCGCCGGGGCCAAGGTGACGGTGAACTATAAGGACGGCGGAAGCGACCAGCTGGTGCTGGGCGACGCCGCTCCGGAGACCACGGGAAAATATGTACTAAAAGACGGCGAGGTTTATATCGTCCTGGGTGTGCCGGACGCTTTCTATTCAAATAAGTTCAGCTATTTCGAGACCTCTGTATATGTGATACCGAGCTTGGTGGACGTGACCGTTGACGAAGAGGGCGAGACCAGCGAGACCGAGGCCGAGGACAAGCTTGAGAGCTTGACCCTCAGCGGAGCGCATTTCCCCGAGACTATCAGCATAAAACCCAGTTCAAAGTATCTTAGCGGCTATGGAATTACCGAGCCCATAACGGCAGAGTCAGGGAACACAAAGTTTACAGACCTTCTCACATCGCTGAAGACCCTTACGGCCTCCTCGGTGGTGGACGCGGGCATAACTGAGGAAAAGCTTGAGCAGTACGGACTTTCAGAGCCGGACGCGAAGCTGAGCTTCTCCCTTAACGGCTCAGAGCATGAGGTGGCCGTCAGCGCCAAGGACAGCAGCGGTATGCGGTATATGATTGCGGACGAAAACAACCTGGTGTATAAGGTGGCCAATGGCACTGTGGCAAATTGGGCCGATATCAGCCTGATGGACTTGCGTATGAGCTATGTGTGGATTGCCAATATTAAGGAGGTGAAAAAGCTGACAGTCACCTTAAACGGCAGTGAGGTGCACAGCTTTGACATCACTCGGGAGAAGAACGAGGAGAAGTCCACAGATACCTCAACGGAATATGATATCACCAAGATAACCGACGCCGGTGGAAATGCCATCGACTATGAGGTATACCAGCCCTTCTACCAGAAGTTGATTGGTATGGCCGTGTTTACGCTGGATAAAGTATCATACGGCGGCACCCCGGCTATGGAAATAAAGTATGAGTATTTTAACGGCGGTAGCGATACTGTAGAATACTATGAGGTATCCGGCAACCGTTACGCGGCCCTGTTGAACGGCAGCTTTAACGGCCAGGTACGCGGCACGGATTTCGATTCTGTGGTTGACCTGCTGCCATGAACGCCTATGATAGGCAGGCTTTGAAAGGGAGTGTGATTATGAAAAGGTTATTATGCATAATGCTGGCTATACTGTTGGCGGTTGCCGCTTTGGCGGGATGCTCGAAGAAGGAGGAGAATGAATCCTCGTCCCCCTCCTCCCTCTCCCCCGCGCCGGAGCCGGAGGCCAGCGGGCCCTATCAGGTAGGGCTTGTGCAGTATACGGACTATGCCCCCTATGACGAGGCTCGGACGGCCTTTTTGAGCCGTCTTGAGGAGTGGGGTTATGGGGACAGCCGAATGCAGGTGGATTACCAGAAGGCGGACGGCGATTCCGCGAAGCTGGAGGAAATATGTAAAAGCTTTGTTGACGAGGAAAAGGAGGTTGTGGTCGCCATATCCGCTCCGGCGGCGGAGGCAGCTAAAAAGGCCTGCGAGGGGACAGAGACAAAGGTGGTGTTCCTGGGAGTGTCAGACCCCAAGGAGAGTCTGGGGATAGAGGACGACGTGAACCCGGAGGGAAATATTACAGGCGTGGCCGACCTGATCACGGCCCGGCAGGCTCTTGATCTGGCGGTGCAGGTGGACAGTTCTATAAAGACAGTAGGAATCTTATACGACTCTAACTGTCCGTTCGGCACAGGCTATGTTGACGCTCTTAAAGCGGCATGTGCAGAACTTGAGATAGCCGTAGTAGAGGGCAATCCCGCCGGTAAGGATCAGGTGGCGGAGGCCATGAAGGAACTCTGCGGCCAAGTGGACGCGGTGTTCTCCCCCATGGACAGCACGGTGTCGGCCGCCGCGCAGGAGGCCGCTAAGGCTGCCCGGGAAGCGGGAAAGCCGTGGTACGCTGCCAGCGAGGACGCAGTTGCCGCCGGGGCTTTGGCCAGCATAAATATCGACTATACCGATGCCGGCAATAAGGCGGCGGATATGGCCGTACAGCTGGTGTCCGGGAAAACCGTGGAGGAACTGGCGGTATACGCCTATCTAAACGGCCGCGTAAGTGTGAACCAAGAGACCATGGACGCGTTGGCGCTGCATTTCCCGGAGGAGGTGCTGGAGAAGGCTAACTATATCAAAGCACAAAAATCGGAGGAGACCTAAACAAAAAGTTGTCCTTATGAAGTATATAGGCCGCAGGCATTTTGCCTGCGGCTTTTCCTATGTCTCAAAAGAAGTCTCAATTTAAAAAATACACTATCTGGCGTGGCATGTAGACACCTGCTACAAAAGATTGGTATGATGGAGAGAAAATAAATCGCGGACGGCTTTATAGTAAGCCTTCTGCGGGAAGGAGTTTTGAGCATGGCGAATATACAGGCAAGAAGGAACAAGGAGGGCCAGGTAATATCCTACAGCATCCGGGTTTATAGAGGGCGTGACCCTCAGTCAGGGAAACAGCTGACCCCGTTTTCACACACCTGGCGGGTGCCGGAGGGCTGGGGTGAAAAGCGGGCCAGGAGAGAGGCGGAGAAGCAGGCGGTGCTCTTTGAGCGGCAGTGCAGGCAGGACCTGGTCTCAGGCGGCAGGCAGACCTTTGCGGAGTACGCGGAGTATGTGCTGATCTGCAAGACCACCATGGGCATGAAGCATCTGACGGAGATACACTACCGGCAGAGCCTGAAAAGGGTGCTGCCAGTGCTGGGGCCCATGAAGCTGTGCGATATCAAGCCCCAGCACTTAAACCTGCTGTATCAGGCGCTTTCCTCGCCGGAGGCCAGAAATGATAACAGGAGGGAGGAGGTGAAGCCTGCCCTATGGAAGGCTTTGGAGGAGCGTGGCGTGATGGGCGACCTGCCGGCCAAGGGCGGGGGGCTTGTGAGCCTTGCAAGGCTGAGGGAGGGCAAGACGGTGAAGCCCGGTACGGCAAAACGGATAGCCGAGGCGCTGGACATACCTATGGGCGAGCTGTTCACCACAGTGTACAGCCAGCGCACGCTGAGCTCCCGGACGGTTATGAACTGCCATATGCTGGTGTCGGCGGTACTGGGACAGGCGGAGAAGGAAATGTTGATACCCTATAACCCCGCCAGGCGGGCCGTACTGCCAAGACGGGAATCGGGGGCGGACCCGAACTATTTTCAGGAGGACCAGGTGGGGGATATACTGAACGCTTTAGAGAAGGAGCCGGTGAAGTGGCGGGCGGCGGTTAATCTGCTTTTAGCCTCAGGCTGCCGGAGGGGAGAACTGCTGGGGCTTAAATGGGACAAGGTGGATTGGGCCAGAAAGACCATAAGGATAGACTGCGCCATGCACTATGCCGCAGACAGGGGGCTGTTCGAGGGGCCGCCAAAGACGCGGGATTCTATACGCACACTGGTGATACCCGAGGAGACCCTGGAGCTTCTTCGGGAACATAAGCTTTTACAGCAGGAGGAGAGCCTAAGCCAGGGGTCCAGGTGGAAGGAGTCGCCCTATATCTTTACCGGCGAGCACGGAGGGCCCATGAACCCCTCACAGCTGGGCAACTGGCTGACAAGGTTTGAAAAGCGCCATGGGCTCCCCCATCTAAATCCTCACGCCTTTCGTCATACTATGACAAGTTTGCTGCTTTTCAGCGGTGTGGACAGCATCAGCGTCAGCCACCGCCTGGGGCATTCCAGCGTGGCCACCACCACAAACATCTACGGCCACCTTATGAAGCAGGCCGAGGAGCAGATAAGCGGCAGGATGGAGGAAATCATCAACCGGGCCAAAAACGCCTCTGCGGAGAAAAGGGAGGAGAGTTGAAAAAATGTTGAATTTCCGGCTGAGATTTGAATTTGCACAGAGATGTGCAAAAAATGTTGAATTTTGGCGAATCAAGGCGAACTAGTTGAACAAAAGTTGAATTAGAGCCCAAATACCCCAGGGCTTTTCAAGGCTTTGCCCACAATAGTAGTAGAATATAAATAACTTCCACTCGCCGGCAAAAAAGAGCCGGACGAGAATCTAAAATTTAAGAGGGTTGAAATCATGAACAAAAGCAAGTTCCTGAAGAGATCACTCGCGGCGCTTCTGGCCATACTGATGGTCGCCACGATGATCCCGAGCGCCTTCGCCGCGGTGACAACCGTGGAGGACGCTCCCATGGCGTTTGCTGCTGATGATCCCGGGTACAATATTTCCGTAGATGGAAATCGTGCCACCTGGGACGCGGCCGAGAACGCCTATACCGTATCTACCAGCTTCAAAGAGGGAGGGACTTTCCCGACCAGCTTTGGCGCTAGTATGATAGAGGTGAAGAACCACACCGTTACTGTGCTCAGCGGCGTTAATAAGCAGCTGAAGGCCACCGTGGCGGACCTGGGCCTTGACAAGGCCGAGAAGAACGTGGACAGCTTCGGCGTGGGCACCTATGCCTACGACGTAGAGTCCGTCGTCACCAACGACGAGGGCGACGTGCAGAGCACCGCCAAGTTCAAGCTCCTTGTGAACCTGACAATGGAGCCCAAGAGCAGCGACGCCTCCTTGAAGTCTATCAAGAGCGCCAGGCTGAAGGGCATGATCAGCGCGAAGTTTGACAATGCGAAGAACACAATTGAAATCGTCAAGGCACTTGGCGTAGACGATAAGATCGTTGCTGCCAGCGCCGCCAACTATGACACTGAACTGAGCAGCGCAGCCGATTTGAAAGCTGTGTTTATCCCCACCAACGACGATATCACCAACATGGAGTATTCCGCCAAGACCCTCACCGTCACCGCCGAGAACGGCGACAAGAAGGTTTATAACGTTACCTTCACCGAGGAGTCCGCTTTTGATACCTTCAAGCTGGGCGACTTCGAGGGCAAAGCCAAGGAGGACGACTCCAAGGTTATATTCATTGACCTGCCTTATTCCTATTTTGACAGCACTCCCACTATAACTGTCACCGAGCTGAACAAGATGCTCATAAGCTGGACCACAGCGGCGGGCAACAAAGTTACTATCGATGATACGCTTAAAGAGTCCGGCAAGGAAAAGCTTACCTTTGCTTATGACAGTACAGCAAGCAGCGACACCGCTTATAACGGCGACGGCAAGTACATTGTCGGCAAGCCCAGCGAGACCGTAAAGGTACAAACCAAGAAGTCCGGCGCTGCTGTGGAGGTTTCTCTCTACATCCGCGTTCCCAAGAAGAATCCCGACGCTGAGCTTACCGGCATAATGATCCTTAACGAGACGGCTAGCAGCAACCCGAATGCCGAGGGCGCCAACTACACCCAGTACATTGCCATAAACAAGGGCAGCCGCACCATCAACGTGACCCTGCCCAAGGGCATGAGCGAAAAGGCTGACGACCTGTTCATCAATGTGAGCGGCGCGAAGAACTCCAGAATTGAGCTGGCAGAGGGCCGCGTAAGCGGAACCAATGCCTTTGCTAACGACACTGCGGATGAATTCAACGGCAAGGGCGCGAAGCTCGAGGAGGGCCAGGCTATCTCCGAGACTGCCATCAACGTCTCCAAGCCCGTCACCCTGAAGGTCATCTCCGAGGATGGGGCTACCACCCTGCTCTACACCCTGACCGTCAAGGAGTCTACAAGCTCCGCCGCCACCCTGAGCTCTCTCAAGGTCGTTAACGACAAGGGCGAGGAAGTGGGCACTGTTAAGGCCAGCGGCAAGGATTATACCATTACACTGCCTTATAAGTATGGCCTTGACGCGAACGCGGACGCTTTGAAAGCTCTGAAGGTCGTGGCTACCGCCTCCAGCTCTGCTAAGATCGCCTACACTGAGGGCGAAGTGAGCGGGGGTGCTGCCGAAGCTGTGGCAGCTGTTTATGAGAGCACGATAACATTATCTGAGCTTTCAAGTGATCCCACAACTGCATATGACGCTGGCGATGTGAAATCAACTGAAGATATCAGTGTCACTGCGGGAGGACATACTTACACTTTCCCTGCCCCAATTAAAGTGAATTCTTCCAGCAATGGCTATGAGTGGGACACTGGTGCAACTGTGGATGCTGCCATTGCCGGGTTTGTATCTGACTATAATTCATCTGCCACTGATAAAGATAATTGGACTGCCAGTGCAGGTGAAGACAAGGTTACGTTCACCGCAAAAACTAAAGGCAATCTTAGTACCACAGGCGTTACCCCTCCGGCCGGTGCTACTGTGGCGACCCCAGGTAAGGACGCGGGCGAAGGTGCCAGCACCTTTACTCCCTTCGTGAAGGAGGCCACTATCGGTGCTCTTGCCGACTCCGCTGACGCGGGCATTACCCTGCCCCTGGCCAGCAAGGCAGTTACCGACGGCGGCGACAATGACCAGGCACAAAATATTTTCACACTCCGCGTAAATAACGGCGCCGATAATGGCAACAACATCTACAACGTGACCATTAAGAAGGCCGACCCCAATAAGGAGGCCAAGATCACCTCTGCTAAGGTGACCGACAGCGCTACTCGTGCCACCATGACCGAATATAATACTACTATCAGTACCCGCGACGCGAAGGAAACCAGCGTCATTAAGGTCAGCGAGCTGCCCTTTGCTCTGGACGCGGTTGGGAATATGCATTTCTCTGAGCTGGAGGTCAGCGACGAGGCTCATGTGGTGATTAAGCCAGCAACTACACCCGGCCCGGACAATCAAATGTCCGTTGATAAGGATTCAAACAATAACAGCAAGCCCTTCTCCGTTGGCGCCGGCGACGAGCGCTGGGACAAAAAGAATAAGTTTGTTGAGGTTTGGGTCTTCAGCGAGGCCGACTGGTACAAAGCCACTGGCGTGAATGGCACTATCGGAAACGCCACGAGAGCTCTTGCTACCAAGATTTACAAGATGTCCGCGACCTATGCCGCGGCTGAGACCGGCTCTGAGCTGGTGAGCATTGCCAGCACCCTTGACAAGACAGTTAAGGTTGACAAGGCTTCTAAGACTGTTACAATTACAGTGCCATATTCCTATGTAAACGATGCTGAAAAGACCTTCTCCCTGGATATTGTGACCAGCAAGCTGGCTACTGTTCATGAGAACACCAGCGGCGGCACCGCTATCGTACCCGACAAGGGCGATAAGGACACCCCCAGCCGCACGATGTTCAAGGTTACAAAGGCTGCTGAGGCAGATCCCGTGCTGCAGGGCACAGCTGGCGTTAGCAAGATCACAGTTGTCTCTGAGTCCGGGAAGAACACCAACGACTACAACGTGGTCGTGAAGGTTGCTCCTGTTGAGACCAGCTATGAGATCCAGAGCATCACCGCCGCCGGCAAGAGCGCTGTTAAGAGCGAGGACGGCGAGACCTGGACCCTGACGATACCCGCCGACCTGGAGAAGCTCCAGCTGGTGGACATCGTGACCGTTTCCAAGCTGGCCGCTGTAGAGGTGGACGGCGCTCCCTATGATCCCGAGACCTACTACGACCTGGGCGACGACCTGAAGATCCAGGTGACCGCCGAGAACGGCGACGCCTTCACCTACCTCCTCAAGATTGAGGAGGACACCAACCAGAGCAGCGACGCTACTCTGAGCGAGGTCAAGGTGGGCGAGTACGAAGTCACCAAGTCCGGCAGCGATTACACCGTCAAGGTGCCCGAGGGCACAGACGTTACCAAGCTGCCCCTGGCCCTGACCGCCACGGACAGCAAGATCAAGGGCATCACCGTCAACGGCACAGCCTATACCGAGGGTATGGAGGTCGACCTGACCACAGCCGCCACCATCGTGGTGACCGCTGAGGACGGCTCCACCGCTACCTACACCCTGACCGCTGTCACCGGCGACGTTCAGAAGCCCAGCGACAAGTACACCGACATTCCTGCCGGAGCCATGGGCGACTATATAAAGGCCGCCATCGACAACGGCATTATGGTGGGCACCTCTGAAACCAAGTTCAGCCCCAATGTTGACATTCCCCGCTGGCAGTTCGCTCTGCTGATTGCCCGCGCTGACCTGAGGATCAAGAACGCTGATATCACCAGCGCGGCCGAGGCCGACGCCGAGCTCAAGAAGCTCTATAGCGGCACACCGGCGTTCAGCGATCCCAAGAACAACGAGCTTTACGACGCCGCTATCGAGTATTGCAGCAAGAACAAGATCATCAGCGGTATCGGAAATAACAAGTTCGATCCCAACGGCAAGGTGAACCGTCTCCAGGCTGCCCGCATGATCTCCGACTGGACTGGTGTCACGGATGCGACCAAGACCGAGAACACCCATGACATCAAGGACTGGAACAAGATCAACTGGGGTAAGTATTACGTGAACTCCGTTTACGACGCAGGGTTCATGCAGGGCCGCACCAACGGCAACTTCGGGCCCCAGGACGTCCTGAAGCGCAGTGAGGCCGCCGTAGTCATCATGAAGGCTTACGAGTACATGGCCGATAAATAAGGTTTCAACTCACCTAAATTTTATGATTACCCCATAAAGGCGAAGGGGGCGGAGTTTTCCGCCCTCTTTGCTGTTGGTTTCTTTAAAGGTTCTCTTTATAGCAGCGCGTATTCCACCGGGGTTATCTTTTCGATATCTCCGCTGCTGTCCTCCTCCAGCAGATTCAGCTCTGTAAAACCGAAGATTTCAGGTTTGCCGGACTTTGCCTCGGACTGCTTCAGTGGCACATAATAAATTACCCGGTTAAGC
>Ga0224746_10364_pt1 | contig 10377 bp, 10 predicted proteins | sample LIM_F_Water_Bulk_FD_183000 | JGI IMG/M metagenome (GOLD analysis project Ga0224746, IMG submission 183000) | Enriched cells from gastrointestinal tract of the lab mouse from Pacific Northwest National Laboratory (PNNL), Richland, Washington... | ecosystem: Host-associated > Mammals > Digestive... | reverse complement strand
TGCCGCGCGCCGCAGTTGATGGAGCTGGCCCAGCAGTAGACCTGGGCCCCATCCTGGACGGATGCTGTGCCCTTCAGGTTCATGATGACAAAAGCGTTATCCTCCAGCTGGCGGCCCTCTACAAAGGCCCGTTTTGTACACATGAGGCTGTCGATTTCCATATCCGGAATCATAGCCTCGATGATGAACAGCGGATGGGTGCCTACGTCCCCCAGGGCGAAGGAGGGGCCCGCCTTGGAGGGGTCGAAGCGCCATTTGGCCGCGGGGACGGTGTCCTCCACCTTTACGTTGTAGCCGCCGAAGGCAAAGCTCATGTTGATGACCCGGACCTCTCCCAGGTCGCCGTGCCGGATCATCTGCCGGGCCTGCTGGATCATCTGGTGGCCGGAGTAGCCGTAGGTCACGCCTACCACCCGGTTTTTGGCTTTCGCCAGGGCCACCAGCTCTTCCGCCTCGGCGGAGGTGAAGCACAGGGGCTTCTCGCAGACCACATGAAGCCCGGCTTCTAATGCGGCTTTGCAGATTTCATAGTGGGTGCTGTTGGGCGTGGCTATGGACACCGCCTCAATGCCGTCCTCCCGTTTGGCCTCTCCGGCAAACATGGCCTTGTAATCCGGGTAGCAGCGGTCCGGGGCCACGCCCAGTTCCGCGGCAAAAGCCATACCCCGTTCCGGCACGATGTCGAATGCTCCCGCCACCAGCTGGAAGGAATGGTCCCGCAGGGCGGCAGAACGGTGGATGTAGCCAATCTGGCTTCCCTTGCCTCCCCCCACCATGGCCCAGCGGATGGGATGGTCAAGGACCTTAGAACCGTTAATCATAAGAAACCATCTCCTTATGCAAAATGAAAGATATAAATTAAATGTTGTAGCCTACTCTTTTTAGGTATTCCACGCTGGCCGCCACATCCCGCAGGCTGGTGTCAGCGTTGCGGGGGTCCCGCTCCTGTTCGATGGTAATATAACCGCTGTATCCAATGCTCTCCAACGCCTTTTGAATACCCGGGTAGTCCAGGCTGCCTGTGCCAATGGGGCACATGGAGCCCTTTCCGCAGCCGTCGAAGAAACGGATATGTTCCCCCAGCACCTCCCGGTAAACCGCCTCGTTGACGTCCTTAAAGTGGACGTAATCCAGCCGGTCCGCATACTTTTTCAAATACTCCGCTGGGTCCATACCGGAGTAATAGAGATGCCCGGTATCCAGGCAGAGCCCGGCAACCTCGTAGGGGATGTCCCGGACCACTGCCGCGATTTCATCCTCAAACTCGAGATAGCCCCCGGCGTGGGGATGGATGACGGGCCGGACGCCATGCGCGTTGGCCCGTTCGCACACCGCCCGGACGTTGGACATGAAGCCCGCCCATTCCTCCGGGGAGAGCCGGGGCGCCCGGTCCGGATGGCCTGCGGCGTAATCCCGTTCATCGTGCCCCCAGTCCATGACGGTCATGTAGGGAGTGGGAAATTTCTGGCCCTCGTGGCGGGGCAGGCGGGGGAGGCGGCTGTCCGTGATCAGGGCGCAGATGTCGTCCACCGCTTTCAGGACGCTCTCCTGGTTGGCGGGGTCCAGCAGATCGTGGAAGATGGTGCCCGCGGCAATGGCAAGGCCGTTTCGCTCCAGCTCCGCCGAGACGGCCTCGGCGTCGATAGGCAGATAGCCGTAGGGACCCAGCTCAATGGCCCGGTAGCCCGCCAGCCCGGCCTCTTTCAGGACCCTCTGCCAGGGTGGCAGGTAGGGATTTTTCGGGTCGTCCACGCCCCAGCAGCAGGGTGCGCCGCAGATGCTCATTTTCATAAAGGCATCTCCTTTCGGATGTTCATGGGAAGAAGAGGGGGCGGAGCGAACGGGCTCCGCCCCGGCATTTGTTCCAGGCTCTGTTTCTTACTTGATGAAATCATCCACGTTCTCCGCCGTCACCAGCTGAGGCAGGATGTTGTAGTAGTTGTCCACCAGGCCCTCCACCCCGGTGCCGTTCAGCAGGCCAAGGGCGCAGAGGATGGTGCCCTCGCCCTGTGCGACGGGGTCCTGGAAGACGGAGCAGGCCATGGTGCCCGCCTTGACGGCGGCGCAGCCCACGTCCGTGGCGTCGATTCCCACCACGGGGCAGATAATTTCCTTGCTCCCGTTGGTCTGCATGGCTTCAATGACGCCCAGGGCCATTTCGTCGTTGTTGCAGATGACCGCGTCATAGACGTCTCCGGTGTTCATCATCTGGCTGAACAGGTCCATGGCCTTCATACGGTCCCACATGGCGGTATTTTCCACATAGGTGGCATGGATTCCCTTGGCCTCCAGTGCGTCCTTGGCCGACTGGGTGCGCTTGGTCACATTGTCCAGGCCCAGCTCGCCCATAAACATGGCGATGTTCACATCGGTCTTCCCCTGCTCCTGGAAGATATTGGCCAGGAAGTTGCCCTGCTCGGTGCCGTAGAGGGTCTCGTCAGTACCCACGTAGACCACCTTGCCGTCCTGGAGCACATCCAGGCTGGGCTGGCGGTTGACGAAGACCACCTTCATGTCCCCGGCGGCGGCCAGCACGTCGGCGGCGGAGTCGTTGTTGCACAGGCCTACGATGACCGCGTCATAGCCGTCGGCCTCCCAGGTCTGGACGTGGGAAATCTGGGCGGAGACGTCGCTGGCAGCATCCAGGATGTTGATTTCAATGCCCTCGGCCTCCGCCTTGGCCTGGATGGCCTTTTCCATGGAGGTCTGGAACTGGTCCCGCATGGGCATGGAGTAGCCGATCTTGTAGCTTCCGCCGCTTCCCTCGGACCCATCGCCGCTTTGCGCGGGGGCAGAGCCGGAATCGGCGGGGGCCCCGGTCTTCTGGCCGCAGGCCGCCAGCAGCCCGAGGCTCATGACGCATACCAGTAAAAGTGCAAGTCTTCTTTTCATAGTTCTTCTGCTCCTTTTCTTCATGTTCGGTCTGGCGTTCCCGCCAGGCGTTGTCTTTATTATAGGGGCTGGACTGCCTGGAAACCTTCACTTTTCTGTCTCCCGTTTCCGCCGTGTTTGGGAAATTTCCAACAAATATCCGGGGGGCGGCTTTGGGCGCTTCACTATCTTGCTTCCGCGCCCCGCCGGACGGGGACGCGCCCGCGCCGTTGGCCCGGAGGGGAATCCGGGGTATGCCCTGGAAAATTGTGGAGGGCGCGCCAGCAAAGGGCTTTCGGGAACGCTCCAGTTTGACGGGGGTTTGGTCCGGATTGGCGGCGCGCCTGTGCCAAAGGGGCCTTTCCTTTTTTAATTAAGGAGGCGGAGAAAAAGCAGGATTATGGAGTGAACAAAAACGGCGGGGAGCTTTTTGTGTACTATCATGGGCGGATTCGCCTAAATTTCAGCAGGATAGTGAAGGGCAGGACCCGGCAATCCCCCTATAATAAAGAAAAGGGCGGCGGATTCCCTGGGAGAAGGCCTCTGCCGCCAGAGGAACTGAGAGAAAGGTTGGAGGTGCGAAGTGAGCGAGTACATACTGGAAATGACCGGCATCGTGAAGGAGTTCCCAGGCGTGCGGGCTCTGGACGGCGTGGAACTAAAGCTGCGGCCGGGCAAGGTTCACGGCCTGATGGGCGAAAACGGCGCGGGCAAATCCACGCTGATGAAATGCCTGATCGGTATTTACCACAAGACTTCCGGGAGCATCAAGTTTAAGGGGAAGGAAATCAATTTCAAAAGCCCCATCGAGGCCCTGCAAAACGGAATCTCCATGATCCACCAGGAGCTGAACCCAGTCCTGGAGCGCCCGGTCTCTGAAAACGTCTGGCTGGGCCGGGAGCCCTACAAGGGCTTCCGCATCGACCACCGGAAGATGCGGGAGGATACTATTGAGCTCTTCAAGGAGATGGACCTGAACATCGACCCCGACGAGAAGATGGGAAACCTGACCGTGGCCCAGATGCAGATGGTGGAAATCTGCAAGGCGGTCTCCTATCACCCGGATGTGATGATCCTGGACGAACCCACCTCCTCCCTTACGGAGAACGAGGTGGTCCACCTGTTTTCCATCATCCGCAAGCTCCGGGACGGCGGCTGCGCCCTCATTTATATCTCCCACAAAATGGATGAGATTTTCCAAATCTGTGACGAGATGACCACTTTGCGGGACGGGCGCTTCGTGGGGCACGACCTGGCGGAGGAGACCAATGTGGACGCCCTCATCACCCGCATGGTGGGCCGGGAGGTCTCCAACATGTTCCCCAAGGTCCCCTGTGACATCGGGGAGACGGTTTTGGAGGTCAAGGGACTCCACTCCGGCAAGCAGGTAAAGAACGTCTCTTTCTCCGTCCGCAAGGGCGAAATTCTGGGTTTTGCGGGCCTAGTGGGCGCGGGGCGCACGGAGACCGTGGAAACCATTTTCGGGATGCGCCGTAAGGACAGCGGCTCCGTCCTCAAGAATGGCCGGGAGCTGAAAATCGAAAGCCCCCAGGACGCCATCCGGGAGCAAATCGCCCTTCTGACCGAGGACCGGAGGGGCAACGGCATCGTGGGCATCCGCTCCGTGAAGGACAACACCATCCTGGCCCACCTGTCGGCCTACGGCTTCCCCCTCAAGCACCAGCGGATTAAAGAGGACACGGAGAAATATGTCCAGGCGATGAACACCAAGACCCCCTCCATCGACCAGCCGATTATGTACCTCTCCGGCGGGAACCAGCAGAAAGTGCTGATCGGCCGTTGGCTGCTGACCGACCCGGATATCCTGATTATGGACGAACCCACCCGGGGCATCGACGTGGGAGCGAAAGCGGAAATCCACACGCTGATCTCCCAGCTGGCCGCTGCGGGGAAGGCCATTATCCTGATTTCCTCCGAGCTGCCGGAGGTTATGGGCATGTCCGACCGCATTGTCGCCATGTACGAGGGCGGGGTAACCGGCATCGTGGAACGGGACGGCCCTCAGTGGAGCTCCGAGCACATTATGGCCCTTTGCCACGGGCAGCTGGACGGGACCGCCGCCAGCGCCTGAAAAAGAAAGGAGAACCGAAGTCATGAACGCGAAAAGAACCCTGAACGCGAAGCAATGGATGAGCCAGAACTCCATTTGGGTCGTCCTGATTTTTATGGCGGCGCTGATGTCCATCCTGTCCCCCACCTTCCTGACGGCGAAAAACCTTGTCAGCGTCCTGACCACGGAGTCCATCACGGGCATCCTGGCCGTAGGCGTCATGTGGTGCATTCTCTCCAAGGGCATCGACCTCTCTCCCGGCGCCCTGGTGGCCCTCACGGGCGTGGTCACCGCCTCCCTGGCGCAGAAATTTGAGTACGGCGCATCCAGGCTGTTCCCCAATCTGCCGGACATCCCGGTCGTGGTGGCCATCCTGGCGGGCCTGGCGGTAGGCACTTTCTTCGGCGTGGTCAACGGCCTTCTGATTGCCTATACGAAGATTCCCGCATTTATTGCCACCCTGGGCACCCAGCTGATTGCCCGGGCCCTGGCCCAGCTCTACACCAACGCCTATCCCATCCCGGAGCTGAAACCGGGCTTGAAAAATGTAGCCCAGTTTGAGCTCTTCCAGATTTCCGGCGCTTCCGTCACAGTCATCATCATCATTTTCATCCTCTTCGCCTGTATATCCGGCTTCATGCTGACGCAGACGCGGTTCGGCAAAGCCATATTCGCCATCGGAGGCAATGACCAGGCGGCCCGGGTGGCGGGCATCAACGTAGAAAAGAATATCATCAAGGTCTATACCTGGTGCGCCTTCTGTGCCTCCGTGGGCGGCGTGCTGCTGGCGGCCCGGTCCGGCGCGGGCAACTCCTCCGTAGGCGTGAACTACGAGCTGGACGCCATCGCCGCGGCCACCGTGGGCGGGACCTCCCACTCCGGCGGCGTGTGCCGGATCTCGGGGGTCATCGCTGGCATCCTCATTATGGGCATCCTGAAAAACGGCATGATGCTGCTGAAAATTTCTCCCTACCTCCAGCAGGTCTGCAAGGGCATCATTATCATTGCCGCCGTGGTCTTTGACATGCGGAAAAACGCCAAGAAAAACTGATTTGCTCCAGCCGCCGGAAAGCCAGGGGGAGTTCCCCTGGCTTTTTGCCGGAAGAAAGGAGGCCCGCCCATGCGGGAACTCGTTGGAAAACTCCTGGCCCTCGCGGTGATTCTGGCCCTGGGCGCGCTGTCCCAGAGACGCCTGAGGCTGCCGGAGTCTTTTTACCAAAGCGCCAATGATTTGGTCATCCAGGCCACCCTGCCCGCCATGATTCTGTACTCCATGGACAAGGCCTTTTCCCTGGAGGCCTTCTGGACCAGCGCGCAATTATTGCTGATTGCCGCCTGCGCCTTCGGGGCCCTCATTGCCGGGCTGGAGCTCTGGCGGCGGTTTTCCAGACTGCCGCCCAAAGAACTAGGGCTGTACCAGTACCTGATTCTTGTGGGGAACACCGCCTTTATGGGGTATCCTGTCATCCAGGCGCTCTATGGGAGCGGCGGGGTGTTTTACGCCTCCGTGTTCAACCTGGTCCACAATGTGGTGACCTTCTCCTATGGCGTGGCCCTCTTCCAGCGGGGCGCTCCTGTCCAGTGGAAAAAGCTCCTGGGAAACACCTGCCTGCTGTCCACCCTGGCGGGAATCCTGCTGTTCCTGTCCCCCTTCCGCCTTCCCGGCCCGTTGCGCCAGGCGCTGGAGTGGGTGGGGAATATTACGGTTCCCCTGTGCCTGCTGTCCGTGGGGGCGCGTATGGCGGGGCAGTCCTGGGGAAGCCTGTTCCAGCCTAAGAGGGTGGTATGGCTGTCCCTGGTCCGCACGGTGCTGTTCCCCCTGCTGCTGGCGCCTGTATTGCGGGCCGCAGGCTGCTCCGGTGTGGCGCTGGCGGTGCCCGTGGTTCTGTTTGCCACCCCGGTATCCCTGACCGCCGGGGCATTTGCCGGGCGTTACGGAGCGGATGCGGCCCTGGCGGGGCGGACGGTAGTCGTGAGCAACTTTATTTCCATCGCCACCTTGCCCATGCTGTCGGCAATCCTCCCGGCGCTTTGAGGGCCCCGCAAAGCAAAACGGCCCGCCGGGCTATGGATGGTTCCATGGTCCGGCGGGCCGCTTTTTCAGGGCATCGCTTTGCCCCGCATAGCCTCCAGATACTGCTTCTTGTAGCGCATGGGGGAGGTGCCCACGATTTTTGTAAAGATGGTGTTGAAATAGTTCGTGTTGTCGTAGCCCACCAGGGTGGCGATATGGGTCGCCGTGTAGTCCGTCGTGGTCAGGTAGGTCTGCGCCAGGCCGATACGCCGCCGGATCACGTACTGGATGGGGGAATAGCCGATGCACCGCTTGAACACATGAGACACGTAGGACTCGCTGCATCCAAAGGCTGCGGCTACCTTGGAGAGGGCGATGGGCTCGGTGTAATGAATATCCAGGTAGCGGCGGATACGGTCTGCCATTTTCACGTCTTCCTCGGAGCTCGGGTGAATAAAGGAGGCCTCGTCCAGTTCCTGGGCGATCAGGAGGAAAGACAGCGCCAGGCTTTGTGCCAGGGCCTTTCCCGCGGCATCGGTGTCCAGGCGCTGATAGGCGCACTCGCAGAGCTGCTGCAAAAAGTCGAACTGCATGCCCGAAGAGCGGACCGGATGGCTGTCGGCGGGAATGATATGATTGGCGGGAAGCGATTCAAATTTCAGCCCGAAGTAGGCGAAGCAGTAGGTGCCGATCTCCGTATGGGAGACGCTGCGGACCTCATGGGACTCATCCTGGTTGTAGAAGAGGATATCGCCCTCCTGGATGGGGAAGGAGTGGTTCCGGATGGCATAGGAGCCGAAGCCCCGGTAGACTAAGAGAAGCTCGCAGAAGGAGTCATGGCTGTGCATCGGGCGGTCGCGCTTCTCGCCGCCAAACTGCTGCTTCGTAATATAGAGGAGCGTGGGCGGCCTTTTGTTCTCAAATGCGCGGGAAAGCGGGTCCGGCTCAAAAAAACGACTCATATCGGATCAGCCCTTTCTCTGGATTCCTGTTTCTATTATGCCATGAATTTGCCCGTTTTTCAACGCTTGAAAACCCCGATATTTTCAAGGTTGTTCAATATATAATGCTGTGTGAAGCGGGCGAAAAATGGGGGAATTAGTAACAAATTAGTATCAAATTTTCTTCAAATACTTCTTATCAACTGCCCCCGTAATTGCCCCGGTTTTCTGTGTGGAAATAACTGCCCTGCTGCCTTTCAGTTCTCGCAAATAAAGGGTAGAAGAATAAACCCACGAAGCGAATTTTGAAGTTCCACCATACACCGGGGCATTTGCATCCAGCTTCACTTTATCACCAACCGCAAGGGAAGCCGCTGCTGTTCCGCTGGAAGAAACAGCTTCACCCTTTTCAGTAGTGATATAGGTATCAAATCCGGCTGCTTTCAGCTTTGCCGCCATATTGTCAGCGTTTTCCTTCTTACTGTATGCCCCGACCTGAATTTTATACAAGCTGCCAGCCTTCACCATGTAAGTATCAAAGCCCGCCGCCTTTACCTTTGCAAGCTGCGAATCTGCGTTTGCTTTGTTCTTATATGCCCCGGTCTGCACCCGGTAAAGAGTACCGGAAGGGGAAGGCTGCGGGGTTGCTCCACCCAAACGGGAAGTAACCTTTGCCGCAAGATCACCCAAACGATTATAAAGCCAATCACCGGGGCAACTCTTATTTGCAAACCAGCGGTGAACGGTGATAATCATTTCATCCGCTTTCGGTTCGTAGGCAAGGCTTTTGTTTTTATCCCCGAACCAAAGCAATTTTTTCTTTCCGTTACGCTTGCAAATATCGGTACAAAGGTCAATCAAAGCGGCATATACCGCATCCGTCATTGCATAAGGGGCGGTTTTATCAGAAGAACATTCGATTGTAACCGCCCGCTGATCGTTGGCATTGCTGGAAGAACACCAAGAACGGTTTTTTTCCTCAACGCAAAGGGAAATTCGCCCATCTGTACCAATGCCATAATTGCAGCTTGCCCCCCTTCCAGCCGGGAAGCAATCACAAATTCTTTCACAAGAAAGCTGTCCTACTACACAATGGGGAGTGATCCGGTCAATGCTGTGTGTTCTCTGCCCGCTGTGGTTCGGTGAAAGTTTGGTGTAAACTACCAAAGGGGAATTACTCATTTTCTTTGTCCTCGCTTTCTGCCTTTTTCTTCAAAACTTCAATCGCCTTGACGATAACCGAAGGGATAGGCACACCCATCAGCCCCGCATTTTCAATAATGGAAATGGTTTCATTCGCAATGAAAGCAATCACAACTGCATCACGAATAAAATTAGAACCCATCACCAAATCAAGGCGGCAAGCTACCAGCACCACAAGAAGGGTTACACCCTTACGGCAAAGCCCCTTCCATCCGGCACGGCTTTCAAGCGTTCCATCCGCTGTTTTTTCGCTTGCATGGAACACCCCGGCAACAATAAGCCCGGTCAGGTAGTCAATACCCATGAAAATCATCAGTGTAACCAAAGCTGCATCCCACCCCCCAAACAGGGAAGCAATAACGCCGCCTACAACGCCGATTCCCGTACAAATTCCTTCTTTCATAATCTTATCTTCCTTTCTGTTTTAGATTTATAAGCAAAAACCCCTACATAGGGCTTTATATAAGCCTTATATAAGGGTTTTTAACCTATCATTGATAGTTTGTTAGGCTTCCGCTTCCCAACCGTACACGCCCGGTTGCCACACATTATTATCAACGGTGGATTTCCAAAGCTGATTTTCAAAGGAAACAACATCACCCTTCATATAGGCATCTGTTGCCCCAAGCGGCTGTGTCCAAATAGAAACGCCTTCATCTGTGAAGCCGATTTTCTTATAAAGGGAAGCCGCTGTGTCCGGTGTCCAATCCGCTTGTGAAGTGTGTGCCTGAATAACCTTGTAAAGCTGCGTTTCTCCGTCAGCGTTCACGCCATACTTCACAATCTCATTTTCCGGGTAGGCTTTCATTGTCGCCCATTCAGGGTAAAGATCAGCAACTTCCATTGCCTTTTCATCCGTCAGGTTTGCCGATTGAACCGACATTTGAACAAAGCGGTTCATCTGCTGTGCAAGGAAAATTTTATTCATTGTTCGTCACCCCCAAGATTGTATTTACAAGTTCGCCCAATTCTGTATTTTGGGCTGCTTGCTGCAAAATGAATTCATCTTTGGTGAACTGAATCATGTTGTATTCAAAGCCCACAAATTCATTTTCTTCACCGACATTTTCAGAAACAGCCTGAATGTTGGTGTTCTGCCAAACGCTGAATTCATCAATCACGATTGGTTCAGGTTTGACGGTGCTTTTTACTTTGCCATAGTCAACCATACTTTACGCCGCCTTTCTAAATTTTTTCTTTTTAACAACTTCCCGATAATATCGGTCTGTGTCCTCTTGAATTGGTGCAATATACTTCTTTTGCAAGCGGTAACTGTC
>Ga0224746_10363_pt1 | contig 10378 bp, 14 predicted proteins | sample LIM_F_Water_Bulk_FD_183000 | JGI IMG/M metagenome (GOLD analysis project Ga0224746, IMG submission 183000) | Enriched cells from gastrointestinal tract of the lab mouse from Pacific Northwest National Laboratory (PNNL), Richland, Washington... | ecosystem: Host-associated > Mammals > Digestive... | reverse complement strand
CGTCTAAGGCGCAAGCCGGGACAGATAGGAGAGGATAAAACAAAACGTCAGAACTGAGACAAAAAGGAAAGGAAGAAGAAACTATGAGAGTTTTACTCTTGTTGCGTGGATCGGCTGGTGTTGGTAAGTCCACATATATCAAAGAGCATGGGCTTGAGCCGTATGCACTGTCAGCAGATAATATTCGTATGATGTGTCAGTCCCCGGTAATGCAAACAAACGGAACTCTTGCAATTAGCCAATCGAATGAAAGGTTGGTATGGTCGTTGTTATTCCAGATGCTTGAGGCAAGGATGCAGCGTGGAGAATTTGTAGTGATTGATGCAACAAATTCTAAGACACAAGAAATCAACCGCTATAAAGATATGGCTAAAACTTATCGGTATCGGATGTATTGTGTTGATATGACTGGTGTTCCTATGGAGGAATGTAAACGGCGTAATAAACTGAGGCCGATTTACAAGCAAGTCCCTGATGAGGTTATCGAAAAGATGTATGCTCGTTTTGAGACACAATCTATTCCGGCTGGTGTAACCGTAATTCAGCCTGACGAACTGGATAAAATTTGGTATAAGCCAAGTGATTTCTCTCATTATAAGAGGATTCATCATATTGGAGATATTCACGGATGTTATACCGTCTTGAAAGAGTATTTGAAGGATGGATTCAAAGATGATGAATTATACATTTTCTGCGGCGACTACATTGATCGTGGCATTGAGAATGTAGAGGTAATCAACTTCTTGTATGAAAACATGAATCGCCCTAATGTGATTTTGCTGGAAGGAAATCATGAACGCTGGCTTTGGTATTGGGCACATGGTGGCACATCTAAATCAGCAGAGTTTGAAAAAGTTACCCGCAAGCAGCTTGAGGCTGGGGGGTTGGATTCTAAAATTGCTCGAATGTTGTATCGTAAATTTAATCAGTGTGTGTATTATACATACAATGAAAAAACTGTTTTGGTTACTCATGCTGGTTTAAGTGTAATTCCTGATAATCTGACAGAGATTGCATCTGAACAGATGATTCGTGGAGTTGGACGGTATAGTGAATACTTAGATGTTGCAAAGACATTTGATGAAATTATGCCTGAGAATACATATCAGGTGTTTGGTCATCGTAACACTGAGGATTCTCCGATTACGGTGTCAAAACGGTGTTTTGATCTGGAAGGTAACGTTGAGTTCGGCGGTAATCTTCGGGCTGTAGTTTTGGATGCAGACGGTTTTCATCCTGTAATGATCAGAAACACAGTGTTTAAAGAGCAGACTAACGAGGAAGCAGTTGTACCAACTGAATATACTGAAACAGAGCAAAACGTTATGGAAGTTGTGGATAAAATGCGTCAGAACAAATACATTTACGAAAAGAAGTATGGCGACATTTCCTCTTTCAACTTTACCCGTGAGGCTTTCTATGATAAGAAGTGGAATGAGCAGACTACTAAGGCCAGAGGTTTGTTTATTAATACAGCAAATGGAACTGTAGTTGCCCGTTCTTACCCAAAATTCTTTAATGTTAATGAGAGAGCAGAAACAAAGTTTAGTATGCTCCAGCATAAGTTGAAGTTCCCCGTTACTGCATATGTAAAAGAGAATGGATTCCTTGGCATGGTGTCATATAACCCTGATACAGATGATTTCTTTATTACCAGCAAGTCCAGTCCTGATAGCGAGTTTTCAGCATGGTTGAAGGCAATGTTCTATGAGAATGTAAATGACGCTGCTGGCCTGAAGGAATATCTGAAGCGGAAGAATGTCACAATGGTATTTGAGTGTGTAGACATGGAAAATGATCCTCACATTATCAAATACGACAAATCACATTTGTTCCTGTTGGATATTGTAAAAAATCAACTTGAATATGAGAAATTGCCTTATCAGCAGCTTGTTCAGATCGGTAAAGAGTTCGGATTTGAAGTTAAGACACGTGCATATCAGTTTATGGATTGGCAGAGTTTCCGTAACTGGTATACTGAAATCATGGATGAGGAATATCTTTATGATGGCAATGTAGTTGAAGGTTTTGTTGTTGAGGACAATGCTGGGTACATGGTAAAATTCAAGTGCTATTACTATCATTTGTGGAAACATATGCGGTCTGTTGCACAGGAAGTATTCAGAAGCGGACAGTATCGCCATATGGGATCGCTGCTTACTCCGCTTGAAAATAAGTTCTATGGCTTCTGTAAGGAAATTAGAGATCGGGAACATCCCAATCATATCATTCCGTTGCGTGATATGTTTATGCAACAGTTGATTGAAAGCAAATAACAAGAAATACAACAACGAGGTTAAAGAATGGACAGAGTTTTATTAAGCACTGGTAATAATAGCTGGGGAACTCCGCAGAAGTTCTTTGACCGCTTGAATCAAGTATTCCGTTTCACTCTTGATCCGTGTGCAGACGAAAACAATCATAAGTGCGATAAATTCTACACTGTGCAGGATGATGGCATCTCGCAAAATTGGGGGGGGGGGCAAGTAGTTTTCTGTAATCCACCGTACAGTCGTAGGACGAAGGATAATCCCGGACAAGAGGATTGGATTGAGAAATGTTGTTAAGAGAGTGAAAACAACAAGATCACAGCGGTCATGCTTATACCAGCAAGAACAGATACAAGGCCACAACACGAATATGTGTTTGCTCATGCAAAGTATATCTGCTTTGTTAAAGGGCGGTTAAAGTTCAACGATGGTGCTGATCCAGCACCGTTCCCAAGTGAAGTTGTTGTTTTCACTCAAGACAACTTTGACAAAGAAATCAAAGGTCTTTCAGACCTTGGGTTTTGGATTAAATTAAAGGAGTGATGCGAAATTAAATATGTTGGCAGCAAGTCCCGGATTGCCAAACATATTGTTCCTATTATTCAGTCATACATCGACAAGACAGACGCAAACTTTTACTTAGAGCCTTTTATCGGGGGGGGGCAAATGTAATTGACAAAATTTCTTGCAAGAGAAAAATTGGTTATGACATTAATCATTACTTAATTGAGTTATTCAAACATTTGGACATGATAGATGAATTGCCAGATGACATTTCAAAGCAAGAATATAGTGATGTAAGAAAGTCGTGGCAGGATCAAGACGGTAAATATCCAGATTGGTATATCGGTGCAGTTGGCTTTCTTGCATCATATAACGGAAAGTTTTTCGGTGGTAGGGCTGGTACAGTAAGGACAAAGATTGGCACGATCAGAAACTACTATGACGAAGCAAAGCGAAATCTGTTGGCACAAATCCCAAATTTGTCAGGGATTGAATTTGATGAGTTTGATTACCAGCAGCTTGATATGTCTAAGTTCAAAGGTGGCGTGATCTACTGCGATATTCCGTATAAGAACACGACAGGCTATCAGCAGACATTCAATCATGATGAGTTTTGGGAGTGGGCTGAACAATGTTCAAAAGACAGCATCGTTCTGGTATCAGAACAGGTATCCCCGGATGGATGGAAGTCAATCTGGTCGAAACCAGTTAAGCGAACGCTGGATAATGCGTCACGGATTGACATTATGGAACAACTATATATTTTTGATAAATAACAAGAAATACAAACATTGGAGATGATAATAGCATGACACGTATGGAACAAAAAAGAGTACATAAAATTCGACTTTTAAGCATTGCTGTGATGGTTATTACTTTGGCCTGTATCCCTGCTTGTTGTACTGCTCCTATGCACCCTGTTCCCGCATTTGGTTGAGGGGTACAGAATGGCAGCAACAACTAAAACTTGGGGGGGCAAGCACTACCACTTGATAAAGGTTCTTTACGAACAAATATAATATTCAATGATGACTGTATCAAAGGAATGTCATTGATGCCTGATGAATCGGTTGACTTGATTATTACCGATCCTCCATACAGAACTACAGCAAGGGGAAACGCAGGAAACAGTGGCGGTATGCTCCAGAAAGACATAAATCGAAAAGGTCAAGTATTTCAACACAATGATGTAGATTGCACAAAATATGCTCCTGAATTTTACCGCATACTAAAAAATAGTGGTCATTGCTATGTAATGACAAACCACGTTAATCTAATTCATATTCTCAATGTTTTTACAAAAACTGGATTTCACTTCATCAAATCTCTAATTTGGAACAAAGGGAATAAGATTATGGGACAGTATTATATGTCACAGTTTGAATATATTCTGTTCTTCAGAAAAGGCAAGGGTGTGAAAATTAATAACTGCGGTACAAGTGATATTTTATCTGTTCCAAATATCAAAACAAAGGGCGCAGACGGAAATAATTTGCATGATACAGAAAAGCCGATTGAATTAATGCAAATACTTGTTGAAAATTCATCACATGAAAATGAAATCGTTCTTGATCCGTTTGTAGGTGTTGGATCAACTGCTTTGGCAGCGGCACGTACTGGACGTAAGTTCATTGGATATGAACTTGATGAAAAATATTATGAGATTGCTTGCCAGCGAGTGGATCAAGAGATTTGGGAAACTGAATTATTTTAGAAAAGAGGATTTTGATGCAACCTGTTTATCCTGAATTTATTAAATTCTTAGATAGTTGTGGTTGCGATACAAGTTGGTATCAGGAAAATACATTCTGGTTAGACAACAACATCATTAAAGCCTTTATAACGGGGGGCAAGTAGTTTGTCTATTTAGGATTACGGTTGATGATAACTTGAATTTATCTCTGAAGAAACATAGAACAAACAAGGGATATGCAGAGTTTGAATCATGGAATGAAACCATTTGTCGCAATCAAGATCACATAAAAGAAATTGAACATGAGAGTCTTTTGTTATTACATGAACAATGTATAGATACAGATAGAAAGATTGTTAATACAAACTCTACTGGCAAAGACAGCATGGTAGTAAATCATTTGGTAAAGAAATCGGGAATAGATTGCGAGACTTATTTTAATGTTACAACACTTGATGTAGCAGAAAGTAATCAAATGGCAAAACGAAATGGATTCAAACATATTTATCCTGATCCGCAGTATGGTGGTTTCTATAAATATGTTCATGATAGTGGCATTATTCCAACGAGATTTGCACGATTCTGTTGTACTTATTTCAAAGAAAAACCAACTGTAGATTATTTCCCCGCAGATGAAAAAATATTATTCCTATTTGGTATCCGTAATGAGGAAAGCAGCCAGAGGTCAAATTATGATGATATTACTAAAAATCCCATGTGGGGTGATCGAGACTGGATTGGTGTTCTCCCTATTCGTAAATGGACTGAATTAGATATTTGGCTTTATATACTTTCTGAAAACATTGAAGTAAATCCAAAGTATAAGTATGGGTATACGAGAGTAGGTTGTGGTATCGCTTGCCCTTACTATACAAAGTATACTTGGGTTCTTGATAAGTTTTGGTATCCATATCTCTACAATCGGTGGAGAGATATTCTAAAACAAGATTTTATAGAAAAAAATAAGTGGCTCATTATGAATTGTACAATTAATGAGTATGTTACAAAAGCATGGACTGGTGGTGTATATCGTAAAGAGCCAACTGATGAAGTTATTCAAGAATACGCAAAATATGCTGGATTAGACGAAGATATAGCCAGAAAGTATTTTAGTAGATATTGTGAAAACGGATGCCTGAATACAAGAGGACAGCCGCTCAAATTAAAAGATAAGAATACGCTTGCAATGAATATGAAAATGTTTGGTCGTGATATTGAAAAATTCAAATGCAAGAAGTGTTTGATGAAAGAGTTTGGATGGACTCAAGAACAATGGAATAACCAAGTTAATGAATTCAAAAATCAAGGATGCAGACTATTTTGATTATAAGGAGAGATGCTAATGAAAATTTACTATGCTCATCATGTTTGGAAGTACGATACACCTATGGAGAATTTTGAAATTAAGTGTATTGAACGGCAATTTAAAGATGCAGTTATTGTAAATCCTCGCACAACCATCCCGCAAGATCAACCAGAAAGCGTCATTCTTGATTACGCATATAAAGCACTCAATAACTGTGATGCTATTGTGTTCTCTACATTTTCAGGAATGATTGGACATGGAGTATTCAATGAAATCATTTATGCTTTCAATGCAGGAAAGAAAGTATATCAGCTTGACGGAACTGAATGTATTGAAATTAGAAGTTACACAGATTTTATTAAGCATGGAATTCGTGATTTTATTTTCCGTGGCGATAACAGAATGTACGCTGTTGTAAATTCTCCATGTTGGTGATGTAATGGGATTAAGGGTTTTATCAATTTGTGGCGGTCTTGAAACTGGATTGCTGGCCTTAAAAGAATTAGGAATACCAGTTGATGAATACCATACTTATGAAATTTTTGAACCAGCTATCGAACTTAGCAAAAGGCATTTTCCTGAAATTATTCATCATGGAGATGTTATTGGAGCAGATTTTTCGCAGTTTAAAGGTTTTGATCTGGTGATGGCTGGTACGTGCTGCCAGAGTTTATCGGTAGTCCGGCAAGAAAACAATCAAGTATGTTCAGGACTGATGGGCAAATCTGGCATTTTCTTTGAGTATGCAAGAGCCGTCAAAGAAATTCAGCCAAAATGGTTCCTGTTGGAGAATGTAGTTCCAAAAAGCAAGACTGATCAGAATATTATTACCGATAACTTGGGGGGGGCAAATTCCTCAGTTGATAAATTCAAATCTCTTTTCTGCACAAGACAGGGAGAGATTGTATTGGACGAATATTCATATTGGTTCGCTGCCTAAGTCAAACACAACTGTCCTGAAAGATATAATGGTATCAGATGCGCCAGAGAAAGATTATTATGATAAGCCATATATCTTTCATGGTGTAGATAAAAAAGTAATCGCTACATTACAAGTTAATACACATGATATGTTGAAACGAGTTTACAATCCTCAATTTAAATGTGCAACTTTGACTTGTGTGAATGGTGGTTATCAAGAAAAGAAAGTTTGGGATAATGGACGTATTCGCAAACTGACACCTGTTGAGTATGAGAGGTTACAAACATTGCCAGATAATTTTACAGAAGGATATAGTGACAATGTTCGGCGTTCACTCTGTGGCAATGGGTGGACAAAAGAGGTTATAAAGCATATTTTCAAGGGCTTATAACAATAAATACAACAAGAAAGAAGGTATAAGATGGCAAAGATTGTAGAGTTAGAAAGTGGCACTGATCCTGTTGAGGAAGTTACTGATCCAAAGCAGAAGGCAAAGAACGAGACAGAGGAAATGATTCAGCGTTTGATGAAAAAGGCATATGTGCTTGGATTGTCTGCTGGTATGAAAACCATGTGTGGTTCTATTCTTGAGAAGATGAATCAGAATAAGAATCTTAATCATCAGAAGCAGTTGATGCTTTTACGTCAGTGGTGTAATCACAATTTGGCAATTAACAACCAACAGGACGAGAACAACGATACAGAAAGCAAGTCAGAGGAAACTACAAATAATACAGATAAAAAGGAGAATGAAAATGATGCGTAAGTCACAAAGCAATTCCACTATTTTGACCGAAAAGGCGGCGCAGTTAGACAGTCTGATGAAGGATTCTGAGAACGCAGTATCCGTGATTACCACAACGATTGATAGGCTGGCAAATGTAAATGCCCGTATCAATTCTACTCGTCAGGAGATTGAATCTTATAAGGCTGAACTTGAACGTTTAGATGGTTCTATGGAGCAGCAGTTCTCTCACAACGCTAAGATCATCGAGAAGTTTAAGAACTTTCTGGAGGACTAATGAATAGGGATACGTTTGAAAAAGAGATTGGCTGGATTCATTCAGAAAAAATTGCAAAGTTTACTACATATTGCGTAAACAATCTTCCTGACTATTTCTTTACGGTTCCTGCATCGTCAAGTGGCAAGTATCATCCTTCTTATGCTCTTGGAGATGGTGGCCTTGTCCGGCATACTAAAGCTGCTGTGTCTATTGCTCATGAGCTGTTTAATCTTGAAATGTTCCCATTTACTAATGACGAGCAAGACTTGATTATTGTAAGCCTTATTCTTCATGATGGCTTGAAACAGGGTGATGGTAATGGAAAGAGAACGGTATTTGACCATCCTATTTTTGCAGCAAATTTTGTAAAGAGGTGTAATATTGAAAGCCAGTTGTTGACTGATGAACAGGAAGCCTTTGTAGTAAACGCCATTGAATCTCATATGGGGCAATGGAATACATCAAAGTATTCTAAGGTTGAGTTGCCAAAGCCTAAGAATAAGTTTCAGAAATATGTTCATCTGTGTGACTATCTGGCCTCACGAAAGTATTTGGAATTTAACTTTGAAGCTATTTAAAAAACAGTAAAGGAGAAAAAGTAAATGAGTTATCAAGCACGATTCAGTTTTGTTGGTACTCCCGTCATTCCCAAGCAGAAGTCAGATACCAAGCGTCCTTTCTGCAAGGAGGGTGAGTATGTTGATAAGCAGACTAAAAAGAAGCGCAAGACGCTTTCTATGACGTTTGGTGTTAAGGAAACGGACTCAAATATGGCCTTTGTTGAGGCTTTTGATAGTGTCCAGTCCACAATTAAGACAATGGATGCCGACAATGAGAAGATGGATGTTGATTGGGATGACCGTTTCGATGAGGAAATTGTTGATAAGGTTGCCAGTTATCGTAAGTACATTGTTGATCTTGGTGAGGAATGTGGTGGTCGGCAGGAGTTCATCACCGTCTATGACATGATTCAGCACTTGCAGGAGTATCTTCCTCAGTACGATGGGCGTGTGGTGGTTACAGGCCAGTTCACCCGTGATTGGTACGCCAAGAAGAAGATGTATTTTAGCAAGTTCCGTATCCAGAATGTTTTTGCCGCTCCCGAAGAGCGCAAGAGTCGTTTGCTGATTACTGCTGATTTGTTCTATAACAAGTCCAGTCTGGATGATTCTGATTATGCAGAGAATAAGAAAATGACTTTGGATTGTTATATTGAGCAGTACATTAACAAGGATGAGGGTCGGAAGTTTGTTCCTATTCAGTGTGTGTTCTCTGGCGCAAAGTATGATCCTGAGAATGAAAAGCACAAGAAGTTGCTGGCTAACAAGATGAGTTATCTCAATGTTGCCAAGATGAAGGTTCAGAATGATCAGGATGAGATTGTTACTGTAAAGGGTGATGAGTACGTTCATATCCCTTGGGAGATTGTTCTTCTGCGTGGTGCCGAAGAGGTTGACTTTGACGAGTCTATGTTGACTGAGCGGCAGCGTGAACAGGTTGAACTTGGTATTCGTACCGTTGATGATTTCCGTCCGAAGGGAAATGTCTTTGGTGATCGGGTTGATGAATTTAGACTGAAGGATGTTATCATTTCGTCTGACGATTTCAAGGATGGATATTGTCGGCTTGCTGATGACAAGGGAGATGAGTTCGAGGAAAAGATTTATCAGCCTCCGCAGGATGAGACTATGGAAGAGGCTAAGAAGAACTCTAAGAAAGCTAAGAACACCGAGTCTGATGACGATGATCCTCCGTTTGACGAGGATAAAAAGAAGGATGATGGTGTTGATGAAGATGATCTGTTTTAAGGGGAGGTAGATAAATATGGCAAGGAAATTTGGACAGAAGCGTGAGATTTGCATTGACCCTTTGGCTTATAACATTGGTCTGATCGGTGAGAGCGGTATTGGTAAGTCTACTGTTATCAAAGAGGTCTGTGAGAAGTTGGCTGGTGATGAGGGCTATATCGCCCTCGACATTGGCAAGGAAGATGGTCATGATGCAATCAATGGGATTGTGTCTGAAAAGATTCCTGATTGGGCTAAATTCAAGGAGTTCTGTGATGATGTGATTGAAAACAAGTTGACTGATTACAAGGATTTGCGTGTTGTTGTTCTTGATACATTTGATCAGTTGCTTGAGATTGCGGAGCCTGAAGTTATTCGTATGCACAATAGGGCTAATCCTGATAAGCCAAAGATTACTTCTATTAAGGCAGCGTTCGGCGGCTTTATGGCTGGCGAGGATAAGGCAATTCAGATTGTGCTTGATAAGCTGTGGGAACTGAAGGGTGTTGGCGTTTCCTTTATTGCGATTGGACATACCAAGAAGAAAGATGTTGATGATCCGATTACTGGTGAGTCTTATTCCATCTTAACAACCAATATGAGCCAGCGTTATTTCAATGCTCTCAAGACCAAGTTGCATTTTCTTGGTGTCGCCTACATTGACCGTGAGATTGTCAAGCAGAAAACAGGCAAGAAGAATGTTGTTACCAAGCAGGAGGAAGTCAAGGGTAAGGTTATGAGTGAGAGCCGCCGTATTTCTTTCCGTGATGATAACTACAGTGTTGATTCTAAGTCTCGCTTTGCTGATATTGTTGATGAAATTCCTCTGGATTCTGACGCTTTTATCAAGGCAATCACTGATGCAATTATGGCTGAACACAGTAAGGGCGAC
>Ga0224746_10362_pt1 | contig 10399 bp, 10 predicted proteins | sample LIM_F_Water_Bulk_FD_183000 | JGI IMG/M metagenome (GOLD analysis project Ga0224746, IMG submission 183000) | Enriched cells from gastrointestinal tract of the lab mouse from Pacific Northwest National Laboratory (PNNL), Richland, Washington... | ecosystem: Host-associated > Mammals > Digestive... | reverse complement strand
TGGCAAAATATAAAGCAATCCGTGGGCGTATGGGAACGGGGAATGATTACTATACGAGCCTTGCTTTCTTGTCCAGATGCCTTTATCAGGCACATGGAAGGAAATGTGTCATACTGATTGATGAATATGACGTCCCCCTTGAAAGCGCCTGTTTTCATGGGTATTATGAGTAAATGACAGCATTCATCCGTTCGCTGTTTGAGTCTGCGCTCAAGACAAACCGCTCTCTGGAGTTAGCGGTTATAACCGGATGTCTGCGGGTGTCTCGGGAATCCATCTTTACCGGGCTTAACAACCTTGAAATATTTTCTGTCATAAGAAGCGGCTATGGGGAATATTTCGGGTTCGTGCAGCCGGAAGTGGACGCCATACTGGCAGCATACGATATGGAAGATAAACGCAGGGATGTGAAAAAGTGGTACGACGGCTACCGATTCGGAAATGCCGAGGTCTATAACCCATGGAGCATCATCTGTTTTGTGAAGGAGCATATCTCTGACCGTGATGCTCTCATGGCTCCCTACTGGGCAAATACCAGCTCCAATAGCATCGTAAAGAGCCTGATAGACCAGATTGACAAAGGGGATGCGGAGATAAAAGAACAGCTGGAGCATCTGATGAACGGCGGGTCGCTTGAAAAGCCCATCCATGAGGATATCACCTATGACAGCATCTTCGATTCTAAGGATAACCTCTGGAACTTTCTGTTTTTCGCCGGCTATTTGAAGAAAATTTCCATGCGCCAGGAGGGTACCACGCGTTATTTGACGATGGCGGTCCCTAATTTGGAAGTGGCCTATATCTATGAGAATACCATTTCCACATGGTTTGACCAGAAAAAGAAAAGCTTTCAGATATCGCCCCTCTATGCGGCCATTGAAGAAGGGGACACAGGGGCCATGGAGCAGGAAATATGCGGCTTCTTAGAGGAAACTATCAGCTACTTCGATTATGGCGAGCGCTATTACCATGGCTTCCTGGCAGGATTGCTGAAACAGAACGAAAAATACCGCGTGCTTTCCAACCGGGAGACGGGGCTTGGGCGCGCGGACATTATTTTAAAGACGCCAAGGATCCGCGGTGGACGGGCAATCGTCTTCGAAATAAAGGCGGTGAAACGTTTCTGCGACATGGAAAAGGGCTGCGAGGAGGCAGTCCGTCAAATCAGGGAGCCAAAGTATGAAGAAGAGCTGAAACAGGAGGGGTACGGAGAAGTCATGCATATGGCATCTGTTTTTTCCGGAAAGAATGCGCAGTGATGGCAAAAGACATGGCGGAAGAATGACAATCCCAGACATCGGCGTGCCTTTTGTGCCGGATGGGAAACAGGGATGGGACAGCCTTATTTTCCGAACAGCCTCACCCCCATAAGCCGAAACCTTATGCTATAAAACAGCAGCCGCGTTGTCCGTATGAGCGTTAAGGCTTTTCAGAAAGGCTTTTGAACAACCTTGCCTGCCCCATGAAGAGCCTTTTGCGCTCTGCGATAAGGGACCGGAATAAATAAATCAATTCGCTCTCCGTAGCGTCCAAATCGGAAGGGGCAGGCTTTTTGTCTTCGGAAAGCCCCAGCAGATAGTCTGTGGTCACATCAAAATAGCGTGCAATCCGAATAAGCATCTCAAAGTCAGGCTGACGGTATTCGCTGAGATAACCGCTGATTGTGGAATCGGCAATATGTAAATCGATAGCTATCTGCTTTTGCGCCAGTCCATTTTCTTCAATAAGATTTTTAAATCTGATGCTGAAATCCATAGTGAAAATACCTCCGTTCATGTAAGATTATTTACGTCTTTTTCATCTTAAATGAAGGATTTATACCCATTCCACAGTTTACGCGAAACGAGAAAAATAAATACGCTTACGGCAAATCACACGATATTATCACAGAAAAAACTTTGGACAGAACGCATTGTAAACCAATAGGAAGTATTGTAAAATAGATATATACGACATATTTTTGTAAACCATCAATATGTATAATTTTACAGAAATGGAGGGCATTAGATGTACCAACCATTGCCAATCGGCGTAGACGATTTTGAAGAAATCATTGCCAAAAATTACTATTATGTAGACAAGACGCTTATGATAAAAGAACTGCTCGATAAAATGGGTAAGGTCAACCTTTTCACACGCCCTAGGAGGTTCGGGAAAACCCTGAACTTAAGTATGCTGAAATACTATTTTGAGGATACCGGGGATGCCGAGCTGAACAGGAAACATGCACAGCTCTTCTCAGGGCTTGCGATTGCGGGCGCCGGAGAAGGATACCGAAGGGAAATGGGGCAATATCCGGTCATCACGCTGACATTGAAATCTGCAAAACAGAATCGTTTTGATATGGCTTTTTCTCTCCTGAGGAACGCCATCGCGGAAGAATACGATCGGCACGAGAAAATGGTTGCCGGCAGGCTTAAAAACCCAGAAGATGTGCAGAGATATAAAGCAATCCGATCAAGATGTGCCGATGACGCCGACTATTACGAAGGTCTTGCGTTCCTCTCAAAATGCCTATACCAGGCATATGGGAAGAAATGCATCATTCTGATTGATGAGTACGACGTCCCTCTGGAGAGTTCTTATTTCAGCGGCTGTTATGATGACATGGTAGCCTTTATCCGCTCGCTGTTCGGGTCTGCCCTCAAGACAAATCCCTACCTGGAGTTTGCAGTTGTCACCGGATGCCTGCGGGTGTCCCGGGAATCCATTTTCACCGGGCTGAATAACCTTAAGATGTGTTCCATCCTGGATGACAGTTATGGAGAATATTTCGGGTTTACGGAGCAGGAAATCCAGGACATGCTGGCTGCTTACGGACGGGAGGAGAAACTGGAAGAAACAAGACGGTGGTATGACGGCTACCGCTTCGGAAAAGCCGAGGTCTACAATCCCTGGAGCATCCTCAATTATATGGACGCCATTGCCACCAATCCCAAAGCCTTTCCCGCCCCTTATTGGGCGAACACCAGCTCCAACGACATCGTGAGGAGCCTGGTAGAACGGATTGACGATGGGGATGGTGAGATGAAGGGCCTGCTGGAGCATCTGATGAACGGAGGGACGATTGAAAAGCCTGTCCACGAGGACATTACTTACGACAGCATCTACGATTCTGAGGACAACCTGTGGAATTTCCTGTTCTTCACCGGTTATATGAAGAAAGTCTCCATGCGCCAGGAAGGTACGAAACGTTTCCTCACCATGGCAGTCCCCAATATGGAAGTTTCCTATATTTATGAGAATACGATTTCCCTCTGGTTTGAAAAGAAACAGAAAACATTCCAGATGTCGCCCCTCTACGCAGCGATTGAGGAAGGGGACGCAGAGGCGATGGAGCGGGAAATCTGCAGCTTCTTAGAGCAGACTATCAGTTACTTCGACTATGGCGAGAGTTATTACCATGGCTTCCTTGCCGGGCTGCTTGGACAGAATGGGAAATACCGTGTCCTTTCCAACCGAGAGGCGGGGCTTGGGCGCGCAGACATCCTCTTAAAGACGCCAAGGATACGCGGGGGGCGGGCAGTGGTTCTGGAGCTTAAGGCCGTCAGAAGTTTCCGCGACATGGAAAAAGGTTGTAAAGCCGCGCTCAGGCAGATTGAGGAGCAAAAATATAAAGAGGAGCTGAGCCAGGAAGGATATATTGATATTCTTGCATACGGCATCTGCTTCTTCCGCAAAGAATGTATGGTCTTGCGATGGGAAGAGGGAACTTCTCAGATGCAGGAATAAATAAAATGGTGTGGGGCCTATTTCCTCCACACCATTTTATTTACAATTCCGGTATAACTCTGAATGAGCTTCACGACCTTTGTGCTTACGTTTTCATTCAGATAATCAGGAACATCTACGCCGAAGTCCCCATTTTTATGCATGGATACAGCCATATCCACTGCCTGCAATACCTGCTCAGCGGTAATGCTTCCAATGATAAAGTTCCCTTTGTCAATCGCCTCCGGCCGTTCCGTGCTTGTCCGCACACATACAGCCGGAAACGGCATCCCCTTACTATTGAAATAGGAAGATTCTTCCGGCAACGTTCCGCTGTCCGATACCACGCAAAAAGCATTGAGCTGCAGATGGTTGTAGTCTGAAAACCCGAACGGCTGCAGGCTCTTCACCAGCGGATGGAATCGGAACCCCCTCTTATCAATGAATTTCCTGCTCCTTGGATGGGCGCTGTAAATGACAGGCATCTGGTATGTCTTAGCCATGGCGTTCACGGCGTTCATCAGCACCAGGAAGTTTTCCTCATTGTCTATGTTCTCTTCCCGGTGGGCGGACAGCAGGATATATTTTCCAGGTTCAACCCCCAGCTCCTTAAGCACTTGGCTGCGCTTTATCTTTTCCAGGTTTTCTGAAAGCACTTCCGCCATGGGAGAGCCTGTGACGAATGTCCGCTCCTTGGCTGTCCCCTCGTGGTTCAGGTATCTCCTGGCATGTTCTGAATAGCACATATTCACGTCCGCGATATGGTCTACAATCCTGCGGTTGGTCTCCTCCGGCAGGCATTCGTCAAAGCATCTGTTTCCTGCTTCCATATGGAAAATCGGGATATGCAGGCGTTTTGCCGAAATAGCGGACAAGCAGGAGTTCGTGTCCCCCAGAATCAGCAGGGCGTCTGGCCTTACCTCTAGCAGGGCTTTATAACTTTTGGAGATGATGTTCCCGATAGTCTCTCCCAAATCGCTTCCCACGGCATCCAGATAGCAGTCTGGCTCCCGCAGCCCTAAATCTTCAAAGAATATCTGGTTCAGCTCATAATCCCAATTCTGCCCGGTATGCACGAGGGTCTGGTCAAAGTAAATGTCGCATTTTTTGATTACTTCCGACAGGCGGATGATTTCCGGCCTGGTTCCTATGATAGTCATCAGCCTTAATTTTTCCATGTTCATTCTGAACCTCCCTTATCCACAGCAACTTCCAAAGTATACGTGTCTGGCCTCTCTGGATGGAAACACTCGCTGCACCACATGAACGTGACGAGGTCTATGTTACCCTCATTGATGATATTGTGCGTGTAGCCGCAAGGTATCTCCACCACCTCCAGTTTATCCCCGCTGACATGGTATTCGGTTATCTCATCGCTGCCAATCTGGCGGAATTGTATCAGCCCCTTGCCGCTGACTACCAGGAATTTCTCGTTTTTCGTATGATGCCAGTGTTCCCCTTTTGTGATTCCCGGCTTGGAGACGTTCACGGAGAACTGCCCCCTGTCACAGGTACGCAGAATTTCCGTAAAGCTTCCGCGCGCGTCCTCATGCATTTCCAGAGGGTAGCTGAACTGCCCTGTTGGCAGATAGCTTAAGTATGTCGCGTACAGCTTCTTGGACAGGCTTCCTTCCGTCATGTCAGGGACTCCCAGCGTTGCCCGGCACTCCCGGAACGAATACAGCATGTCAGCGATTTCCCCAAGCGTCGCCGTATGGACGGTGGGGACGTAGCAGTAGCCCTGTCTGTCGATATGCGGCCTGCCCTTTAATGCCGCAATCAGCTCCGCCACCACATCGTCTATATAGACAAGTTTCATGACCACGGATGGATCGTTGACTTTGATGGGCAGATTGTTCGCAATATTGTGGCAGAAAGTCGCTATTGCCGAATTATAATTTGGCCGGCACCATTTCCCGAAGACATTCGGGTAGCGGTACACATAAACTTCCGCCCCGGTTTCTTTGCCATAGGAAAATATCAGGTCTTCCCCTGCTTTCTTGCTGGCGCCGTAAGCATTGTCCAACTCTGCCTGGATGGACGAGGAAATCATGATGGGACAATGGTTGCCATGTTTTTTCAGCGTCTTTAGCAGGGCGGAGGTAAAGTCAAAATTGCCCTCCATGAACTCAGACTGTTCCTTCGGCCGGTTGACGCCGGCCAAGTGGAATACAAAGTCGCATTCCCTGCAGTAGTTATCCAGCGAAGAGGCGTCAGAATCCACGTCATACTCATACACCGTCAGAGTCTCCGGGATGCCGAATGATTTGTCCTTCCCTTCACGGATATTTTGCAACGTCGCGATCAGGTTTTTCCCTATAAATCCTTTTGCGCCTGTCACTAAAATGTTCATGCCAAAATGCTCCTTCCTTCTGTGCATTTGTCCCGTTCCCCCATCATCCGCGGCCAATCCCTTCCTTAAAAAGCTCCAGCTCTTCCCGGATATAGGACAGTTCCAAGAGCTTTTCTTTCACCTGGGCCACATCCAGCAGCTTTGTGTTGTTGGAGTTGAATTCAGAAAGCTTCGTCCGCTCCCTGTTGCCTTCTTTGAAATACTTATCATAATTAAGGCCGCGCCTGTCGCAGGGGACTCGGTAGAAGTTGCCCATGTCGATGGCGTTGGCGCACTCCTCATTGGTGAGCAGCGTCTCATACATTTTTTCTCCATGACGTATGCCAATTACCTTTACCTCATGCCCAGGGTCGAACAGTTCTGCCACTGCCTGCACCAGCACTTCAATCGTACAAGCAGGCGCTTTCTGCACCATGATATCCCCCGAATCGGCGTTCTGGAACGCGAAGATTACGAGTTCGACTGCTTCTTCCAAGCTCATGATAAAACGTGTCATGGCAGGCTCCGTGACCGTCAGCGGAATTCCCTTTTTTATCTGCTCGATGAACAGCGGAATCACAGAACCACGCGAACACATGACATTGCCATAACGGGTGCAGCAGATGCTTGTCCTATCTGCATCGACTGTCCGGGACTTCGCAACGATGACTTTTTCCATCATTGCCTTTGAAGTTCCCATGGCATTGACCGGATACGCCGCTTTGTCCGTGGACAGGCAGATGACTTTCCTGACGCCGGACTCTATGGCTGCGGTCAGGACATTTTCGGTTCCCAGGACGTTCGTCTTGACTGCCTCAATCGGGAAGAATTCGCAGGAAGGAACCTGCTTCAAAGCTGCCGCATGGAAGATGTAGTCCACGCCGTACATAGCGTTTTTCACAGAAGGCAGGTTCCTTACGTCCCCGATAAAGAATTTAATCTTGCTGCTTGCTTCCGGGTATTTTGCCTGGTACTCATGGCGCATGTCGTCCTGCTTTTTCTCATCCCTGGAAAAAATGCGGATTTCCCGGATATCTGTGTCAAGGAAGCGGTTTAAGACTGCGTTTCCGAAAGATCCCGTCCCCCCGGTGATTAATAATGTTTTGTCTTTGAACATAATTTCTCTCCTCAAATAATGTCGCCGGGAATTCAGCAGAACCCATTCTTAACCCATGCGATTGCCCGTTCATAATCGTTTATCGTATCAATTTCCCTTGTGCGGATTTCCAGAAACGGAACTGGCAGAAACGGCTCTATCAGCTGGAATACATGCCCTGTGCCGCCTGTCATTTTTTCACTCTTCATCTGTGTAATCCCATTCCATTCATAGCTGCCTTCATCTTTGGAAAATGCGCTCACATATTCTTTTCCGTCTTCCTGATATGTCTGGAGCAGCCAAGGCTCGTCTGTGCCTGGAGTCCCGCCGCTTACGAATTCATGGCTGCATCCAAGTATCTTTTCCATATCCGCTGGATGGACTAACAAATCTCCGTCCAGAGATAATATAAATTCTTCCGCATACCGGGCGGCAAGCGCGACGCTGGCGCCTGAGCCTGTGTCCCGGAAACGGTGGTTGAATACAAACATGACGTCATCGCGGTATTTGCGCACGACGTCAATCACTTTCTGAGCCTGGTATCCGACAACGACCCGGATATCTTTCTCTTCCTGCAGCATTTCCAAATGCCGTACAATCAGAGGCTTGCCGTCAACTTCCACCAGCGCCTTGGTCGTCCCAAGCCCCAGCCTGTTTCCCATGCCGGCACAGCTTATAATCACTGTCCTTGATACTGCCATTTTTCCCTCCTATACTAATCGTTCCAAGAATTCCACCAGCCGTTTCTCCTGATACACAGCATGGCTGGCGCAAGACAGGACGGCCGGGGCGATATTGCGTACCCCGCCATAACCAATCCCGATTTCTGCTGCCTCAATCATTTCCGCGTCATTGTTGCCATCGCCCACCGCTACGAAGGGGAGTACCATCTGGCTAATTACAGCGTTTTTATCCACAATGCTGAATACGTCTTGGATATAATTTTCCTGCACCAATGCCTTGGAACAGAAAACATTGCCTTCCATGCCGATTTTCTTAACGAGCTTGTTTATCCAGACATCTAGGTTTCCCGTCACAATATAACATCTGTTCCGATATCTCTGGATGAAATCCACCAGCTGTTCGTTCAATTCGATTTTCTCAATCAGCCCGCTGACTTCATCTACCGGGATATCCTTAAGCAGCTCCACCCGCTGCAGGAAACTCTGCTTAAAGGGGATTTCACCCCTCATAGTGCTTTCGGTCAGAGAACTCATGCGCTCAAACATCCCCAGCTTCTTAGAAATGGTCGGCAGGATTTCCTGCCGCGTTACAGTGGAATCCATATCAAACAAAAAAATGTATCTGCTCATAGCTACCTCTTCAAAATATAATAATACTGTGCCGTTTCCTTTCGGTTGTTCAATTCATCTCCCTCAAAAAGAAACTCTTCCTCTGAGATGCGGAATCCTTCTTTCAGGAACGTGTCCCGGAAAAAAGCCATTAATTCTTCCCGCGTCCGGTAAATGGCGTTGTAATTATCTTTCAGCTCATCCGAAAAGAACTCTTTTAACGTCAGTCTATCCTGCATACCTATTGGCTCCCGGATGCAGATTACTGCATGTTCCTCACAACTCCTTGCCACTTGTTCCAACGCCGATACCATATCGCTGTCGTTTACGTACATCAGGATTCCAATCAGCAATACTACGTTATATGTTCCTTTCCCATCGCGTTTTAAGACGGTTTCTGTTTCAGTTGCCGCGCCCTCCAGGAAAGAAAAATTTCCTTTTGTGTTCCTGCTGTTTGCAATCTCAATCAGCTCTCCGCTGAAATCGATTCCGCAGTATTCTTCAATGGCTTCAGGCAGGGCGTCCGCCCATCTGCCTATCCCGCAGGCGATGTCAAGCACCCTGGAATGCTTGTCCAAGGATAGAAGCGGCAGCAGCTTTTCGGTTTCTAACCGGTTTCTTTCCCTGACCAAAGCTTCATTGTTGTCCTGGTACATCGTGACAGAATAAGGGTTGTCCTCGCGGAATTTTCCGGCGCGGTTCTTAAAGAACTGTTTTGATTTCCCATAATCTATCTCTGTTATTTTCTCTTTGATCCTCATATGTTTTCCCTCCGTAATTTGCCTGTTCTCTGTTAGTTATGCTTTCACGTATGCTTCGAAAGAGTGGTGAGAGACTCGTTCTCCTTCTGGCGGCAGTTCCATATATTCGCCATAAAATGCCCTTAGCCATTCATCATAGCCGATAGGGATACGATAGGATTTACCTTCAAATTCCCCATTTATAAATTCCCGGAAGACGTGCTTCCCACAAACCATTTTCGTATAAAGAGTGAAATTGCCGACCCTTCCCATATCATAGCCGCTATATTTCTTGGAAGCGCCTGCTATCTTCCTGACAAAATAATTCTCAGGGAATACCCGCATTCCCATCCGCACGCCTCTTACGCAGATTCTTCGCAGTATGTTTCCCCGCGGCACAGCTTTAGATGTACGCAGATTGTGCAGCCATCTGAGGCGTTCCCTTTTGTTGTACATTTTCAATACCTCTTTGTCGCTGTCCGGCGCATTGTCATATACGCCAATATCTATATTGATTGATAATTTCATCCCATCTTTATCCGGTTCATATAAAATGGTATCTGTATCCAGCACTTTTCCTGACGCATAATAAAAGTCGGGGTTATTTTCTATAGAATAAAATTTGTATTTGTCATTCTCCTGGTTAAACAGGCGCATGAATTTGTCGTAATCCGGCCGCAGCATCCCCACGTCGATGTCGTCGTCCCAGGGGATATAGCCCTTGTGGCGGATAGCCCCCAGCAGCGTGCCTCCGTCAAGCCAGTAGGAAATCCCATGTTTCTCACAAAAAGCGGCGACTGCATCTAATATTTCAAGCTGTATTTTTTTTAATTCCTCTCCAAAAATCTGCCTCATGACACCATCCCTTCTTTATATTGGGCAATTAACATCTAGCCTTCCTGGCTATCTCTAACAGCAGCCGGGGATTTAATCCTTTTCGCATAATCCGGTTGTTTTCCCTTATGGGCTTGATGATATAGCCGATGAGGACATTCGTGAAAAATTGGGTAATCAGCGAAGCCAGCGCCGCGCCGTTGATTCCCATCATATGGATGAGCCATGCATTCAGCAAAACATTGGCGGACGCCCCCGACAGGTTGATAATCCATAGATATTTTTGTTTTTCTTCCGCCAGCATCCAGATATTGCGTACAGATCCTATATAAGAAAATGTCGTATACCAGACGACAATCTGCAATGCGTCCACCGCCGGGCCGTAAGATTGGCC
>Ga0224746_10360_pt1 | contig 10421 bp, 8 predicted proteins | sample LIM_F_Water_Bulk_FD_183000 | JGI IMG/M metagenome (GOLD analysis project Ga0224746, IMG submission 183000) | Enriched cells from gastrointestinal tract of the lab mouse from Pacific Northwest National Laboratory (PNNL), Richland, Washington... | ecosystem: Host-associated > Mammals > Digestive... | reverse complement strand
TGTATCAGGAGCTTGCCCACGCCATGTCGATCATCGACGCCGGGGAGTCCGCGGACGCCGCCTTTGACTATATGAGCATTCGCTGTAATATGGCGGAGATGAGAAGGTTCTGCGCCATTATCATACAGAATATCCACAGGGGAGGAACCGACGTCTCCAGCGCGCTGAAGGGGATCGGGGATGAACTGTGGGCGGCCAGAAAGGCCATGGCGCTGCGGGTGGCAGAGGAAGCGTCTACCAAGATGCTGTTTCCCATGATGCTGATGCTCTTCGCGGTGATATTGCTTGTAGTAGCCCCTGCTGTTTCGGGCATGCAATTATAAAAAGTACATGAAGGAGGATGAAAGATGAGTATGTGGAAGGAATTCTGGGCGGAGGAAGACGGAATGAGCACGGTGGAGATCATTTTGATCATCGCTGCACTGGTCTGCGTTGCGCTGATTTTCAGAAAGGCCATTATCGGCTTTGTGCAGAACGCCATCGCATCCGTGTTCGGTGAGGAGACCACCGGCGGAACCAGCGTTACGGATCCCGGAACAGGAACCTGAGAACGCAATTTGTAAAGCAGACAAAAACGCTTTAAGAAGCAAACAGCCGCCGAAGGGCGGCAATGTGTGAGGGGCTGCCGGGGTAACAGACGGCAGTCCTGAAAGCGCAGACAGGGATATTCTGACAGAGCAGGCCGGACATTGTGAAAGCGCAGACAGGAATGCCATGAAAGTACAGGCGTAGTCACTCGGACGGTGTGAGAAACGGAGTCAATATCTGGCATAGACGGACAAAAGGGTGGAATAAGTGAGTACAAATAAAAAGAGAGACACGAAATGGATATGGATAGCAGGGGCTGTGGCCGCATTGTGCATATTACTGGTGGCAGTGCTGGTGGTTTCGGGCGGGAATTCCGGCAGGCGGCTGCAGGAGCAGCTGCGGCTGGGGGAGAAATACCTGACGGAGCTGGACTACGAGCAGGCCATAGCGGCTTACAGGGCAGCCATTGAGATAGATCCCAGGTGCGAGGAGGCATATCTCGGCCTGGCGGACGTGTATGTGGCAAAGGGAGAACCGGAGCAGGCAGCAGCCGTGCTGGAGGCAGGGTATGAGGAGACCGGCTCCGAAACCCTGCAGAATAAGCTGGAGGAGGTCAGCGGGGTAGTGCAGCAGACACAGGGAGGCAACAATGCTTCCGGTATGGGCGGAGAGGGCGAAGGCCAGGACGCCGCAGACGGGGCAGCTCCGGGGGGAGACGGGTATTTGCCCCCGGGTGACGGGGAGCAGTCGTCTCAGGAAGGCGGAGGAGATACGCCGGAGGACGGGAATCCGGGCGGCGCGGAATCCCCGGAGGGAGGAAACGGCGGCCAGTCCGGGGATAACCAGACAGCAGGCCAGCCTGCGGAGTTTACTCAGTGGGTGGACAGTCTTTATGAACGCCTGATGAACGATTTGTATGATGACCTATGGAATGAGATAGCGGCAGATCCCGAAGGCTTTTTGGAAAAGTGCCGGCCCTATGAGGATGTGGACTGGAAACTCTGGGATTACGAAGCGGGATACAGGCTTTACACCAGCGACGGAAGGATGCTGGGGGTGGTGGTTTTTGATGATGAGACGCGAGATACAGGGGAAGCGTTTCGGCATATCTATCTGTTTCATTGCCCCCATGACGGAGAAGGAGACGATTCCGGGCATGAGGGCGGGTTTGAGGGTGTGGGATATGGAGACCGCGAGGTTTTCTACAGCACCAGGGAAGACATTTCGCCTTCGGGCTGGTTTGACGGGACAACAGGACACTACTATACAGACGAACTGGAGGATTACGTCCTGGAGGGGGAGGATTACCTGTTTGAGGTATGGCACGCCTGAGGAACGCTGATGAAATCATCGTTTTCTCAGAGTTTCCGGCGGATGTACATGGATTTGCAGGGCAGCAGATAAAATGACAGGATCAGAACGGAGTAATCTTACATGAAAAACAGAAAAAAAGGTTCTCTCACAGCAGAGGCCACTATCGTACTGCCGGTAGTCATATTCGTCATTATGATTGTCATCAGGCTGTGCATCCTGCATTATCAGAATGCGGTGATTTCAGCGGAAGCCATGGGCGTTGCCAGCAGGACGGCGATCCACTGGCAGTCGCTGGGAGAAAGGGAGCCTGCTGTTTTTAACAAGACAGACACGGCGAAGGAGTGGATCACGGACAGCAGTTTTCTGGAGCACAATCCCTATCAGAGCCTGGTGGAATTGTTTAACGGAAGCGGCGACGTGCAGAAAAAGCTGAACAATGCGAAGATTTATGCGGCAAAGGTAATGAACAAAACACCGAACCTCCTTGGGGAGGATACGGCGGTGACAGAGGTGGAAGTACAGCGTCAGCACGGACTTCTGCAGAATTATATTGTAGTGACTGTGACCAGGAAGAATGAAAATCCTCTGGGATATCTCTATGAGAAGCTGGGTCTGGCTTCCACGGATGAGCACAGGGTGACGGCGAAGGGAATTCAGCAGGATACCACGGAATTTATGAGAACCTTCTCTCTGCTGTACGATATACTGCAGGGGGAGTTTTCGAACGAATAGTGTGAAAAAGAGCATTTCACAATCCTGATCTGAATGCCCCAAGAGAAGGTTCACACCCTCTTATGAGGCGGGCAGACAGGGATAATATCCTGCGGCTGGGATAGGGAGAGCTGCTTTCCGGAAAGGAAAACAGAGGGCAGTTCGGCAGAAGGAGACGGTACAGAGAGTATGATGCGGCATGTGTTTTATATGAAAAGGGGTGCAAAGGGGGCGATCAGCGTATTCCTGATCCTGATTTTTGTGGCCACTTATGTGATAGCGGGGCTTTTGGTGGACGGCGGCAGATACCGCATGGCAAGGGTGATGGCGGAATCCGCGTTAGACAGCGCCAATGAATCCATATTAAGCTACTACAATCAGATGCTTTATGACCTGTACGGACTGTTCGCGGTGGATCCCGAAAGCGTCACGAAGGAGCAGATCGCCGGCGTGCTGGAGGATTATGTGTCCCACACCCTGCAGACGGCGGATATAAACTATGACGAGTATGCCACGGGGCTGACCAACTGGCTTCTGGAGGGAAGCTGGCAGCCGGGGGAGGATACACAGTATTTCAATGATTATGACTTTCGGATCGAAATCAAGGACGCCGGAAGCAGCGTGACTCTGGCCAGCACGGACTATGTGGAAGATCAGATCGTGGATTATATGAAGTACCGTGCTCCCATAGAGATGGTGGCAGGGGCGGACGGTTTTCTGGGCAAGCTGGGGGAGATCGTGGAGATCAAGGACAGGCTGGTGGCAACGAAGGATCAGATTTCCATCACCAACAGCCACAAGGATCTCTTTGAAACCAGCGAGCAGCTGATGCGGGACATCAACCGGTTCAACGAGGATATGATCGCCTTCTGCAACAATCCGTGTGTTTCCCGGAGCTTCCGGCAGGACATGGTGCAGGGGGAGACGGCGGGCGGCAGTTATCAGATGACCGGAGAAAAGGACAATCAGGGAAACTATAATACGGAAAATGCGGCAGACCTGTATGAACTTTTCGGCAAGTCTTTTGATGAAAGACTGGAAGAGATCGGCAATTATACGGCACAGAAGAAGGGGACGGAGGCTGTAGAGCCGGGCGAATCAGAGGAGCCGGGGGAGACGGAGAGAACGGTATATGAGACCCCCGAAGAGGTGAAGGAGCGTCAGAGAACCGACTATGAGGCGGCGAAGACAGATTTTCTGAACAGTCTGGCTCCGATGTTTCAAAATGCCCAAACGTTTCACGACAGGGCAAATGATCTGCGGGACCGGGTGGAGGCGGTGAACAATCAGTATAACGTCTATATCGGCGAGCTGGAGGCGGAGCTTGGCCGCCACAGCGACAGCGAACAGTATAAAACGGTTTATGAGCCTGAGATCGCCCTTGCAAGGAGCAACTGTGGGGAGATCCTGAAAAATATCGATTTGATCCTCAGCTCCAGGCAGTTTACCAACGATCTGGTTACGCTGGGAAGCGGCGGAGACTGGTCTGCTTTTGAAACGGCGGTGAGCGGGCTGATCGACCATCGGCTGAACGGCGGTTCTCCGCTGGATTTAAAGTCTGCTCTGGACGCGGGCGAGGGCGGCAACTGGGCGGGGGAGACGGCGTTCCGGTATTTCCAGGAGGCGCAGGGAGATCTGCAGGCGCTGATGAGTGAAACCAGCTATTTTTACAAGTGCCATAAAGCAGAGATCGATGTAATCAACGGAGATCTGGAAATTGACAATAAGCCTGATACCGATGAGGAAGAGAAAAATAAAGTCACTCCGAAAGACCTGAACGCGGAGGAGCTGGCGGTAGCCTACACCCATGCGGCCTCCTCCGTGGGAGAACAGAAATTCGCGCTGGAGAATAACGTCAATACAGATAACGCCACGGAGATCATGGATGCCGGGCTGTCTCTGATCTCCGCGCTGGAGGGCGCCCTGGAGGGAGTGCGGGACAACATTTATGTGAACGAGTACATTATGTCCGTGTTTCCCAATGTGGTGATGGCAAAGGATATGCCGGATGATCTGACGGATCTGCAGCAGAGGCGGTTTGACGCGGAGAAGATCGCCACGGTGGCCGGGGTGGAATACCTGCTGATCGGCGGAACGGATTCCGGCGCAAACGTGCTGCTGGTGGATGCGGAGCTTTTGGGAATCCGCTCTATCTTCAATACGGTGGCTATCTTTACGGACACGGCCAAGCGGCATCAGGCCACTGCCATTGCCTCCGCCATTTCCGGCCCCTTTGCTCCCCTTGTGACCATTGTGCTTCTGGTTTCCTGGGCCCTGGCGGAGTCTGCCCTGGATGTGGTATCTCTGAAAAACGGGGAAGAGGTGCCGCTCTTTAAGACGGGCGGAGACTGGCAGCTCAGCGTGGAGGGGGCAGTCAGGAAATGTGTGGACGTCATTGCGGATACGGTTGCCAACGAGGCGGCTGATATCCTGAGCAATATCCGCACCCAGCTTGAGGACACCGCCAATGAGGCGATCTATGATGTGTTCAACGGTATTTCGGGCGCAAAAGACCAGGTAGTGTCCCAGGCGGTGTCCATTGCCGGCGGCAAGGTGGACGAGCTGACAGGACAGATTGTGGCCAACAGTGGAGGCGACGCAGCCTGCAGTGCCATCATGAATGAGGTGAACGGTAAGTTCGACGAGGCTTTGGGGAATGTGCAGAGCAGAGTGACAGGCTGGAGCGACGGGATCATCGGCGAGGGAAGGGATTACGCCGTAAAGGTGGTAAACGAATCCATGGATAAGGCCTTTGACAAGGCGGAGAGCACCATGAAGACACAGGTGGGCAATTTGTCTGATAAGGTCAAGGAGAGTATCAAAGGGAAAATACCCGTTGGTGAAGTGGCCAATACAGGCCATTCCACCGGAATCACTTTGAATTATGAGGACTATCTGCGCATTTTCCTGCTGATGATGAACCAGCAGACCAAGGTGGAGCGCATCCAGTCCCTGATTCAGGCCAACATGATTCAGGGAGGCAATGAGAGTTTCAGGATGGAGGACAGCGCCGTGGCGGTGTGGGCGGATATGGAGTGCGAGATACGCTATTTGTTCATGACCAACGCCATTCTGCCGGAGGGCGTGAAGCGGCAGGGAAGAATGCGGTTTATGGTGCACAGCGCGTTGTCCTACTGACGGAGGAGCATATCACACATCCGGACTAGAACAAAAGAACGCTGAAAATACGGCGTTCTTCCCATTGATGATTTGTGCCGCCGGGAGGCGGCATGGGGGTTAGCATGAAGAGGAAGAACAGGAAAGCAGGAATGACGGATTCTGAAAGAGGACGGCGGGGGGCCATCACGGTGGAAGCGGTGATCGTGCTTCCGCTCTACATACTGGTAATTTTGTTTATAATCAACTTCCTGAATATATCCTATCTGCAGCTGGCAATCCAGCAGGGACTGAACAATGCAGGCAGGACGCTGTCCCAGTACGGCTATGCCCTGGATGTGGCGGTCGGGATCGAAACCATAAACTCAAATCAAATTGACGCAAACGTGGCGACTGTGGGGCCGGTAGTCGATACCTTTCAGGATATGACGGGAGATATCGGGGAGCTGTTTCAGGACTTTTCCTTTGACAAGGTTTCTTCCATTCTGTCAAAGGGAAAGCAGCTGGGCGATCAGGTGAAGACAATGACCTCGGCGCTGGGAAGCATTAGCGGAAAGGATGTGGTGTCTTATCTGTTGACCTCCGGAGCGGAGACCGGCATGTCCATGCTGGTGGAACATACGGTGGACGAGTACCTGACGGAGATGAAAGTGAACCGGAGTATGCTGGACGGCGGAATCCGTTATCGGGTCTGTATGGACGACGAGACACAGGACATTGTGCTGATCGCCACCTATCGCTACCGGTCGGGTATGTTTTCTCTTTTTACGGACGGTATCGACATGCGGCAGGTTGTGGTGATCCATCCCTGGATCGGCGGCGAGACGCAGGGGATTCGGCAGAAGTAAAATACCCCATGGCAAGCGGCGGGGCATGAGACGTCGTCTTTTCAGCAGGTTTGCCCAAAAGAGCAGGGTATTTGACGCTCGAGGCATTGGTCATGGTTCCGGGGATCAGGCCTGTGGAACTATGACTCATTGCCGCGGGAACAGAGGAAACGGGTCAAAGGGAGCCGGCGAGGCAGGAGAGAGACGGAATGCGGTATATAATGGCGGGAATGTTGGGACTTGGGATCGGAACAGGGAATGTCTTTTTGCTGTTGCTGATGCAGAAAAAGGAAGCGCTGCAGGTATTTGAAAAAAAGGGAATTTATCAGAACTTTTTTTTCTGGCTGGAGACGGTGGGCATGCTGATCGTTGGAATCTACTATATGTGGCTGATAGAGAAGTGGGGCTATATCCTCGGAGTGCAGCTGCTGCTGGCGGGATATCTTCTCCCGCTGAGCATTGTAGATTACAGGTATAAGCAGCTGCCGGATCTGTTTCATGCAGTGTATGGCGTTGTCTTTTTGCTTTACAAGGTGTTCACCGGAAGCTGGTATGATCTGCTGGGCGGTGCTGCAGCGGCAGCGTGTGTGCTGCTCTTTTTCGGCGCAGTGCATCTGGTGAAAAAGGATCAGCTGGGGTTGGGGGATCTGAAGATGCTGTGTGTGTGCGCTTTTCTGGCGGGCGTACCGAGTATCATTTACATTTTTTTCAGGGGACTTATCGTCGCGGCGGTGTACAGCGCGGTGCAGCTGATCAGGCATAAGGCGGAGCTGAAGACCGAGTATCCGCTTGCGCCGTTTTTGCTGGTGGGGGTACTGGTGTGAGGAGAATTTCTAATCGCTTATGCCAGAGGCATTTCGCGGAGAATCTTACCGGAGAGTGCCTGAAATGCGGCATTCTTCATCCGGATTTGAGTCGTGGCAGGGCCGCGGCAGGGAGGTAGTTATGAAACAAAAGAAGGGAAACAGAGGAATATTTGCGGCTGCGGGAATTGCGGCGGCGATCTGCGCCGTGCTGGTCACGGTTCTGATCGTTACGGGAAGAGGGACGGATCAGAAACTTTCCGACCTGCTTGCCCTGGGGGAAAAATATTTGTCTGAGCTGGATTATGAGCAGGCCATAGCCGCATATCGGCAGGCCATTGAGATAGATCCCAGGTGCGAGGACGCTTATCTTGCGTTGGCTGACATCTATGTGGCGATGGAGGATTACGAGGCGGCCAGAGAGGTTCTGGAGGAAGGCGTCAGCCGGACAGGGGCGGAGGCGCTCTCGGCTCAGCTGGCTCAGGTGCAGGAAAGCTATGGGGCGCAGTGGCAGGAGGGTAAACCTGTGGAAGGGGCGGAAGCTTCTGCGGGCAGTGCGGATGCAGATACCTCTTTGGAAAACGGGGCTGATGAGGACGGCATAATCTATTACGAGGACGGCACTTACGGAAAGACGGAGTACGATACGGATGGAAACCCCGTCAGAGAAAACATTTATTATGAGGACGGTACGCTGTATCGATATCTGATCTATACCTATGAAAACGGCGTTGTGAAGGTTACTTTTTACAACTGGGACGGAACCTTGGATTATTGGGAGATCCGGGAGCATGATGCAGATACGGGGCGTGAGAAGATTACCCGCTATGATGAAAACGGCGAGCCGGAGCAGGTGAGCGAGTATGATGAAAACGGAACCCTGCGGAGGGAAATCCGGTATTACAGCAACGGGGATATCTTTGAAAATGAGTACGATGGCGAGGGCAATCCGGTCAAGAGCGTAAGCTATCGTGACGGCGGGGTCATGACGGGGGCGCAGGAGTATGACAGCAGAGGCAACAAGCTGAATGAATATATGTATGACAACAACGGAAACCGCTGGGGATATGAGTATGAATATGACGAGGAGGATAGACGGATCAGGGAGACGACCATCAACTCGGACGGCAGCATAGAAAAAATTTATATACGCGAATTCGACGAGCAGGGCAACCGTGTCAGGGAGACTACCTACAACGGCGACGGAAGCGTGAAAGAGTATACGATAGTCGAGTATGAGGAAGGCAGCCGTGACAGCGAGAGAGCCGTAAAGAGCACGGTGTATCACGCGGACGGCACGATGGACTGTTATATTATATGGCAGTATAACGAGAATGGCCAGGTCGTCGACGGCACTTATTACAACCCGGACGGCACCATAATGGAGCTGCCCCGGCGCTGAAGTGTGCAAAAGGTCTGTTGGATTGGTTGACGGGAAGCAAGACAGAAAAAAATATAGAAAAGAGGAAACTTAAAATGCAGGAACAGAGAGATATATCTTCTGAGGAAAAGCAGTCCGGCTGGGAGCAGGAAGGAAAGATGTCGGAGCAACAGCCCGGCCGGGAGCCGGAGGGCACAAAGCCAAAGAAAAAGCCTCTTGTCATCGTGGGAATCGTGATCGGCGTCCTGCTGGCCCTGGCCATTGGGACGGGAGCGATTTACGCCCGGAATACTCCGGAGCGGAGGCTGGAGAGACAGCTTGAGCTGGGAGAAAAATATCTGGAAGAAATGGATTATGAGCAGGCCGTGGCCGCTTACCGGGCAGCGCTGGAGATCGACCCCAGGTGTACGGAGGCGTATTTGGGCGGCATTCGGGCCTGCGACGGAATGGGCGACGGGACAGGTCTGGAGGAGCTTTATACAGACGCCATGTCGTCGATGCAGGAGCTGGAGCCGGAGCAGCTGGAGGCACAGCTTGAGAATGTGGTGCAGATCGTGGTTTATGCGGACAAGGCGTACCTAGGCGCTCCCGAAAAGGTGGTCTCTGCACTGGAAAAGGGGCATGAGCTGACCGGAGGAAACGATCAGGTGACGGACGCCCTGGTGGACGGGTATCTGGAGCTGGCAAAATCCCTGCAGGCAGCCAAGGACTATGACGGGGAGCTTTCTGTCTACAATAAACTCCTGGAGCTTCGGCCGGAGAATAATACGGCACTGGAACAGCGGAAGAACCGGGTGGAGGCCTATCTGGGAGAGCTGATCGCCGCGGGAGAGCTGGATAAGGCGGGGCAGCTCATTGAAAAATACGAAGAGACGGTTCCGAAGGAGGGCTTTGAGAACTATCTGGAGGAGCTGATTGCGTCGGGGGAACTGGACAAGGCGGAGGCGTTCATCCAAAAATACAGGGATGTGTTTCAGGATGTGGACTTTGAGACCTATGCGGAGCAGGTGACCGACGTCCGGGAAATGCTTCAGGTTCGGGAGACGGTGATGCGGGAGCTTTACGGCCTGATGACCGCAGGGGAGTATGTGGACTGTGCGGAGCTGGACGGCTCAGAGGAAGCCGATGCGGTGGTCACGGCGTTGGAGGGACAGCCCTGCCTGTACACGGAGGAGGGACAGGTTACGGACTACACGGGTAAGGCTGTGGGCCTGCATCCCTTCGGCCAGGGCGGCTACTATTTCTACTATGGCGACTATGTGGACGGCATGCAGGAGGGGCAGGGCACCTATTTTATCAGCGGCAGCAATTACTATCAGTTATACGAGGGTTTCTGGCAGGGCGGAAAACCCAATGGCAGCGGAACGGTTACACGGTATCAGCGTCAGTCGGAGGAGGAAGAATACGGAGCCTATTACATTAAGGAAGACAAGGGGACATTCCGGGATGGGCTGTATGACGGGGCGTTTTCGGTGAGCATAAAGGACTATAGTAACAATGGCTTGATTTTTACCGGCAGCTATACGGTAGACAACGGAAGCGCTCCGGATGTTTTTGACCAGTATAAGGAGTTCTTTTATGGTTATGACGAGCTGTGGGAAACTCATCAAGCGGGAGAAAACATCTATGTAATCTTGGAAAATCCGGATACGTCCTGGGTATGGTGGAGCTATATGGAGCCGGACAGTAAATTGTGTATAAATGGCTTTGAGGAGTAAGGCGGCAGTCGGGCTGCGTATG
>Ga0224746_10356_pt1 | contig 10472 bp, 8 predicted proteins | sample LIM_F_Water_Bulk_FD_183000 | JGI IMG/M metagenome (GOLD analysis project Ga0224746, IMG submission 183000) | Enriched cells from gastrointestinal tract of the lab mouse from Pacific Northwest National Laboratory (PNNL), Richland, Washington... | ecosystem: Host-associated > Mammals > Digestive... | reverse complement strand
AGGGGATTATTATCTGAAGGAGCTGTCGGTACCCGGAAGTTATTATCTGAATGAAACAGAGTATCCGGTGCATCTTGAGTACAAGGATCAGGAAACAAAGGTGATTGCTGCAGATGTGGAAGCGGTAAATACCCAGACAAGCACAGTCATCAGCAAAACCTCCATTGCGAACAGCGAGGAACTGCCAGGATGTGAACTGCAGATTACAGATGTGGCAGGAAGTGCCATTGTGAGCTGGACATCCGGTGATAAGGATTCTATTAAGCTGAATGAAAAGCTGGAGGAAATGGGATACCGCAATGTCACAGCCGTTCTGGATGAAAAAGGGGCAGTGCAGGTAAATGGTCTGCTTCATGACATGGCCTATACATTGACAGAAACCAGACCGGCAGACGGTTTTGTTACGGCAGACAGCATTTCGTTCCAGCTTGTGCAGGGAGAAAATGGACAGACATTGGTTGTTCTTGTAAATGGAGAGAATAGGACGCTCCAGACCGATAACATTGTCCATATGGTCGATGATACAACAAAGGTGGAGATTTCTAAGACTGAGATTGCAGGCTCAGAGGAGATACCGGGCTGTGAACTGGAGATTACGGAAAAGGATACGGATACCGTAATTGAGTCATGGACATCCATAAAGGAAAAACATATCATTGAGCAGAAGCTGGCAGTGGGAAAGACATATATTCTGACAGAGAAACGGCCAGCTGATGGATATGCGACGGCTGACAGCATTGAGTTTACCATAGAGGATTCGGGAGAGGTCCAGAGTGTGCAGATGAAAGACGATACCACAAAAATCCGTCTGATCAAACTGGCTGGTGATACTGGGCAGGGACTCCGTGGTGCAAAATTTGAAGTATATGACAGTAATGACAAAAAGGTCATGGGCTTTACTTCCAGAGAAGAGGGCTATGATATCATCGGAAAGCTGAAAGCAGGGGAAACCTACACTTTCAAAGAGATAGAGGCGCCGAAGGGCTACCAGCTTGCAGAACCTGTTAAATATACAGTAAAGGATACCGGAGAAGTACAGAAAGTATCGTTCACTGACAAAAAGACACCGACGCCAAGAGTGCCGCAGACAGGCGGTACTACACCGCTTGTAGCAGCAGTCATTCTGCTGTTCCTGCTGGGATGTGGATTTCTTTTGTATAGATACGGTGTGCGTTTTTCAGCTACATCTTTCTTCCGAAAAAAAAGGATGCGTGTAAAATGAAACAGGAGAGAAAAGTAAATAACAGGAAGAAACGGATTAAGAGGATGGTATGCCTCTTTTTTTTGTTGGCATTAGTGGTAACCGGGTATTTTGTATACCATTATTACCAGAATGACAAAAAGCAGGAAAATCGTTTTAATAAGCTGGAGGAAATCGAGGAGGAGCGGGATAAAAAGCCCGTTCCTTCAATCCTTCCCACAGAGATAACAAATCCAGACTGGATTGGCTGGCTGAAGATTAAAGGAACCAGTATTTCTTATCCGGTCATGCAGCGGGAAGGCGACAGCGAGTATTATCTGCACCGTGACTTTGACGGGAAATACAGTTTTTACGGTACACCGTTTCTGGATTCCAGATGCACTCTTGACAGTGACAACTGTATTGTTTACGGACACAATATCAATGGTGGCAGGATGTTCGGGGCGCTTCATGCGTATTCCAGTGAGAGATATTATAAAGAATATCCGGAAATCAGTTTCCGGGCAGGGGATGAGAAACGGCAGTACCAGATCGTGTCCGTAATGCAGACAACGACATCATCCCCCGTTTATTCTTTCACCGATGTCGGGAACTGGGATGAGTATGGGGAATATGTAAATAAAATATTGTCCGGGAGTCTGTACCAGACTGAGATGGGAAAGCAGATTAGAGAGGAACTTGAGAAAGATACACCAGAAGAGTTCTTCCGGAAGTATGAGTTTCTCACGCTGTCTACCTGTCGCAGCTGGGTGGGACGGAATGCGAGGCTGTTGGTGGTCTCTGTTAGAAAACTGGATGAAATTATAAAAGAATAAATTTTATTTCTGCAGGTTAGGGAAAGGTCTCTAATCTGCAGTTTTTTTCTTTGTAAGATTATTTTTGGGATTTGCAAAAAAGATGAAATGACATATTTCTCAGATTATTTGATATCCTGTTCATATGCAATAATGTCACCCGGTGTGCAGTCTAAAACATAGCAGATTCTGGCAAGGATATCTGCATCAATTTTTTCGACATATCCGTTATACCATTTGTCAATTACTTCAAATCTTGTATTGATGGCTTTTGCCAGTGCGTTTCTGGTTATGTTCTCGGAATCCATATATTTCTTTATATTAATTTTGACAGAACCATACTGGTTCATTGTAAAAACTTCCTTTTTCATGAAAAACACCTCTTACTATGATACTAAACAAAAAGTTACAGTTTGACGATACCCTTTTATGACGTTACTATGTATATAGTGATTTTCGTTGAGTTAATTTTTTATCGCAAATAGTCTGTAGATATGCTAAAATAATAAGATAGTTGCAGAATAACAAAAGAATCAGGTGAGAGGATACTATGGGTTTGGAATTAAATATTGCTATTTGTGATGACGAGAAGTATTATAGAAACTATGTTGAAAATGTTGTCAAAGATTATCTGGTAAAAGAGGATGTGCTGTTTCAGATTGAAATATTCGTGAATGGAGAAGCTTTTTGTGAAAAAGAAGAAAATATCCAGAAGTTTGACATCATATTTCTGGATATTGAAATGGACGGTATGAATGGGATGGAGACAGCCTATTATATTCGTGAGAAAAATCCGGAAATCGACATTGTTTTTATTACCGTCACGTCAGATTATGTTTTTGAAGGATATAATGTCAGAGCGGTGCGTTATATTATGAAAAAGGAAATTGACAAATCATTGCCGGATTGTTTAGCTAACATTATAAAAACAAGAAAGTGTAACGGACATAGGATGGAATTTCCATTTGTTGGTGGGAAAAGGATTATCCTATTGGATGACATATTGTATATAGAAAGCCGTTCCCATAAATTACAGTTTAGAAGAAAGGGCGAAATTTTGTACATGTATGGTCAGATTAATGAACTGGAATCCAAAATGTCAGAGTTCAGTTTTGTCCGGTGTCATCAGAGTTTTTTGGTTAATCTTGGGCATATTGGGCAGATCAATAATTATTTAATTTGCCTGTCTGATGGGTCTGAGATTCCGGTTTCCCGTCCCAGATATCCTGAAGTGAAACAGCGGTATTTACAGTATAAAGAGATATAAACATGATGGAGGAGAATGAAATGTTGGAAGAATTTTTGAAGAGTATCAGCATTGTTTTTTATGAAGCCCTTTGCTGTAGAATTTTTCTGGACATTTTTTTGAAACACAGGTTTTTATTCAAATTAGAAAGATTTGTTTCAGTAGTACTGTTGGCTGGAGTTTTTTTACTTTTGGCGTTGATAACCCAGCTGAATAACGAGTATATTATTCGGAGTATGGGGATTATAGTAAGTATTTTTTTGTTTTCTCTGTTGTTTCTTTCAGGGAAGTGGCAGAAAAAATTATTTTTATCTCTGGCATTTTATGCGCTGTTGTGCTGTGTGGATTATTTTTCTTATATTACGTTAGAATCAATATTAGGAAATACCTTATTGGATAATAATGTAATTCAGGTTATGTTTGTTTTATTATGTAAAACGATACTTTTTGTCGTGATTTTGGGAATTGAACATTTTTGGAATCGTGGACGTGTAGTACAGATGGCAGAGCCAGCATGGATTTTAATGATATGTTTTCCTGTATTGTCAATGATGATTATGATCGTTATGCTGCTTTCTTTCATTGGCAGAAATAATTCGACTGGTTTTCTGATTGTTTCATTTGGAATTATGGTTATGAATGTTGTTATGTTTGAATGGTTGAAATATGTTTCAGAGAAAGATAGGCGATGGAATCAGATCCGTCTGTTGCAGGAGAGAAATGAGGAAAAAATTCAGTTATACCATGAAATGAGCCTCAATTATGAAGAACAGAAACGTATTTTGCACGATTATCATAATCAGATTGACTGTATGCAGGGACTGCTAAAAAAACAGCAGTATAAGGAAGCAGAGGCATACGCAGAGAAGCTGGCAGATTCGTTTCCCGACCAGATGCAGAATGTGGATGTTAACCATCCGATTCTTAATGTTGTATTGAACCAGAAATATCGTCTGGCAAAGCGAAAGGATATTTCATTTCTCTTTTATGCCAATGATTTATCCGATTTATGGCTGGAGGAGCAGGATGCGGTCAGTCTGTTGTCCAATCTTTTGGACAATGCAATAGAAGCATGTGGAAAATTAGAGAGTGAGCGTAAAATGTGGGTAAAACTTGTCAGGGAGAAGCGGCAGTTTGTGCTTTCTATCCGGAATACAGTGTCTGAACCGGTTGACATTCAAGACGATGCAATCCCTACAAGTAAAGAAGATAAGAGAAAACATGGCATTGGTTTGAAAAATATCCAAATGATACTGGATAAGTATCAGGGGATGGGAATGATGCGTTATGAAGAGGGATGTTTTTCGTACACTGCCGTGATACCTGAGATTAAAGCCTAGTGTATTGGTACGGCATAAATAAAAATATAGATAAGTGTATGTTTTGTGCAAGGTTATGCTTTATGCAGCCTTGCTTTTTGTTTGGAAACAATACAATTAAGAGCAATTAAGATGCCGCTTTCAAAATGTGAAATTCGTTTACAAAACGGGAAGGTCGGGTTACGGGTTACATCGAGCTGAAAAACGTCAATTTTTGCAACTTTCCGTCAAATTATGCAATTACTATTGATTTATTATAAAGAAGTATGATATATCTGTGGGCAAAGGAGATGGCGTGTAATGGTGGCAGATTTTGTTGATTTTTTGATTCGGAGTCACGCATTAGAAGAAAAGTACAGGGAAGATTCTATTTATGGTTTGACACTTGTTTTTGAAAAACTAATTGTTAGTACAGTTTTATTTATGCTTTCTTTACTGCTTGGGAAATTCTGGGAGGGAGTGTTATTTACGGTTTGCTTTCTGATGCTGCGTCAGGCGACTGGGGGCTTCCATGCGAAATCGTTTCCGGGCTGTTTCATAGGCTCGATAGCTACAGTTGTACTGACCCTTGAGGTTTTTTTGCCATTGCTGGCAAAATATAAGATTATATTCGGATTGATATGCATTATTTCCATCTTTTGTATTCTGCTTTTTGCGCCTGTGAATCATCCTGACCTTATGCTGACGCTGGAAGAGCAAAGAAAACATAGAAATTGGAGCAGGGGAATCTTGTTTATGGAAATCGGGGCAGCAGGGATAGGGACTATCTTAAAAATGAAATGGCAGCAGTATATTCTGATGGCAATCATCATATGTGCTGTTTTCATAGTAATAGCAAAGTTAATAAGGCAGGAGGTGAGAACAGATGAAAACAAGGAAAACAGGCAGTCCAATTCTTAATTTGGCAGGTAAAATTGCAAAAATGGAAGCAGTTAAGACAAATTCGGGATGGCCGCCAGCATGTGCAGGTTTTTTGCATCAGCCGAAACGTCCGGCTAAAAAATAGCTGGAATTTTGTGATGCAGAACCTAAGAGAGATTGCCCATTGTATCTATGCAATGGGTAGGGAATTCATCAGTTATCTTGACTGGTTTTAAATATATAAATTGAAAAGCAAAAGACAGAAAGGGGATTGCGTATGAAACAGAGTAAGAAAGTGATCATTTGTAGTTTATTAACAGGTATTTTAGTATTTACTTCTATCTTCAGTTCAAATTTATGGATTAACAATGAGAAAAAGGCTGCCGAAGCAGCCTCGGTTGATGCTGCTTCAGCGGATGCAACTTCCGTCAATTCAGGCAAGGTCAATGCCGCTATTACCGGGGAACTCTCTGCCAAGCGCACTAAATTCGTCAAGCAGTTTTCCATGACCGATGGCAGCTATACTGCCGCCATTTATTCTATGCCGGTCCACTATCGGAAAAATGGCACATGGAAAGAAATTGATACCACCCTGGTCAAATCCGGCAAAAAGAAATACAAAACCAAAGCCACCGACCTTTCCATTAAAGTATCGAAGAAGGCAAATAAAAAATCCGTGGTCTCCATGAAGCGGGGCAAAACTAGCCTGTCGATTGCCTTAAAGGGTAAAAAACTTAAAGCAGCGAAGGCGAAGCGAAGCAATCCTAAGAAAAAAACAGCAACCGATGTTCTGAACCAGAATAAAGTTACCTATAAAAAAGTCATGAAAAACACCAACGTCTCCTATGACATTTCCCCTGAAAAAGTGCAGGAGATTGTTTCCATTAACAAAAAGTCGAAAAACAAATCCCTTTCTTTCAAGCTGAATACAAAACTGAAAGCAAAAGTGAAAGGTAAAAAAGTTTATTTCAAAACCAAAAAGGGCAAGACAAAATTTACCCGCATGAGCACCGTTATTACCGATGCCAACGGGGTATCCACATCCAAAGTAAAACTCTCCTATAACAAGAAGACTAAGACATTAAAAGTGACACCGGACAAAAAATGGTGGAACAGCAAAAAGAGAACATTTCCGGTAGAAATCCGGACCACATATTTAACTGACAAGCACAGCAGAGACGTAAAAGTTGCCGCAGCCTATTCCGGCTCGCCAGACAGCAACTTCGGTTATGACAAATCCCTGTTATTGCAGGCAAACAAATGCGTGGCATTTACAAAGATGACCGATCTTTCCGAACTGAAAAACAAAAATGCGCAGATCCGGGATGCAGCATTACATATCAAGAGCGAAAAGACCTTAAAGCTGGGGGCAGGAAAAACCTTTGACATTGGTATCCACAAGGTAAAACAGAACTGGAAAGTAAACAAAGTGACCGACAACAACCGTCCAGCTTATGAGCCGAATGCTGCTGCTTCCGTGGGCATCCAGAAAGTGGGAAACTATCAGTGCGATGTGACAGATATTATCAAGGCATGGTATGCCGGAGAAGCCAACTATGGCGTAGCTCTGGTAGCGGACAACTCCAACCGCTCGTATCAGGCAAAATTAGACCGGAACCCATACTTTACCGTGCATTACGAGATTGTCGGTTTTGAAGGAGCGGCAGAACTGAAAGAAAACGTTCCGATTACCCGTTCCGTAATCAAAGCAGGGCAGGAAAACTATTACTACTTTGATGTCAAACCGGGCATTGCCTATGACCTTTACACCGAATCAACCATAGACACCCAGGCCATCATGTATGACACTGGTAAGGAGCGGGTGGGATATGACGACAACTCTGGTCTGGATCACAACTTCCTCTTTACCGGGGCATACAATGGCAGAAAATATCTGAAAGTAAATGTAAAGAACAACGGAACGGGGAATTATACCATTCATATGAAAAAGCGTTTTGCCACTCCGGAGCCGACAGCCATCAAAGGACAGGACAAAGTTACCATCACATGGGATGCTGTAGACAAGGCAAAAGAATATCTGATCTGCATCTATGATGGTGGCAAGAAAATCAACGAAGTCGTTGTAACAGGCTCTTCCTATGACTATGTATACAACAACGAAACCGCAGGAAAAATTCTTGGTTTTACCGTAACAGCAAGGGAAAATGCATCCCTTACCGGGGAAGCATCCCGTATGATATTCAATACAGACAGCCAGTCCGAGTGGGTGTATGCCACACCAATGAATGAGGGCAGAAAGAACAGTTCTGTCACGGCACTGGATGGAAAAATCTATGTATTGGGCGGGGAAAATGCCACAGGCTCCCTCAAGAGTTTTGCTGTCTATGATACCGAAAAGAAAACATGGGAAACGCTGCCGGATTATCCCGGAACGGAAACTGGAATCTGCAAGGCAGCCATGTTTGCCTACAACAATGAGATAACTGTGATTGGCGGTCAGACCGACACTAGTGTTATGGCAAAACTATTGAATGGTGTTTATACTTTCAATACAGAGACAAAGCAGTGGCAGAAAAAAGCAGACATGGCAGAGGGCAGAACGAATCTGGCAGCCGCTGTCAGCAAAGACCAGCTTTATACATGGACAAAGGCAGGGGCAACTGATAAGGCAGAAGTTTATAATATAAAAACTGATACATGGGAAAACACAGTCATGCCGGACACCAGCACTGTCATTGATGCTGCTAGCGTGGATAACCGGGTGTTTGTATTAAAAGAAAACGGGGAGAAGATGTTCTGGCAGGAATATCTCCCGGAAGACAATATATTTGAGGATGCAGGGTCAGAATGTCCATTTGCAACATCTGGCAAATATAAGGCATCTGCTGTCATCAGCGGTAAGATTTACATGGTAAAAGAGACAGAGACAAAAGAAGTTCTTGTCTACGATGCTTATGCGGACGAATGGAGCCAGATTTCTGCCATGAACCTGACCAAGAAAGATTCTGCACTGGTGGCATCCGGCAATGATGTATATAGCATTGGCGGGGAAATGTCGGGATACGGTGTGCTGGATGTGGTAGAGCAGTATACCGTCAAGGTACAGACCACCACCAAGGAAATGCTGGTAAAGAAAGGCGAGGCTTACGAACTGCAGGTAACAGCCGGAAATCTTAAAAAGGGACAGGCAAAGATTGTCACCGTAGCTGTCAATCCCGATGAAATGCAGATCGTAAATGCATCTTCTTTTGAAACAGAAGATATACTGAAAGAGGGGGCCGACGGGGTTACCCTCTTGAAATACCAGCCGAAAAAAGGTGTGCTGGTGCTGAAACTCACGGGAAGCCTGGAGCGGGGAGAGAGTTTTGAAACCTACCAGTCCATCCCGGTGCAAGGAAAGATTGACGGAAAGACCAGGGTGGAGATTACCCTGACAGATAAAGAGGAGAAATGAGGATAAGAGGATTTGCCAGTTGTGGATGCCCGTAACTGGTAAGTCCTAATTGTATTGTAAAAATATTAAGTTTTACGCCACATAATGAAATGACCAATATATGAATATGCTTTTGCTGAATGTTGTTCTGAACGCTTATATTGGTGTAAATCAAAGTTAGATTAATTACTTGTTTTGAACGGGGGAATATCATTGGAGTTTGTGAAAAAACATAAAGTGATTTTGGCAGGCATTTTGGTGGTCTTGTTATTCGCTATTGCAGGAACAGTGTTTTTTGTGATGCGAAATCATAACCAAAACAAGAAGGAACAGAATGTAGAGAAACAAAAAGAGGAAAATTACCTTTCCCTAAGTGCTTCAGATCGGGAAATGGCAGATTTGTACGCAGAACTTTACGAGATGTCCAGAGAGGACGTGGCAGAGCAGCAGGTCAAGACGAAAGATTGGGAAAAGACAGCGAAAGAACTGGAGAAGGATTTTTTTACGATTTCGGAGAACGAAAAATACCAGATGGAAAAGGATGGGTATTCTCTGGAAGATTTGCAGGAAGCGGAGAGACTGTCTGTTAAAACTGGAAGAAAAGCAATAGAGTTAGCGAAAGCCAAAGGGAAGGTTTCGGATAAACGGAAATGGTCAGAGGTAGTTAAGGATAGCGAAATTCTTACCACAGAGGAACAGCTGGGACTGACGAAAGAGCAAAAACAGAAGTTGGAGGATAAATCTCTGAACCAAGAGGAACGAGTGGAAGTGGCGATCCTGCTTATGAACGAAACCTATACCTTTGATGAAGTGATACGGGAATTGAATGCAGGGAAAACGGTGGAAGAATTAAAAAAGTAAAATTATGATTGATAGTTAGGCAATTGCGAAACAAGTTCAAAATCTTGATTCCAATAGGGCAAAGGCCCGGTTGAGCCGGACTTACAGGAGGTGGATGTGGATAACAGGAGTTTTAAGACATGAAAACAAAGCAGATAAGGATATCTGCCCGTGAAATGGTATGCGGTATGTAAGGTTATGCAATCAGAGGTTTTAAACTGCGGATATATTGATGCCTGTGCAGTTTATCAGCCACCATTACTGTAATAAGCTGGGTAATCCCGGCGAGAAGCAGGTCCGCATGAAGCGTTTTTTCATTCTGCGTTTTACGCCCGGCAACACAGAAACTGTCCTTGAAATGGTTGATTGATTTCTCAACATTTACCCTGATCTTATAGGTGGAATTCCATTCGGCCGTACCACGGAGCGTACCAGGATAGGCGCGCAGGTTTTTCTCGGGATAAATATAAAACATCCTGCCGCAGGGGGATTCCGTACAGGGATTTTCACAGTGGCAGACGCGTTTGCTTTTACCGGTTGTTTTATCATATTCCCATTTCATTTTCGGGCATACAAACTTCATGGTTGGCAGTCCGCAGCGGAGATGGGATTTGCTTCCTTCCCGTTTCATTGGAAGGGATGGGTCTTTGGGGCAGCAGGGGATGCCGTCCTTATTCAGCGGGCAGTCGGATTCCGGAAGGGAGATTCTGCCGTTGAGGGGAATGTAAGCTTTCTCAAAGGAGGCTTCCTGTAACAGGTATTTGTAGATTTCAATGGAATCAAATGAGGCATCCCCGAGAAAGGTTTTCGGATTGAT
>Ga0224746_10353_pt1 | contig 10523 bp, 8 predicted proteins | sample LIM_F_Water_Bulk_FD_183000 | JGI IMG/M metagenome (GOLD analysis project Ga0224746, IMG submission 183000) | Enriched cells from gastrointestinal tract of the lab mouse from Pacific Northwest National Laboratory (PNNL), Richland, Washington... | ecosystem: Host-associated > Mammals > Digestive... | reverse complement strand
CCGCTGCCTGAAAACGGGGCAGATCCGGCCCAGAAAGATGGCCACGGACGTATTTCCCCTGGAGGAGTTTGATAAGGCAGTCAATATCAAAAAGATTCATCTCGGCAGCATCAAAACCATTCTGCTCCCGGGACTTGATGGAAGCGAGGAAGAGCGATGAAAATTGTCATTACGGCGCCCTTTGCCGCCCAGCAGGTGGAGCAGCTGCGAAAAGACCACGAGGTGTGGTTCCAGCCTCAGACGGAGGATGTCCCCCTGCGGACGCAGGAGCAGTTGCATCATCTCCTTTTGGAAGAGCACGCGGAGATTTTTATTTGTGAATCTGACGTGGTGAGCGCCCAGGTGCTGGAGGGTCTTACTGCTCTGAAAGCGGTGTGTGTCTGCCGGGCGGGGCTGAACGACGTGGACCTGGAGGCCTGCACCATCCGGGGGATTGCTGTGATAAACACTCCGGGCCGCAACGCAGCGGCGGTTGCCGACATGGTGGTGGCCCTGTTTATCGGTATGTCCCGCTTCCTCTTTGAGGGGGAGCGCATTCTCCGGGCGGGCCAATGGGACGAGGGGACGTACTACCGCCTGCGGGGCCGGGAGCTGTATGGCCGCACAGCGGCCTTCGTGGGCTTTGGGGCGATCCCCCGGGAGCTGAGCCGCCGCTTGCAGGCCTTCGATATGAGGCTGATAGCCTATGACCCCTACCTTTCAGAAGAGGATATGGCGGAGTACGGCGTTCAAAAGGCGTCCTTGGAGGAGGTTTTTTCCCGGGGGGACTTTGTGACGGTTCATGTGCCAGTGACCCGGGAGACGAAGGGGCTTGTGAACCGCCGTTTGCTGGAGCGGATGAAGCCCGACGCCTACTTTGTCAACGCCGCCCGAGCCGATATTGTCAACGAGGCGGACGTCATTGAGCACTTGAAGAACCATCGTATCGCCGGGGCGGCCTTCGACGTGTACAGGCAGGAGCCTCTGCCGCCGGAGAGTCCCTTCCTGGCGTTGGATCATGTGGTGCTGATTCCCCATCTTGGGGGAGCCTCTCTGAATGTGGTGGACAATCATTCCCGGATGGTGGTCTCAGATCTACGGCTTTTCTGGGAGGGCAAGCGTCCCCTTCACCTGGCAAACCCGGGAGTGCTGGCATGAAGGAAGCGGCTGTCATTGTCATTGACGCGGGGACCGGGGACTGCCGGGTTGCCGCCTTTTCCGATAAGGGTGAGCCGCTGGCCTCCGCCCATCGGGAATGGACCTATCAAAGCGGTCGGGAGGGAATCCCCGGGGCGTTCGCCTTTGACCCGGAGGGCTGCTGGCGGAGCGTGAAGGAGCTTTTGCAGGCAGTGACGGCGCGGGCCGGATGCGCCGCCGCCGTTACCGTTACAAGCCAGCGGGACGGCATGGCCTTTTTGGACCGGGAGGGACGGGAGCTGTACTGCGCGCCCAATATGGATCTGCGGGGAGAGGCGGCCCTTCCGGCCCTAAGGCCTTTTTGCCGGGAGATATTGGAGCGGACGGGACTGCCGCTGCACGCGCTGTTCGGCTTGAGCCGCCTGACCTGGCACCGGGACTTTGCCCCGGAGGTTTATGAGCGCATCGACTGTGTGCTGATGCTGTGCGACTGGCTTGCATTTCGGCTCTGCGGAGAGCGGCGCAGCGAACGCGCCGCCGCCAGCTCCTCCCAGATGCTGTCCCTTCGCTCTGGAGAGTATGACCGGGCACTGATGGAGCGTTTGGGGCTGCGGGGGGACCTCTTTCCCAGAACCTGCGGCGCGGCGGAGGCGGTGGGCGGCCTGCTGCCGGGGGTGGCCCGGGAGACCGGCTTGAAAGCCGGGGTGCCTGTGTTCATCGGCGGAAGCGACGCTCATTGCGGCGCGGTTGGCACGGGATGCCTGCGAAGCGGGGAGACCGCCGTGATCGCGGGGACCACCACGCCGGTTCTCTCCTTTTTTGACCGCCCGGTTGTGGATAAGCGGGGTGCGCTCTACGGAAGCCTTTCCTCCCTGCCCGGCCTGTGGACGCTGGAGGCGAACGCCGACAGCACGGGCCTTTCCTACCGCTGGGTCCGCGATCTCTTTTTCCCTGGAAAGGCGGATGCCTTTAGGCGCATGGAGGCGGAGGCGCGGACCGTCCCGCCGGGAAGCGGCGGCATGAAAGCTTACATCGGCGTAGGCATTCGGGGAGAGGAGAAGGGGTGCAATCTGGGGGGCTTTTTATTCCCAGTGCCTTGGAACATCAGCGACTTCGGCCGCGCCCACTTCCTGCGCGCCGCCCTGGAAAGCAACGCCTTCGGCACGGCGGCAAACCTGGAGGCACTGTGGGCGTCGGGTGCGGAGAAACCGGAGCTGCTGCACCTGTGCGGCGGACAAAGCCGCTCACCTCTGTGGGCGGGAATGCTGGCGGACACGGCGGGCGTTGCCGTTCAAACCTATGAAAACGCGGAAGCTACGGCCCTGGGTGCGGCGCTGCTGGCCGCCTATGGCGTGGGGCTGTATCCTACGGTCCGGGCCGCGGCGGAGGCCTTTGTCCGCCCCGGCCGCCGCTATGCGCCGGACCCGGATTCTCCGTATCCAGCCCTATACCGGCAGTGGCGGGAGCGGCGGAGGCACCTCTTGGAACTGTCCTGCCGGGAAGAACCCTGAGCGGGTGAATGAAACGAAGATAAGGAGCGATTATTATGCTGATGGAACTGGAACGCCGGCAGATTGTGGAGACAGGCCGGCTGATGTACGAACGGGGCCTTTGCCAGATGTGCGGGGGCAATATCTCCATCCGGGACCCGAAGACGGAGCTTGTTGCGATCAAACCCAGCGGCGGGGCTTATATTTACCTAAAGCCGGAGGATATCATCGTCGTGGATATGGACGGCAAAGTGGTGGAAGGGGACAAAAAGCCCTCCATTGAAACGCAGATGCACCTTGGGATATACAAGGCGCGTCCGGAAATTATGGCGGTGGTCCACAGCCATCCCCTTCATGCCGTGGCCTGGAGCCTGCGGCACAGTTATTTGCCCAGTGTAATCTGTGCGCAGTATATGCTCAACGGTGCGGTGAAGGTGGCCCCCTATGAAGACGCGGGCTCTGCGGAGTTGGCAGCAAGTGCGGTAAAGGCCATCGGCGAGGACGGATACGCCTGCATTCTTCAGGCCCACGGCGTTATCGCCGGAAGTTGCTTTGACGTGCTGCACGCCTTGGAAATGAACATGGTTGTGGAGGACGCCTGTCGAATCGCCATGCTCTGCGGCCCCGGTGAAGACTATTTCACCATCGACGCACAGCTTGGCGCCGCAGGGGGCTACGACGGTCTGGAGCGGCTGCGCCGTTTTGCCGGCCAGCCCTGATAAGGAGGACATATGAACGGTTGGAAATCTCCGAAGCCCTCGGTGGAGGAATTGCTGCACGGATGCGCCGGCGTGCTGATCGCCGGCTGCGGCGGCGGAGGCGATTTGGTGCAAAGCGTATCCATTATGAATTACGCCAAAAACCTGGGTGTGAATAACGTGTGCCTTGCCACGATCTCCGTCAACTGGTGGGGTGCGTTTTCCGACGGCTGCGAAGTGTTCGACCTGGATTGGTTCCAGCCGGCGGAGCGTATCGGCCCGGACCTTGCCCGCATCTTGCCGGATACCCGGCTCACCGGCGGCATGGGAGCGGGGAAGCCCACCTATGAGATTGCCATGGCCCGGACGTTTGACGTGCCGGTGTATGCGATCCACCTTGGAAACGGACTTCCCGGCGTCCGTGGCGCCCTGGAGGAGATTATCCGACGCCATGGATGTGAGCTGTTCATCAGCGCCGACATCGGGTCCGACGCCTTCTTCAGCGGCGAGGAAACCCAAGTCTGTTCCCCGCTGATTGACGCTTTTTCCGTCCTCTGCGCCTCGGAGCTTTCGATTCCCGGGGTCTACGCGCTTAACGGCTACGGCGGAGACGCGGAGATGCACATGGCCCACCTGAACCGCAACGTGGGCGAGTGCATGCGCCGGGGAGGCTTTCTGGGAGCCGGGGGAATTACCCAAAGGGACGTGGTGGATCTGCAGCGGGTCTTTGACATGATGGGTCCCGACGATGTGGAGCAGTGGCCCTGCCGGGCCGCCCGGGGAGAGCTTGGCGTGTTCTACTGCAAGCGCCTTTGGGGGGTGGAGCGCATTCCCGCCGCTGCCGCTACTTTCTATTTTGACCCGGACGTGATCTGCGGGATGAATCCCGCGATTCAGGCGGTGCGGGGCACAAAGACACTCCAGCAGGCCGAGGATGCTATCTATGCCCAGTGCGGCATTCTCAGCGAAACCCGTCTCGCTCTGGAACTGCCCTATCCCATGCCGCCTCAAAGGGCGGACAAGTGAGGAGGCTGTCATGGACCTAACATCTTTTATCGCCGGGATGCCCAAGGCGGAAAACCACGTCCACCTGGACGGCTCCACTTCTCCCGCCTCCGCCCTGGCCTTGGGGCGGCGCAACGGGATAGCTCTTCCGTTTTCCAGTGTGGAGGAGGCTGTGGAGCGGTATCGCTATGAGGATCTGGACGGGTTTCTCCGTATCATTAACGCCGTTTGCCAGGTCATTCAAACGGAGGAGGATTTTGCCTTCCTTACGGAAGAACTGGCAAAGCAGGCCAAGGCGCAGAATATCCGCTGCCGGGAGGTCATGCTCTCGTGCCATTACCATGAAAGCCGGGGGATTTCCTTTGAGACCCAGATTCGGGGTTTTATCCGGGGCCGGAAAATCGCCTGGGAGAAATACGGGGTGTACCTTTGCGCAGTGCCGGAGATTGACCGTACTATGCCGCCGGAGGAGAGCCTGGTGTTTATCGATCGCCTCCTCCCCTGGCGGGAGGAGGCCGGGATTGCGGCCGTCGGGCTTGACGGCGCGGAGGCCGGTTATCCGGCCCACCGCCACCAGGCGGCGTTCGCCCGGGCAAAAGAGTGCGGCTTCCACGTCACCTCTCACGCGGGGGAGGCCTATGGCCCCGTCAGCGTGATCGATTCCCTGGATGCCATCGGTTCGGAGCGCATTGATCACGGCGTGCGCTCCATCGAGGACCCGGAGCTGGTCCGGCGCCTGGCCCGGGAGGAGATCCTGCTGACGGTCTGCCCCATCAGCAATGTGGCGCTGAAGGTCTATCCCAGCCTTGCCGCCCACCCCTTTAAAAAGCTGCTGGACGCCGGGGTCCCCGTTACGGTGAACTCCGACGACCCGCCCTTTTTCACCAGCGATTTGAACGACAATTACTGCGCTGTGGCGCAGGCTTTCTCCCTGACGCTGGAGGAGCTTTTGAAGATTGCCAAGGACGCCTTTGTCCGCTCTTTCGCCCCACCAGAGCGAATTGCCGCAGGCGTTGAGGAACTGGAGAAATACTTTGCCCAAAAGGGCCCCTTGCTGACCCTGTGAGGCCGGATTGGAGGATCGATATGCAAATACCTATTATGCAGGCAAACGCCGCCGGCAGCGTGCTGGCCTATGGATATGAGGCTGTAGCCCGGGGCGCGCTGGAAGCGGACGTGAAGGTGGTATCTGGTTTCCCCGGAACCCCCAGCACCGGCGCCTTGGAGGCCCTGGCCTCCGTCGCCGGTGAGAGGGGGATTCATGTGGAATGGGCCACCAATGAGCGGGTGGCTTTGGAGACGGCTTGGGGCGCTGCGATGGACGGGCAGCGCGCCATGTGTACCATGAACCATCTGGGTATGAACGTGGTGATGGACGCGCTGAAATACTGTGCCAACTATGGCGTCACCGGCGGCATGGTGGTTTTTGTGGGAGACGATGTAGGTGCCAACACCTCCGCCATTGAGTCAGATTCCCGGGTGTTGGCCTGTTCGGCGGATGTGCCGGTGCTCACACCCTGCAGCGCGGAGGAGGCCCGCCGCATGACCCGTCGGGCCTTCTCCCTCTCGGAGGAACTTGGCTGTCCGGTCGTGGTGCGCAGCGTCTGCCAGCTGATGATGGCTCGGACGCTGGTGGATGTGGAAGTGCCTGAAACCGTGTCCCGTCCCAGTGATTTCGCCCCCAATCCCCGGCGGGTGGTTATGTTCGAGCCGGGGACCATGGCGGCGGTGACCATACACCGCTTTTTGCACGAAAATCTCTTCCGGGCCGGCGGACTGCTGGAGGAGCAGGGATATGACGCCGCCTTCCCCGGCCCGGGCTCTACAGGAATTATAGCCTGCGGCGTGAGCTATCCCCTGGTCAAGGCGGCCATGGTCCGCTGCGGCGTGGAGGCGCCGGTTTTGAAGCTGAGCGTGATGAATCCCCTGAATGAGCGGCTTATTACCGGCTTTGCCGCCTCCCTGGACCGTATTTTGGTCTTTGAAGAGGGAGAGGCTTATGCCGAAGAGAAGATCCAGGCCATTCTTGGAAGAAGCCGCCTTCCGGCCTCTGTCTTAGGCCGCCTTTCCGGGGAGCTTCCCTTTGGCGGGGAGCTGTTCGTGGGGGAGATAGAGTCGGCCCTGCGGGCGGTATATAAGGGAGAGCGCTGGAAAGCGGCGGACGCCGCCGCTCAGGACCGCCTCTTTGAGCGGGATTTGACGCTTTGCGGCGGCTGCGGCCACATGGGACTGTTCTATGCCCTGCGCAAGGCGATGGAGGAGGTCAACGGAGGACGGTATTTGGCCTTCAGTGACGCGGGCTGCGCCTTCATGGGCATCCTGGCCCCGGCCAAGAGCATTACCTCCGCCACCAATATGGGCGGCGGCATCAGTTTTGCCTGCGGCGCAGCCGACGCGGGCAGTGAGGTTCCGGTCTTTGCCTTGTGCGGAGACGGCGGCTTCCTCCACGGCGGCGTGTCCGCCCTGGCTGGCGCCGTGTTCAACCGTTCGAATATCGTGGCGGTGCTGCTGGACAATGCCGCCCTGGGGAACACGGGGCTCCAGCCCACGGGCTGCACGGGACGCAACGCCGTGGGGCAGGAGGTGCCCCGGGTGGACCTGGAGGGCCTTTGCCGCAGTCTTGGCATCGTCCATCAGCAGACGGTGGACCCTTTGCGCTTGGAGGATACCATGGCCGCCATTAAGACGGCCTTGAAGGCCCCCAAGCCCGCCGTGATCATTGCCCGCCAGCCCTGCGTACTGAACCGGCTGAAGGCGGAAAAGCAGGCCGGCCATCCGGTGAGGACCGCCGCTGTGGACCCAGCCGCCTGCCGGAGGTGCGGGAAGTGCGGAGAGCTGTACTGCACCGCCATTGTCCGAGAGGGAAAAGAAGCCGTTCCGTCTATCCGGGCGGATCTGTGTTCTGCCTGCGGTATGTGCGTGGAGCTTTGCAGCGGCGGGGCCATCGGTATAAAGGAGGTGTAAGCAATGGGAAAGCCTTTTTATCTAAGAATCTGCGGCGTGGGCGGACAGGGTAGCGTTCATTTGGCGGGGACCCTGGCGGCGGCCGCCGTTCGGGAGGGAATCTCCGTCAGCGTGATTGACCGGCCCCGCTCCGCCATGCGCTTGGGCCCCATCACCTGCGACCTCTGCCTGGGACAGGAGGGCTTCGCTCCTTTCATCGTCCCTGGGGAGGCAGACGCCGTGCTGGGCCAGGAGCCGTTGGACGGTGTGCTGAACGCCGCCTATTATCTGAAAAAGGGCGGGACGCTGGTGCTGCAAAGCGAGGCGACGCCCTCCATTGGAGAAGCCGTGGCCTGCGGCATGGACGAGCGCCGTACCGCCTGGAAGGAAAAAATGCTCCGGTGGGGCTGCCAGGTAGTGGAGGCAGACGCGTCGGCGATAACAGGCACGGGCCGGAACTACTACATGCTGGGCGTGTTTCTGCGGGCCTGCCCCTGGTTCCCCATTTCCGCCGCCGCGGTGGAGGAGGAGCTGGCCGGACAGGCGAAGAACCTGCAGTGCCTGCGGGAGGGAATGCGGGCAGCGGTTTGAGCGCGGCCAGATCCACCTTGCTCTTTGGGTAATCCTGTGGTAAGATTTTCCCAGATAGAAAGAAAGGTGGATATGGCCTTGTATCAAGAAGTTATGCTGAAGATGGATCAAGAGTGCGTGGAGTTATTTGAAAAGGAGGCCGCTCGCCGAAATATGAGCCTGAGCACCTTCTTGCAGGACGCCGGACTGCTGTGCGTGGCACAGGAGGATGCGCCTCCCCCCTCCGCCGGGGAGAAGCCCCGCCGGAAGAAGAAAAAGCTGTCTCCGGGAGAGGCGGAGGTCATTGCTGACCGTTTCATCACCTTTCTCAATACCCAGCTCCTGGCCTGCCGGGACAAGCCCTTTTCCTGCCGCTATTCGATTTCCCCGGCGAATCAGGCCTCGTGGCTGCCGGAAGCGCTGTCCTGCGGAGAGAGTGCGGAGGAGAATTACCGCATGGAGCTTCTGTTCCACGAGAAGCTGATGGAGGCTCTGGAAAAAGAGGACGAAACCCTCTGCCTGGAAGTGGTCCGGGCGGCCATAGACTGGGGCGGCGTGTACTACAGCCGGGGCGTCCGTAAGGGGAACCAGCAGCAGGTGGAAAAGCTGGGCCGGGAGGGGGAGCTGCTGCCGGTGCTGCGCCGGAGCTATCGCCACATCCTCAGCCGGGAGCTGGAGAAGCTGGAAATTTTCACCTCCGGCTGGAGTATCATTTGGTATCTTATGGATATGGAAGAACTGTTTATCCTTTCTTCCCGGAAGATTTACGCCCTGAACAAGGTGATCCAGGCTTTCCAGGCGGCGGAGGGGCTTTCCGTCTTGCCGCCGGAACTGGATCTGGGGCAGCTCGTTTACCAGGGAAGCCCCCGCTATCTGGAGGGGGTGCGGTATCTCTATACCCAAAAGTCCAAGCTGATCCTATTCAAAAAATGCGTCAGGATCCTGGGTGAGATTCGGCAGCGCGGGGATTTTGTTCACAACAAAGAGCTGGATAACCTTCTGTTTATCATGGGGGACGTCTGAGCGCCGCCTTTGCCCGGGGCCTATGGAGTAAGGAAATGGAACAGATCAAAGAAGTCCACAGGTCCCACCGCCGTCTCCATGTGGAGGATAAGCTCAGCGGCCGGGCCGCCTACGGCGCGGATCTGCGCCGGTCAGACCTTATGTATGCCAAAGGCGTCAGCCCGGGCTGTGCCGCCGGGCGCATCGAGGAAATCGATGTTTCCGCCTGCCTTGCGGTTCCCGGAGTAGCGGCGGTCTATACCGCCCGGGACCTGCCGGGGCACAACGGCTTTGGCCTTTTTACCGATGACGAGCCGATCCTTGCCCGGGATGAGGTGAAGTTTGCCGGAGACGTGGCGGCTTTGGTCGTGGCCGAGAGCCGTCAGGCGGCGGAGGAGGGGGGCAGGCGCATCCGTTTTTCCATCGCCCCGGTAAAGCCCCTTCTCTCCGTGGAGGAGGCCCTGGCCTCTCCAAGGCGGATCCATCCCGGCTATGCGGGAAACATCTGCGCGGACAAACGGGTGGTCAAGGGAAATGCCGCCGCCGCCTTGGAGCGGGCCGACGTGGTAGTGGAGGAAACCTATCATACAAGCTGGGTGGAGCATGCCTATCTGGAACCGGAGGTTATGTCCGTCCTGCCTATGGAGGGCGGACGGCTGGAGATCCGGGGGGCCATGCAGCATCCCTTCTACATGCGCCAGGTGGTCTGTGAGGCATTGGCTCTTCCCGAAAGCCAAGTGGTGGTTCACCCGGACGTGCTGGGAGGCAGTTTCGGCGGCAAAGTAGAGATCTCAGGGGCCATGGCCGCCCGGGCGGCTCTGGCGGCGCTGCGGCTGGGCCGCCCGGTGCTCTATGTCCTCAGCCGGGAGGAGTCTGTGGCCCAGAGCCACAAGCGCCACGGCATCCGGTTCCATGTCCGCTTAGGGGCCTCTCGGGAGGGAACGCTGGAGGCCTTGGAGGTCCGGGCGCTGATGGACGCCGGGGCCTACGTCAACGAAAGCCCCATCGTTTCCTGGAAGACGGTCACCTGCGGACCGGGCCCCTATGTGCTGCCCCATGTGTCCTACCGAAACACGGCTGTGCTGACCAACAACATGGTCTGTGGTGCCATGCGGGGCTTTGGTACGCCCCAGGCCATCTTCGCCATGGAGAGCGCCATGAACGAGCTTGCCCAGCGGCTGGGGATGTCCCCTACGGAGCTGCGGCGGAAAAACTTCCTCCACGAGGGAGACGCCACCGCCACCAGCCACGTACTCCGGGATCATGCCGTCAGCATTGCCGGTGTGATGGAGCGGGCGGCGCGGGCCCTGGGCTTTGACGAGAAATTTGCCCGGTACAGCCGCATCCAGGAAGGCCCCCTGCGCCGGGGCGTGGGCGTGGCTTGTTCCATCCGGGGTGTGAGCTTCGGCGCGGACTCCGAGGATACGGGCCGGGCCAGGATTGTCCCACAGGCGGACGGAACGGTGGAATTCATGTGCCCCATGATGGAAATGGGCCAGGGGGCGGAAACGGTGCTCAGCCAGATTTGTGCCGACGCCCTGGGCCTTCCCTTGGAGCGCGTCCGCCGTCTTCAGCCGGAAACAGACCGCTCTCCGGACACCGGCGCCGCGGGTGCCAGCCGGGGGACCTTCATCGGGGGAAACGCGATTCTCCAGGCTGCCGCCGCTCTGAAAGGACAGATCGCCGCTTGCCTCGGGGC
>Ga0224746_10348_pt1 | contig 10585 bp, 6 predicted proteins | sample LIM_F_Water_Bulk_FD_183000 | JGI IMG/M metagenome (GOLD analysis project Ga0224746, IMG submission 183000) | Enriched cells from gastrointestinal tract of the lab mouse from Pacific Northwest National Laboratory (PNNL), Richland, Washington... | ecosystem: Host-associated > Mammals > Digestive... | reverse complement strand
GAAGGAATAAAACTCCAGATGAATCGAAGTATCCAGGTGGAAGGATCCTTCGGGGAACTAAAACAGAACAGTGGATTCCGGAGATTTTTGTGCCATGGGAGACAGAATGTGAAAGCAGAAGCGATACTTTTGACATTTGCACATAACATCAATAAGCTGCACCATAAGATTCAGGGAGACAGAACCGGGAATCCCTGTCTCCTTTAAAGAAAAGCGCATAAAAATAGACCAGTCAAAAGACTCAGGTCCTGTCTCGTGGCAGGGCCTGGGAAAGTGTGTCCATCAAAAATTCGTCTGTTCCAGGTCTGCCGAGCGTTTTTCCTTCGGCAGAATATTGGGTTTCACCGCTTCTGTATGGGTCAGGCATCCTTTGCTGCGTTTTACAAATCCTTTGTACAGGCTTTCTTCCTCTGCAGGCTCCCCTGTCAGATACTCCCCGATCGACCTGGCCGCCTGTCGTCCCGCGGCAATTGCCGATACCACCGTTGAGTGGCCTGTCGTCACATCGCCGCCGGCAAATACGCCCTTCTTGCTTGTTTTCGGCAATATCTCCAATTATGCTTCCTGTTTTATAGTGAATATCACAACGTTTGTCTTTTTTTTGATAATCGGCAGCCAAAAAAAGCCCTGAAGCATACCTGCCTCAGAGCTTTCTTTTACTTCTGTTCTATTTTATGAGCTTTCCGCCGTCATAACCTTACTCCGCTTTTTCTTCGGTCTGCACATCTGCCCTTGAAGCCTGTGAAAAAGAGATCTCCACGTCGTTTTTCTTCATAAACAACAGGCCGAAGGATCCCGGGCCGCAGTTGCTGGCAACCGCGGAGGATGCCTTCTGCAGATAAACCCGCTCGAACGGGCAGTACTGCCGCACCAGTTCCTGAATATACTCCAGACTCTTCTCATCCATCCCGGAATAGGTGATAAAAAGGACACGTCGGTCCACACTTCTGGATTCCCGGAAGACCCTTCGGACGTAGCTTTTCGCGACGCGCGCAAAGTCTCCCACTCCCAGTCCGCCCACCGTCATCTTGCTCTTGCGGAGCACGATGATCGGATGCAGCAGCAGCGCGTCGCAGAGAACATGAATCCTTTTCGGCAGCCTCCCTGACTGGCTCATCATATCCGTACTGTCGATGATAAATGCCGAGGAAATATAGTTTCTGAGCCTTTTCACGGTCCTCACGATCTCAGGCTTCGGCACATGGTTCTCCGCCAGATGGGCGGCATAAAGCACCGCCAATCCCATACTGCTGGAAAGATGTCCGGAATCAATCACCGTAACATTTTCAAAGGACTTGGCAGCTTCCAGGGCATTATTGTAGCCCTCGCTGACATGCTTGGCCATTGTGATATGTATGATGTTCTGGGCTTCGGTCAGTTTTTCCGCAAAGAACCGCTCATAATCCTCCACATCCGGCGGCTGTGAAAATCCTTTCTGCCCCTCTGCCATATACATCAGCAGTTCATCCGCCCTCAGCTCCAACTCATCCAGAAACCGTCCCCGGTCTGTGCAGACGTAGTAAGGGCATACGGCAATTCCGAACTCCTTAATCAGAGATTCCGGAAGATCGCATACGCTGTCCGTGGTGATCATGACTGAAAGCCTCTTTGCGTGTTCAAAGATCAGAACGTCCTTCCCGATCTCCGTCTCTTTGGCATCCTCGCTCAGCTTTACCAGTTCCTTAGGCAGGATACTCAACACGGCCGCCTCAAGCAGCGCGCCGCTGACAGGCTTTGCCAGGTAGCCGCTGAACCCTTCCTTCCTGTATAGAAGCTGGTTGTCGCTGCCTGCGTTGGCCGTCAGAGCGATTACCGGCACATCCTGGCACAGTCCCCCAGGCTGCGTGCGCAACGCGTGGAAACACTGGATTCCATCCATCTCCGGCATCAGATGATCCATCAAAATTCCGTCGTAATACTGATTCTGTGTCAGACTCAGACATTCCGCACCGCTTGACGCCGTATGGATCTGAATCTTTGTCGCAGAAAGCAGCTTACGCACCACAACAAGGTTCATGTCGTTATCATCCACCACGAGTATATGCGCGTCCGGTGCCTCGAAACTCTGCCGGTACTGCTCCGTATCATGGCTTTTTACACGGGAGTCCAACGTAAATGTCCCCAGTTCCTCATTGTCAATGATGTCCTGCTCCAGCATGACAATAAATATGGACCCTTTGGTATACACGCTGTTGACGCTGATCTCACCACCCATGAGCTGCACCAGCTGCTGGACAATACTGAGCCCCAGCCCCGTTCCTTCGATATGGCGGTTTTTTTCTTCATCCACCCTCCGGAACGCATTGAAAATATATGGGATATTTTCCTTTTTCACCCCCTGTCCGGTATCCTCCACGGAATACCAGACACGTACCCGGTTCAGCCCCATGCGCTCGCATCGGATGGACAGTGTGACGGAGCCCTCGCTCGTATACTTCACGGCATTGTTCAGCAGGTTAATCACAACCTGCTTGATGCGCACCTCGTCGCCGCAGAGCATGCTTGGAATCGAAGGATCCACGTGGAGCCGAAACTCCAGCCCTTTTTCCTTGGCCTTGATCCATATCATGTTGACAATTTCTGACAAAAGCTTCCCTGTCTCATAGGAAACATTTACAATCTCCATTTTTCCGGATTTAATCTTGGACAGATCCAGAATATCGTTGATCAGCGTAAGCAGCATTTTGCTGGCCCCTTGGATATTCCTTGCGTTCTCGGCAACCTCGTCCGAAATGTCTCCCCGCAGGATGATCTCATTCAATCCGATGATCGAGTTGATGGGGGTACGGATCTCATGGCTCATGCTGGAGAAAAAGTGGTTCTCCGCCCTGTTCAATTCCTCAATCTCTTTTTTCTGCTGCTTGGCCAGTTCGTTTTCCTCTTCATACATCCGGTTCAGAAACATCAGCAGCACGCTGGTCAGCAGCCCCACCATGATCACGGAATTGGCTGAATCAAAAAACGAATGCCTCGGCGTATTGCGCGCCACAGTGTGTGGAAAATAAAATGCAATATAGTAGCACAAAAGCGTCTCTGCCGTACAAAAGAGGAAAAACGCTGCCTTCCGCCTTCCTTCCAGGGTAATGCTTATATAAATGAAGCAGAGCACGAACCATTCCGGCATGCCGCTGTAAAACCCGCCTGCCGTGAAAAAACTGACCGGGAACAGTATTAGGAGCATCACCACAATGGCTGTTGCCCCCCCATTGATGCATTCCTTCCGGATGCTGTACTTCACGATCATTGCCATAATGACGAGACTGACCGCCAGCAGCAGCCAATTTACAATATTCCTGCCCATGGGCAGTATAAAAAACAATGCAAGCATACTAATGCCTGAGACCACACGGAACATGCGCTCCCGCAGGCTGATCCTGTGGTCAAAGATGAGTTCAAACCATTTTTTGATCACGCAGTGTTTCCTCCTTTTCATAAGCTTGCGGCCGCATCCGCAGGGCACAAAACAGCTTCAAAATTCTATAATCCGGCAATACTTCCGCAGACCTCCTCATACATGCGCAGAAGCCCCGGGTGATTCTGCCGGATATACTCTATGTCTTCCTTCTTCCCTGCATGTTCCAGCTTCTTCGCATATTCCGAGAGCTCCTCCGCACCGATGGTCAGCGACGTACTTTTCAGCGCATGCACTTTGACCGCATAGTCCGTCCAGTTTTCTGCCTCATACAATGCAATGATCTCGTCCCTCTTCTCTTCACTCTGCCCGGAAAACATCCGCAGCATTTCCAGATAAAACTCTTCCTCTCCGCAGCAGTAATCCAGCCCCATCCCTACGTTAATGCCGACCTCCGCAAGACGGGCCAAAGGCAAGGAGGATTCCCCTGATGGTACGGTCACTTCCAGTTCGGCTTCTGCCGGTATAAATTCTGCCGATCCGTCTGCCGCCGGTACTCCGGTATCTGAAAATACCTCCTCTTCGGGCCGCTTCTCTTCATCCTTTGAAACCTCTTCCTGATGTTTTATCCCTTCCGGCAATCCTTCCTGTTTTGCCGGCTCCGAGCCGTAGTGTATGCAGTGCTTGGGCAGCACCCTGCGCAGCACCCGCTCCAGAACCGCCCGTTCGATAGGCTTTGGAATAAATTCTGTGAAGCCCTCGTTCCGGAACATCTCCCGGGCGCCGCTGATGGTGTTGGCAGTCAGGGCAATCACCGGAAGATCCTGATAGATCCCATTGTTGATCTCACGGATGCGGCGCAGTGTCTCCACCCCGTCAAATCCGGGCATCATATGATCCAGAAATACGATGTCGTAGGAATTTGCGGCGCACCGTCCCACCGCTTCTTTTCCGCTGAGACAGGTATCCACCTGTATCCCATAACTGCCCAGAACGCCCTTTGCCACCACAAGGTTCATCTCCTCGTCGTCGACAGCCAGGGCCCGGACTCCTGGACAGGTAAAGGGTCTGCGGCCTGCGGCCTGGGCTTCCTCGAATCCGTATTCCTTCACTTCGCCGTTGAGCAGGTTTACGACAGAGAGCGCGGAAAATGGTTTGTGGATTACAAGCAGTCTGCTCTCCCTGCTCAGAACAAATTCCCTCTCCGCGATCACCACTACCCGGTACGTATCTGCCAGTTCTTCATAATAAGAACGGTTCTCCTCATATTCGGCCTGGGCGATGAATATGTGAGTCAGCTTAAAGGAGCGCTGCAGCTTGAGCAGCCCTTCAAAATTGTGGGCCTGATAACCCTCAATGCCAAGCCCTCCCACCAGATGCAGGATCAGCTTGTCATAAAAGCGCCGTACTTCATCGCAGCTATATTTTTCCGGTCTGAAATAGCAGGCGATGCAAAACTGGTCCGCATTGTCCAGCACGATGCAGGGTGTGTCAGACGCTACCCCCTGGGGAATGGTGATGTGTGCCTGAAGCCCCTGCTGTCCCTTGCTCTCAAAATGGACAAACCCGCCCATCGACTGAAGAAGTCCCCGCGCAATGGGAATCCCCAATCCAAGGCCGCCCGCAAACCGACTGCTTCCGGAGTCTGCCTGGTAAAAATCATCATACATCTGGGAAAGCTGGGAAACGGTCATGCCGATGCCTGTATCGTATATGTCGATCAGCATGTTGATGCCGTAGTCCTCCTTCCGGTATTCGATACAGACATTGATTCCGCCTTCTTCCGTAAACTTAATGGAGTTTTCCAGCAATATTTTCAGTACATGCGAAATCTTTTCGGCGTCCCCGATCAGCACCGCCGGCATATCGGGATTGATATCAAACACCATTTCCAACTGGTGCCTGCTGTTCTGCATTGCCGCCATCGTGATCACGTCGTTGAGCACGGAAGTGATCATATATTCTTCCTTTGCCGGTGTCAGCGTCCCTTCTACGATCTCCGTGTAGTCCAGCATATTATTGATCTGGTTGGACAGCCGCTTGCCCGCCATCTGTATGGACTGCATATCCGTCCGGATCTCAGGGGAAATGTCCTTCTCCATGGCCACCTCGCTGATTCCGAGCACCATGTTGATGGGCGTACGCAGCTCATGAGACACATTGGATAAAAAAACTGCGTTCTGCCGCCCCGATATCTCCAACTGCGCAAATGCGCTGTCAAATTTTTGCCTCTCCATCCGCCTTCTGTAGATCCGGTATCTCGCAATCTCCACCGCGCCGGCCGTCACTGCGACGCCGATCCCCAGGCGCATCATTTCCCGGAATCCCATGTTATAATGGATGGTGTGAAGAACCAGGAAATGGTACAGCAATACCATGGAATACAAGCCGGCTGTCATATACAGCAGCCGGTTTCTGTCCAGCAGTGAAAAAATAAAAATCATGATGCAGGCCACGGCAGGTATATCAAAAAGACTCTCTGTATGTACTCCAAAGAAAAAAAATTCAATCAGCATCAGACCTGCGCAGAGATATTCGTATAACATCCCCCTGCTAAATCTTCCGATATGAAGGCACCACACGCCGAAACTTCCGAACGTGATCACCGGAACCATCCACTGTTCCCATGACATCACAATTGTAATCAATATCAGCATGACGCTGAACGCGCTGACAATGCCTGCCAGAAGCAGGTGTATACTTGTCTGCCCTTCTTCCCTCATACTCAACCAAGCTCCTTTGCAATTCGTCTCAATAATTCCCGCGGGTAAAACGGTTTTTTCAGATAGTTGACTGCTCCCAGCCGGATCGCGCTCATTACATTGTCGTCGTCTACTACTAAAATCCGTCTTTCCATACCGCAGTCTTCGGTTCCGCTTTTGGAGATCCTCCCGATCCCCGTAAGCTTTATTTTAAAACAGGATGCAGATAAAATCAAGTAAAACGGCGCTGTACGGCATGTTTTTACTTCTTTTTTTCTGCTGTCCTGGGTTCCTTTAAATAGTGTCATTGAGCGTGTAGCGAAATAAAAGGGCCGTCGGAAAACAAGCTGTTCAGCAGTTCAGCTATTTTCCGACAGCCCTTTTTATATCATTTTCAAAAGCTCTGCGCGCTCATCCATGGCCTCCGGCGGCAGGCTGTTAAACTGATTCACAAGGCTTTTGGCGCGGGCCTGCAGAGCCATATTTTCTTCTTCGTTGCCCCAGAGATATCCTTTTTTCATTTTTTCCTGTTCTGTCATTTCGTACCTCCGTTCTTAATGTAACGTATCCACTAACGCAATACCGGAATCTCCCTTCCTGGCCTGTTCCAGCACGGCTGCGGACAGCTTCTGGAAAGACCCGTACGAGGAGGATGCGCCGGAAATGGCGTCAATCCCGTCCGCATTCTGATCCTCCAAAAGCTGGCCGGCATAGTAGCGTGTATATGCATTGGGATAGGTCCCGTTGGAGTGAAGCATCGTCTGCATATAGGCGTTATCCCAGCTTTTGATGAATCCGCTGGCATTCTCGGCGTTGTACTCCACTGAGACAATGCTCCCTTCTTTGACCATGATCGTGATATATTCTTTCCAGCCATGATTGAACTCGGCCGCCTGAGCCGTATAGTAGCCGTCCTGGAGCTCCGTTTTATCTCCGCAGGCTGTCAAAAGCGCCATCATCAGGCCAACCAGAATCAGACTTCTTATCCGTTTCATCTATCACGTTCCTCCTTCAAAACAAATTTTCTCACCTGGGCCTGGAGGGCCTCCGCCTCCTTCGCCAGCATTCCGCTGGACTGCTCCGTTCCGCCGGCGTTCTGCAGATTCCGGTCCGCAATGGCTGAGATGGTCTCAATCCGCTCTTCCATCGTCGTCAGCGCGCTCTCCTGACCGCGCACTGCCGCAACCAGCCGATCCGAGATCTCATTGATCTGGTCAGAAACAGCGGAAATGGCATGGAGGGAGCCGGCAGTATCCGCGGTCAGCTCCACACCGTTCTGAATGATCGTCCTGGTGCTGCTTACCATGTTTGTAGCGTTCTGGGCGGCCTCGGCGCTTCTGGACGCCAACTGCTTGACCTCATCCGCTACCACTGCGAATCCTTTTCCTGCCTCTCCTACCCGGGCAGCCTCTATGGATGCATTGATGGACAGGATGCTGGTCTGGAATGCGATGTCCTCAATGTCCTTGGCAATCTTTGTGATCTCCTGGGCATTGGCGCTGATATTGTCCATCGCACCGGAAAGCGTGGACATCCTCGTGTTGGCCTCCTGGACGCACTGCGCGATTTCTTCTGTTTTTGCACGGGTCTGCCCGCTGCTCTCGGCAACGCTGGACAGCCGCTCCTTCACATTGGATACCTCCTGAACCAGCGCCTCCGCAGAAAGGTTCTGCTCCATGGACGCCTGGTGAAGCTGTCCGGACTGTCCGCTCAGTTCCTCGGACATATCCGCCAGCCGGGAAGCGGCAGCGCGGAAACCAAGGATCGTATCATTCAGCGACCGGATGATCGTATGAAGGCTTGACTGAATCAGCGTAAAATCTCCTTTATAATCCACCTGGGGCCAAACCTGCAGATTGCCGCCCGCAATCTGGGTCAGTACCTGCTGGATATCGGATATGTAACGGTTGACGCTCCCTACGGTGGCATCCAGTGTCTGGGTCAGCACTTCCAGTTCATCTCCTGTAGAAACCTGGGCCACCTCGGTATGAAGATCCCCGTCGGACAATGAGATCATCCTGTCCGTCACCCCCTTCACCGGACGCGAAATCGAACGCGCCAGGCGCAGTACGACCAAAATGGAAATCACAAGCACCGCCAGGGTAGAAAGGATTGCAACCAGCATCGCCCCGTTGATAAAATGGTTATAATCCGACTTCGGAATCTGGATGACAAGGGACCACTGGGTTCCCCGGACCGGAGAAAATGCTACCAGCATATCCTCACCGTCAACCGGAAATTCTACGGCCCCCGTCTCACCGGTGGTTACACGGCTGATAGCCTCTTCATTGCCGCCGCTGAGCTGGGAAAGCGTACTCCCCGCCAGAACCAGCGACTGATCCGTATGTCCCGTGATGATCCCCTCCCGGTTCGTCATACATGCTTTTCCATGCCTGCCCAGATTGATACCGCTGATCACATCGTTCAGTGTGTCATATTTGTAAACGCCCGCCACATACAGAATGGTCTCCCCCTCTTCCTTCACCGGCATTCCCATCATTATGCCCAGCTTCTCCTGGAAGATGGTAGAGGAACTGGTGGTCAGGTTGTCTGTCTCCTGAAGCAGGGCAAAAAAACTTCCCTCCAGACTCTCCGGCGCGCCGTCAATCCCCTGAATGAGCCTGCCCTCCAGGTCATACAGGGCGATTGTATGGAGCTCATAGATCTCCGCGGCCTCCGTCAGGACTTCCATACGGCTTGCCCTGATCTTTTCTTCATCGCTCCCGGCTGCCTCAGCCCCGCCGTCGTCACCGGCAGCGGGATTCATACGCGGGTCTCCTGCGATTGTCATCATCCGGTCCGCCAGCATATGGATGTTAGCCTCCACGGTTTTGGCGGACTGCCGCGCCATAGGCTGCAGGCTGTCCAGCAGAATATTATTTGCCAGAGACTGCAGGGAAAGTGCCATAATCACGCCGCATATGATAACCAATGTCAAAATATTCAGTATGGTGTTTTTCAATATCCTCCTATTAAGACTCCGTCCGATCCTCCGGCTATGGGAATCTGATTTCTTTCCGGTCACGTTTTTCTCTCTCCTTTTCCTTTTAAATTCTAAAAATATACTATGAATGCCGCCTCCTCTTCCGATATAATTACAGCCTCATTTTATCGGCAGATGAAACGCGCTTTATTGTTTAGTATATCACAAATTTTATGGGAACGAAAGTGATTTTTGTGAAACGATCCGAGAAGTACCGCGGAAATTCTTAACCCCTCCTGACGAGTGTTTCAGGACTCGATTTTTAGTAAAAATGCACAATTTTTTCAAGTTTTCTTTTTTCGCTGCATAAATATTGACCAATTTCATTTTACATGATATACTTCTAACTAACTTCACAGCTAAACCACAAAAAGGAGGATTTCGATTATGAAAAAGTTTGTAGCATTGTTTTTGGCCCTTACCCTGACATGCGGGCTGGCTGCCTGCGGAGGAGGCGGCAACAGCGGCGGCGGAGACAGCAATGATACCGGCGGCAGCGGCGCTTCTACTGAGGAGAGCACCGACGGGGACGAGAAGGAGGACAGCGGATCCGGCGAAAAGGTTGCCATCAATGTCATTGCTGCCCAGTATGGCCAGAACACCACAAAATGGTGGTCGGATTTTGTAAAAGATTTTACAACCGAATATCCGAACATCGACCTGACCGTAGAAGTGGAATCCTGGAATGATATCTATACCGTAGTGAATACCCGGATCTCCAACAATGACGCGCCTGACATCCTGAACATTGACGTATTTGCCAATTATCAGGCGGACGACCTTCTCCTTCCGGCAGAAGACTTTGTTTCCGATGAGACTTACAAAAAGATGTATCCTGCATTCCTGGAGCAGTCCAATGTGGACGGCACCATCTGGGCGATCCCGGATCTGGCTTCCGCACGTGCCTTGTATGTGAATAAGGACATTCTGGATGCGGCAAAGGTAGAGATCCCAACTACATGGGATGAACTGAAAAAAGCCTGCGAGGCAATCAAAGCTTATGATTCCAAAATTTATCCGTGGGGTATTGACATGACCACTGACGAAGGCCAGGCGGCATTTGCTTATTACACCTGGAACAACGGCGGCGGATTCGTGGATGAAGACAACAACTGGGCGCTGAACAGCGATGAGAACGTAGAAGCGGTTGAGTTCGCGATCAGCCTGGTAAAGGACGGCTATACCAACAGCGATCCTTCCAACGATACCCGTTATGACCTTCAGGATATGTTCGGAGCAGGCCAGGTTGCTATGATGATCGGACCGAACAGCATTCCGACTTACATCGCGGACGGCGGATACAGCGTGAACTACGAGGTAGCTCCGATCCCGACAAACGGCGACAATGAATCTGTTTCCGCAGGCGTTATGGATCGTTTCATGTGCTTCGACAACGGCTATTCCGATGCGGAGCTGGAAGCCATCAAGACTTTCTTCGATTATTTCTACGAGGATACCCGTTATTCTGACTGGGTTCTGATGGAAGGCTTCCTGCCTGCTACTTCCACCGGAGGAGAGATCTTGGCCGAGGCAGATGAAAGCATGGCA
>Ga0224746_10346_pt1 | contig 10588 bp, 8 predicted proteins | sample LIM_F_Water_Bulk_FD_183000 | JGI IMG/M metagenome (GOLD analysis project Ga0224746, IMG submission 183000) | Enriched cells from gastrointestinal tract of the lab mouse from Pacific Northwest National Laboratory (PNNL), Richland, Washington... | ecosystem: Host-associated > Mammals > Digestive... | reverse complement strand
CTCCTCCTGTAATATTATCACAAACTTTCTCAAGCATTGTAACTGTTACTTCTCTTAGATATATTCTACCAAATAGTCTTTTCTGCACACCTTTTTATACAACCCCAATATTTTTTCATCACATGCAAAGTCCAGTAGATAATCAAACAAATGCGATAATTCAGCCTCTGACACAGTTCTACTACACACATCTTCAGCCAATGGTAAATAAACCTCATAGGCTTTTTGATGTATTTCAACTATCTGCTCTGCAATCTGACAAATCCTTTCATCCATTAAATTACCTCAAAATATTTAAGTGCGTCCGTTATCGCTTCTACCTTCTCTTTCGGTGGATGCTTCCTCGGATGTTTTAATTCTTCTACCGCATCAGAAACATCATACATTGTTAATCCCAAAGACCTTTTCACCTCTGCAATATACGCAGTATGTACTTTAAATCCATATTTCTTCTTAACATACTCCTGTATCATTTTATATGTAATTTTCGGTTTCGGCTGATACTTCTTTGCCCGCTCTGCTATTGTATCTAAAGGTACTTTCCCCTCGCCTTCTCCAAATTCCACTTTTACATTAATAACATTATCTGGTGATTTGTGGGACAAACATACAATAGTCTCGACATGGCTCGATACGTGCTGATTGATGTCGCAATATCGGAACATATCGCCCCATTTTGAGCCGATTTTCGATAGTTCTCGGAAACATATCTATCGGCACATTTTGCCCTTATTCAATCCGCAACCTAAACCCTTCTCGTTGTCGGGAACATATCGAGTTTTCCTTGTTGCTACTATATATAAGCAGCACATGTACCACCACTGCCTCAAGACGAGACTAGCCTTTTAGGGAATTGGTCATCGTAGAACTATTCCCACATAGAAGGCATCGTCTCAACCTTGTTTTTACACATTGTAGCTGATGTATTCTGGCATTTTGCCTTCTTCTTGGTACTGTCTAAACAAGTAGAAAAGAATGTGTAATGCCATTACATCTATATTCGATTCCGGTGAACGATGCCAGCAATTACTACAGTTTTCAATAATAATTCTGCCATCACTAATCATCTGAGGATAATCCACACTAACTGGAATTCTCTTTGTGATTAGCTTCTTTCTTCCACTTGGCATCTTTTTCAATTTCTCATGAATCTCAGGTTCAACAAAGCAGTCACGAGCTATTGTTATCATGCCATCATATAAATGTTTTTCATTTCTATACTCAGGCTCATTCAAATTGTAACCACCATATTCATACATGACGGTATTCTCATCTTCTAAAACGAGATTAGCATGTGCTCCGATTCCTCGACTCATTCTAACACCTCGCTTCTAATCCAAAGTGCATCTCAACTATTTTATTTAACTGATTTGCTATCTCAGAAAAATCACAATCCAAATCTAAAGTTTTGACACTTATTTTATTGCCGCTCATCACGTAACTATTGTTAGGAAGTACTGCCTCATCTGTTTTTGCATATAACAGCATTCCTGACACTTCATGAGGCTGTGCAGCAAGTTCAATCTCCTTATTCTTGACGTAAGTAAAAATCTGATAGAGATTGCCAGAATGAAGGGTATGTGTATCAAACTGTGATTGAGTTGTATGAGTATAGTACTTAGCATCGATAATAAGCACTTTTTCTTTGTATGTTAGCATAATATCCGTTTGCATCACCGGAAGCATTGCTCCAATACCATCATCAAGTTGCCAAGGTATCTGTGATGTGTTAGCTGTAATTTCCGGATACTCTTTTCTGTAATATTCAAGAATAAACTTCTCGTATAACCTGCACATACGTTGTTCATCCACAAACTCCATCAAACGGGTACTCCCATCTGAATTTGTTTGAAGCAGTCCCTTCACCACCAAGTAGCATATGGAGATTAGCAATCTATAAGTCTGGTTATTACGGTTATACTGAATATTCCAGTTAACTGTATAAAGGTCTATCGGTTCTACGTCTCCGAAATAAACCATTAGTTTTCTAAGCTCTTTTTTACGAGCTTTTGAAATATCAGAACGAAGTAACAGCCCAACTGTTGATTTTATTATTCTGTTCATCGTTCCATTAACAGAGAACTCATCGTAAGTACAAATCATCTGCTTCTTTAACATGGTTTGCGTCTTGATGGACTCTACAATATCTATTTTTCCGCGAAGAGCAGATAAAGGTTCTGTTTTAGGAATGTATTCTTTTCCAAGACCTCGCTTTATCTGGACAGCCATACCTTTTGCCAGTATTGCTGCCATAAGCTCTGCGGTATTATTAAATTGTTCCGTAGCTATATTCTTGTAGCCTTGCTCATTCAAAACCTGAAAAGCATACGACAGCATATAGTAGACATTCTGTATAGGTATCACTTAATCGCGCTCCTTAAATTGTTGCTCCAGTCTTTTACTTTTAATGGCTCATCGAACCAATACTCTTTCAGTAATGGAATAAGCTCATATTCAACAATTCCTGACAGGCTCTGGTCATCAATAGAATCTGCAGATAGATTGCAGAAGTAACTATGTCCGATACAGAAACCGTCGCCTAATGATTCATCTGCAGAAATTGCATTGTTGAGGTTTTCTACACAATTAATAAGCTTGTTGAACTTTTCATTATCAATTGCCATTCTATATTCTCTAAAACCATCGGTTTCAAATCCCGGTTTAATTTCAAAGAAAGCAAATCTTCGTCTTAAAGCATAGTCAAGCATAGCCAAACTTCTATCAGCAGTATTCATCATACCGATAATGTAGACATTCTTTGGAACCGCAAACTTCTCATCAGAATACAATAATTGAAGTGAAATGCCACGCTTGTCATTTTCGATAAGCATAAACAACTCACCAAAAATCTTACTAAGATTTCCTCGGTTAATTTCATCAATGATGAAGAAGTAATCATTATCGCTGTCAATTTCAGCTTTCTTACAGAAATTATAGAAAGCACCTTTCTTCAACTCGAAACCAGCCGTTGATGGTCTGAAGCCCATAATAAAATCTTCATACGAATAACTCTGATGGAACTGAACCATCATCACACGCTCAATATCCTTAACACCCATTACAGAATAAGCGAGTCTCTTCGCAGCGAAAGTTTTACCAACACCCGGAGCACCTTGAAGAATAATATTCTTTTTCGTTTTTAAGATTCCGACCAATCTAGAATACTCTTCTTCCGGCATGAACACTTCGTCTAAGAAATCTTCTGCAGTATAAACAGGATAATTCTTCGTTGCTTCTTCAACATCATCCTCAGCTTCATTCTCAAACAAGGCATTGAGCTTTTCTACATACTCAGTGTAAGCTGTGATATCAGTAAGAGTTTTCATAACAGCCTGACCCGGATGTGGCCATTCTCCATTATGAGTCCAATTTACCTTTCGGTAGTTTGCATATTCATCGGTTCTTTCATCATCGTATTCGTAATCGGATGCTACAACACCACGTCCAACTAACTGATACATACCTTTCTTAACAAAAATGATGTCGCCGACTTTCATCTCATTTGCAAACTGCCATGTAGCATGTGCTGCATTTTTATATGATAATGACGGGTCAATGACTTCTTTCATTTTTGCCTTCATAGCGTCTTTGGAATCGAAAGCTTTTAAATCACCAATTTCACCCCAGCCAATTGCCATGATTCCAGCCTTGTAGAATTCACTCCACATTGAAGAATTCTCTCCCGGAGAATAAATCCAGTAATGAACTGTATCAACATCATCATCTGCTAAAGCTGAACTACCGCTATCTCTCTTATTCTGATTCTCGGATACACCCTTTTTGAAAATGTCTGAAGCGAGTTCCTCAGTCATATCAACAGTTTTTCCTGCTTCAGTTAATGTCCATACACCATAAACGCTCTTATCAATGTATCCTGCACTAACAAGATAATTACGAGCAAATGCCACTTCATTTTCGAACTTGTTTACATTGTTCTTTCCTCTTGTTGCATTCACTTCTTCGTCTGACAATTTCTCATTTTCTATAATTTTCTTTCGAGCATCTGCTGGTGTTGCTGAACCTCCAAGGTCACGTAACGCCTGAATTAATGGCTTAAACCAACGGAGGAACGCAGCTTTTGAAGCTTTCTTACCAGTTGCAGCCGCCTTTTCCTGATTTACCTGTTCAGAAATCATCCATGCATAATAGGACAATTCTGGGTAATTCTTATAATCATAAGAACCTTCATTCAAAACAGTCGTGCAAGAATCCTTTACAAACAGATAATCTGCAGCTTTTGGAAGCTTATTGATTTTTGTTTTTACAGCCTCAACAAACTCAGCAGGCATATTTTCAACATTAGTAAGATACCATCTATTTCTGGAGTCTAAATTAATGAAGCAATATGGACGAATCCAATAAAGACCCATTGTCAAATTCCAGCGGATACATAACTGGTCGTGAACCAAATCGTACCATTTTGAGAATTCTTGACGATTTTCTTCGTTATCTTCGTCCGCTAAAGCAAGTGCTGCTTTAAATACATTCCAGATATTGTCAATATCATCTTCTTTTCTATCATCCTTGAAGCCATAGAATGTTGCCTTTAAGTTGTTGAGAACCGGAATTCCATCAAAGTTATCCGGAACTTTAGCTTCAATGCCAAACTCTTTTGCTATGCTTCCAATGATGGCAATTCTATTTGCATTTGTAATTCCTTTGTTAAAAAGGCCAAACACGGTAAATGGGTCAATATCTATTATTTCATCGCCGCTTTCCAACTTAGGAACTTTCATATCAATAGCAGCATAAACTGCATTGATTTTACTTAATGTCTGCTCAACAAGCAGCTAATTTTTCACAGTCCTTGTTTCACATAAATATCAGCATATTTTCATGCTGTTTGAACCTTGAAAACAACATTATCAAAAATTGCAACGAAAGAGCCACAAGCCGGGCTACATTCATTGTCAGAATTGACAACGCAATCGAGCTTCTCGTCGTTAAATCCAGCTTCGTCTTTATCATGCCAAGTCCGTAGCATCTCTTTGCCAAACTGAAGGATCTTTCCACTTCGATACGGTCTGCGTTGTCAGCGTATTCTGTTTTCTTATCTGCGGCAGCATTCTTTTTGGGTCTTCCCAAAGAAGGACCTGATAAACGGATTCCATGAAGTCTGCAGTATGCCAGATTGTCCCTGTTCCGGTAAATCTTATCTGTCAGGGCACGCTCCGGATAATGGCCTGTCCGTTCTTTGTATCTTTCAATGGCTTCTATCAGAACATCGGATTCATTATAAGCATCAAAGGATAACCTTTCCAGACGGGCAAGTCCTTTTTCATCAATGCTCAAATCAAGCTTGGCTCCAAACTCCACCGGTGCAGCTGCCTTTCCCCTGACGATTGGTCTGATATATGGCTGGCTGATGCTGACGATCCGGTTCGGTACAGAATGAACCTTATTTTCATACATGTACAACTGCTGCTTACAGACTTCATCAATGACCTTTAGGCGATCGTCCTGTTTTGGTGTTAATTCTGCTCCGGCTTCAAGAAAAGCATTGATATATGCTCTATCCCTGCGGATGTATTGCAGCTGCTGTTTGATGGCTTTACGTATCTTCTTCGCGGTACGCTTTTTGCATCTGGCAAGATTCAGATAGTCTTTTCTGGCCTTTTTGCGGTACATCCGGGGCTTGTAGTAATTGTAATCATAGCAGATCTGGTCAATCATTCCCTCCAGGTTTTCCCTTGCTTCGTTCAGAAGGTTAACATCCTGTGGATAGCTGATGTTTTGGGGAGCACATGTTGCATCCAGAATGATTGTCCCACTGTTTTCAGTCTTCGCAGCTGCTTCTTCCGTAACATCCATTCCGTTGCCTGGTCCCGGATCATTCGGTCTGTTGCAGCCGATGATCATCTCGTTGATTTCGCTCAGTATTTCATCATCAAGACGTTTCCTGAACTCAACCAGTAACGACGGGACATACGGGGGCTCATTGCAAAACCCCGGAAGACCTACAAAGAACTGATAATACGGATTCTCTGTAATCTGCGCCACAAGTTCCCTGTCAGAATAGCCGTATTGTTTCTGGATCATAAGTGATCCGAGTGCCATACGGAGCGGTTTTGCAGGCATACCCGTTTTGCCCGGAAAAAGCTCTGCATATTTTTCCTCAATGGCATCCCATGGGATGGTTGCAGCTTTCTTCACCCATCTGTTTTCCGGATTCATTTTGAATCCCAAAGGCTGATTAAAATCAGCCAGACCTAATTGACGATAATGTTCAAATTTATACATATGACCTCCGGTAAGTGCAAGGTTTTTTGCTGAAAACCTGCGTTTTTTATGCACTTCCAGTATACCATATATGACTGAAACAATCAGTATTTTCTAGGTGTTTCGACATTATTCATTGCCGTTAAGCAGACATTACTTATAAGTGTTTTACGGTCATTTTTGAATAACAGGAGTTTTGAAGCAAACTCCGAATAAAAGTTTATCCATCCAAATTGCATAATAATATCTCCTATCAATCAAGACTAGAACTTCCAAGCGGCTCATAACCGCAGGACTCTAACATTTCATTAATTTCATAGATGCTAGTTTCAGCACACGCACTCAATGCGCATCTATATGCATTATTTTGTGGTGTCGTCGGTTTTATATTGAAGTCCGTTTTCCCGATTAGCATTTCAGCCTCAGGAACTGACAACTTCAAGCCATAACACAACCCCATAACAGTTTGAACAGTCGTAGGATACTCTTCATTGTTTCTTAACCTTTGAATTGTCTTCTCTCCAACCAAAGATGAATCGGCCAACTTTTTATTAGACAGTTTCCTTTCCTTCATAAATTGAACTAATGTTTCAGAAAATGCTCCCGGATATAATCGCATAGCATCTGCACTCTTTTTAGCTCCTTGAATCTGTGCTAACAAGGTTTTGTTATGATGGTTCATCTCAAATGAATATTCCTGAGCATTAGGTTGCCCCGGAGTTTTATACATCATTTGAGTGTAATATTTCTGCCCTTGATACTTGGATTCGTAGCTATATCCCATATCAAATACAAGACAGCATTCATCCATGTGCGCTAGAGCATATTGTGTAAGCTTGATTTGACCGTCTGAGTGTATAACATATTTTTCATCATTAAGACAGACATGACCTTCAATATAAACAAACCTACCGGTATCAATTGCTTTTCTAAAATCTTTATTTAAGCAGTAGGCTTTAAATAAATCCGTAGATGCAATAGTAAACGACTGGTTATCAGATAGAGCTGATGCATCAAATGTAAATGGAGTAACATACTGTCCGTTAACGTATGTAAGAGCCCCATCCACTTTTGAATAACCCATTTCTCGAATACGCATCTTGACAGCTTGTTTTGATAAACCATAGAAATCCGCAAGTTCTGAAATCATCTCTTCAATTCTATAGCCATCAGTTCCATCAAATGTGATTTGATATTTTTTAATTAGTTCTGTAATTTTAATCTTTGCGGTCTTGGTTGGCATAAGGATATGAGGTGCTACTCCGTTAGCCTGCCACTCCATCCAGTCAATAGGCTTCCACTTTTCCGTGTCTTTACCATTGCTACCAATCGAACACTGAATAATCTTTCCAAGTTCATCATCAGAGCCAAGCATCTTCATTAGGGCATGGTATGGCTGATGTCTAAACCAATGAAAACACTCATGAGCAACTGTGAAATTTACAGTTCCCAGAGTACGTTCAAAATACACACGCGGGTCGATAAAAATCATTCCACGTTTTGCATTACGGATGACAATGTTTTTGTTTTTATCTTGGACGTTACCGTCTTCAAAGACAACTAAGCCAAATACATCCAATTCAGAAGAAAGGAGTTCTTTCTCGGTAATAGTTAACCCCATATCCTCAGCAATAGCTCTGATTGGTACAGATACTGGTTCTTGAAGTGCAAGAGGATAATATTTCTCTAAAAACTTCGTAGCTTCATCATCAAATGAAGTTCGTGAAATAATAGGTACCAACTCACCAGAATATTTATCGTTATCTGAATCTTCCTGCTGTTCACATTCTGAAATAGACACTATTTTAAAATGGCTAAGTTCAACTCCTAAGAGTACTTTACAACGAACACTTAACCATCTTTCTGTGAAAGATACCTTACCACTTTTCGATACAGAGTGTTCAATATCACAAGATACAATTACAGAAAAACCAATTGTTCCATCTTCTACTTGTTCAATATGAATAACATTTTGAATCTCAATATCAGATAATGTTGCACGCTTTTCTTTAACTTCAGTTGCTAAATAATTTAATACCGCGTCTTTAATTTCATCGTAACGACTCTGGTCTATCAACTTCTGCAAAGGACTTTCATCTTGAGCATCATAATAGTCCAACTTAGAATCGTTTAACTGTTTTCTAATAGCTCGCCAATCTTTCATATACAAATCCATATAAGCTATGAAAGTGGAGTTATGAGTACGCTCCCTCAGATGTATCAATTCATGCAAAATAACATAATCCAAACACTCTATTGGCTTTTGTGCCAACTGAAGATTGAACCATAATTTCTTCTTGTCAGTGTTGCATGTTCCCCAGCGAGTAACCATGTATTTTGTCTGCCATGAATCACATTTCAAACCGGTGATAGTTTCCCACTTAGGAAGAAGTCTTTCAATTTCGCTTTTTAACAGTAAACGGTATTGTTCACGAACATAATTTTCTCGCTGTCTCACAGTACTATCTTCTCTCATGGAAAGCAGCACTTTATCTCCCTGAATTTCAAAACTATTCTTTTGAGAATCCGGAATAAAGGTTAAAAAGTACTGTTTTCCCCAGATGTACATTGTTTCGCCACTAACATACTGACGCTTAGCGCTTCGAGGCTGTTGCTGGAACTTTTCAATCTGTTTTTTTATCCAACTGAGATTAGTTCGAGCATACACCTCGATAGCCTTATCATCCATAGATGTTGGCGCTGAAATCACAACATGCCCATCAGGTGGCTTCACCTGAAGGTGCATATTTTTAATATTCTTTTTTTGAATATCAATCGGTATGCCCGAAATCACAATTCTCATCTATTAATATTCCTCCTGTTTCTCAATGATTTTGAAGAGACGCTCAACTTCAGCATCATCATTGAGAATAGCGAATAACGCTCTTTTAATACGGTTTTCTTTTATAGAGTCACCACGGAATCCGCTCATCTTGCTACCCATAACAGCTTTATGAAGTTTAACCGCAAGAGCTTCATCTCCGCCTACGTTATCGTATAAAGCCTGCATTGCTTTGCTCTTTCTAACGCTTTCAGGGTAATCATCATTTTGTTCCGGATGGTCTACATTCTTTGCCAACTTAATGTACTCTTCAAGAAGTTCCTTATAAGAAAGCACACCTTGCTGTCTATCCTGAATCAGCTTATCCAGAATAGCTGACATCTTTTCATAGTATTTTGGATTGACGGTAACTTTCTCGACCATTTTACGACGAATATTATTTTCGATTGCTTCTGCAGCACCTTCCTTTTGTCCAGAAGGAGTTTCATCATCCGTCATTGTTTCACCTTGGTCGACAACAAAATCAAGCAGTGTTAAATCGTCAAACTCACCAATCTTAATACTGTCGGAGGCAACTATATAATTATCAATGAGTTTACGCATATCTGGTTCATAAGCTTTGAAGTCTAAGAAGTCACCACTCTTGTTTCCGATAGTTTGTTTTAACTCAATGTAGAAATGCACCTTGTTTTCATAAGCATTTAATTCTGTTGCAGAGCATACGTCTACCATGTATTGTTTTGCTTCTGCAAATGCACGAACCAAGCTACTTACAAGTTTATATAATTTTTCACGAAGGCGAGCATAGATTTCATCCATGTCTTCGCTCATGCCAGATACACCACAGAAATAGTGAAGATACTGTAAATCTTCTCTCGGTGCTTCGACACCTTCGCACAATTCCTCAAGTTCTTCATAAACTTCTCTGAAATGCTTAATAGCCTCATCACCTCTATCTTTAATGAGTCCATCAACATCTTCAGGGTCGTAATTTTCAAATGCTCCGGATGTGTATTTATCCATAGCATTCTTTAAATCACCGAAAAGTTGCTTATAATCAACAATATAACCAAACTCTTTAGTATCACCGTCAAGTCTGTTTACACGACAAATAGCTTGGAAAAGTCCATGGTCTTGCATGCTTTTATCAATATAAAGGTAAGTACAAGGCGGTGCATCGAATCCGGTAAGAAGCTTGTCAACTACGATAAGCAACTTCATATTTGCAGGTTCATCGATAAACTTTTCTTTGACCTCTTTCTCGAAATCTTCCACTTTTTTCTGAATTGAAACCTTCTCCTGTAGATTGTTAGGGTCAAGACCTAACATACGAAGATAAATATCATACTTCTCGAATGTCTCTGTTTCTTCGTCTGCACTTACAGTATCTGTTCTAAGGTCACCAGCTTGCGGTGTATAAGAAGAGATAATGGCGCACTTCTTGAAACCACGTTGCTGGAAAATCTCGTAATACTTACATGCAGTATAGATAGAATCTGCTACAAGAATAGCATTCCCATTTCCGTCCATCAGACGAGGTTTCAAATCGAAATCCTGAATGATGTCCCATGCAACACGTTCAAGTCT
>Ga0224746_10345_pt1 | contig 10593 bp, 11 predicted proteins | sample LIM_F_Water_Bulk_FD_183000 | JGI IMG/M metagenome (GOLD analysis project Ga0224746, IMG submission 183000) | Enriched cells from gastrointestinal tract of the lab mouse from Pacific Northwest National Laboratory (PNNL), Richland, Washington... | ecosystem: Host-associated > Mammals > Digestive... | reverse complement strand
GATATGCACCTTTAGCTCAGTTGGTAGAGCACCTGACTCTTAATCAGGGTGTCCAGGGTTCGAGTCCCTGAAGGTGTACCATATGGCCCGTTGGTCAAGCGGTTAAGACGGCGGCCTCTCACGCCGCAAACATGGGTTCGATTCCCGTACGGGTCACCATCCTTTGTAAAAGGAGAAGGCATGAAGAATGCCAAATAATTTAGATTGTACTCAGTTTGTAGAGGGTACAATAGTTGGTGTTGATTAGGGCGAGGGTCCACCCGTTCCCATCCCGAACACGGAAGTTAAGCTCGCTTCTGCCGACAATACTTGACTGGAGACGGTCCGGAAAGATAGGTAACGCCAACATAAAAGGGACAGCTTTTTAGGCTGTCCCTTTGCTTTATGGTTAAGAGTTGATAGCCGTTTATATTTGTGAGCGAGTCAAATTTCAAGTGCATCGACTATAGAAATGCCATTTAGATTTAAGATGTGAAATAGATTTTCAAAAGCGGCAGAGGTAAGTATGTGGGCATCAAAGATAACAAGGGAAGCTCTAACGAATGATGTGATAGATCGTCTTTTATTTGAAGGCTTGGATGATAATGGAGCAAGTGTTGACTGTATTATTGTTTTGGGTAGTATAAAAGCAGCAAAATATAGAGTTCCTGTAGCGGCTAAGGCGTTTTTTTCAGGAAGGTCTGAAAAGATAATGTTGTGCGGAGGAAAAATGAGAAACTTTTCTAGTGAAAGTATGACAGAGGGGATTTGATATGGCAAGATCAGAAACGGTCGTATTGACCAATATGTGCATGGTCTACGACGGCCAGGGGAATATCCTGGTGCAGGACCGTTTGGACCCGGACTGGCCGGGTATTACCTTTCCCGGCGGACATGTAGAGCCCGGTGAGTCTTTTACCAGAGCCGTCATCCGGGAGGTCCGGGAAGAGACCGGGCTGACCATCGAAAAGCCCCGCCTGTGCGGTTTAAAGCAGTTCCCAGAGGAGGATGGGACGCGCTATATTGTGATGCTCTATAAGGCGGATCAGTTTTCTGGAGAGCTGCGCTCCTCTGATGAGGGAAAAGTCTTCTGGATCAAACGGAGTGAGCTGGATCAATACCAGCTGGCGGTAAGCTTCGACCAGATGATCCGCGTCTTTGAGGATGACCAAATCGGAGAGCAGTACTGTTATTGGGATGGGGATGCTTTCAAGAGGGAGCTGCTGTGAACATATGAAGTATCAGAATTGCCTTTTTGACTTGTATGGCACTTTGGTGGACATCCGTACCGATGAGGATGCCCCCAGCCTTTGGAAGGTGATGGCGGAGTATTATCGGGAGCGCGGCGCGTCTTACCGGCCCGGCGAGCTGCGGGACGCCTATTCGCATGAGATCAGATGTGCAGAGGGGGCCGCGTCCTCCACTCCGGATGCCCATGAGGCGCATCTGGAAATTCAGATCGAATATGTATTTCAGCGTCTTTTTCAAGCAAGGGGCGGCAACGCCAGTTTGGAGCAGGCTATCCAGGCGGGACGGCAGTTCCGGAAACTCTCTACCGTATATATCCGGCTGTACGACGGCGCGGTGGAGATGTTGCAGACCCTGCGGGAGCAGGGCTGCGGCGTGTACCTGCTGTCCAACGCCCAGGGTATCTTTACCAGAATGGAACTGGATCAATTGGGACTTACTCCGTTGTTTGACAAAATATACCTCTCCTCGGACTATGGCGTCAAGAAGCCGGACCGCCGGTTCTTTGACCTCCTGCTGCAAACCGAAGGCATTGCGCCGGACAGCGCCGTCATGATTGGCAACGACGGCGCCTGCGACATCGCTGGAGGCCGGGCGGCGGGACTGGCAACCTTATATGTCCGCTCAAACATCTCGCCACAAGAGCCTTTGCCTGCGGCGGACTATGTGCTGGAGGAGATGGACCTGGAGTGGGTGACAGTGATTCTAACCGGAAATGCAGCGGCCTCCTGATCCCCCGGCAGGGTAAAAGCCTCTTGTATAGCTGGGCAGTCTGTGGTAAAATCTCTCCATTGACACATACGACAGGAGGCCACTATATGACAGAACAAGCCATCCATACTTTGGTTGAGCGCCAGCGAGCCTACTTCCGCGCTGGTGCCACCTTGGATGTGGACCGCCGTCTCGCGGCGCTGTCCAGCCTGAAAGCCTGCGTGCAGCGGCATGAGGACGAGATCGCCCTGTCCCTGGGCCGGGATTTGGGCAAGAGCGGCTTCGAGGGCTATATGTGCGAGACCGGCCTTGTGCTGGAGGAGCTGAGCTATATGCAGCGGCATGTCCGTGCCTTCGCGAAGGAGCAAGCCGTACGCACGCCCCTGGCGCAGTTCCACTCCCGCAGCTACCGCAAGCCCTCCCCCGCAGGCGCCGCGCTGATTATGAGTCCCTGGAACTATCCGTTCCTGCTGACTATGGGGCCCCTGGTGGACGCCCTGGCGGCGGGATGCACAGCGGTGGTGAAGCCAAGCGCCTACTCCCCTCACACCAGCGCGCTTATGGCCCGCATGATCGGGGAGTGCTTCCCGGCGGAGTATGTGGCCGCTGTTACCGGAGGCCGTGCGGAGAACACGTCCCTGCTGGGGGAGACCTTCGACACTATCTTTTTCACCGGCAGTCAGGCTGTAGGACGGGAGGTTATGCGCCGCGCGGCGGAGCATCTGACCCCTGTGACGCTGGAGCTGGGCGGCAAGAGCCCATGCATTGTGGAAAAGACCGCCAACCTGAAGCTGTCGGCCCGAAGGATCGTATTTGGGAAGTATCTGAACTGCGGTCAGACCTGCGTAGCCCCGGATTATATCCTCTGTCACCAGGCGGTAAAGGACGACCTGCTGGTTTATATGAAAAAAGAGATTGTCCGCCAGTTTGGAGAAGAGCCGCTGGACAACCCCAATTATGGAAAGATTGTCAATGAAAAGCATTTCAACCGCCTTCTGGGCCTGATGGACTCCGGAGAGACGGTCCACGGCGGGAGCGTACGGCGGGAGACCCTGCAAATTGAGCCCACCGTCCTGGACGGCGTGGGACCGGAGGACCCGGTGATGGGAGAAGAGATTTTTGGGCCGCTGCTGCCCGTCCTGACCTTCCGAGAGCTGGAGGAGGTCATTGCCTTCGTCAACGCCCGGCCTCACCCGCTGGCGCTGTACCTCTTTACCGGCAGCAAGTCCTCTGTCAGGGAGGTCACCACCCGCTGCGGCTTCGGCGGCGGCTGCGTCAACGACACCATCATCCATCTGGCCACCAGCCATATGGGATTTGGCGGCTTCCGGGAGAGCGGCATCGGAGCCTACCATGGCAAGGCTGGATTTGACGCATTCTCCCATTACAAGAGCATCGTGGACAAGAAGACTTGGCTGGACCTGCCGATGCGCTACCAGCCGTACAACAAGCTCAACGAGAAGCTGATACGGTTTTTCCTGAAATGACGGCCGGGCCGGGTACACATCGTACCCGGCCCGATTGGGATGCTGCCTTCCGTGTGAGCGTCTGAAGGCCTGCGGTATCCGCCAGAGCATGTCCCGCAGGGGCAATCCCTATGACAATGCCGTGGCCGAAAATTTTTCAGTTGCCTCAAATGTGACCTGGTCCATCTCAAGCAATACCTCACCTGCACCAAGGCGCGGATTGATATATTTGCCTATATCGAGGCATTTTACAACTCTGTGCGTCCCCATTCTGCTCTCGGTTGGCTGTCTCCCGCACGCTTTGAAACTGCTCGCTATACCTCCGCCGCTTGATTACCCTATCTCGCATCTCTACGGTTTCATTCCACTTTTTCTTGCTTTTTACTGTCCGTTTTTCGGAAAGGGCTCACTATCAAGGGGGTTTTATTTTGTCCATAGCCTTTAGGCTTTTCCTTTCCGCCAGCATAGCTGGTGGTTGCCTTGGTTCAATGCTAAGGCTCCCGGAAAACCACAGGTTTTCCGGGAGCCTTGGAGCTGGTGGGGTGACTCGAACACCTGACCTGCTGATTACGAATCAGCTGCTCTACCGACTGAGCTACACCAGCGTACAGTCTGCGCTGCAACAGTAGTAGAATACCACAAACCACGCCATTCGTCAAGTATAGATTTTGCCTTTCGAAAAACTTTTCTCCCGCCCTCCAAAATTTTACTTCTTTTCGCTCTTTACAGCGGGTTCCTCAAATGGTAAGATGAAGGCAGTGACTCCCCCTTAAAATATCGAAACAGAAAGAGTGATCGTTATGGACCGCAGCAGCGGCATCCTTCTTCCAATCTCCGCCCTTCCCTCTCCCTACGGCATCGGCTCCCTGGGCAAGGAAGCCTACGCTTTTGTCGATTTTCTCAAGTCCGCCGGCCAGAAGTACTGGCAGCTTCTTCCTCTGGGACCCACCAGCTATGGCGACAGCCCCTATCAATCATTTTCCACCTTTGCGGGCAACCCTTACTTCATCGACCTGGAGTTGCTGGCACAGGACGGCCTGCTGGACCTGGAGGAGCTGGACGCATATAGCTGGGGAAGCAGCCCCCGGTATGTGGACTATGGCCAGATCTATGTCTCCCGTTTCCAGGTTTTGCGCAAGGCGTTCGTGGCGGGCTGGGAGCGGGACCGCGAGCAGGTGGAAGCCTTCCGCCAGGAAAACACGTGGTTGGACGGCTACGCCCTCTATATGGCTGTCAAAAAGCATTTTGATATGACAAGCTGGCGCCGCTGGCCTGACGAGGATATCCGTCTGCGCAGGCCCGAGGCCCTGGAAAAGTATCGCCGGGAGCTGGCGGAGGACGTCAATTTCTATTCCTACCTGCAATACTTATTCTTCAAGCAGTGGAACGCCCTGCGGGACTATATCCACGCCCAGGGGCTGAAGATCATCGGCGACCTGCCTATCTATGTGGCGATGGATTCCGCCGATGTGTGGGCGGAGCCCCATTTCTTCCAGCTGGGCGAGGGCAACGTACCCACGGAGGTCTCCGGCGTGCCGCCGGACTACTTCACCGAGGACGGCCAGCTGTGGGGCAACCCCCTGTATGACTATGACCGCATGAAAGCGGATGGCTTTGGCTGGTGGATTCGCCGGGTGGAGGGCGCGGGAAAGCTCTTTGACGTGATCCGCATTGACCACTTCCGCGGGCTGGAGAGCTACTGGGCGGTGCCTTACGGCGAGGAGACCGCCAAAAACGGCCGCTGGCGCAAGGGTCCCGGCATGGAGCTGGTAGGCGTGCTGACCAGCTGGTTCCGCAATCTGGAGTTCATCGCGGAGGACCTGGGCTTTCTGACTCCCGCTGTCCAGGAGCTGCTGGCGGCGTCCGGGCTGCCCGGCATGAAGGTGCTGGAGTTTGCCTTTGATACCCGGGAGCCCAGCAACTACCTGCCCCACACCTACTCCCCGCACTGCGTATGCTACGTGGGCACCCACGACAACGAGACCGTCATGCAGTGGCGTGAGCAGGCCGACCCAGCCAATGTGCGTATGGCCCGGAAGTACCTGGGCCTCAACGAGGCGGAGGGCTTTAACTGGGGTATGATCCGCGGCGGCATGTCCTCGGTGGCGGACATCTTTGTGGTGCAGATGCAGGACTGCCTGGGGCTGGGGGCCGAGAGCCGGATGAACACGCCCGGAAAATTGGGCGGCAACTGGGAATGGCGTCTCCTTCCCAACGAGGCCAGCCCCGCCCTGGCGAAAAAACTGATCCAGTACGCGAAGATGTACGGGAGAGCGTAAGTGTCCGTTTCCCGCCGCGCTCAGGGAAAACAGGCTTTGATTTTGAAGCGCAATCCGTTCCAGCGGTCCGTCATCCGCAAACAGAGGACGCCATGCCGGCCGGCATGGCGTCCTTCTGCGTTATTTCGCGTACTCGACCACCTTGGTCTCGCGGATGACATGAACCTTGATCTGCCCCGGATACTCCAGCTCGCTCTCGATCTTTTTCGCCAGATCTCTGGCCAGAATGACCATCTGGTCCTCGCTGACCTGCTCGGGGCGCACCATGACGCGGACCTCCCGGCCCGCCTGGATGGCGTAGCTCTTCTCCACGCCGGGATAGGTGCCGGTGATCTCCTCAAGCTTCTCCAGGCGCTTGATATAATTCTCCAGGTTTTCCCGCCGCGCACCGGGACGGGCGGCGCTGACCGCGTCCGCCGCCTGCACCAGACAGGCCATCAGCGTCTTGCACTCCACGTCGCCGTGGTGGGCCTGGATGGCGTTGAGGATGTCCTCTTTTTCCTTGAATTTCCGGCAGAACTCCACGCCCAGATTGACGTGGGTCCCCTCGTACTCGTGGTCCAAAGCCTTGCCGATGTCGTGGAGCAGCCCCGCCCGCTTGGAGGCGTGGACGTCCAGCCCCAGCTCCGAGGCCATCAGCCCCGCGATGTGGCTGACCTCAATGGAGTGCTGCAGGACGTTCTGCCCATAGCTGGTGCGGTAGTGGAGCCTTCCAAGCATCTTGATGACCTCCGGATGCAGCCCCCGAACGCCGGTCTCAAAGGCGGCCCGCTCGCCCTCACTCTTGATGACTGCGTCCACCTCCCGCTTGGCCTTCTCTACCATCTCCTCAATATGAGTGGGATGGATGCGCCCGTCGGAGATCAATTTCTCCAGGGCGACCCGGGCGACCTCACGCCGCACCGGTTCGAAACAGGAGACGGTGATGGCCTCCGGCGTGTCGTCAATAATGAGATCGACGCCGGTCAGCGTCTCAATGGTGCGGATGTTGCGGCCCTCGCGGCCGATGATACGTCCCTTCATCTCGTCATTGGGCAGGGGTACCACACTGACGGTAATCTCAGACGCGTGATCGGCGGCGCAGCGCTGGATGGCGGTGGCCACGATCTCCTTGGCCCGCTGGTCCGCCTCCTCCTTGGCCCGCTGCTCAATCTCCTTGATCTTCACAGCGGCCTCATGGGTGACCTCGCCCTCCACCTGGGAAATGAGATACTGCTTGGCCTCCTCCACGGTAAAGCCGGAGATGCGCTCCAGCATCTCGGTCTGGCTGCGCTTGATGAGGTCGATTTCCTCCTGGGCCTTGTCGGCGGCGGCGTGCTTGGATGCCAGAAGTTCTTCTTTCTTCTCGATGTTTTCGGTCTTTCGGTCCAGGTTTTCTTCCTTTTGCTGCAAACGGCGCTCCTGCTTTTGCAGGTCCGCCCGGCGGCTCTTCTCTTCCTTCTCGTACTCGGTGCGGGATTGCAGGATCTCCTCTTTTGCCTCCAGCAGTGCTTCTCGCTTTTTGCTCTCGGAGCTCTTGATGGCCTCGTTGATGATCCTGCGGGCCTCCTCCTCCGCGCTGGAGATTTCTTTTTCCGCTATTTTCTTCCGATAGGTAATGCCGAGAAAGAAGGAAATGGCCGCCACAACGACCGCGATCACCAGGGTGACCAGGGTCTGCTGCCATGTGAACATGTGACGAATTTCCTCCTATCCTTTCTTTTCGCTGTGGGTACGCTCTATGGTATGGGGGTTTGCGCTGGTCTGGAGCGTTCGCTCCCGGCATGGAAATAATCGGCAGATACCCCTTTTTATCCTCCGACAAAAATCCAACTTCAATAATACTCGCTTTACCCGCCATCTGTCAAGTGAAACCTGGAAAACAGCAGAATCATTTTTGATTCATCTTGTATTTCCGTACCCGGACGTGGTACAATAACCGCTGACGGGCGAAACGCCGGACGCGGCGTCCCTCCACCCGGGCGGAGGTAGCGCAAAAAATGGAGGGAACGCTATGAGTGACTATTTTTCAAAGATGAATGAGGACTACGTGCAGAAGCATTTTCCCACCGGCTCTGTCTTTGCGAACGCGGCGAAGACCGTCAAGCGCAGGGGTATGGCCGCTTTGGTCTTCTTTCTGGTCTTTCTGGCTGGTGGATTGTGCGGACTGGCGTGGGATCGGCAGGACGATGGAATTCATGTCCGAGGGACAGGACGGCGTGCTGAGCGTCGGCATCAACATCTGTGTATTTTTCGGGATGATCGTACTGGTGTCTCTTATTCTGGTCTGCGTTCTGTTCAAGGTCAGCAAAAAATGCGGCGGCTGCATCGCGGACTCCGCGAAGCACAGCAAGCTGCCGGAGAGCGAGATTGAGGCGTTCGAGCGGCAGGCAACCGCTTCGGACTGCTATATCCTGGAGCTGACAGCTGGCCTTGACAGAGCGCTCTCCAACGCCACCAACAAGGACGGACTGCTCACCAGGGACTATATTTACCTGGCCGATCCCGCCCGGACCGTTATACGCGTCGACGCTCTGCGGGCGTGCTGCCTCGCTGACTGCACCTACTACATCAGCACAGGAAAGTGCAGCACGAAGATCCACTGTCTGGCGATATACCTGCTTGCCTCCAACGGCGTCAGCGTCCTCTCCGACACGACGGAGGAAGCGGGGCAGGCTCTCATGGCGCTGCTGAAGAAGCGGAACGGGGCGATTGACACAAACGTCGGGAAGGTCCTGCCGGAGAGTGCGTTTGACGATTATAAAAAGAGTGTCCAGGTTCTCTCCACTCGCGGTAAAGGCTCCGATCAGACTGCTTGGAAATCACCCAAAGCTCGTCAAGGGTGGTGGCATCGTCATAGGACAGATTGCGCCTAAGATTGCGTTTTATTAGGAAAACACACTGCCAAAGGAATTTTATACTCTGGCGGGGGTCAGCCCGCCACGGCGGTGTCAGTGGTGTTGATTTCAATGTACTCGGCAATCCGGCGGAACTCGTCCGCAAATTTAAAATGAACGCTGATATTGCCGTTTTCGTAAACCTTGATATGTTCTACCAATTCAATCAGAATTTCGCGGGTCAGCTTTTCAATGTTCTGATATTTCGCAAAGGTTACCAGCGCGGGATGCTGCTGGTCAACGCCGTTTGAAAGCTGTTTTCATTCAGCCGTCAGCCGGGCCAGCAAATCCGAGAGCCCGGCGGCCTGCCGCTCGTAATCGGCTTTCATTTCCCGGTATTCCTGCTGGGTGATTTCCCCGTCTTTCCAGTCTTGATACAGTGACTGCTTGTAGCGGGTGATTTTCGTCAATTCCTTTTCCTTTGCGGCTATCTGGTCATTAAGGCGGTGGGATTGACTTTTTTTCAGCGGGGCCGCATTGATACGGGCTACTATTTCCGAGTAGGAAACGGCGGTGCTCACTTGATACTGGATAGTAGACTTCATCAGAAGACCCCCTGAAACCGCAGGGTTTCGGGGGATTTTCTGATGATAGCGGGGAAATGTTTCCCTTATTTTACCCTTATTGCGCAGTTTCCATTAACCGGCGGCAATATTCTTGATGAAGCAATCCATCCGGTCAGCACTTTCTCTTTTCATCTGCTCGGTGACGTGACCGTAAACGTCCAGTGTAAAGGCGGCGGTTGCATAGCCCAGATTGCCCTGCACCATTTTAATATCGTCCCCGCTCTTTATCGCTGCAACGGCGTAAGAGTGCCCTTATTCCTTTTCCACTAAAAAACGGCCTTGAAATGGGGGCTGCGGGAGGGGGTGAGAAACCAGGGCAGCACTTCAAGGGCAAATTTTTTCGGATCACGAAGGGGGTCAAAAATGGGTTCCTGGGGCATCACCATGAAAGCAAGCGACTATGACCTGGACCTGCTGGGGACTATCGCAGCCATTCAACTGAAAGCGGTGGACTTTTCCACCTTTAATGTAGCAGACGCCCTTGAAGTAATCAAGGCAGACATTATGGAGGGAATCAGAAAGAACCAATCGCGGCTGCTCTGTGGAGAATCTGGTTTTCTACTTCAGCGAGAACTTTCCGAGGAATTTCACGCAAGGGGCGCTCCTGATCGCGGAGTGTCTGGCAGACTACTACCGTCCCGGGGAGCTGGCCGTCACCGAGTATGTTGGCAAGCACTACAATCCGATTGAGCACCACATCCAAGAAGTTAGCGTTACGGATGCTGACTTGCGGCTTCTTCTGGAAGAATTTCGGAAGGTCCAGAACCCGGAGCATGAGATGTATCAATCCTGGCTTGAGGATAGCGACCACGAAAAGTGGTTGGCGCATATCCGGGCCATCCAACAGAGCTTAAAGCAACACTTACTCAGCTGACGAATCAATCAGTTGAGGGCGGGCTTTTTGTTTTTCTGCTCATTTCAAAAAAAGACAACCAGCCGCACGTTCACGCGCCGCCTCATATTCGTCATAGGCGGCAAGTAATCCGATCAACGCCCGCTTGATCTGTTTTTCCCTGATTCGCTTATTCATTACGGCCTCACGATTTCTTTTGTATGTGATATCTGGTCCATCGCAGCGATCTGCTGCATTTCCGCGTCTGTCAGTTCAAAGTCGAAAATCTCAAAGTTCTCCTGGATATGAGCTTCGTTGCTGGAACCGGGAATGGCAATATTGCCAGCCTGGAGATGCCAGCGCAGGAGGACCTGTGCGGAGGTCTTGCCATGGGCCGCCGCAATGGAGGAAATTGTGGGGTCATTGAACAGCTCCTGCTTATGGCCCCGCCCGCCCAGGGGGAACCAGGATTCCAGAACGGCTCCGTACTGCTTCAGATGCTCCTTCATGGCGGTACTCTGGTAATGGGGGGCGTCTCGTTCTGGAGAAGCGCCGGGGTAATGGTGGTGGCGTTCACCAGCCGGTCAAAATCCTCCGCCGTGTAGTAGTTGGAAAGACCGATGGAGCGGAGTTTTC
>Ga0224746_10344_pt1 | contig 10602 bp, 7 predicted proteins | sample LIM_F_Water_Bulk_FD_183000 | JGI IMG/M metagenome (GOLD analysis project Ga0224746, IMG submission 183000) | Enriched cells from gastrointestinal tract of the lab mouse from Pacific Northwest National Laboratory (PNNL), Richland, Washington... | ecosystem: Host-associated > Mammals > Digestive... | reverse complement strand
TGCTGTCTGGTGACGATCGGTCCCGGTGCCACGAATGCGATTACCGGAGTGGCACAGGCATATCTGGACTCTTCACCTATGTTTGTATTGTCCGGACAGGCCAATTCCAGGCTGCTCAATTATGAGGTGCAGACAGGCATCAGACAGCATGGAACACAGAGCTTGAATCTTGAGCCGATTGTCTCTCCGATCACCAAATATTTTGCGGCCATTATGCGTCCGGAAGATATCAGAATGCATATGGAAAAAGCTTATTATATGGCAATGGAAGGACGAAAAGGCCCTGTGTGGCTGGATGTTCCGGTTGATATTCAGAATAGGCAGATTCCCGAACAGATGGAAGGTTTTCAAACACCTGCTCCAAAGACAAAGGACGCCATTGACTATGATATGCTGGCTAAGCTGGTATCGGAGGCCCAAAAGCCGCTTATTTTGGCCGGATACGGTATCAGGAGCGGACAGGCTGTTACGGAACTGAAAGCCTTGAGCAGTAAGATACAGGCGCCGGTCGTAACGTCCCGCGGCGGTATCGATGTGATAGATTCCGACAATGAATGGTTTGTGGGAAGGCCGGGGGCATACGGAGACAGAGCTTCGCATTTTGCCATACAGCAATGCGATCTGCTGCTCATACTTGGAAGCAGATTATCCGTGTCCACGATCGGTTATTATCCGCAAAGACTGGCCGGGAATGCGGTCAAGATCATGGTAGACATCGATGAAAAGGAGCTGGCGAAAGAAGACGTGCCGGTTACTTACAAATATCATACGGATGTAAAGAGCTTTATGACTTCTCTTATGGAAAAGCTTCCGAACATCATATCGGAAGAAAAGCAGGCTTGGAAAGCACACTGTATGGAGATGCGTAAACAGTATCCGAATGTTAGAACGGAATATCAGCAGGAAAGACCGTTAAATGAATATTGGGTGACTGAGAAAATATCCCAAAAGGCGGATGCGCAGGCCAATATCGTTGTTGATACGGGAAGTGTGTGCAATATCGTTTCACAAAGCTGGCAGATAAAAGAAGGACAGCGTTATCTGATTTCCGGCGGATTATCGTGTATGGGATTCTGGGCGACTGCAATCGGAGCCGATCAGAAAGACAGACAATTGATCGCGATTACCGGGGACGGCAGTGCACAGATGAATATCCAGGAATTAGCGACCTTGCAATATAATCAGATACCTGTTAAATTGTTTATATATAATAATAACGGATATATGCTGATCAGGCATAACCAGCATAATTATATGAACGACCGTTTTCTCGGCGTAGGTCCCGACAGCGGCCTGCAGACGCCGGATTTCTGCAAAGTAGCGGAAGCTTATGGAATTAAGGCAGTCAGAATTACGCAGGAAAGTGAATTAGAGTCCGTGATCGAGGACGTACTGCATCGGAACGAGCCGGCAGTATGTGAAATTATGGTACAGGAATTTGCCCCTATTGAGCCGAGGATCGCTTCTAAAGTAATGCCGGATGGCTCTTTGAAGGCGGCGGAATTTGACGACCTGTATCCGTTTTTGAATAACGACTAGAGAATGGATTTTGCAGTGTTTAAACATGGCACTAATACGAATATATCAGGAGGAAAAGGATGATCTTAAGAGCAAAAACCAAAAATTTATTTAGCGGAAAGGAACTGACGGCAAAGCAGAATGAGAACAGCAAGAAAAATATAGAAGAGTTAGAATCCGGTAAGACGGTCTTGACATCTTATCCGAGAAGACTGGTATTTGAGCTGACAAATGCCTGCAACCTGAATTGCATCATGTGCGGCAGAAATGCGGCCGATTTTAAACCCACGGTTTTTGATATGGATGTATTTCGTAGTTTTGAGCCTTTGATGGATACGGTTGAAGAAGTAACTTTGATGGGCTGGGGAGAACCGACGATCCATCCGAATTTTATTGAAATGCTGGAGACTATCAACAAACATGATGCAAGGAAATATTTTTGCACGAACGGCATGAATCTTAAGAAAATCAAAGATGCTGTCTTTGACTGTAAAGTAGATGTTTTTGCGGTCAGTTTAGATGGGGCAACAGATGAAACGAACAGCAGGATCAGACGCGGTTCTAAGATCGATGTGATCACGGAGGATTTAAAAGAGATCGTACGGATTAAAAAAGAAAGAGGTTTACAGTATCCCTGGATCAATTTTGTGTTTTGTGCAATGCGCTCTAATCTGCATGAATTACCGGATCTGGTGAGACTGGCGGCAGAAATCGGTATTGAAGAAGTTAAAGTGGTATACTTGACGGTATTTGGCGAAGATTTGATGAACGAAAGCCTGTGGGGATGCGAAAATGAGATCAGGACGGTATTTGATGAAGCAATTGCCGTAGGAGAAGAACTGGGTATTGTCTTAAAACTTCCGCATATTCCGGGAGAAGATATTGCCGAATCGAAACTGCATAAGGACTGTTTTGTCGCATGGAGAGATTTTTTCCTGGGTTCGGATGGTTTTGTCAGACCTTGTATGTCTACGCCGGTTCAGTTCTTCCAATATGATAAAAATAAAGATTTTATGGATATCTGGAACTCACCGGAATATCAAAAATATCGTGCAGAGGTAAATCTCACCGATAAGATGGATGAACCCTGTAAGCGGTGTTATCAGTCTTCACATTGCAACTGGAATAAGAAAGAATCGTTTATTCAGGTGGGAGAGCAGTTTTCTCCGGAATGGGATTAACAGGATGAATAAATTCAGAAGCGTAAAGGATATATGGAACAAATATAATTTTATCTTGACAGCATCCCATAAAAGATGGGCAGTGGTTGTTCTGATACTGACATTGCTCGGAGCAGTATGCGAGACATTAGGAGTATCCGTCATTCTTCCTCTTGTACAGGTAATGATAGAACCGCATCAACTGCGTAAAAATGCAGTGATTGCACCGATTATTGACAGGATGGGATTAGAAACGGATGCATCGCTGATCTGGGCAATTGGAATTGCTACGATCGCTGTTTATCTGTTTAAAAATCTGTTTTTATTTTTTCTGTCCTATGTCCGTGTCAAATATTCCTGTAAAGTACAGCGTGAATTAGCTGTGGAAATGATAGATTCCTATATGGACCGCGGATATGTCTTCTTTTTAAATACAAGCACGGGGGAACTGATGCGAGGTGTGACCGAAGGTATATCCAATATGTATATGGGATTATATCAAATTTTTAAGCTGCTTGCAGAAGCTTTAACAGTAGTATGCATCTGTGTTTATATTATGTCCACAGATATCATTATGGCAGCATGTGTCGTGGTATTGGCATTGATCTGCCTGCTGGCGGTAGTATTGGGATTTCAGAAATGGGTAAAGCGATGCGGAGAAATATTTTATAAATATTCAGCACTGCTGAATACGATTCTGCTGCAGGCTTTTCAGGGAATCAAGGAAATTCTTGTAATGGGCAGGCAGCAGTATTTTATTAATTCCTATCGTGATAATTATATTAAAAGGCAGAAAGGAACAATAGGCCAGACTGTTGCATCGGAAAGTCCGGCCTATCTGATCGAATCGATATGTGTATCCGGCCTGGTGATTGCAGTCTGTTTTAAGGCGATAGATGCCGATAATGCGGCAACACTTGTTCCTCAACTGGCGTCCTTTGCGGTAGCAGCGTTTCGTATTCTGCCATCATTAGGCAGGATCTCTAATAATTTCAGTCAGTTTATGTTCAGTATTCCGGGCATCAACGACACTTATAATAATTTGAAAGAAGCCAGAAGTGAAGTCGCAGAAAGAAGAAATACAGAGCGGAGAGAAGAGATCCGGGCAAACACTTCTTATGAGTTTACCGATAAACTGTCTATTGAAAATATTACATGGAAATATCCAAACACGGAAATCAATGTTTTGGAAAACGTGTCGTTAGAGATTCATAAAGGACAGGCAATAGCTTTTGTCGGAAAATCAGGTGCCGGAAAGACAACCCTGGCGGATATTGTTTTGGGATTATTGATACCGCAGACCGGAAAAATAAAAATAGATGGAACAGACATTGCAGACATGGAGCCGGCAAAGGCACATTTGATCGGTTTCGTTCCGCAGAATGTGAACCTGCTTGACGATACGGTCAGAAGAAATGTGGCGTTTGGGATAGAAGATGAAAAAATTGACGACAGCCTGGTTTGGAGAGCGTTGGAGCAGGCACAGTTAAAGGAGATCGTAGAAAACAGCGCGTATGGCCTGGATACGGAAATCGGAGAGCGCGGTATTCGATTCTCCGGCGGTCAGAGGCAGCGTTTTGCAATTGCCAGGGCACTGTATCTGGATCCGGATATTTTGATTCTGGATGAGGCAACATCAGCGCTTGATACAGAAACCGAGACGGCGGTCATGGAATCGATCGATGCGCTGCAGGGGCATAAGACGATGATCATCATTGCACACAGACTGACTACGATAAGGAACTGCGATAAGATTTATGAGATCGTCGGTGGAAAAGCGGTGGAAAAGCGGTATGAGGAGTTGGGGTAAAGAAGAAGAATTCATTACGATATGTTGAGAAATAAAGGATCGTTTCCTGAAAACTGTCAGGAAATGATCCTTTTTCATTTTGGTGAGACTCTCTCCAGAATCCCTTCTATATCCTACAGATCATTCAACATAGCCTTAGCTGTACAAAGAATGATATGAATATCCCGTTCCGTACAGGAGTCAAGAATGCGGATGAGCTGTGCATGTTCATTTATCACCATTTGTTCACCTCCTGGTACTATTGTACTAGTAAGGAGCTAAAAGCGGAATGAACAACTGTTTCATGTTAAATATGAACTGGTGATTCGTGGACATTAAAGTAAAGTAGAATATAATTATATTAATTGGTAAGTGCGCGATAAATTGTCTTACTTTTATCATATTTAAGGAATGACAAACATATGTGATGATGCTAAAATCAGAAATAAGTTATCAGTATGATTATCCATTAGCACTGAAAAACGTAGAAGTTGGCTATAAAACAGTGTAAATTTTCGGAATATAAAAAGATTGATCAAGAATAATCTGCAAAGAAACGGGGCCTGCAAATGAGAGCAATTGTGACCGGAGCAACCGGATTTATAGGATTGGCATTGTGCAGGGAACTGTTGCAAAACGGATATGAAGTTGCGGCAGTGATCCGCCCGGATTCAGAAAAAAAGAATAACTTGCAAAATTTACAGAAAGAAAACAGATCATCAGACAAGTCTCTACGAATCTTGGAAATACCATTAGAAAAAATAAATATACTCCATACAGGTTATCATATCGAAGCAGACTTCTTTTTCCATCTGGCCTGGAACGGCTCAGCAGGAGCATCCAGAGAAGATTTTAATATACAGTACAGTAATATTGCGTATACAGCCTGTGCACTCAGAGCGGCAAAAGCGTGTGGATGCAGAAAATTTATCGGTGCGGGCTCCCAGGCGGAATACGGGGTAGTGAACGGGATGGCATTTGAGGATAAAACGGTACCTTCTCCATTTATGATGTATGGCGCGGCAAAACTGGCTGCATGCCAAATGGGATCTGTTTTGGCAAAGCAGCTCGGCATCGGATTTATATGGCCGAGGATCTACAGTGTATACGGTGTAGGAGAAAATCAGGGAACGCTTGTGAATTATGTGTTGGATTCTTTGGAAAAAGGTGAGATGCCTGCACTTTCACCCTGTGAAAATTCGTGGAATTTTCTCTATATCACAGATTGCGTACGTGCGCTTCGTATGCTGGCTGAGGATGAAAATGCCCAGGGAATCTGTCATGTGGCATCAAAGGATACAAGACCGTTAAAAGAGTATGTGGTTGAAATGAGGGATTTGATCGCACCTGAATTGGCCTTGGGGTTTGGCTTAAATCGGGCGGATCCGGAGCGGACTTTTCAATTGCAGCCGGATGTCAGCGGACTGGGTCGGATAGGCTTTCGGGCAGAAGTATCTTTCGCGGAAGGAGTACGGAAAAAGATGAATGATCGTAATCTACAGACAAAGAATGATCTGGAAGAAGTGCTGCATAAGGCATTCCAATATGCCGTACAAAGAAAGAGCTTTACGAAGATGGGCCTTTTGAAGCAGGCAGAGAACGTGTGTGTTTACGGTCTTGGAAGATATTTTGAAGAAGCCTTTTTTCTACAAAATGTGCAGGAACGTTTTCATGTAAATTATTTATCTGATAGAAATGAAAGCCGTCTGGAAAAATTATCCGGAGATTCCAGAACAGAATCTTTGCAGTTGATACATCCGGAGAAACTTGCGCAATTAAAGAATGTAGCAGTTATCCTCATGTTGGGAGATCCAAGAAGTGCACTGGAATATCTCGGCGGTATAGTCGGCCTGGAAAATTGCATTACATATAATGATCTCGTCTTGGATGAATTAATGACCTGCAGCAAAAAGGATGAGTATTATGAGAGTTCATGGGACAAGCTGCTGCAGGCATTTCGTTTGCAGTCAGATGAAAAATCCAGAGAGATTTTTGTGGACATTTTCTGTTTGCGTGCAGCGCCGCATCTTGCAAGGCGTTCATATGAAGAGATGTGTACGAAACCCCAGTATTTCCCGGAAGATATCATTTCGTTGAGAAAATGTAGAAATGTTGTGGATTGCGGAGCCTATACCGGAGATACGTTGTGTGAATTTGAAGAATTGACCGGGGGAGGATATGGGCATTATTATGCTTTTGAACTGGACAGGAGAAATTTTGTCCGGCTGCAGAGTCAGGCGGAAATGTTCCGCGGTGGTGAAGGGATTACATGCTTTCCTTACGGAGTATGGAGTGAGGATAAGGACATTTCATATGGAACAATGGCTTCTGACGACAGTCTGAGTATCTATAATCCGAGACAAACGCAAAAAGCACGGGTAGTCAGTCTGGACAGTCAATTAAAAGACGCAGCAGTTGATTTCATCAAAATGGATATAGAAGGAGCAGAATTGGAGGCTTTAAAAGGCTGTGCCGGGATTATTCAAATACAGCATCCGACTATGGCTGTTTGTGTTTATCACCGGATAGAGGATATGTGGGAAGTGCCGCTGTATCTGAAAGAATTATGCAGTGATTATAAAATCTATATGCGGCACCATGCGCAGTATTGGGTGTCGGAAACGGTGTGCTATGCAGTTGCAGACTAATTTGAAAATGCACCGGCTGCTTTCACACATTATTTCAATGACAGTAAAAAGCGGGAGAGAATAAAAATGTTTGAAGAGAGTAAGAAGCGATTATATGAGGCTGTCCGGTATGCGATTCAATCTGACTATGCTGTTTACAATAAACAAAAAAGAGCGTGCGATAAGCTGGCGGCAGCAAAAGATGTCTGTATTTTTGGCGCCGGCAGGTTTTTCCGGGAAGGATACCCTTATGTGAAAGCGTTAATACAGGCAAAATATTTATGTGACAATCATATTGATGGTGTGATCGCGGAAAAAAGAAATACATACGGATTGGAATGTCTTCATGTGGATGAGCTGGAGCAAAAAGAAGGTATCTTAGTCGTTATTATGTTGGGGAAAGGGTACTGTGAAGTAAAAAGTCAATTGGATCAAAAAAGAATTGATAATATGTATGTAGGAGAGCTGCTGCTGAACATGTACACACCAAGACACAATGCGGCATGGTTTTCAGCTCAGAGAGATGACATAATGGCCGCAGTGGATTTATTTGAGGATGACAGATCAAAGGAAAATTATGTAGAGATTATCTGCAATCGGATTGCCCCGCATTTAAGTAAAAAAACATTTGAGGAGATAAAGACGGAAGGCGAATATTTTGACACAGGAGTTTTTCAGTATTTAAAAGAAGAAATATTTGTAGACATAGGAGCCTATACGGGAGATACAATAGAGCAGTTTTGCAGTCATTGCCAAAAGGAAAAGATTGTCTGTAAACAGATATATGCGTATGAGATGGATGCAGAGACCTTTGAACAACTGCAGGAAAATGTTGCTAAGATAAAAGACTGCAATATTGAAATTTATCAAAAGGGAATTGCACAGAAGGACGATGAAGCCAATTCCATGTTATGTCTTGACCGGGCTTTGGAAGGTAAGCAGATTACATTAATAAAAATGGATATAGAGGGATATGAGTGGGGAGCGCTGCATGGAGGAAGGATGAGCATTCAGAAATGGAATCCGAAAATGGCAATCTGTCTTTACCACTGTTTGGAGGATTTATGGCGTATTCCTATTTATATCAAACAATTAAATCCGGAATATAAGTTATATCTGAGACATCATTCACCGGTAGTATGGGACAGCGTATTGTACGCCGGATGAATTAAGCAGAGCTGATAATCTGACAGTAGTAACTTTTGTGATTAAGAGAGAGGGGGGGTGGGGAACGAAACATTTATATTTAAAAGATGGTTCAATCAATCCGGACTTGCTTGATCGTCCGATTATAATCTGGGGTTGTGGGAATGATGGCCGTAAATTATATCGGTTACTTCAGAATCAGAAGATAAAAGCAGCGGCATTTTGTGATTCAAACCGTGATTTGATTAATAGTTTGTACAATGATACACCGGTTATTTCCTGTGAGGAAGCCATGGAGAAAGGCGGTATTAATCTGGCGTTGGCGTTTCATCAGTGGATGAGCGTAAAAGATACGATAAAAGTTAAAAAAGATACAGAGATATTTGCTGATTATTTATATCAAGAAATAGAGCCGGGGAATAGATGCATCATTTGCGGATCGCAAGAGTGTACAGGCAGCCGGGCGCATTTTGCACCGTTTCTTGTGGAGCGGATGTTCAACGATAAAAATATACAAACAAAACTGATCCACTGCAAAAAGTGTAATTTCTGGTTTTCCCGGTATCGTCCAAACGATTTGGAAATGGAGAAACTATATGCCGGATATAGAGGCGAAGAATATGTAAGGCAAAGGAAGAAGTATGAACCCGGGTATTCGGCAGAGTTTTATGAATCAGCTGATTATATGGTAAAACGGAAACAGGAACTGGGTGTCTTTTTTCGTAAATGGATCGAGTGCGATCTGATCCATACGCTTTTGGATTATGGCGGTGATGAAGGGCAATATATTCCTGATCCGTTTTGCAATGCAGAAAAATATGTGTTTGAAATTTCGGGAAAGAAAGTAAGAGATGGCATAATCCTGTTAAATGACTTGGAGGAAGTAAAGCGGAAAAGATTTGATTGAAACAATCCCAAACCCCCAGCAGAGCTGGGGAGAATCGTGTACGCAAGTGGCGATGAACGAAGTCCCATAAAAAAGCCTCCGTTGTATAATAAGTGCAGGTCTGGCAAACCACACAAAATACAACGGAGGCATCCATGGATAATCAAAGTTTATCACATAGTAGATATAATTGCACGTACCATATAGTGTTTATCCCAAAATACAGGCGTAAGGTGATGTTTGGGAATTTGAGAAAGGAGATAGGCGAGGCGATCAGTAAAGTGTGCAAGATGGAAGGAGTAACAATAATAAAGGCAGCGACGTTACCAGATCACGTGCATATGTATGTGTCAATTCCACCAAAAGAAAGTGTGTCAAAAGTAGTGGGAAGAATAAAGGGAAAAAGCAGTCTAATTCTATTCGACAGACATCCAGAGTACAGGGAGAGATATAACCGGCATTTCTGGGCAAGAGGATATTATTGCGAAACGATCGGTAATGTAGATGAGGCAACGATAACGAAGTATATTGCGGAACAATATGAGAGGGATCGACTGGAAGGAGAGAACTCGTAGTGATTAAAGAGAAACCGCTTTTAAGCGGTTACCAGTAACAAAAAGGAACGGTTTGTCAGACCGCCTTTAGGCGGAAACACAAAAGACCCCGGAGGGGTTATAGCAAACCACCAGCAGAGCTGGTGGTACTGACTTTGGTTATGTGCTGTCAGGTTCTGGAGCATGTATCGGATCCGATTGAAGTAATAGAAAATATGACAGGCGTACTGAAAAAGGGCGGGTATTTATATATTGAGGTGCCCAATAGTAATGTATTTATGGCGTATTCTGACGTAGAAATTCATGAACATATTAATTTCTTTTTTAGGGAGACTATGCTTTTTATCGCGTCAAAGTTTGGATTCAGGGTCAGGACAATAGAAGCAGATTACTCATATAAGACGCTTCTTGTGAAAGAATAAACTGCGGTGAACAGTTGATTTTAAAATTTCAAAAAAGAAGAAAGGATAACAAAAATGTTTAATATTGAGGCGTATTATGCGCAGGCACATTCAGGAGAAAACGTAGATAATACAAAAATGTTGGAATATGTCCGCTCCTTTAAAAAAGTAGTGTTATGGGGAGGGAGCTATCTTGGCAATGCGATCGGAAAATACTTTCTGGATCATGATGTAGAGCTGACTTGTTACTGGGATATGCGGGCGGAAGAACTGAAAGAGGTAAATGGGATACAGGTTAACATGCCTTTTACTACTGAGGACAAAGAAAATACATTAGTGGTTTTTTGCATTGGAAATAATGTAATCAGGCCATCGCTTTTAATTGAACTGGGGGAGAAAGGCTACAAGAATGTCATTAGAGGAGATTATATCTATATGGCAGCAATCTGTCCGTTTGGTAATGGATCGGAGATTGACTCAAAAGTATGCCAGGGTTCGATGTGCTGTCGTTCTATTTTTTG
>Ga0224746_10343_pt1 | contig 10622 bp, 5 predicted proteins | sample LIM_F_Water_Bulk_FD_183000 | JGI IMG/M metagenome (GOLD analysis project Ga0224746, IMG submission 183000) | Enriched cells from gastrointestinal tract of the lab mouse from Pacific Northwest National Laboratory (PNNL), Richland, Washington... | ecosystem: Host-associated > Mammals > Digestive... | reverse complement strand
GCGAAGTTGGCGGCGATAACGCAGCTGACGCCGCTGGCCTTGATGGCCACGGGGGCGTGCTCCCGGGAGGAGCCGCAGCCGAAGTTGACGCCGGCGGTGATGATGTCGCCGGGCTTCACGTTCTTGATGAACTCCTTGTCGATGTCCTCCATGCAGTGCGCGGCCAGCTCCTTGGGGTCCTGGGTGTTGAGGTAGCGGGCGGGGATGATGACGTCGGTGTCCACATGGTCCCCGTACTTGTGGACGGTGCCTTGAGCGTTCATGGTGAGAATACCTCCTTTTTATGCTTGTGCGGAAGGGTGGATTACAGCTTTTTTACAGGGGCCCGACGGCCTTGCGGCGCAGGCGCACGCAGTCCGCCGCGTCCCGCAGACGATTCACTCACAGCTCCTCCGGGTGGCAGATATGCCCCGCGATGCCGGAGGCCGCCGCCACGGCGGGGGAGGCCAGGTAGACCTCGCTGTCCACGTGGCCCATACGGCCCACGAAGTTGCGGTTGGTGGTGGACACGCAGCGCTCTCCAGCGGCCAGGATGCCCATGTAACCGCCCAGGCAGGGGCCGCAGGTGGGGGTGGATACGACACAGCCCGCGTCCATGAAGATGTCGGTGTAGCCCAGCCTCATGCACTCCCGGTACACGTGCATAGTGGCGGGGATGATGATGCCCCGGACGCCCTTGGCGAGGTGCTTGCCTTTCAGCACGGCGGCGGCAGCGGCCATGTCGGGGAGCTGGCCGTTGGTGCAGGACCCGATCACGATCTGATCGATGGCGATATCCCTCCCCTCCCGTGCGCTGTGGGCGTTTTCGGGCAGATGGGGGTAGGCCACGGTGCAGTCCACGTCCCCCAGGTTGATTTCCACGGTCCGCTCATACTCCGCGTCCGGGTCCGCCTCAAATGCGGTCCAGGGCCGGTCCACGCGGCTTTCGACGTAAGCGCGGGTGACTGCGTCCACGGGAAAGATGCCGTTCTTGCCGCCTGCTTCAATCGCCATGTTGGAGATGGTCAGCCGGTCGTAGATAGACAGCTCCGCCACGCCGGGCCCATCAAATTCCAGCGACTGATACCGCGCCCCGTCCACGCCGATGAGTCCGATCAGGTGCAGAATCACGTCCTTCCCGGACACAAAGGGCCGTAGCTTCCCACTCAGGTAAACCCGAATCGCCGAAGGCACCTTGAACCAGAGCTGACCGGAAGCCATAGCCGCCGCCATATCGGTGGACCCGCCGCCTGTGGAAAACGCGCCAAGCGCCCCGTAGGTGCAGGTATGGGAATCAGCCCCAATGACGGTTTCACCCGGCGCAACCAATCCCTTTTCAGGCAGCAGCGCGTGTTCGATCCCCATCTCGCCCACATCATAATAGTGCTCGATATCAAACCGCCGCGCAAAGGTCCTGCACTGCTTGCACTGCGTCGCCGCTTTAATATCCTTATTCGGCACAAAATGGTCCATCACCATAGCAATCTTACTCTTATCAAAAACCCTGTCAAACCCCGCCGCCTCAAACTCATTGATAGCAACCGGCGTCGTAATATCGTTCCCCAGCACCAGATCCAGCTTCGCCTGAATCAGCTGCCCCGCGCGGACGCTCTCCAGCCCCGCGTGCTTCGCCAGAATCTTCTGGGTCATTGTCATTCCCATAATGTTCGCAACTCCTCACGTTTGTTTTTTGTGCCTCCGGCGGGTTCCTTTTCTCGAGAGAAAAGGAACCGAAAAGAGCTTTCACTCGACGCGAATCCGGTGGGCGTTATGGCGTATGCGCCGGAACGCGGTGCCTGCGTGCGGAACCTTTCAGGTCCCGCAGAATTGATTGGGATGCACCCCGTAGGGGCCGGCGCCCTCGCCGGCCCGTCCCCCGCGGCCACCGCACCCACCTGACATGCCCACCACAACATGGCACTCACCGCCTTAACACGCACCCCCGTAGGGGCGGACCTACGTGTCCGCCCGTCCCCCGCGGCCCCCAGGCCCTAGAAGATGCACCCTTTCAGCACCTCCATAGCCTCTGCGTAAGCCCGCTTCTCAAACCGGAAGGCCAGCGGATACGCCCAATCCCGGTGGTTATGCTCAAACCCGTCCCAGCAGACGGCCTCTCCGTCCTCATGGACATGCACATAGACGGACCAGCACCCGATAAACCCGCACCCGTCGCAGCACAGCAGGGCGGCGGCATCCCCGGACGCCAGCGCGCCGGCCAGCTCCGGGTACAGCTCCCCCGGCGTCAGGTGCCCGTAAGCCCCGGCGATCCTGGGATCATAGGCCATTTCGATCTCCCGCAGAACCGGAACGATCTCCCGCCCGTTCACCCGGATCTCCACAACCGCCTGCACCCCCGGACAATCCTCGATCCACGCTTCCAGCTCCGGATCAGGCGGCACTACCCGGAACTCCAGAGTATCCATAAACCCGCCCCTCCAAAGCCCGCATCATTCTCAATTATCCATTATCCATTATCAATTGTCAATTGTCTTCCAGCATTTTGTTGATGCCGTTGACGTAGGCGCGGATAGAGGACTCGATGATGTCGGTGGAGAGGCCGGTGCCGGTATAGGTGCTGCCATTAGGCGCGGCGATTTTCACCACGGCTTCGCCGATGGCGTCCTCGCCGTCGGTGACGGCGTTGAGGCTGAAGCTCTCCAGCTTGATGTCCAGGCCCAGCATCCGGTTGATGGCCTTGAAGGAGGCGTCCAGGGGGCCGGAGCCGATGGCGGCGTCCTCTTTGACCTCGCTGTCACGCTCCAGCTTGATATAGGAGGTGGTGGGGAGGCTGGCGCTGGTGCTGGTGTTGATGAGGTGCCCCAGGAGGCGGCAGGCGCCGGTCTGGGTGTTGAGGCTGTTGTTCCGGCGGTGGAGCACCAGGGATTCCAGGTCGGAGCCGGTGATGCTCTTCTTCTTGTCCGCCAGGGTCTTGAAGCGGGTGAACACGCCCTCCAGCTCTTCGTCGCTGAGCTCGTAGCCCATGGACTCCAGCTTTTCCCGCAGGGCGTGCTTCCCGGAGTGCTTTCCCAGGACCATGGTGTTTTGGGGGATGCCCACGTCGGCGGAGTTCATGATCTCGTAGGTGAGGGGGTTGGCCAGGACGCCGTGCTGGTGGATGCCGGACTCATGGGCGAAGGCGTTGGCCCCCACGACGGCCTTGCTGGGAGCGATGGGCACGCCGGTGATGGAGCTCAGGAGCTTGCTGGAGCGGTAGATCTGCTTGGTGTTGATGCCGGTGTCCGCGCCGTAGAAGTCCCGGCGGGTGCGGATGGCCATCACCACTTCTTCCAGGCTGGTGTTCCCGGCCCGCTCGCCGATGCCGTTGACGGTACACTCAACCTGGGTGGCCCCCGCCAGGACGCAGGCCAGGGAGTTGGCTGCGGCCATGCCCAGGTCGTTGTGGCAGTGGGTGGACACGTCCACGTTCTCGATGCCCTCCACGTGCTCCAGGAGGTAGCGGATCAGGTCTCCCATCTCCTGGGGGGTGGAGTAGCCCACAGTGTCGGGGACGTTGAGGGTGGTGGCCCCGGCGGCCACGGCGTTGGAGAAGCACCGGGCCAGGAAGGCGGGGTCGGAGCGGGAGGCGTCCTCGGCGGAGAACTCCACATCCTCGCAGAAGCTCTTCGCGTAGCCCACCATGTCGGTGATCCGCTGGAGAACCTCTTCCCGGGTCATCTGGAGTTTGTACTGCATATGGATGTCGCTGGTGGCGAGGAAGACGTGGATGCGGGGGTGCTTGGCGCCCTTGACGGCGTCCCAGGCGGCGTCGATGTCGCCCTTGGTGCAGCGGGCGAGGCTGGCCACGGTGCAGTTGGACACGGCGGCGGCAATGGCCTGTACGCTCTTGTGGTCCATGGGGGAGGCGATGGCGAAGCCGGCCTCGATGATGTCCACGCCCAGCTTTTCAAGCTGCTTTGCCATCTCGATTTTCTCCGCCAGGTTCATGCTGCATCCGGGGGACTGCTCGCCGTCCCGGAGGGTGGTGTCAAAGATTTTGATACGCTTCATGATGGTTCTCCTGCCTTTCGGTATAGAAATAGGTTGAATATCCGGGTGTCCATCTCCGCGCAGGGCAACAAAAAAAGCCTTCGTCTCCCTGGAAAAGAGACGAAAGCACAAAGCCTCCGCGGTACCACTCTCATTGGCAGTCTGCCTGCGGCAGACATACCCGCTTCCGGCATCAGTCCGGCGGACCGGACGAATCCCGCCTCTGTTGGTAACGGTGAGGAACCCCGTTTCCGCCTAAGCGCCCCGGAGAAAAAGGGGGGGAACGCCTCAGCGGAACAGCTCGAGGGCCAGTGACGCCGCTCTCCCCCGCGCTGTCTCGCAGCATCCGGCAGCTCTCTGGAGCGGGATGGGGAGGACTTTTTCCCTGTCATCGCATTTCGCATATTCGCATGATCTAACATACAAGAATCCGGGCGGTTTGTCAAGACTTATTTTTCAGGGATCGCAGGCTGCTGCCCAGGGCACAGCATTAAAAGTTTAGCCAAAAGGATGTCGCGGAAACGGACTGGATTAAGAGCGGCAGCGAAGCGTTTTTCCGAATACTGAGCCTGCGGCCAAAATCAGCGTGCTTGAACAAGGCAAGTACTAATATCTCTGTTTCCTCGTATTTTAAATGCTGTCGCCCTGGGGATTGCGGGGGATGGGGAGAAAATTTTCCTGTGTGGATGGGGGGATATGGGGTGGAAAAGTTTTTCTTGCTTTTGGGGTGGGGGTGTGGTAAAATAAGCGTGGGAATTTACAATGCTTCCATCTAAGTTCATGGAAAAACTCACCTCCATGAAAGACGGGAACCCCGGAGAGGTAGCGCTCTCCGGGGTTCCCGTTTGCTATGGACAGTTGGGCTTACTGGTTCCGCGCGTGTCCGTCAAGCCACTTGCACACGTAGTAGCTCACTACGCCTGCTGCGACGGACATAAAGAATTTGACGAATACTTCCATCTTTAGGACTCACCTCCTTCCCTATTACCGGGAGGAAGTCGAAACCAGCAATTACATTATACCAGCCTTCGACAGTGTCCGCAAGGACAACCCGCCCATCTCTTCTCAAAATCCCCCTGCGGTAATCCGCGTGCGGATTACCGTAGATAAAGTTTAGGATCCAGCCCTTTTCAAAGGGCTGGTGGGGTCCAGGGGCAAAGCCCCTGGCCGCCGGAGGCGGGAAGCCCCGCTGGCAGCCCCCCGTAGGCAGGCACCCTCGAAAATTCATTATTTTCCATTTACATCAGCCCGTTTTTGTGGTATTGTGGGAGATATTCTGTCAACCGACGCGTGTACTATGGAGGAAACCTATGAAACTGCTTCGCAAATGCCTGTCCCTTTTACTGGCGCTGTCGCTTCTGGCGGCGCTGACTCTGCCGGCGCTGGCCTCCCCAGCCCTCGGCGACGACCTGACGGCTGCTGACACCCTCCTGAACCAGCAGACGCAGCTCTCCACCAACGTCTTCTGGAGCTCCGCATACTCCGACTACCGGACCGAAAACCTGATCACCTACACCCCGAACTACAGCGTGACGCCCATCGTCACCTACGGAAGTGTCCTCACGGACCGCAACAAGGTCACGGACGCGGCCCGCCAGCTGGAATCCGAGGGCTACCGCGTCGTGGCGGGGATCAACGGGGACTTCTACAACGTCAACAACGGCCTGCCCATCGGTCTGGTTGTCTCCCGCGGAAAGCTCCGGAGCACCGACGGCGGTTACTTCGCCATCGGGTTCCGGGCCGACGGCTCCGCCATCCTGGGACGGCCCGGGGTGAGCGTCAGCGCCGATTTGGGCTACGTGGTCTACGACGCGGAGGGCAACGCCATCGGCGAAGCCGTGCGGCCCGTGGTGGCCGTCAACAAGGCCCGCACCAGCAAGGGCATCTACCTCTATACATACGACTTCAACGCCGCCCACACCACCGGCTCCACCCAGCCGGGGGTCGACCTGCTCTGCACCATCCAGGAGGGGCGGCTGTCCATCGGGGAGAGCGTGACCCTGGTGGTGGAGGAAGTGTTGGAGGCCGAGACGGCGACGCCCATCGGCGAGAACCAGATGGTCCTGACCGCCAACCTGGAGGCCGACCCCTTCCAGCTGGACGGCCTGCGGAATACCCCCGTGGGCAGCGTGATCCGGCTGGACGTGGGGGCGGCGGACCCAGGGTGGAACGACGTGGAGTACGCCGCCGGGGCGCTGTACGCCCTGGTGGAGAACGGCGCGGTTGGCTCCGGCTTGGAAAAGGGGGCCGCACCCCGCACCGCCGTGGGGCAGCGCTACGACGGCTCCCTCATCTTCTACACCATCGACGGGCGCAAGTCCGGCCACTCCGTAGGGGCCTCTATGACCCAGGTGGCGGAGCGGCTGATTGAGCTGGGCTGCGTCAACGCCCTGTGCCTGGACGGCGGCGGGTCCACCACCCTTTCCGTCACTCAGCCTACCGATTTGGAAGCGAAAACTGTCAACAAGCCCTCCGACGGCCGCGAGCGGGCCGTAAGCAACCAAATCTTCCTGGTTGCCAGCAGCGAGCCCACAGGCGAGCTCAGCCACTTCTACGTCAGCGCCGACCACACCTATGTCCTGGCGGGCAGCTCCGCCGTCATTTCCGCCGCGGCCATCGACACCAACTTCATCCCCATGGACCGCGGCTACAGCCTGACCGCCTCTGACGGCACCTTGGAGGACAACGTGCTCACCACGCCCCTGGAAGGCGGCGATGTGGTCGTCACCGCCGAGAGCGGCGAGAGCCGGGGCACCACCACTGTACACGCTGTTACCACCCCCGACGCAATCGCCATCCGCAACAGCCAGAACGACATGATCACAACCCTGACCGTGGCGCCCAACGCCTCCACCCAGCTCACCGCCACCGCCGCCTACAGGCACTTCCCCCTCAAGGCGGACCCGGAGGCGTTCACCTGGACCGTGGAAAGCCTGGAAAGTCCGGAGGAAGAGGACGGCGAGGCACGCCCCATCGGCGAGATTGACGCCAAGGGACTCTTTACCTCCTTTGAACCCGGCGAGGGCCGCATCACCGTCTCCGCCGGAGGCATGAGCGCAACTATTGATGTGACCGTAGCCGAAACCGGCCCCGAGAAGCTGGAGGACTTTGAGGGTGAAACTACCATTTTCCGCGGGAATGGCGAGGGCATGAACTACAGCCTGAACCATAACGCCAACTTCGTCCGCATGGGCCGCGGCTCCGGCAAGATGGACTACAACCTGGACGAGGCCGCAGAAGAGAACACCCTCCTCTGGCGCTTCGGCACGCCCTTCGCCCTGGATGGACAGCTTTATAAGTATCTCACGATGTGGGTCTACGGCGACGGCTCCGGAAACAAACTCGAGCTGCGCTATAACCGCGGCGACAAGGGCTACCTGTCCCTGCCCCTCACCACCCTGGACTTCACCAGCTGGAAGCAGATAAGCGTCCCCACGGATGAACACATGACAGAACTGCAGGCCATCTGCATCCTGGGCCAGGACACCGCTGACGCCGAGGGCAATCCCATCGAAACCGTCCGCGCCGGGACCATCTACCTGGACCACGTCACCGCGTCCTACGACGAAGCGGTGGACAACACCTCGCCCGCGATCACCCTGGAGCTTGACAGCGAGAACTGGTCCGTCACCGGCACCGTCAGCGACGCCATAGACGGCATCCCTCCGGCAGAGATGGTCCAGGTCACCCTGAACGGCGCGCCCGCCGGCGAGTACGACCCGGCATCCGGCCAGGTGACGGTCTATCTCCCCGGCCCCGGCGAGAGCCAGGAGGCCAACCGGATTACCGTGACCGCCAGAGACGTATCCGGCAACATCGGCCGCGCCTCCCTGGACACCCCGCCCTACAATGTGGACCACAAGTTCACGGACACCGCAGATTACTGGGGCGCGGACTACTGCGACTTCCTCTATAATGCAGGCGTCACCACCGGCTACGAAGACGGCACCTTCCGCCCCGACCAGAACATCACCCGCGCCCAGTTCTCCGTGATGCTGGCCCGCTACCTGAAGCTGGACACGGTCCAATACGCGGAGTCGGAACTCCCCTTCGCGGACCTGAGCGCCATCCCCGCCTACGCCCTCCCGTCGATTCAGGCCCTCTACGCCCAGGGCATCGTAAACGGCACCCCAGGCCCCGACGGCCAGCTCCGCTTCAACCCCGGCGGCTCCCTGACCCGCGCCCAGGCCGCGGCCATGATAGGCCGCACCCAGGAGAAGGGCTACGCCGTCACGGACCTGACCTTCACCGACGCCGCCGCCATCCCCTCCTACGCGGCGTACTATATCCAGACGATGCTGGCCCAGGGCGTCATCAGCGGCTACCAGGACGGCACTTTCCGGCCTGCCGCGAATATTACGCGCGGGCAGATGGCGAAGATACTGTATACGTTGATGTGAGTGCGTGCATACGGGGGGCTGCCAGCCGGGCTTCCGGCCTCCGGCGGGTCACTTTTTCTCGAGAGAAAAAGTAACCAAAAAGAGCTTTAATACCGCTCTGTACCCTGGTAGTTGCTATAGCCTGTCACACGGTAACGCAGTGCGAAGCATGTGGGTCCTTCCATTTCAATGGAAGGACCCACGGATTTTTCTTATGAGAACGTAAAACGTAAAAAATTAAGTGGTCCTTACCTCGATCGAGGTAAGGACCACTTACGCAATTGCTTCGTTACCGTGTGACAGGCTAAAACGCCCAATGCACCATAGAGCGGTACTAAAAAGTTCTTTTTTCGGTTCCTTTTTTCTTTCAAGAAAAAAGGAACATCCCCCGCATTCAGGCAGCCGCCGGCCTCTCCAGCACCTGGCACAGCATGAGGGCCGCGTCGCCGCGGGTGGCGGGGCGGGTTCCGGTGTAGGCGCCTTGGGTTAGGTTCAGGGCCTGGGCGATGGCGGCGTAGCCCAGGTCTTCGGCGGGGATGGTGGATTGGTCCGTGTAAGCGGTGGTGTAGATGCCCTTCAGACGGGCGGCGGGGGCGTAGCCGGAGGCGTTCAAAAGCATCTTGATCAGAGTACTGCGGGTGATGGGGGCGGCGTCGGAGCGGTCCTGGCGGGTGAGGGCGCCCATGTCATAGACGCTGTAATAGGCGCTGTCGCGCTCTTCTTTTGTGGCCGTCTCGGGGTCCAGGCGGTAGCCGTTTACGCTCGCCAGGAGGCAGACCAGATCCCACTGCGTCAGGCTCCTGCCGGGACGGAAAGTGGCAGTCTTGTAGCCGATGCCGTAGCGCGCCAGCTTTTCGATGGCCTCCTTCGCGGAGCTGCCGGTCAGGTCGTTGTAAGAAAGCACCTCGTCTTCGAGATTTTCCCGGTACTCCGCATTGCCCGTCTTCGCGTCGATGCCTGCGCAGTATTCGTCCCGCTCCAGACCGTAGGTCAGGCGCATTCCATAGTAGTATCCCAGCCCTTGATCCATCAGCTTTTTCTGCGTCCCGTCAGAGGCGCTCAGCTTCTGGGGGACAAGACGGTAGCCCAGCTCCACTTCGTAGGTCGCCAGCCAGGCGTCCAGCGCCTCGTCCATAGAGATGATGCCCTCGGCGCTGTCAAAGGTAATCTCGTCGCTCCAGTCGTACTCCATGCTGTAAACCGCGCCGGTGACGGCGTCGATAGAAACCGTATAGATATCCGCCGGGAAGAAATAGCCGTTCACCTTCCGGGCAAACTGGAACCTGAAATACGGCGCGCTGTCCGACTGCGTATAGGACTTGCGCACATAGTGCTCCAGGGACTCCGCCCGATCCGGGCACAGGCGCTCCAGGTACGCCCCGGCCTTCTCCAGTGCCTGCTCCTCGGTGAGAACGCGATCCCGGTCCCAGGGGGCGGAGGAGTAGACGCGCTCCACCGCGCCGGTGCGGGCGTCCACGGTGATGGTGCGGCTGCAGGTTTCCTCCCCGCTGCTCATGCGGTAGCGCAGGGCGCACCAGACCCGGGCGGGCTCGCCGTCCGTCCCCTTCTCCACACTGTAGGAGGCGGAGGCCAGGGCGTAGCCGGAGAGGCCGTAGGCCGTCTCGGCCCGGAGAAGTCTGTCCAGCTCTTCCTTGGGCAAAACGCCCGCCATGTCCTGAACGCCCTCCTGCTCCGCGGCGGAGAGGCCGTTTTCCCGCTTGGACTCAAGCTCACCAGCTCCGGCGGTGGCCATGGGCGCGGCGGCGTCCGCGGCCATGCCGTAGTCCTGATTCATCTGCTTTTCCAGCTCAGTATTATTCAGGGTTTCGCCGGTCTGGGCGTCGACGTAGAAGGTGTCGCCCCGCTCGGGGATGTACCTGAGACGGGCCACATCGGTGTCCTTCGTCCCCAGCACATACTCCAGGCGGAGTTCCAGCGTCTCCTTCAAAGAGGCGGACGCCTTTGCCTGTTCCGCCGCCGCCTCGGGGGCGGGCACGCCGCCGACGGAGACCGTCTCCGTCACATCCCTGTGGAAGCGGATGATCCGGCCTGTGGCGGCGTCCACGGAGAGGGAGTAATTCAGGGGAGAGGGCAGTCCGTTCAGGAGGACTTCGCCCCGGTAGTAGCTCCCGGTCCGCCAGAGGCCGTTGTAGTCCGTTGTGTCCTCCAGCTCAATGCTTTCGCCGTCCCGGAGGACCTTTTTCAGAAACGCCTCCGCGGCCTCGCGGCAGGCGGCAGATTCGCCGGCGGGGAAGGTGGGGAGGCTGCTCCCGCGTC
>Ga0224746_10342_pt1 | contig 10627 bp, 9 predicted proteins | sample LIM_F_Water_Bulk_FD_183000 | JGI IMG/M metagenome (GOLD analysis project Ga0224746, IMG submission 183000) | Enriched cells from gastrointestinal tract of the lab mouse from Pacific Northwest National Laboratory (PNNL), Richland, Washington... | ecosystem: Host-associated > Mammals > Digestive... | reverse complement strand
TCGCTATATCAAGGAGAATCAGGTCGATGTCTTCGCATATAATCTTATCAAGCGCTTCCTCTCCTGATTCTGCAAGAATGACATCATATTGTTTCTCCAGGATCATTTGTGTCCTCTTTAAATTCATTGCGTCGTCGTCAACGACTAATATTCGTTTTTGCATTTGGCGGTCTCCTTCTCTGCTTTTGGGAATTGTTAATCCCGTAAAATTTATTTTAAAATAGGATTACGATAAAATCAAGCCTAATAACTAGTCAAAATCAAGAAGATATGATAGAGTAGTAAAAGGAGTTCAAAAAATGGATACAAAAGTAGTTCAGATAGATAGAAGAAACATAAATAAGGCGATGATACAGGAAGCAGGGAACATTATCCGAAACGGCGGACTGGTAGCGTTTCCTACGGAGACGGTCTATGGCCTTGGAGGGGATGCGTTAAACGAAAGCTCCTCAGGGAAGATATATGCGGCAAAGGGCAGACCGTCGGACAACCCGCTTATTGTACACATAGCGGAGTTTGGTGACTTAAAGGAAATTGCGGTAAAGATTCCCAAGGCGGCAGAAAAGCTGGCTAAGTGTTTCTGGCCGGGCCCTCTTACCATGATTTTTGAGAAAGCGGCCTGTGTGCCGTATGCCACCACAGGCGGGCTTGATACGGTGGCGGTGCGGATGCCTTCCGATCCCATCGCAAGGGAACTGATCCGGGAGTCAGGCGGGTACATTGCGGCCCCAAGCGCCAACCGTTCCGGCAGGCCAAGTCCTACCCAGGCAAAATATGTGGTGGAGGATTTAAGGGGCAGGGTGGATATGATCCTGGACGGAGGAGCGTCGGAAATCGGGCTGGAATCGACTATCGTTGATCTTTCCGGTGAAGTGCCGGTGATTTTAAGGCCGGGATACATTACGGAAGAGATGCTTGTAAAGGCCATCGGAAATGTGGAGATGGACAAGGGGCTCCTTGACAGTGACCCACAGATAAAACCCAAAGCGCCGGGGATGAAATACAGGCACTATGCCCCCCAAGGCAGCCTTGCTATCGTGGAAGGGCCCAAGGAGCAGGTGACGGCATATATCAATGAAAAAATAAAGGAATATCGGAAGGAAGGCATGAAGACCGGGGTGATCGCGGCGTTCGAGACGGCGGCGGGCTATCAGGCAGACTGCGTGAAATGCCCAGGGAAACGAAACGACGAAAGTGAGATTGCAAGGCATTTATTCCGTATCTTAAGGGAGCTGGATGATGAAGGAATACAGGTGATCTATGCGGAAGCTTTTGACGGCCATGGGGTAGGGTGTGCCATTATGAACCGTCTGTTAAAAGCGGCAGGATATCAGGTGATCACATTATAACATGATATATATAAAAGGAAATGGGAGGAGAATGAGTATGATCGCATTGGGAAGTGACCATGGCGGATATGATCTGAAATGCCGGATCATGGAGCATTTGAAAGAAAGAGGAACAGAGGTTCAGGATTTCGGATGTTTTGACAAAAACTCCTGTGATTATCCTGATTTTGGCAGGGCGGCAGCCAAGGCGGTTGCGGACGGGGCATGTGAAAAAGGGATCTTGGTCTGCACCACGGGGATCGGCATCTCCATAGCGGCAAATAAGGTTCCCGGGATCCGGTGTGCTCTTTGTACGAACCCTTATCTGGCTAAGATGACCAGGCTTCACAATGATGCGAATGTGCTGGCGTTAGGAGGGGGAATCGTAGGGGAGAATCTGGCTCTGGAGATCGTGGATGTTTTTTTGGACACGGAGTTTTCTGACGAAGAAAAGCATAAAAGGAGAATCAGTAAAATCGAGGGGTGATTTGCAAGTGATGCAGGAGAAAAAAGCAGGGAGAAAGCTGATTGCGGCGGTAATTGCGGCGGCTCTTTTGGTGTGCGTTTTTCCCACTGTGGCGTATGCCGATAATGACAAGATTTCTGAGTTGGAAGAAAAGATCAAACAGACTCAGGAAGAAAAAGAAGAGACGGAAGGCAAGATTGACGAAAGCAAAAATGAGCTGGAAAATCTGCAGAACACGACAGAGGGGCTTAAGGGGCAGCTGAATAACCTAAATTCTGACCTGACACAGATCAGTGAAAACCTTGCCCAGTTGGAAGAGCAGATTTCGCTTAAGAATGCGGAGATAGAAAAGACCAATCAGGAGCTGGACGAGGCAAGGCAGACAGAGGCATCTCAGTATGCCGCTATGAAAAAGAGAGTCCAGTTTATGTATGAAAAGCGGGATTTCATCCTGATGGAAATGTTGTTCAGCTCTGCAAATTTTGCGGATCTGTTAAACCGGAGTGACTATATTGAAAAGCTGTCCGAGTATGACAGGGAGCAGCTGGAGAAATTTCAGGGAACCAGGATGGCTATTGAGGAAAAGGAAGCGCAGCTTGAGCGGGAAAAAAAGGAGTTGGATGATCTTAAAGTGGATGTGAAGGCGGAGCAGAGCCAGATCGCCGGGCTGGTCAGCCAGACCTCAGGGAAGATCGCCACCTATCAGCATGAGATCTCCAGCACAGAAGCGGAAATGCTGGAATACGAAAAGAAGCTTGCGGAACAAAATAACAGCATAGCGGAGCTTAGAAAGCAGTTGGAAGAAGAAAAGCGCCTTTCGGAGCTGGCGTCCAAATCCGCATGGCGGGATATCTCCGAGATTACGTTTGCGGACGGGGACCGTTATCTGCTTGCCAATCTGATCTACTGTGAAGCCGGGAACCAGCCCTATGAAGGACAGGTAGCGGTAGGCGCAGTGGTTATGAACCGGGTGATGAGTTCGGTGTTCCCGGATACCGTGGTGGGTGTGATTTACCAGAAGAAACAGTTTTCGCCGGTAGCCAGCGGGCGGCTTGCCCTTGCCCTTGCGGAGGATCATGCTACGGCGGCATGTTACCGGGCGGCGGACGAAGCCATGTCAGGGAAGACTACAGTGGGGAACTGTTTGTTTTTCAGGACTCCTATCGACGGGCTCAGCGGAACACAGATTGGCGGACATATCTTTTATTAAATACAGAAATCAACAAGAAAGGTGATACAAATGGAACAGAATCTTTTACAGCTGGAAGATATCATGGACTATTACATAAGCTCCATGCCCTGCGCTGACAGGGAGGATGTTTCCAGGGGGATGCTGGAGGCTTTTGCCCGGCATGCCCTTTTTTTGCGGAAAAGTGTGGACTGGTGCCGGCAGCTTCCGGTGGAGGTCTTTTTGGAAAATGTGGCGGCGTACCGGGTCAACAGTGAGCGGATCGAGGATTGCCGCCATTGGTTTTATGAAATGGTAATGCCGCTTCTTAGCGGGCTTACGCTTAAGGAAGCAATCCTTGAGGTAAATTTATGGTGCTGTGCTAATGCAGGATATCATCAGGCGGATGAGCGGACGGCAAATGCCGTTGCCGTTTATAAAAGCGGGTACGGGAGGTGCGGGGAGGAAAGCACCTTTGCCGTAACGGTGCTTCGCAGCGTGGGGATTGCCGCCCGGCAGGTGTATGCGCCGTTATGGTCTCACTGCGATGACAACCATGCCTGGGTGGAGGTTTGGTGTGATGGGCGCTGGCAGTATTTTGGTGCATGTGAGCCGGAGCCGGTATTAAACAAAGGGTGGTTTGATCTGCCTGCATCAAAGGCTATGCTGATCCATGGAAGAACCTTCGGGGAATCGAAGGGGCAGCAGGAGACGGTTGGCAGGGCGGGAGGCGTTACCTATTACAATGTGACATCCCGCTACGGGGATACGGCAGAGGTGGTATTTCTTTGCGTGGATGAAGCAGGCAGGCCCATGGAGAAGGCTGCGGTCAGGCTTGCGGTTTTAAATTATGCCCATTTTGGAGAAGTGGCAACTCTGTGTACGGATGAAAACGGAAGGATCCGGGCCAGGTTAGGGATGGGGAGCCTACGCTTATCTGCTCTCTGGAACGGCTTAGAGAGAAGCGCTCTTGTGCGGATAAAAAAGCCGGAGGAACTTTTGGTGAAATTTCAGAAACAGCCCCAGGAGACATGGGTAGAGGAACACTTCTTTCCACCTGAGGGGCGTATCAGGGAAGGGGAAGAAATCTGCCCGGAATCCTTTGTGGCATTTCAGGAAAAGGTGGAGGCTGCAAAGATCAGGCGGCAGCAGCGGATTGTAAGTTACTATGACCCGGCACGGGGCGGAAGGTTCCCGGAAGCGGAGGAGATCCTTAGGATGTCAGGCGGAAATTTTGAAGAGGTGATCCGTTTTTTGGAAATGGATGATGATCCATATCGTCTAAAGCTTTTAAAGACGCTGTCACAGAAGGATTATTATGACTGCAGGGCGGATGTGCTGCAGGAACATTTGGAATGTGCTCTTGCTTTTGCCGGAGGGGAGGGTGTGAATGAGGATATTTTTGTAACCTGTGTACTCAATCCCCGGATAGAATATGAGGAATTAGCCTGTTGGAGACGCAGCCTGGCGGAAGCGCTGGCAGAATCGGCGGTGCGGTACCGGAAGGATCCATGCCTGATCTGGAACGAGGTCTGCGGCAGCATAAGGCAGCCCGTCAACGATGCCTATGATATACTGCGGATGTGTCCTTTATCGGTATACAAAAGCGGCAGGGGAAGCAGGACGGACCAAAAGAACCTGTTTGTGGCCGCAGCCCGCAGTCTTGGAATCCCTGCCCGCCGGAATCCGGAAACGGGGAACGCGGAATTTTACCAAAAAGGTGCATTTCACCCGGCAGATCGGAAAGTTGAGGAGGAAAAAGGCGGCAGGCTCACCTTGTTGGCAGGAGGAGAAAAAAGCTGGACTTATTGGACGGACTGGTGCCTGGAGTACTGGGAAGAGGATGGTTACAGCGCCTTAAACCTGGAAAAGAGAAAATGGGAGAAGGGGGAGCTTTCCTTTACCGCAAGGCAGGGCTGTTACAGGGTTACTACGGTGGTCCGGCTGCCAAGCGGGAATCAATTGGCAAAGGAATTACATTTCCAGATGGGAAACGAGGACAGGATCATCCCCTTAGAGCGGCATGAGGTCACCTGGGAGATGCAGGCAAAGCTCCTTCCTGCGGTTGATGTGCGGGATGGGCATGGACATGTCTGCCTGGATTTTTTGCGGCAGGGGAAAAAAGCCGCTTATATCTGGCTTCGGGAAGGAGAAGAGCCTACGGAGCATATTTTGAACGAATTGTTGGAACGGATCAGCGATGTAAAGAACTATCAGGAAAGTATTTTCTTATTAAGTAAGGAAAAGCCCAAACCTGCAGGAACCCTGGAAAAGGTTTTGCGGGCGGCAGGGAATATAGGATTTTATCAGGTGGATGGCTTTGCTCCGGCACAGGAGATTGCAAGGATCATGGGGGCAGGGCAGTTAAAATATCCTCTTGCGGTGTCTACGGATGAAGCTGGAAGAGGTATTTATATGATCTGTGGTTATAATGTGGGGTCTGTGGCGCAGATTCTCTTCTATTTATAGGTTTGCGGGATTGATAGCGGAAGGGGAAGGAAGAGACATAGGAAGGAGAGCATAAATATGACAAATGTCGTATTGAAAGAAGAAGTGCCCCAAAAGCGCACGGTGTATTTTTTTACGAAGGAAGAGGCGGCAAAAAAGGGTATGGGGAAGTTATTTGAAGGAAAGTACCTGGAAAGCCGTGTTCTGTGCAGCGGGCAGGGAGAAGATTTTTGCGTTTATGTGGGAGTGGGAGAGGACTCCTTAGACTTAAACGGAGTGAAAAACATCTGCGCCAAAGCGGTGAAGGAAGCAGGGATTTATACGGAGGAAATCTGTTTCTCACTGGCGGAACTGGGGGAAAAGGCTGGAGGGGCATGGGAGGATTCGGAGCTTGTGGGGGCGGCAGCGGAAGGAATCTATCTGGCAGGCCATCAGCCCGCTTCCTATAAGTCGGAAAAAAAGAAGGAAAAAAACCATTCCGTGATCTTATGCGGGATGGAGCCTTCCGAAGAAAATAACAAGAAACTTGCCCGGAAGAAGGCATTGGCACAGGGAATCTGTTTTGCCCGGGATGCGGTGGGCAAGCCTTCTAATCTGCTGCGGCCGGAGGAGTTTGCCCGGGAGGTGGAAGCGCTTTTTGAAGGACTTCCGGTGGAAATAGAGATTTATGATGCGTCAAAGCTTGCCAAGATGGGGATGGAAGCCCTTCTTACCGTGGGGAAGGGCAGCAAGTTTCCGCCCTGCCTCATGGTGATTCGTTATCTGCCTGTAAAAGGCGGTGAAGTTACGGCGCTGGTGGGGAAAGGCGTGACAGTGGATACTGGCGGGTATTGTGTGAAGCCTGCAGGGTCAATGGCCGGGATCAAAGGGGATATGGCCGGGGCAGCCGGTGTTGCAGGGGCTGTGTACGCTCTGGCAAAGGCAGGCGGGCGCCGCAATACGGTGGCGGTTCTGCCTATGTGCGAGAACAGGATTTCGTCGGACGCCATGCTGCCGGGAGATATTATTTCCTCCTATGGCGGCAAGACTATCGAGATTCTGAACACGGATGCGGAAGGAAGACTGATTTTAGCGGACGGGGTTGCCTATGCCGTGGAAAAGGAAGGAGCGGCACGGGTCTTGGATATTGCAACCTTAACCGGTGCGGCCGCAATCACGTTTGGAAAGTGTATGGCGCCGGTGCTGGCAGACGATGACGGGTTTTACGGGGAGTTTGCACAGGAGGCTGAAAGGTCCGGTGAGCATTATGTGAGGATTCCGTTCTTTAAAGAACATGAAAAGATGATCGAGAGCAGTCTGGCGGATGTGAAGAACGTGGGCGGGGATACCTGCGGCAGCATCACGGCAGGGTTGTTTATCCGTGCTTTTGCAAAAGGGAAACCCTGGATTCACCTGGATATTGCCGGTACGGCGGAAGCGGATAAGACCCCGGTGCAGGAATATGAGAGGGCAGGGGGAACCGGCGCCGGTGCGGCAACGATGTTTGAATTGTGTTTTTAGATTGCTGACGGGTCTGGCAGAAGGAAACATTATGAAATGGTAAATTCTGCCAGGGTGACTGTCTGGATGCCCATGCATTTAGATAAAAATTCCAGCCAAAGAGAAACAGTGCCGTTGTTTTTTGATGACTCATAGCTTTCCTCAAGCTCTGCAAGAAGGCGGACCCTGACGGCGCCGCGGTGGATATAGCAGGGATCGGGGTCATCATAAAACCGGATGCTGTATTCAATGATAATCTTTTCGTCTAAAGGAAGTTCATCCCATTTCCCATAATATAATTGTTGATCCTGATGGTACAGGGTAATGTATTTTGTCTTTTTTGGTGTTTGCTTTGTACGCAGGAACATGTTGATACCCGTGTCTTTCTCCTATATCATTTTGCGGCTATGTGCTGCATCTTTACACTTGGAAGTGTACTCTATTTGGCTGTTTCCGGCAATCGTTTTGCTTGTTTGTAGCAAAAATATTCCCTTGTGACAAAAATCTTTCCCCCTTTTTTCTTAAGAAACCGTGGGAGTTCACAAGAATCTGTTCTATTAAAAAAATAGGGGAGGGATTATAGTGTAAGCAAGCAAGAGGCATCCGGAAAGCCTGTTTAAGAAGTTGAGAGAAGGAAGATGAAATGAAAAAAACAGAAAAAAAGAAATGGAGCCTGAAAGAGGATATCCAAAAGAGATGGCAGCTCTATTTAATGCTGTTGCTGCCGCTGGCTTATATTATTGTCTTCTGCTACGTACCTATGGGAGGCATTTTGATTGCCTTTGAAGATTATTCGTTCCGAAAGGGAATCCTGGGAAGCGACTGGGTGGGGCTTAAATACTTTGAACAGTTCTTTTCCAACCCGGATATGATGAAACTTTTAAAGAACACGCTGGTCATCAGCTTCTATTCCTTATTAATAAGTTTTCCTGCCCCGATCGTTCTGGCACTGGCCTTACATATTATAGGCGGAAAAAGGTTTAAGAAGTTTATGCAGTCCTTAACGTATGCGCCTTACTTCATTTCCACGGTGGTCATGGTAGGTATCATCCTCCAATGCTTCCACCTGAATATCGGCATCGTGAACAACCTGCTTGCGCTTGTGGGATTAGACCGGGTGGATTTCATGGGAAGGGCATCCTATTTCCGGCATATCTATGTCTGGTCAGGAGTGTGGCAGACCACCGGGTATGCGGCGGTGATCTATATTGCGGCGTTAGGAAACGTGGACCAATCCCTGGTGGAGGCTTCCTTGATCGACGGGGCAAACCGTCTGCAGAGAATCAAGATCGTGGAACTTCCGGCTTTAAAACCGATCATCACCATCCAGCTGATCATGGCAATTGGCAGCATTATGGGAGTCGGGTTTGAAAAAGTGTTCCTGATGCAGAGTCCCTTAAACCTTTCGGTATCCGAGATCATTTCTACCTATGTATATAAGCGGGGTCTTAAGGATATGCAGTATTCCTTTGCGACGGCAGTGGGTTTGTTTAATTCGGTGGTCAACTTTATCCTGCTGTTTTTGGCAAATAAGATTTCGCAGAAATTTGGCGAGACCAGCTTGTGGTAAGGGGGAAAAGAGTATGAAAAAAGAAGAAATGGCAGCAAGCCATGGCATACAGGTAAAATTGTACCGCACTTTGCCTGACAGGATTCTTTTAGGCTGTATCTGGGCTATGCTGATTTTCATTATGGTGGTTATCTTAGTGCCGGTCTTGTTCATTATCGCGTCATCCTTCAGCGATGCGAAAGCAGTGTCGGCAGGGCGGGTATTTTTATGGCCGGTGGATTTTTCACTTGCGGGGTATCAGGTGATCTTCCAATCCCCCAATATTGTAAGGGCTTTTGCTAATTCCGTGGCATATACGGCGGTAGGAACGGTGGTCAGTGTGTCGCTGACATTACTTGCGGGATATCCATTGTCCAGGACTGATTTGAGGATCCGGGGGTTTGTCATGTTTTTGTTTACCGTGACCATGTTTTTCAGCGGTGGTATGATTCCTACTTACCTGGTGGTGAGCAAGCTGAAACTGGTCGACAGTTTCTGGGCCATGATCCTGCCTTCCGCCATGGGAGTATGGAATGTGATCCTGATCAAGACTTATATCCAAAGTTCTATTCCCGGAGAAATCTATGAGAGCGCTTCCATAGACGGGTGTTCTGACTGGAAGTACTTTATCCAGATGGTGATCCCGCTTTCCAAGCCGATCATAGCCGTGATGATTCTTCTGTATGCGGTAGGGAAATGGAACGATTTCTTCTCAGGGCTTTTGTATCTGAATGATGTAAATAAGCAGCCTTTGCAGTTACTGCTGCGCAACATACTGGTAACGAACGATGCTGCCGGAATGCAGCTTAGTCTGACAGAGCAGATGAACCGTCAGGAACTGAAAACACTGTTGCAATATTCACTGATTATAGTGTCATCCGTGCCTGTTATGATTCTCTATCCTTTTATTCAGAAGTATTTCGTAAAGGGTATCATGATGGGGTCGATCAAAGGGTAAAAATGACAATGTATCAGTCAATATAAAATGAAAAGGAGAGGTAAGTTATGAAGAGAAAAACGATCATTACAAGAATTACGGCAATTGGCCTTGCGGCAATCATGCTTCTTGGCGGCTGTGGATCTTCCGGGAATGGCGGATCCGGGGATACACAAGGCACAGACGGGGGTAGCGCAGCCACGGAAACAGGTGGGGAAGACGGACAGGTCACCTTGACCGTGGCGGTTCAGGTGAACGATAAGGGGGAATATTCGGATGCGAACTACGCCATCAGATGGATACAGGAGCAGACAGGGGTAAACTTTGAGTTTGTAAGTCTTCCAAGCGATGGGGCGGAGGCAGAGACTAAGCTGACACTGATGCTGGCAAGCGACTCCTATCCGGATGTGATCTGCTATGCGCTGGATAAGCATAAGATGGTGAAATTTGGGGAAGAGGGAATCTTTGTACCTCTAAACGATTTATATGAGCAGTATGGCGATAATATGAAGACCTTCTTTGAAGACAGACCGTTATATGCCCAGAATGCATATGCGCCGGACGGTAATATTTATGGGTTTCCCATTGCCAATGAATGTTACCACTGTACGGCATATCCCAAGCTTTGGTACAACTCTGAATGGCTGGAAAGCCTGAACCTGACTGAGCCTACGACCACGGAAGAATTAAAAGAGGTTCTGATGGCAGTGCGCGACAGTGACTACAACGGGAATGGGAACGCAGATGAGATTGTCCTTACGGGAAGCCCCAAGTGGGATTGCCAGATTGAATGGTGGCTGATGAACTCTTTTGTTCCCTGCGACAAGACAACTCTTTCCTATGCAAAAGACGGAAAAGTAATTTTTGCCTGCAATACGGATGAGTTTAAGCAGGGCCTTGCTTATATGCATGATCTGTTTGAAAATGGCCTGATCGATCCCCAATGTCATTTAGTTAAGGCATTGACTTACTGGCTTTTCTTCAGGCAGGGATATTGCAACGCCTATCTCTGCCTGATTTTTCTTTTAAAGGAAGACTTGTCTGTATTCAAGCAGCACAAAAAGACAGATTGCCATCTGTCTGAAAAGAAAGTATACTTAATATTGAGAATCAGGCTACACGATACAGAAAACTTACCATTGACTTGGGTCTGACTTTGCGAGGGTCTGATCGGCCATGTCTGACAGGTAAAAGATTCTTCTGTATCAGTTTCTCAACATCAGGTGGAGAAATATCATTCCGCAGGAAATAA
>Ga0224746_10337_pt1 | contig 10690 bp, 5 predicted proteins | sample LIM_F_Water_Bulk_FD_183000 | JGI IMG/M metagenome (GOLD analysis project Ga0224746, IMG submission 183000) | Enriched cells from gastrointestinal tract of the lab mouse from Pacific Northwest National Laboratory (PNNL), Richland, Washington... | ecosystem: Host-associated > Mammals > Digestive... | reverse complement strand
ATTTTCTGCCCCTTTATCCACTGTCATTTAAGGAGTTTTTGATGGCGGTTGCAGGCGAACGCTTTGCCGGGCTCCTGAATTACCTGGACTTCCAAATGATTGCCTCTTTTAAGCAGACATACATTGATGCACTCAAACAATATTTCTTTATCGGCGGCATGCCGGAAGCTGTGCAAAGCTTTGTGGAGGAAAGGGATTTTAATGCGGTTCGGAATATTCAGAAGCGCATATTGGCTGCATATGAACAGGATTTTTCCAAGCATGCTCCAATTGAGATTGTGCCGAAAATCCGGATGATCTGGAACAGCATCCCCTCTCAGCTTGCAAGGGAGAATAAGAAGTTTGTCTACGGTCTAGTGCGCGAGGGTGGACGGGCAAAGGAATACGAGGCGGCAATCATGTGGCTCTGTGACTGCGGGCTTGTGCACAAGGTCAGCCGCGTCAATGCATCAGGCATCCCCCTGAAAGCCTATGAGGACTTGAAGGCCTTTAAGCTTTTCATGGTGGATGTAGGGCTTCTCGGCTGCATGACCGGCCTGCGCCAGCGCACGCTGCTGGACGGCAATGCGCTGTTTACCGAATTCAAGGGCGCGCTTACAGAACAGTATGTATGCCAGCAGCTTAAGGCTGTTGGCGATTTAACTGTCTTCTATTATACCAATGACCGCAGTTCCTGTGAGATAGATTTTGTGGTCGATACTGGGGAACAAATCGTACCTATAGAGGTCAAGGCGGAGATCAACCTGAAAGCAAAGAGTCTGAAAACCTATCGTGAGAAATTTAGCCCCGAACTTTCCGTCCGCACTTCCATGGCGGATTATAAAAGAGAGGATTGGCTGCTCAATCTCCCACTGTATGCAGTGGAAGAAATCTGTAACTGTCTGGAACAGCATTGAACACGGGGGATTCCTGACAAATGCCGGGAATCCCCCATAAAAAATCCATCACTGCACATGAAATGCCGTAAGCCCCGGATACTCCGCAGCCGCTCCCAGCTCCTCCTCTATCCGCAGCAGCCGGTTGTACTTCGCCACCCTGTCGCTGCGGCAGGGTGCGCCGGTCTTAATCTGTCCCGTGTTCCAGGCCACGGCCAGATCCGCGATGGTGGTGTCCTCGGTCTCGCCGGAACGGTGGGACATGACGGCGGTGTAATTGTTCTTGTGGGCCAGCTCCACGGCCTCGAAGGCCTCCGTGAGGGTGCCTATCTGGTTCACCTTCACCAGAATGGAGTTCGCCGTCCCTAACTTAATGCCCGCGGCCAGGCGCTTCTTGTTGGTGACGAAGAGATCATCGCCCACCAGCTGCACCTTCCCGGACAGCCTTTCCGTCAGCTTCTGCCAGCCGTCCCAGTCGTCCTCCGCCAGGGCATCCTCGATGGATATGATGGGGAAATCCTGGGTGAGCTTCTCGAAATAGGAAATCATTTCGTCCGTGCTGCGGATGACCTCCTCGCCTTTTAAGCTGCTCTCCCCGGGGAAGTGGTACATGTCCGTCTTTTCGTTATACAGTTCACTGGAAGCCGCATCCATGGCAATCCACACGTCCTCGCCGGGCTTATAGCCGGAGGCCCGGATGGCATCCACCAGGAAGGTCAGCACGCTCTCCGCGTCCGGCAGGTCAGGCGCGAAGCCGCCCTCATCCCCCACGCCTGTGGAAAGGCCATTATCCTGCAGGAGCTTCTTTAAGTTGTGGTAGACCTCCGCGCAGATCCGCAGGGCATCGGCAAAGCTGTCCGCGCAGATGGGCATGATCATGAACTCCTGGAAGTCCACTGTATTGGCGGCATGCTTGCCGCCGTTTAAGATATTCATCATGGGAACCGGCAGCAGATGGGCCCCTGCGCCGCCCACGTAGCGGTAGAGGGGCATGGACAGGGCCTTGGCGGCCGCCTTGGCGCAGGCTAAGGACACGGAAAGCATGGCGTTTGCCCCCAGGTTCCCCTTGTTATCCGTGCCGTCCAGCTCTAATAGCAGCCTGTCAATGGCAATCTGGTCCATGGCGTTCTTCCCCACCAGCACAGGAGCGATCTTCTCATTCACGTTCTTCACGGCATGCTGCACGCCCAGACCGAAATACCTGGGCTCGCCGTCCCGCAGCTCTACCGCCTCGAAGCGTCCTGTGCTGGCCCCCGGAGGGCACGGCGGCGGTGCCGATATGGTACTGTCCGTCAGCGCTGCTTCGGACGAAGACATCCGCCTCCACGGTGGGATTGCCCCGGGAGTCCAGGATTTCACGGGCATGGATTGATTTGATTTCAAGATATGTGGTCATAATAATTCCTCCTTGACATATGGAATCTGCGTATTTTCGCTGCCGCTAGGCTGCCATTAGCATATCCCACATGGGAGAAATTATTCCGTTTTCAATCCGTAAGCCCCAAAAGCCAGTCCCTGGCATTGACGCGGCGGATGCCGTCATATTGGGCCTCCGGATCATCGTCCATAGTCAATATCATCTTGGGATAATGGTCGCGGATGGACATCAGGGGCCTCAGCTCTCTCTCCAGCGTCTTTTCATCTCGCACGGAAAGCGCTGCCTGAAAATAGGCGGTTCCCCTTGCGTCCACAGCCACAAAGTCCACTTCGAACGCGTCCACCTTTCCCACATAGACATCGTACCCCCGTCTCAGAAGCTCCAGATAGACCACATTTTCCAGAATATGCCCCGCATCAGCCTGTCTCGATCCCAGCAGCATATACCTCATTCCGATGTCTACGATATAATATTTGTTCAGGCTCTTCAGATACTGCTTGCCCTTGATATCATACCGCTTTGCCTCATAAATGACATAGCTCTCGGACAGCGCCTCCAGATATTTCTCGACCGTCTTCCCATCGATTTTCCTTCCGGCCGACGTCATGGTATCGGCTATCTTTTTGGAGGACAGGGGGCTTCCGATATTGTCGAATACAAATCGCAATACGCTCTTCAGCATCATTACATCCGTGATTTTCCTGCGGTTCACTATATCCTTTACCACGATGGTATTGTAGATGCCCTCCAGGTAATCCCGGATTTCATCCGGCCGCCCCCTAAGCACCAGCGCATAGGGAAAGGAACTTTCCCGCAGATATTCCGCATACTTGACGCCCCGATCCTCCATGCTGCCCGTACTTTCCATATACTCCCGAAAGGACAGAGGGAGCATCTCAATCTGAACATATCTTCCGGAAATCAATGTCGCAATCTCACCGGACAGCATGTACGCATTGGAGCCCGTGATATAGATGTCCACATTTTTCCTGATATAGAGGCTGTCCACCACCTTCGGGAAATCATCGATATGATGCACTTCATCCAGAAAGATATAAGTCATCTTATCCTTTATTAGCCTGGATTTAAGGAATGCATGGAGCTTTCTGCAATCAGTCAGCTCCTCATAGTCCATATCCTCAAAATTGATGGATATGATCTGGGTTTCTGAAACTCCGTTCTCCCGCAGATAGTCCTGATATATTTCCAGAAGCGTGGACTTTCCACAGCGGCGGATGCCTGTCACGACTTTTATCAACTGCTTATCCCGAAACGCAATCAGCTTGCTAAGATACTCTCTTCTCTGAATCAGCATAAATATCCCTCCTCGCAGCTTGTATACCCAGTATATGCCGATTTTCCAAAAAAATCAACACTTTTAGGAGAGCAGTCCTAAAAGTGTTGATTTTTATCCATTATCAGGAGCCTTATGTCAGTGCGCTCAGACAGCGCGCCTCAATATGCCTTCCCTGCCAGTATCTCCCGGTAGTCCTTATAATTCTTCTCCAGCAGCGCGGGCGTGTCCAGGCCGTAAGGGCATTTGGACTTGCACCTGCCGCAGTGGAGGCAGTCCTCGATTTTCTTCATCTTCTCCTGGGCCTGGGGCGTGAGCTGGGCCGCGGAGGGGGAACGGCGGATCAGCAGGCTCATGCGGGCGCAGTTGTTGATTTCGATGCCCACAGGGCAGGGCATGCAGTAGCCACAGCCCCGGCAGAAGTCGCCCAGCAGCTCCTCCCTGTCCTTCGCGATGACAGCCGCCAGCTCTTCATTCATGGCAGGCGGGTTCTCGATATAGGACAGGAACTCGTCCAGCTCCTTCTCCCGCTGCACGCCCCAGATGGGCAGCACATGGTCGTACTGCGCCAGGAACGCGTAGGCCGCCGCGGAATCGGTGATCAGCCCGCCGGACAGGGCCTTCATGGCGATGAAGCCCATGCCCGCCTCCCTGCATTTCTCCACCAGTTCCACATCCTTCTCCGTGGCCAGGTAGCAGAAGGGGAACTGCAATGTCTCATACAGGCCGCTCTCCACCGCCTCGTGGGCCACGCTGAGGCGATGGTTGGTGATGCCGATGTGGCGCACCATGCCTTTCTCCCTGGCCTCCAGCATGGCTTCATAGAGACCGCTGCCGTCCCCCGGCTTGGGGCAGAAGGCCGGATTGTGGAACTGGTAGATGTCGATATAGTCGGTGCGCAGGTTCTTCAGGGAGGTATGGATGTCCTTCCAGAAGCCCTCCGCGTCCGTTGCCCCGGTCTTGGTGGCGATATAGACCTTCTCCCGCATGCCCTCAAAGGCCTCCCCCAGCTTCTCCTCGCTGTCCGTGTAGAACCGGGCCGTGTCGAAGAACGTGACGCCCTTGTCATACGCTTTGCGCAGGAGCTTCACGGCCTCCTGGGTGGAGATCCGCTGGATGGGCAGGGCCCCGAAGGCGTTCTTCTCCACTGTGATTCCTGTATTGCCCAATGTTACCTTTACCATAAAATATAGTCTCCTCTTCTAAATACCCTTTCTCACTTTCCGCGCTTCGGCCCTTTTATCAGGTAGAACACCAACGCCGCGCCACCGCCCGTCACCAACGCCGCAATCCCGAATCCGATCAGGACCGGCTTCACACTCTCCCAGAACCCGGCTCCTTTCTGCATTTCCGTCCCATCGCCGGGAGCCATCGCCTCCTGGTTCTCCTCCTCTACCCTGCTTTCCTCGGGCAGATCAAGATCCACCGTCTCTATCTCCGGTGTGGGGGACGGGCTGGGCGATGGAGACGGACTGGGCGACTTCTCCGGAACGGGGCTGGCTGTGGGCTTCTGCCCGCCGCTTGTGGGCTTTTTGAAGCCCGGCACCTGTGTCGTCCCGCCTCCCGCTATCTGGGTATTTCCCCCGGTGCCCTGGGAATCGTCATCGGGCTGCTGCCAGTCGTCATCTCCTCCTGTCCCGCCAGGAGCCTGAGACGTCTCAGGCGGCGGTGTCTGTGTATTCCCCGGAGGGGGCGTCAGCGTGGCCGCGGGGGGAGGCGTGGGCGTAGCAGTAGCATCCGGAGACGGCGTCTCCACAGGCGGAGGCGTCTCCGTCGCCTGTGGTGTCCCAAGCTGTACCGCCGCAGGATTCGAAACGCCCTCCATGGTCCTGGTCACGGTACCGTAGACATATTGCAGCGAATCCTCAGCCACTCCCACCACGGCGGAGCCTTCCCCGCCGTCTCCGTTGCGGACCACTACCCTGCCGATGTCCAGGGACTCCGTCCCCGCCGCAAAGAGCGGATTCGTCCCTGCCATATAGATATTCATCGTCTTATTGCTTTCATTATAGCGGAATTCCGCTACACTTGCATTGCTTCCGGCGAATTCAAAGGTCACCTTGTCCCCCGGTCCTGCCTCCACCGTGAGGCGAAAGCACAGGGAGGAGATCCCCTCCTTTGCCGCATGGTCGGAGTCCAGCACTACCTGCCCAGAGCTGTCCAGGCGAAAGCCGTCCCCGCTCTCCGCGAAAGCCCGCCCCGGCAGCAGCAAGGCCGCCAGGAGCGCCATACTACACATTCTCTTCCAATCTCTTTTCACAACTGTCTCCCATCTGTCCTAGCCGGACTTTTCCTTCGCTCTGTCACTGCTGCGGAACGCCGCCGCTTAAACTGATGTCCGGCAGTTCCTTAGGCATCTCCACGAACAGGGAGTCGCTGACCAGCCTCTGCCCTTCATTTGTCAATGCATCGTTGACGCGGTAAAGCTCTGCCCTGACTTTGGTGATTTTGGACAAATCCACCTCCTGTCCGGCGGGAATCCAGTAAATCCAGGTGCCCTTTTTGACATTGGGGATAACACCTGCCGCTGGCACGTCAGCCAGTATGATGCTCTGGGCATTCACATTCCCTTCCGCGTCCACACCGCCTATGTTATTTCCGTCCTGGTCGTAGAGCAGGACTACGTTATAGGCAGGATTGCCCTTGAAGCCCCCCGTGAACAGGATGGAGCCGGCGGGAATCACATCCGCCTCCCCGGTGCCGTATCTATAATCCGCCGATAGCCTTCCGATGGCCGGGATGCCCTCCTGGGTCTCCTTGAGGTCCACATTGTCGCTGGTGACTCCTATCACCTCCAGCTCCGCCATGGATATCTGTCCGCTGGCGCTGTCCGGAATCAGCTTCAGGGCAGTGGCCCGGTATGTGCACACATAATCCCCCTTTTCATTGTGGAAGTACACGGTCTTGTCCCCCCCGAAGGTTCCATTGCCCACATCCAGCCATACGCCGTCCGCCAGCACCTGAATGCGGTAGCCGCCCGTCCCGCCTGCCGCCTGATGCTGGAAGCCCGAGACGGTGAGGGTCTTGTTGAACTCGATGACGATTTCCGCATTGCCATTGATATCCGCAGTGTACACGGTATCCGCCTTGCCGTCGATGAGCCGCATGGCCACATCCTCCGGCTTCGGTTCACAGGGATCGTCGTCGCTGCCTTCGCCCACAGGCGCGTCTGCCGTCAGGCCCTTGGTACTCACTGTCCAGAAGGATTTGTCAAGCCTCCCGTCATGCTCTATCTTCACCGGGCTCAGCACCTTTACCGCCGAGCGGTTCAGGTATTTATCGATTACCGTCACCTCGTACCAGACCACCCTGTTGTTGATGTGGACAGTGTCGGTGAAGGTATTCTCCGTGGAGAAGCCCACTGGCTGCTTCACTGTCCTGCCGCCCTCAATCATGCACCGGGTAATCTCATAGCCCAGCACGTCTCCCTCCGGAATCCCCTTGGAGCTGAGGGTGATGTCCACCTGGTTTGCCGCGTTCGCATTGACCACAGCGGTCACTCCATCCCCCACGGCCTCCACCGTTCCGGTAGTCCCCAGGCTGCTGCTGCCGCCCCGGAGGCTGTAAGACCTGGACTCATCGCTCACATAGTAAATTGCCCTGGTCTCCTTCTCGAACTGGGCGGCGTAAGCCCTGGTGCCCTCGTCCGGCGTCATGCCCCAGCGCTCGAAGAACTCCAGGATGTTCCGCCCCGCCGCCGCGCAGGACAGCCGCATCAGAATCTGATCCTTATCTCCCTCCAGTTTCAGGGCCACGCCGCCCGGGCTGGGCGCCTTCGCGGTATTGCGTGCATAAGTGTCCACCCTGGCGAAGAACAGATTGGCCAGCTGCTCCTCGGGATTCGCATAAGTCTTGTAATTGTACCCTCTATCATACGCCAGATGGAGCTGCCAGTACATGCCCAGCTGTGTGAACACATTGCCAGCGCGTCCCTTAGTGCCTGATGTGACCTTCTTGTACACCTCAGGGTACTGGAAGCGCACGCTGCTGTTGTTGTCCTTTGCCTGGGCCAGCACGGAGAAATAATTGTTGGTAATCTCCGCTATGGCATATTCGCCCTGATTAATGCAGTGCCCGATTTCGTGGGCGATGCCCCATCCGAAGTACCTGCCGGACTGATACCTTCCCTCACTGTCGCTGGCCACCGGCACGGAAGTCACCATGCCCGGTGCGGAGCCCCATTCGATGCCGATATGGTTCCCCGCTGCGTACATGAACGCCCCGGAGAACATCCTCTGGTAGCGGATGTTCAGATGCCCCTTGGGTATCCGGTCCTTCGCGTCCGCCGCGTTCGCGTTCAGTCCCTTGTGCTGGTAGAACAGGTACATCATGTCCTCCATGGCCTGCATGGACTGCAGGAGCTTCTGGGCCCGCTCCGAAGCGCTGCCCTCTCCCAGCCCGGCACGGATCTGCTCCGCGGGCAGGGACAGCATCATCTTATCCAGCAGGATGTCGGAGGCACCCAGGATACAGTTCGTCCTGTCATAGGGATAGGCCACCTGTCCATTGGCGGAATTTTGATGGACTTCTCCGTGGAGCGTCTCCATCTGCGCCACGAACGCGTCCAGCTCCTCCACATAGGCGGTAGCCCTGGCCAGGCGCTCTCCGCTGTCCGTCAGCTGGTAAAGATCCAGCTTCGGCACCTGCACCCCTCCGCTGACGCGGACGGCATACAAGTCGTTCTCTCCGCCGTTGCCCGTGTACTGCACGTACAGCGCCCCGCCGGACTCGACCCCCGTAGTGCTTCCCGCCTTCGGGATGGTCACTATGTTGGCGCCTATCTTCAGGCCCGCAGTCCCCGCTACCACGCCTCCTGACTCGGCATGGTACTGGGTAGCCACCAGCTGCAGATTGGCAGCCTCCCCCGTCTTCTTGGTCTTATGGCCGACATAGACCACGATTTCCTCCTGGGCCGCCGCAGCCACCCCGAGGGGCTGCCATGCGTTCAGGCCGCCAAAGCCCCTGCCCACGTCCTTCGTGCTGATGCCGTTATGTACCTGCACCGACTCCTTCAATCCCCCGGCGCGCAGAATGGCCTCCGCCGTCTCAAGCTCCCGCTCCAGCAGCTCTCTGTCGGGATGGAGCTCCCCGCTGACCGGATCCTCGGTATTGACCTGTACCCGCAGCTCGTCTATGGTCTCCTGGGTCACATCCTCCCTGAGCACTGTATGGAGATCGTCTTGGTACAGGTTCATGATTGCTTCCAGCAAGGTGTCATAGTGGTAGAAATAGACCTCTGACACCGTTATCTGATTGCCCTGGGCGGCATAGCGCGCCAGGCCGAACTGAATCTTCTTTGCGTTGACAGGCTGGGGAAGCTTCAGCACATAGTACAGCCTGTTGCCGGAATCCCGCTTTTTCTGCAGCGAAATGCGGCCATAGGTTATGTACTCCTCCTTGCCGGCCTCGTCCCACCAGCGCACCTGGGCATAGAAGATTCCCGTGTCCTGGGACGTGACATCATGGAAAGCTATGGTATCCAGCTTGTAGGCCTGGTCGAACTCAAAGGTAAGGCCGTGCTTCAGACCCATATAATTGAAGCCGCCGTCGTCCCAGGAGCCCTTGACATAATAGGAGGCTCCATCCTGATCCACGGTTCCCCAGGCAGTGCCGGCAGACACATCCAGGGCGCTGCTCTCCATCCTGCCATTCTGGGCCGTGCTGACGATATGGGAGCTGGGCTTTCCATTCTCCAACGGATTGATCATCTTGTATTTGGGCATGACAGCCGGGTAGAGATCCGTGGTGGTGGCCGCTGCAAGCAGGGACGGCCCGCTCTCCCCGAGCTCATTCACCCCGGTGACATAGATCGTGTACTCGGTCATATCCTCCAGCCCTGTAATGGTATAGCTGTTGGTGGTAATGCCCTCTATCTTCAGGTACTCGCTGTCGCTGCTCTTCCTGTAGTACAGGTTGTAGGAAATCGTATCCTTCATCAGCTTCCAGGATACCGCAATGCTCTGGTATTTTCCCACCGCGGACACGCCATCGGGCTTGTCCGGCTTCTTGGTGGGCATGGGTATGGCTGTCACAGGTGCACTGTACCCGCTGCGCCATGTGCCGTTCACGGACTGCACCCTCACCTGATATTCCTGGTAATTGACCAGCGCCTTGCCGCCGTAGGAGGTGATGTCCAGCGCGCTTCCGACCACCATCACTGTCTCCGCCCCTGTGTCGTCCGAACCCACAGGCCTGATCTCCACCTCATAGCCCGTCACATTGGCGCAGCTCTCCCACGACACGCTGATTCGCGCGCTGCCCACATTTGTGTCCAGGCCCTGCGGGATGTCCATCTCAGGCTCAGGGATGCGGTTCTCCATGCCGTTGACGAATTCCACCTTGGAAATCTCCACCAGGTTATTGCTGTTCTTCACGCCCTTGATGTTCAGGGTCACCCGCTTCACCGCTATCTGGGCTCCCAGGTGCACCACGATGTTCCCATTCTTGTCCAGCCAGGCTTTGACATTCGTCTCCGCCGTGAGATGAATCGGCTCCGCGGACACGAACTCCGTATGCTGCTCCTGTCCGTTCTCGTCCAGCCAGGCGATGTCCACCTCCGCGCTGGTCACGGGCGTATCCTTCCCCGTCTTGAAAACGAGTCCGTCCGCAATCCCCGCGTCGCCCAGCAGGTCGGTGTCGAACTCGAAGCTTAAGCCCACGGTATTTTCCCCCGAAATGGGAGCTTCATCGTCCGTCTTCAGCATGACAGGGACATCCTTTTCCAGAAGCGCTTCCAAATCCCCTTCCACTATGGTATCCCCATAGCCGAAGGAATCGATTGCCGCCGGCGGCACGGAACTCTGAATCTTCGCCTGGATATCCCTGCTCTGATTATAGCCCTTGGTAAAATATTCCAGATCCGCCAGATCTATCTTGCCGTCACGGTTCAGATCCGCCGCAAGCCCTGTAGCGTCCCCTCCCTCTATTGCTGTCATCAGTGCGGTCCGGTCGCCCTCATTGATGATTCCGTCCTTATTCACATCGCCAATCAGCATGACACCGGGATGGGCTTCCCCTGCGGCATATTTGAATCCCTCCAGGAATCCCGTCATCAGCTTCACGGTCTCCCTGCCCCTGACGGTGACCTTCTGGGTATATGTAGCAAAGCTCTCCCCGGTCACGGTCAGCGCGTATTCGCCCGCC
>Ga0224746_10334_pt1 | contig 10715 bp, 6 predicted proteins | sample LIM_F_Water_Bulk_FD_183000 | JGI IMG/M metagenome (GOLD analysis project Ga0224746, IMG submission 183000) | Enriched cells from gastrointestinal tract of the lab mouse from Pacific Northwest National Laboratory (PNNL), Richland, Washington... | ecosystem: Host-associated > Mammals > Digestive... | reverse complement strand
CTGACAAGCCTCATCGTAAGAGTGCCCGTATTGTCGGTGATACAATGGGTAAATATCATCCCCACGGGGACAGCTCCATCTATGGTGCCCTGGTAAATATGGCGCAGGAATGGTCTACCAGATATCCGCTTGTGGACGGACATGGAAACTTTGGTTCCATGGACGGGGACGGCGCTGCGGCAATGAGATATACAGAGGCAAGGCTATCCAAAATTTCCATGAAGCTTTTGGCCGATATCGACAAGGATACGGTGGATTTTGTGCCGAACTTTGACGATACGGAGAAGGAGCCGGTGGTGCTTCCCAGCCGTTATCCCAATCTTTTGGTAAACGGAACCACGGGTATCGCGGTGGGAATGGCCACAAATATTCCCCCTCATAATCTGAGGGAAATTGTGAGTGCGATCTCCAAAATTATCGACAACAAGGTGGAGGAAAACAGAGAAACCTCTATTGAAGAGATATTGCAGATCGTAAAAGCTCCCGATTTTCCCACAGGGGGACTGATTCTGGGCACAAGGGGCTGCGAGGAAGCGTACAGGACGGGCCGTGGAAAAATTATTGTGAGAGCCGTCACGAATATCGAGACACTGCCCAACGGTAAGAGTCAGATCGTTGCCACCGAGATGCCGTATATGGTTAACAAGGCAAATCTGATTATAAAGATAGCAGAACTGGTCAAGCTGAAGAAAATTGACGGAATCACGGACATCAGGGACGAGTCCAACCGGGAAGGCATCCGTGTAGTGATAGAACTGAGAAAGGATGCAAATGCCAATGTTATCTTAAATCAGTTGTATAAGCATACTCAGCTGCAGGATACCTTCGGCGTGATTATGCTGGCTCTGGTAAACAATGAACCGAAGATCATGAATCTTCTGGATATGATGAAGTATTACCTGAAGCATCAGGAAGAAGTTGTCACCAGAAGAACAAGATATGATCTGAACAAGGCGGAGGAAAGAGATCATATTGTTCAGGGCCTTTTAAAAGCGCTGGATTATATTGATGAAGTGATCTCCATTATCCGCAGCAGTGCAAATACACAGGTTGCAAAGGAAAGGCTGATTGAAAGATTTGAGCTTTCCGACGCGCAGGCTCAGGCAATTGTAGACATGCGTCTGCGTGCTCTCACCGGTCTGGAAAGAGAAAAGCTGGAAAATGAGCATAAGGAGCTTCAGGCGCGTATTGCCGAGCTGAAGGCAATTCTGGCCGACGAGAAGCTCCTGCTGGGCGTCATCAAAAAAGAAATGACGGAAACAGCGGAAAAATACGGAGATGACAGACGCAGTAAGATCGGATATGATGAGTTTGATATTTCCATGGAGGATTTGATTCCTCATGAAAATACAGTGATTGCCATGACCAATCTGGGCTATATCAAACGTATGACGGTGGATAATTTTAAGTCTCAGAATCGCGGCGGCAAGGGAATCAAGGGAATGCAGACCATTGAGGATGATTTCATTGAAGATCTGCTGATGACTACCACCCATCATTATCTGAATTTCTTCACCAATATGGGCCGGGTATACCGCCTGAAGGCTTATGAAATTCCGGAAGCCGGAAGAACGGCCAGAGGTACGGCGGTGATCAATCTGCTGCAGCTGAATCCGGGTGAGAAGATAACGGCAATGATTCCCATACGCGAGTATGACGACAGCAAGAATTTGTTTATGGTGACAAAGAACGGCATTGTCAAGAAAACGCCTTTAAACGAGTTTGCAAATGTGAGGAAAAACGGTCTTACAGCCATTAACTTGAAGGATGACGACGAACTGATCGAGGTAAAGGTTACAGATCAGGACAGCGAAATCTTCCTGGTGACCAGACAGGGAATGTGTATCCGGTTCCGGGAGACGGATGTTCGCGCTACCGGTCGGGTATCCATGGGTGTCATAGGAATGAATATCGACCCCGGGGATGAGATCATTGGTATGCAGCTTCAGAGTCAGGGCGATTCGCTTCTGATTGTATCCGAAAACGGCATGGGTAAACGTACCTTCCTGAATGAATTTACCGTCCAGAAGAGAGGCGGCAAGGGTGTGAAATGCTATAAGATCACGGAGAAGACAGGCGACGTAGTGGGAGTCAAGGCCGTGAACGATGACAATGAGATCATGATGATTACCACGGAGGGAATCATTATTCAACTCAGGATGGACGATATTTCCACTCTGAGAAGAATCACATCCGGCGTGAAGATGATCAACCTGGAAAAAGGGATCAGAGTTGCTCAGATAGCAAAGGTAAGGGAAAAGCTTTCCAACGGAGAGCAGGAATTTGACAACGTGGAAGATGCCATGGAAGAAATTGAGGAAAATTTTGAAAAGAAGGATAATTCCGATTCTGAAATGCAGGAAGGAAAAAATCAGATAACAGAAGAATAATTTTGACAGGACGAGATTTATGTTATATGATAAATCTCGTCCTGATTTCCGTGAGATGTCAAACGTCTTCCGGAGAGGGCAAGGAGGTAGAAAAATGGAAGTTTACAGTATTTTTAAGGATCTGGCAATTATAATTGTCTTCGCCAAATTTTTTGGCATGTTGGCGCGCAAATGTAAGGCGCCTCAGGTGGTAGGCGAGATTCTCGCCGGTCTTTTGATCGGCCCCAGCCTGCTGGGACTGGTACAGCAATCTGATTTTCTGGCAGGAATGGCTGAAGTGGGAGTGGTTCTTCTGATGTTTTCCGCCGGTCTGGAAACAGATCTGAAAGAGCTTATGAAGACAGGACCTATTGCTCTGCTGATTGCCTGTGCGGGCGTGTTGGTTCCCCTTTTGGGTGGTGCTCTGCTGTATATGGGCTTTTACGGTATGGCTCCCTGGGGATCGGAAGCATTTTATACCGCTGTTTTTATCGGTGTGATCATGACTGCTACCAGCGTCAGTATCACGGTGGAATCTCTGAAGGAGATGGGGAAGTTGAAAGGGAAAGTGGGAACCACTATTCTCAGCGCGGCCATTATAGACGATGTAATAGGCATTCTTGTCCTCACCTTTGTGATTGGATTTAAGAGCCCGGACAGCAACCCCGGAAAAGTGGTATTAAGTACTCTTCTTTTCTTTGTATTTGCTTTTGTGGTAGGATTTATACTCTATAAAATATTTAAATATTATGATGAGAAACATCCTCATACAAGAAGAATTCCCATCTTAAGTCTGGCGTTGTGTCTGGCTTTTGCCTATATTGCGGAAAAATATTTTGGAATCGCGGACATTACGGGAGCCTATGTGGCGGGAATTGTGCTTTGCTCCATGAAGGATTCCAAGTATGTGGATGAAAAGATGGAAGTCAGCTCTTATATGATATTTGGTCCCATCTTTTTTGCCAGCATCGGTTTGAAGACAAACATTGACAATGTGGACGGAACCATTTTACTGTTCTCACTTGCGTTTGTGGCCGTGGCTCTTGTGACAAAAATTGTAGGCTGCGGGCTGATGGCAAAAATCTGCAGATTCGATTCCAGAGATTGTCTGAAGATAGGCGTGGGAATGATGACCAGGGGAGAGGTTGCCCTGATTGTTGCCCAGAAGGGATTGTCAGTGGGCCTGCTGACACCGGTTTACTTTACCTCCGTTATTTTGTTGATCATTGTATCCAGCGTGTTGACACCGATTATTTTGAAGCTGCTGTATGCAAAGGATAAGCCGGAGGCATCTTTGGCACAGGCATAAACAAAAGTCAGAACCTGCGGCCCGGTTTTGCAGGCTGCGGAAAGGAATGGCATCGAGATGAAAAATCCCATGATCCGCCTCAGGGAAATGCATGATTTTACAGGAAATTCCGAGCGTATCGTGGCGGAATACCTGCTGGAAAATCCCAGTGTGGTTCTGGAAAGCAATATCCGTCAGCTGGCGGCCAGGATCTATGTGTCTCCGGCTACCATAGTCAGGCTTTGCAAGAGACTTGGCTTTGAGGGCTACAGGGATTTCCGGCAGTCTTTGATCTATGAGCTTGCGCTGTATCAGAACAATGAGAGAATCGACAAAAATGATATTGAGAGAGAAGACAGTGTAGAGAGTATTGTAGATAAGGTCACTTATAAGAATATTATTTCTCTGGAAGAGACCAGAAATCTGATCGACATGGAGAAGGTAAAAAAATGTGTGGAGCTTTTGTGCTCCTGCAATAATATTATGATCTTTGGAATGGGGGCGTCTCTTTGTGTGGCAAAAGATGCCTATCTGAAATTTCTGCGGGTAAATAAGTCCTGCTTTGTGGTGGAAGACTGGCATTCCCAGTATATCCAGGCTCAGAATTCCACCGCCAGAGATGTTGGAATTTTTATTTCTTATTCCGGAGAAACCAGGGAAATGATACAGTGCCTGAAGCAGATGAATGCAAATAATACTCCGTCTATTCTGATTACCAGGTTTGCGTCTTCTACCATGGCATCTATGGCCACACATGTTCTCTATACTTCTGCCAATGAGTCCCTCTTTCGAAGCGGGGCTACCTCGTCGCGTATTGCACAGCTGAATATGATAGATATCTTATACACGGCATATGCCACGGCAAATTATGACCAGTGTGTCTCCCGTCTGAACATTACACATATCGAAAAAAACATATAATTAAATTCATACATTTGAAATGTCTGTCTCCTCCGGTCGGTAGGGTGCAAAAACAGGAGTGAGTATTTTGTAACTGACAAAAGCACACAGGGAAAACCCCAGTGGAATCCAAATAAAAATCACACAGATTACCCAGGAAGGCAGAAAGTACAGGAAAAGGACAGGAAGAAGATTTACCAATAGAATCAGGATACTTCTTGGCAGATGTCCCATACCAAGAAGTACGGAGTTGGAGAGAAGTCTGGGCAGAGTAGTCTCAAATTCTGCCAGAAGCGGAAAGGCATAACTAAATATCATTCCGTAGAGAAAACAGGGAAGCGCCAGGAACATCAAAGCAGCGGATCGGTTTTTTTCCCAGAAGCTGACGATGTAAATGCCCCAATATAATAAAAATCCAATGAGGAGCGCACCAATCCAGAACAGGGTGGACTGCCTGAAATTCATGCGGAAGCCCTTGAAAAAGGTTTTTGTCATCTGCATTTCACCCCGGCTCATGGCACTGACGCTGTAATAGAGCGCAGTCAGGGAAGCGCCGGCGGTGATGACGGGGAGACAGCACAGGATAAACAGAATATTAAGGATCACAAGATTTACAACAGTGTTCAGAAATCTTCCGAAGGGTGTTTCACCCATTAAAAATTTTTTCATTTACATACCTCTATGCGCATATTTGGTAGTGTCAAATCCTACCCTATTTTTTGTTACTAAAACCTTGATTTATGGGAGTTTGCAAATAAAAAGAGCAATGACCTCCCTTTTCGTGTATAATGAGTTCACCACAAACATCACTCTACAGAAGGAGTCATTGCTCATGGACATTATACACTACTTACTTCAACTCATTCAATACCTTTACCAACAAAATTGCTGGCTAATCATGTTCATCTGCAGATACATCCCACTCAGACAGTGGGCTTTTGATGATTCCCATTCCCCAAAATACCAGAAATTCAAGACAGACGAGCTGCCCCTTATCACTGACTTCCGTCAGGGCTGGACTTACAAGGAGTTCATCCCCTACATCGAAAAGCGCTATGGGAAGAAGATCCGGCCCGTAAACCGCCGCTCTGAATGCGATATCCCTGAGGGCTGCTCCTGTCCTCGCTGTGATGCCCCTATGCCATATCTCTACAAAAACAATGGCTCCAAAGGGCAGGTGCTCTGCAAAGTATGCGATGCCAGGTTCTCACCAAAGGACAGCCGTTTCTCTTCCATGAAGCTGCGCTGTCCCCACTGCGGCAACGCTCTGGTTCCCAAAAAGGATCGGAAGCACTTCGTCCTCCACAAATGTGTGAACCCCAAATGCCCTTATTACCTGCACAACCTCAAAAAGGTCGACAAGAAAGACCTGAATGAAAGCTACGGCAAAAACAAATACAAGCTCCACTACATCTACCGTCAGTTCACGGTGGATTTCTTTAAGATGGACTTGAACTCCCTTCCCAAACATGCTTCATCCCTGAAGTTCAGCAAGTTCGACTCCCACGTGATGTCCCTGTGCCTGACCCTGCATGTGAACTTAAGCCTCTCACTGCGCAAGACCTCCCAGGCATTGAAGGACCTTTACGGCATAACCATCTCCCACCAGCAAATCGCCAACTACTGCAGGACCGCCGCCGTCTGCATAAAGCCGTTTGCAGACAGCTTCGATTATGGCGCCGGCAGCACTTTTACTGCGGACGAGACTTATATCAAGGTCCGCGGTCTCAAGACTTACGTTTGGTTCATCATGGATGCCGCAAAACGCTCCATTCTGGGATACCAGGTCTCTGACAACCGTGGCGTGGGTCCCTGCATCATGGCGATGCGCATGGCCTTCCGACACTTCAAGGAGCTCCCGGAAAACTTCCGTTTCATTGCCGACGGCTACAGCGCCTACCCTCTGGCTGCCCAGCAGTTCTTCCATGAGTTCGGTGAAAGCTTCAAATTCAATATCACCCAGGTCATCGGACTTGCCAACGGCGATGAGGTGTCAAAAGAGTTCCGCCCCTTCAAACAGATGATCGAACGGCTCAACCGCACCTATAAAGCTTCCTACAGACCCACAAACGGCTTCGACAGCATCGATGGCGCAAACTATGATCTGGCACTTTGGGTCGCCTATTACAACTTCCTGCGCCCACACAAGCACAATAACTACCGGCCGTTGAACAAGGTGGAAATGCTGGAAGGCGCCGACAACATGCCCGGAAAATGGCAGCTCCTCATCCTTCTCGGCCAGCAGACCATCCTAAAGATGCAGCACCCGTCGGCCGCATAGACGGAGCGGGACCGTTGTCAAGGGAACCGTGGAATAATTGCGGGGCGGATGCCCCGCTGTTATGCCGCGAAAGTCCCTTGACATAAGATCCACGGAGCATCCTATTTTGGGGGAAAAGGGGCTACTGCACCCTTTTCCCTGCTTCCGGCGAGGACGGGTCTGGGCAGAGCCCAGATAACGGGTCAAGGGGTTGGCCCCTTGTGGGGTTTGGGGCAACGCCCCAAGGTCTTAAATCGCTAATAGCTGCAATTTTCAAGGTTCATTGAGCCTATTTTTTCGGCTCAGTTTTTTCATAGATTACTTGACACTACCGCATATTTTAAGATCTGGTTATGAAATTATTCTCAAAGTTCAAAAGTGTCTGGAAAAAATAAATCCCACAGGTATAAGAAACAGTATAGGAAACAAAATATATCGTGTCAAGTTTCTTTCAAACAGGTTATCAGGGTGAAAAATTCCAATATATGAAACAAAGTTTCAATGATTATGTATTTTATTGAAACTTTGTTATATTAATGTTAAAATAAAATTGTTTCAAGAGAAGGTAGATCAAAGGAGGAAAAGTTATGAAACTGAAAAAATTAGCTGCAACAGTTTTAGCCGGAATTATGGTATTTTCCATGGCAGCCTGCGGTGATGCAGGACAGGAAAGTTCCGGTCAGAATGAATCGGAACAAAACAGTTCAGAACAAAGTGAGTCTGATCAGAGCGAACCCGAACAGACGGCTAAAGAAGACAAGATAACGATTATGGTTCCACCTGTGACAAGTACTTATGTGGAGGATCTGCAGGGTTGGATTGAAGAGTACAGGGTTGATCATCCCAATATTACCGTCGAGGTAATTGCCACTTCCTGGGATGAGCACACCAACAAGCTGACCACTATGGCGCAGGCTCAGGAAGCTCCCGATATCGCAGAGGTAAGCTACGGTGCGATAGGAACCTATGTAGAGATGGGTGTAGGCATCAATATAGCGGACTATCTGAGCAGTGACAGGTTGGCTGACTATGACCAGAACGCGCTGGACTACATGACCATGGATAATACTCTGTACGGGCTTCCGCTGTACATTACCATTCAGGCTCTGGGCGGCAACCGTCAGATGATGGAGGCGGCAGGTGCGGATGTTCAGAAGATTCAGACTCAGGGCTGGACCTACGAGGAGTTTCTGGATATCATAGCAAAGGGAACCAAGGATGGCTGCTTCGGCTTCGTATTTGCAAACAGCGGAGCGACAACGGCAGACTTTGTGAGTATTTTCGGTGTATCGGCGGGTATCAGCTCCAACTTTACACAGGATCTGAAGTATGTCTATACTTCTGAGAATATGCTGTCCCTTCTGAAGGCAGTGGAGACTATGACGTCTTCCGGATATATGCCCAACTACTCCGTTGAGGCAGGTCAGCGTCTTGTGATGCTGGAGACGGGACAGACCATGGTGACAGGTAAGGCAATGCCTTTGTTTGAGTCGAACGTAAAGACCAATATCGCAAATATGGCTGACGGCACTGCCGTTGAGGGAACCATCGAAATGGAATATGTTTTCCTTCCCGTTCCCACCATGGAAAACGCTACGGAATCCGTATACGGTGTTGTTGACGGTCTGATCGCACTGCGCAACAAAAATACCACGGATGAGCATCTGAAGAACGTATGTGAGTTCCTTGATTTCCTCAGCTCCGGTGAGAGAGCTGCAGCAGTTGACAACGCAGTGTATCTCTCCTCCGTCTGTGAGAGCGGCCGTAAGGCACAGGAGTCCTTCACGCTGGATCAGTCCGAGCTGAATGCGGCAGCAGTAGAGAGAGCAATCACAAAGGTTATCGCTCCTCCCGCAGGCATCACGGCTGAGATGAATGCCAACGCGAAGACCATGATGGACGAGACCATCGTTCCCAAGTTCCAGGCTCTGCTGGCCGGGGAGGCTACCGCACAGGAGGTTTACGACGAGATCTGCAAGGCTGCAAAGGCTCTGTTCGGGGAAGAAAATTGTGCTTCCGGCTGGGTCAAATAAAAACATGGGGTAACAAACAGGCTCCGCCCGCCGGTGTGGGCGGGGCCTTTCTTTTTTGAAACGGACCAATAATATCCTGATTAAGGTGCCCGGTGAGGGTGTTTACACATCTTCTTTCTGAAGAGGGCGGATAGGAGTTCTTTTGAAAAAAACAGCAAAAAACGTACATCATGTAAAACAAAAATTTAATAAGGGGGAAAACATCAGCGGCTGGCTCTTTATAGCGGTGGCGATGTTCATATTCTTTGTTTTTACGCTCTATCCTGTTATTTCCGCGGCAATTACCAGTTTTCAGAAGTATAAGCCTTTCGGCTCCGAATGGGTTGGAATAAAAAATTATACGGACGCCGTCACAAACGCTCTCTTCTGGAAATCCATTAAAAATACGGTTTTGTATACCGCCGCAGTAGTACCCTTGTCGCTGCTTTTGTCTTTTGCCATCTCCGTGATGATACTTCCCTTCCGGAAAAAGACGCAGTCAGTGTTCAAGGCTCTCTATTATCTGCCGGGCATTGCCTCCGGCGTGGCGACTGCAGTGGTGTGGCTGTGGCTGTACGATTCCTCTCCTTCCGGAATTTTCAACCGTATTCTCAGCGTATTTGGAGTATCCTCCGTGAACTGGCTCAGCTCCAGCAAAACGGCAATGCTCTCCCTTATTCTGATGGCTCTGCTCTCCAGCCACGGAAGCAACATCATTATTTATATGGCGGCTCTGCACGGTATCGACAACACTTACTTTGAGGCGGCGGAGATGGACGGCGCCACCTTTCTGCAGAAGATCGCCTATATCGTATTTCCGCTCTGCAAGCCCACCACATTGTTCCTACTGGTGACGGGAATCATCGGTTCCTTCCAGGTATTTATGAATGCCTATATGATGACGGGCGGGGGACCTGACAATAACACGACCATGGTAGGCCTGCTGATCTTCAACAACGCATTCAGCTATGGAAAATACGGGCTGGCCTGTGCCCAGGCAATTATGTTGTCTGTGGTAATCGCATTTCTCACCATGCTGCAGTTCAAGGTCATGGGCGACGACGTGGAATATTAGGAAGGGGGACGGAATATGGCTTCAGGATTATACTCACAGCATTTAAACAACAGAAAATTGTTTTATATCAGACAGGCCGTTCTGGTCGTGGTTCTGATTTTGTTTGCGGTGGTATCTCTTTTTCCCATCGTGTATATGATGGCCTGGTCCTTCGGTCCCGCAATTGAGGCGGCTTCCACATCCTACTCTATCTTTCCGAAGGTCTGGACAGTGGATTCCTATAAAGCTTTTCTCGACTACAACAAATACTCTCTGAGATGGCTTTTCAACAGTGTTGTGGTGGCGTTGTTTACGGTGATCGGGAACGTTATCTTTGCGGGAATGGCCGGATATGCTTTTGCAAAGATCAATTTCAGGGGCCGGAAGGTGCTTTTCTTCATGGTGCTGGTGGCTATGATGATTCCCTATCAGGTGACTCAGGTTCCCCTGTACATACTGATCGTGAAACAATTTCAGATGACGAATACTTATGCGGCGCTGATTCTGCCCGGGATCTGTACCTCCTACAATATTTTCCTGTCAAAACAGTTTTTCTCGGGGATTCCAACCGCTCTGATCGAGAGCGCAAAGATCGAGGGTTGCGGACAGTTAAAAACCTACGCGTTGATTGTGCTGCCCTTATCCAAGACAATTCTTGCGGTAATGGCCATCAACACCTTTTTGAGCAGTTGGAACAATTTCTTCTGGCCCTTCCTGGTGACGTCCGTAGACAGGATGTTTACCATTCAGGTGGGTTTGAAAACCTTTAAGTTTGCAAACGGTACACTGCTCTCTCCCATGATGGCGGGAGCCTGTATCTCGGCCATTCCCA
>Ga0224746_10332_pt1 | contig 10753 bp, 8 predicted proteins | sample LIM_F_Water_Bulk_FD_183000 | JGI IMG/M metagenome (GOLD analysis project Ga0224746, IMG submission 183000) | Enriched cells from gastrointestinal tract of the lab mouse from Pacific Northwest National Laboratory (PNNL), Richland, Washington... | ecosystem: Host-associated > Mammals > Digestive... | reverse complement strand
CTATCCTGATTTTCATCTATGGCGCGGCATATTTGACATATGTCCGGCTGTTTCGCGCAGGAAACACATTGTCCTTGGACTGGCGCTTGATCGGTGTCTACATGGTCATCATGGTCATCAATGTGATCCTGAACAACATCGAGCCCCTGCTGAGGGCCATTGACCTGAAGTATTACGTTCTGCTTGTATTCAGCGAGATGGCTTATTATGTACTGATCCTGTGTATGCAGTTCATCATGTTCCAAATGGCTGACGCGGAGGCTGAAGCCCGGACTGCCCATGCGCTGTGGCAGCAAGACCGGCGGCAGTACGAACAGATAAAGGAAAATATTGAAACCATCAACATCAAATGCCATGACCTGCGCCATCAGATCCGACGCATTCAAGAAGGCACCGGGGGCGGCATTGAGGGGCAGTTCCTGGCAGAAGTGGAGCAGGCGATCTCCGTCTATGACTGCCTGGTCAAGACAGGAAACGAACCGCTGGACGTGGTCCTCACGGACAAGCGGCTCCATTGCGAGACCAGCCGTATCCAATTCACCTGCATCGCAGACGGCACCGCTCTGCCAGCCATGGATTCCTCAGAAATCTATGCGCTGTTTGGGAATCTGCTGGAAAATGCCATTGAGTATGAAAATCAAATCGAAAATCTGGAAAAACGGTTTATCAGCCTTACGGTACGGCGTGTGAACCAGTTTGCAAAGCTCCATGTGGAAAACTATTTTGAGGGAACGCTGACGGAGAAGGACGGACTGCCGGTCAGCACCAAGGCTTCGGACGGTCTGCACGGGTATGGGCTGAAAAGCGTCCAGCGGATCGTAGAGAAGTATAGCGGCACCTTATCCGTAACTGTGGAGGATGGGATGTTCCAAGTGTCTATCCTATTCCCGCTGGAGGAGAAAACGTAATATATACAGGCGAGCAAGGCCGCCGCGCCTCGGTATTTTTGCCGGGGCGCGGCGGCCTTTTGCAGTTGGCGAGTGAAAAACGACCGTTCACGAGTGACGGCTTTTCTTTTCCGCCTTGATATGTGTATAGTTTCAACAAGGAGGTTGGATAAGATGAAGCGATATCTCGGCAGTTTGCTCGTTGCTTTGGCAGGGGCCGTCCTTCTCTTCGCGTTGACCGCCTGCGGAAGCAAACAGGTGGAGGTTCCAGAGGATAAGGAGGAAGCCTATACCTTCACGGGTTCCCACATCAGTGAGGACAAGACTACGGTGGTCAACTATATCCTGCACTGCTACACCGACAATACCCTGGTGCTGGAGTGCCATCAGAACCGGGGCGGCACATGGAGTGAGGATGCCGAAAACGGGCTGGAGCTGACCATCGGCAGTGAGCACTATACCGCGAAGAAATCCCAATATACCGGGAAGCTGTCTTTTAAGTTTAATGACACCATCGGATCCCAGCCCTTGACTGTCCGGCTGGAAACAGCGATGGACGACTCCCTGGCCGGGACAGAAACCGACCAGATGCTGATCGAGGTCTACGCAAACACTGTCAAAGAAATGGTGCGTACCTATGCAGGCAGGGAGGGCGAGGTCATTTTCTATGACGCGTCCAATTTCGTCCGGTGGGAGACTCTGGAAGATCAGATGGAGGGCTATCCCATTCAAAACAAAAGCTTCGGCGGCTCCAACGACGTCAGCCGCCAGCACTATGCCAAGGATCTGATCTACGACAGTAAACCCGCCATCCTGGTGACCATCAACGACTCCAACAACTGGACCCGGGGCCAGACGCTGGAAGAGGTAACTGCGTTCCGGCAAACCTTCTTTGACGAGATGGGGGTGCAGCTGCCGGACACGGTGTTCGTGATCCTGTCCTCCACTCCGAACCCCCTGCGTTTCTTTGGTGAATATCACGACAAAATGGTGGGCAGCGATCAATGGGTGCAGGATTACTGCGCCGGTCATGAAAATTTCGAGTATCTGGATGTAGTCGTACCGCTGAGCTTGGAGGATGGCGCGGCCCCTAACCCGGAGCTGTGGATCGAGGACGACTTGCACCTGAACCAGGCAGGCTATGACATCCTGGGCCGGGTGATCCGGGAAAAGCTGGACGAGATCTGCGCCGCTCGCGGTATCACGTTTAACTGAGTTGCTTTGGACGGAACACCGTCTGAACATAAATGAAAACAGGAGGATTTGTTATGAAAAAGAACCTGAGAACGCCCATCGCACTGGCTCTGTGCCTGACCCTGATCTGCTGTCTGCTCACCGCCTGCGGCAGCGGTGAGAGCAAGGAAACGCCCCCGCCCTCCCAGCCCGCCGCGGAGGTCACCTACACTTTCGCCGGTTCCTACATCAGTTCCCAGAGCGACGTCCACTTTGACTTCACCATGGAGATGCTCTCTGACGGCACCCTGAACATGACACCGGGCGTGGTTTTCCTGGACGTAGAAGACTATGAGGCCACCGCCTCCGGCAAATGGAGCGAGGCCAATGGCGCCCTGAGCTTCAACATCGACAATGAGGACGGCACTTTTACCAAGAGCTATGAGGTACCCTTGGAGAACGGCGGCTATCAATTTTCCATGGACCTGTCCCTGGCCAGCTTCGTCCGTCCGGTCATCATGACCTGCACAACACAGGGCTTTATCCCCGAACCCCCCGCAGAGCCCAGCGAGGAACCCTCTGCCCCTATGGATGACAACGCCGAAGGCAGCAAGTCCGGCTATCCCGCCAACACCATGGTGCTGGACTTCACTCCTGATACCAGCGATCAGCTCAAGACCACCTTCTTCTGCGAGTCCGGCGTGTGGGGGCCTGCTCTGGGTGCGACCGGCGCTTATGAGGCCACCGATTCCACTGATGAGCTGTTCGCCTGGAGCAACGAAGGCTCCTACGTCCTCTCCTTCAAGGCGGACGGGACCTATGAGTACCAGTTCGAAAAGGTGGGGATCGTGGAGAACGGCACCTGGACCTTTGAGGGCTGGACACTGACGGCCACTACCGCCAACGGCAATACTTATACTGCCGAGATCACAAAGTAAATCCGGCGTACAGCTCAAAACCATCATGCTGCACTGCGGAAGGGGCACTGCCGTATGGGGCGGTGTCCCTTCTGTGTGGTATAAGGAGAATTTCAGATGAAGCATAAACGGCGGCTGGCCCGCACGTTCGGCGCCATCCTGGCCACAGCCCTGCTTTTGTCCAGCTGCGGGAAAACCAGCCAGGAGAACGGATTTGAAACCTACATCCTTCCGAAGAAATATTTGGAAGAATGCGATGCGGTCGGAACCATCGAAACCCTGACCTATCATGTGGAATCCTATGCGGTAGAGGCGAAGGAGGGACTTGTCCCCGGTTCCCTTTATGAGGACAAGACGCTGTATGTCTATCTGCCGGCAGGCTACGACCCGGAGCAGCGATATAATATCCTCTATCTGCTCCACGGCTCCAACGAGACGCAGGAGTATTGGTTCTATACCCAAAAGACTTTGGGGACATATTTCCGACAGCAGATGAAGATCGACAACCCGCACTTCACGGCGAACTATACAAAAAACGTCATAGACCAGTTGTTTGCAAAAGGAGAATGTGAACCCTTCATCATCGTAACGCCCAGCTACTTTTCCACCCTGCGGGGCGAAACGGACTATGGAGATTCCAGGGATGACACCATGTTCTGGCTGGACTCGTTCGAGCAGGAGCTGAGAAACGACATCATCCCCCTTGTGGAGAGCACTTACCTCACCTATACCAACGGCGACACCTCTCCCCAGGGCATCCAGGCCAGCCGTGAGCATCGGGCCATCGCAGGATTTTCCCGTGGCTCCCGTTTTATCACACGGATAGCCCTGCCTGATTTTGTGTACATCTGCGGCAGCCGGTACGTGGACCGGGCGGAGGAGGTCACCACGGTGAAGGTGTACTCCAACCAGGAACGGGTGGCGCTGTACGCCAACGGGGAGCTGGTGGAGGAGAAGGCCGGGGACAAGGTGTTCCAGTTCCAGGTGCCGCTGGAGGGCACGGTGGAGCTGGAGGCGGAGGCGGGCCGCTTTACCGACCGCTGCCTGATCCGGCGGGTGGACACCCCCAACCCGGCCTATAAACTCCAGGGGAAAAGTTCTAATAGTGCCAACTGGGTCTGACGCAGACAAAATGCGATTTAAAGGAGGAGAATCCATGAGCCAAGACCCCGGCGCCGCCTTGAACCGGGCCAAGCCCTATCAGCTGGTTCTGTTCCCACTGAACAACGGCGCCACCAACGTGTACTTCGTCCTGATTTTGTCCTATGTGGCCCAGTTTGGCTCCAGTATTCTGAAGCTGGGCATGTTCGCCTCCATCATGGTGACGGTGATGCGGGCGGCCGACGCCGTCACCGACCCCATCATCGGGGCCATGATGGACCGCACCAACACCAGAATCGGCAAGTTCCGGCCCTTTATGATCCTGGGCAGCGCCGTCATGGCGGTGAGCGTGGTCTGCCTGTACGTGCTGACGCCGCTAATTCCCGAGACCATGATGTGGTTGCGCTATGTGGCCTTCGTGGTGGTCTACTTCGTATGGGTCATCGGGTACACCTTCCAGACCTCCTGCACCCGGGCGGGCCAGACCGTACTCACCAACGACCCCAACCAGCGGCCCATGTTCACCATCTTCAACACGGTGGGCTCCCTGCTGGGCATGGGTGTGATGCAGTTCATGATCCCCATTGTGAAGGGGATGTACGACGTGAAGGACGCCGCGGGCAATGTGATCACCTCCGGCTACGCCGACCCCATGGTGTACCGCATCATCACCCCCATCGGCATTGCCATCTCTGTGCTGCTCACCATCCTGGCCATCATCGGCATCGCCGGGAAGGACAACCCCAAGTACTACGGCATCGGCGGGGACAAGCAGGAAAAGGTGAAGATGAGCGAGTACCTGGAGATCATCCGGGACAACAAGCCCATGCAGCGGCTGATGGTGGCCGGCGCCGGGTGCAAGCTGGCCCTGGCCATCGCCACCAATACCACGGTTCTGCTGGCACTGTACGGAATACTCATGGGGAATTATAACTCCCTGTATCTGCCCATGATGGTGCTGGGCTACGTGTGCGCGGTGCCCTTCTTTCTGCTGTCCATGCGCACCTCCCAGAAGCTGGGCCAGCGGGCGTCCCTGATCCGCTATGTCTCCGTGGCCCTGATCTGCTACGTGGGCGTGCTGGCGCTGCTGCTGTTCAGCGACCACGGCGATCCGGCCTGGATGCTGTCCTTCCCCTTCAGCGGCGGCGGGGCCGTCAACCTGTACACCATCCTGTTCATTGTCTTCTTTGGCATCGGCTACGGGGCTTACTACGCCACCGCTGATATGCCCATCCCCATGGTAGCGGACTGCTCGGACTACGAGACCTACCGCTCCGGCAAATATATCCCCGGCATCATGGGAACCCTGTTCTCACTGGTGGATAAGCTGGTGTCCTCCCTGGCCCAGACGTTGGTGGCGTTCATTTTCCTGGCCTGCGCGGGGCTCAGCGACCTGCCCACCGACAGCACCCCCTACTCCGGCGGCATCAAGGCGGCGGTGATTGTGATGTTCTGCATCATCCCCATGCTGGCCTGGGCGGCCACCCTGCTGGCAATGAAGGGCTACAGCCTCACCGGCGAGAAGATGAAAACCATCCAGGCGGTGAACGCAGCCCGGAAGGAGGCGGTGGCCGGCGGCATGAGCCTGGAGCAGGCTATGGAGACGATTACTGATGATATGGTGAACATACTGCAAAAGTAAAGGCAGAAGGTTTGTATAAAAATATCCCATCATAGTCCTGCAATCATTGACGACGATGTATTTTCTTTGTTCTACTTCGTATTGTTCTTATATACCCCTCTGCTTGGTGAGGTGGGGTACCCCCGCCAGATGAAGGGCGGGCGTGAGTTTTTCGGCGCTGACCCATACTTTGACCCAGACGGCGAAACGAGCGGATGGAAACAATGGACGGGGCTGCTCCAAAGAGCAACCCCGTCCCAGCTAAACAGAGCCAAACGGACACAAAAGCACCGATTTTATTTCTATCCGAATCTTCACACGCAAGAGGTCACAGATTCGAGTTCTGTAGTCTCCACCAAAGCAACATAATCCGAACTTGTTCCCCATCGGGGACGGGTTCGGATTTGTTATTTATCTGGACAGTATTAGCGCATAGGAAAGCGGCCTCCATCGACTGGATGGGGGCCGCTTCATGTTTATTTTATATGCTGTTCCTTCTCCTTTTCTTCTAAAAACTCCCGCAATTCGCTTTCTGTTCCGTCAAATGCAGTGGTTTCAGCAGGAACGGGTTCAGCGATGCTATAATGTCGGTTTCCTGAATCCTGGATAACCTCTCGAACTTCCCATGAGCACGGCATATTCAAGGCGGCAAAAACAGAACACCCACGCCGGAGCCGTTCACATAGTGCATCGAAGGAAAGGTAACGCTTGGCACAAGCTTCTTGCAATCCAAGAATTGCCGACCTGCACATATCATCAAGTTCGGTCATGATTGAGCCTCCTTAATCTTTTTTTGCTTCCATGCCCGATTTGCTAAATGGCGGGACGATGGTACATTAGAAGCCATATTTCGCGCATTGTCCGCAGATGCGGATATGGAAAACCTAAGTTTGGACTCTACCTGCATCAAAGTCCACGAAAGTGCCAACGGAGGGGGAAAAAACGGCGGATAAGGCAGTTGGGCGAACCAGAGGCGGACTAAATACAAAGCTGCACACTATTGTGGATGGACTGGGGAACCCGGTTGAATTCATGCTGTCTGCGGGGAATGACCATGATTCAGTCCACGCTGTTGAACTACTGAAAAAGGTGGAAATCAGCGGAAGCAATGTATTAGCAGACCGGGCTTATGGAGCAAAGACGATCCGAGCATACATCTCGGAACAGGGAGCCAGCTACGTGATCCCCCCACAGAGCAATGTTTCTGATCCGTGGCCGGTAGATTGGTGGTTATACAAAGAGCGTCATTTGGTTGAATGTTTCTTCCAAAAGCTCAAATGGTTTCGCAGGATTGCCACCAGATATGACAAATTGGATGCCTCTTTTCTCGCTTTTGTTTATATTGCCGCTATCGCTATTTTGTTGATTTAGCTCATCCTTCCCTATTTTTCAAACAAGCCCTAGGCCGTGCATGTGCCAACTTCCATCTTTGTGATTTTCAGGTATCAATAAGTATTTGATATTTGTTTTATGTAGTCGATTGTAATTTTTTATCCATGTCGAAAGTTTGGTTTTAAAACTTTTCAAGTCTTTTCTGTCATGATATTCAGGATTGAGTGTCAGTGTAACAAACCATTTCCATTCATTGCATAATGCCAACTCAAATATTTTTGATTTTGTCCTTGATAGACTTTCTTCTAATTTTCCTTCATGTTCTGCTATGTCCTTTTTTCCCTTCTTATGCTTATCCTCGCCGTCTATCGCCTCATATCCTGCCCGCCGTATCTGCCTGTGTAGCGTTATCTTGTAATAATCCTCTCGGTACTTTTTCAGCGTGGCAAGTATTCCTTAAATATGTCCAGCTTTGTCCGTATTCGATGATTCCTTGGAAGGAGCTATTTGAATATGTATCCGTCAATGTTGTATAAATATGGGAAGCTTTTACGCGTATAGGAGAAGTGTTTGTTGTGCTAAAATATGAAAGTCTAAATGTTGAGCTTACTAAAGCCTGTAACTTGCAGTGTAAACACTGTTATCTTGGAGATAATAGTCAGAAAGATACCCTAGAAGTAAATGACTATAGCAAATTTTTTAGACGTTTTTATGATAATGGCGGAAGAGGCCTTCTATTTACTGGCGGAGAGGTGTTTCTTCGCGATGATCTTGAACAAATTGTCTTAGAAGCCGTTAAAAATGATCTCCAAGTAACTATTTTTACTAACGGGACCCTGATTAAAGAAAAAGATATTTCCTGGATTAAAGAAAATGTTAGTAACCTTTTCATTAGTCTAGATGGACCTGCTGCAGTTCACGAGCAACTCAGAGGAGTTTCTGGATGCTTTCAAGAAACTTTTAATGCGCTTCAACTTCTGACCGAAAACAAAATTCCTGTTGTTCTGCAAACGACAGTTACATCGGAATCAAAGCTTGAACTCTCATGGTTCAAAGAAATTGTTGCTACAGTAAAACCAAAGATGATAAAACTGGGGTATGTTTGCAAAATAGGAAACGGAGAAATCAACAATCAGCTTTCACTTGATCAAAAAGGACTTGCTAATTTGGTATCTTTTGCCGAGCAGTTAATCAAAGAGGTTGACAATTATCACACGAGAATAGTAACAAACGTAATAAATGCGGATCAGTTTAGGTTGTTCTACGATATGGAGACTATTTTTGTTCCATGGATGTTTCCGGATGGAACTATCTATGAATGTTATCCTCATGATCATTTTGCAGCAAACCATTGGCGCGTTTCAAACTATATTGATTGCAACGCTTGACAAAGGGAAACATGATAAACAACAAAAAAATGGACTGTCAACCTTACCGAAAACGCCGCCCGGCTGTAAAAAGGGCGGCGTTTTTGCGTGACAGGGAAAGGAGGAAAACGTATAAGGAGACGGGGCCAAAATAAGGTTTTGGCCCCGTTTGTATTTGAAAAAGTAAGGAGGTCAAGCGAATGGCAGAAGAAATTAAAACGACCCCAGCCCCGGAGGGACAAACGCTGGAGCCCCCCGCGCCGGAAGTGTCGGAGGCCCCGCCCGCCCCGGAGCCGGGGGCCCAGGGTGTGATCCCCGGCATGGAGGGTCCCCCGGCCCCGGAGAACAAGGTGATCAACCTGTCGTCCGTCCGGGCGGGGCAGGAGCAGACGGACCCGGCCAAGGAGGGCGGGCAGGAGTGGGAGAAGCCCCAGGAGCAGCCGGAGCCTCCCCGCCGTGGCCGCCGCCCCAAGAACAAGGAGGCCCCGGCCCAGGGTGAGAGGCCCAAGCGCAAGGGCCGCCCGCCCAAGGCGGAGAAGCAGACCCCCGGCGGGGGCGGAGCTGGCAAGACGGCCAAGACCGCCACGCGGGGCAAGGCCGCTGGAAAATCCGCCCCGGCCAAGGAGGAGGCCCCGCCGCCTCCCGCGCCCGCGCCGGAGGAGCCGCCCCAGCCCAAGGACGCCTCCCGTGGGGAAAAGGAGGAGATCGTCTATCTGGACCTCGACCAGCTCCACCCGTTCCAGGATCACCCGTTCGGCGTCCGGGACGACAATGAAATGAAAGGGCTGGTGTCGTCTGTGCGGGCAGGCGGCGTCCACCAGCCCGCCCTGGTGCGTCCCCGTGAGGGCGGGGGCTATGAGATCATAGCGGGCCACCGGCGGCAGCGGGCAAGCGAACTGGCGGGGTACAAAAATATGCCCTGTATCGTCCGCAACATGACGGATGATGAAGCCGTCCTCGCTATGACGGACGACAACCTGCGCCACCGGGAAACGATTTTGCCCAGCGAAAAGGCGGCGGCCTTGAAGCAGCAGTATGAGGCCATCAAGCACCAGGGGACGCGGGGCGACGGCGCGGACCTGGGCAAGCTGTCTCTGGACAAAGTGGGCGAGCGCAACGGCATGAGCGGAAAGACGGTGCAGCGGTATATTTATCTGAATGACCTTGTGCCGGAGCTGAAACAGTTCATGGACGGCGGCAAGCTGTCGTTCACCCCCGCTGTGGAGATTTCCCGTATCAGGCCGGACCATCAGAAGTATATCGCCGTGTCCATTGAGGGGCAGCAGTCGTCCCCCTCCAAGGCCCAGGCGAAGAAGCTGCGGGAAATGGACGAAAAAAACCAGCTCAACCCGGACGTGATCGACGCGGTGTTGAGCCAGGAGAAGAAAAAGGAGGATTTTGACGTGATCATCAGCTCTGCGGAATTGGCCCAGTATTTCGGCAAGGACAAGACGCCCCGTGAAATGAAAGATCAGATCATGGCCCTGTTGGGGGAGTGGAAAGAGAAGCAGCCCCCGGAGCTGGGCAAGGGCGAGAAAACGGCGGATAGGGAGAAGTAAGCGGAAGCTCTGGACACGGTGTCCAGAGCTTTTCCCGTCCCCCGTCTCCCGTGAAAATGGCTCTTGTGGAATATCCCCCGTCGCCGCGCCACCCATAGCACAGCCGGGGCAGCCTGTCAAGGGCAAAGCCGCCGCTGCGCGGCGGTGCTCCGCACCCTTGACTGGCAGTCCCGGCTGTGCTACTCCCAAGGCGCGACGGGGGATATATCCTCCAGAGCCGCCCCCCTTTCCCCAAGAATGGGGAAAGGGGCGGGGGGAAAAGGGGCTGACCGTCTCCCTCCCAGCCATTCCATACAATAAAAATCCGAACGGAGGTTTTGAACATGAAAATGCCCCTGGCGTATGTCACCGCCGCCTGGAGCGCGGACCCCGTGGAGGCCACGGAGCAGGCCGTCCGCTACTGCCGGGCCGTCTACGAGGCGGGGTTCTCCCCCATCTGCCCCACGCTGTACCTCCCCCTGTTTCTGAACGACGCTGTACCGGAGGAGCACAAGAGCAGTATTGATATGAGCCGGGACCTGCTGCGCCGCTCCCGTGTGCTGGTGGTGTGCGGCCACGCTGTCACCGAGGCGGTGAAAAATGACATCGCCGTGGCCCAGCGGCTCAAGATCACGGCCACCACCCTGGAGGGTATTCTGACGGTAAAGGGGCAGGGCCGCTGCTGACCCTGGCGAGCCTCTTTGACGGGATCGGCGTGTTCCCCCTGGCCGCCCGGCGTCAGGGGATCGTCCCCCTGTGGGCCAGCGAGATCGAAAAGGCCCCCGTCTCCATCACGAAACGCCACTTCCCGGATATG
>Ga0224746_10330_pt1 | contig 10773 bp, 11 predicted proteins | sample LIM_F_Water_Bulk_FD_183000 | JGI IMG/M metagenome (GOLD analysis project Ga0224746, IMG submission 183000) | Enriched cells from gastrointestinal tract of the lab mouse from Pacific Northwest National Laboratory (PNNL), Richland, Washington... | ecosystem: Host-associated > Mammals > Digestive... | reverse complement strand
AATTCGTTTTGGCGGAGCCATCATATACATTTGCCCGTCGATCAGCTCTGCACGCTGGCCTTCCGGTAAATTATAGATATCTGCAACGGTGTAAGTCGTTTCTCTTGATAAATCCATAAGCAACTCCTTTCGGAACTTGATTTTTGGTTGCGTACAGCCTTAATATCATCTGCCTTTGTGCGTTCAGTATACTGTACAATAGAAAGCGTCTAAATAAAATAATGTATTTATAAGGCGGGTTCCTCTTTTGGTTTAGAGTTTATTAACAACCCTTCCCATACATACAGGATCTTCTGTGAGAAGTATATCATCATATCCATTATTCAAGGAAATCAGACGATCCTTTCCCAACTGCTTTACATAAGCAAGGCCGTTGACGTTAAAAATACCGATTTCACCAATGCTGATTTCGCAGGTAGGCTCTATTAGGAGAATATCGCCGTCGTTATACAGGGGTTCCATGCTCTTTCCATCCACTTTAACGGCGTAGGCAACGCGACGATATTTAGGGATATCAGGCATTGTGATCCGCTCAGAATATACATCATCAAAAATGACCTGTCCTGTTCCGGTAGATACACTGCGGAAGTATTCTATGAGACGTCCTTTTTCGCCTGCGGTATTATGTAGTTCAACGATGGAAGTGGGAGTGATCCGCTTCAACTGATTCATTCGATCAGATTCCCATTGAAGGACTGCGGATACATGTTCTCGGCCAGATTCATCGAGTGCGCGGTATTTTTTGATGTGGTCATATTCTGATTTAGAAAAATTCTCTTTTGGGGAAAAACCGAATATATCATCAACGGTTGTGTCGTATATATCGCAGAGCATAAATAATGTATTAGCATCGGGCTGAGAGTACCCTGTTTCCCAGTGACCAACAATAGGTTGTTTTCTTCCTATTTTTTCGGCTACTTCTTGTTGAGTCATGCCACAAGAAATTCTTTTTGCTTTTAATTTTTCTCCTATTTCTTTCTTTGTCATTGCATCCTTATCCTTTCCATTTCGATATTAACATGCAAAATTAATAAAATCAACATATATATTCAAATTTTTATTAAAAATGTATTGACTAATAAAGCGATGAATTGTATAGTGCGAATATAATCAAATAAACAGCAATATGGTATTAAAAAGAAAACTACTAGCTAATAGATCAGTTGGTAGTTTTCTTTTTGTTGTTGCACCGGTGCAGCTTACACCGGATTCCTGGCACCGGAATTCCTCTCGGCGCCGGGGAGGGAAGGATTACTGCATCAGGGCTTTATGGGCCAGTTCCATTGTAAATAGATGATCTGCCAGCCGCCTTCGTTCTTCCGGAAGCAGAACATTCAGAAGATTCAGAAAACGGCTGAAAGAATACCCTTTGCTGATTTCCGGACAGCTGCTGTCCCTCATGGTACGAAGCTCGGTATTCCCGAGAAGATAGTCAAGGGACACCTGGTAGAACTGAGCGATTTTAACAGCATTATCCAAACAGGGCTCATGTCCCCCCCTTTCATAGTTGGATATGGTGCCCGTGGAGCAGCAAAGAAAAGCGGCCAGTTCCTTCTGCCCGATGTTCCGTTCTTCCCGAAGCAGTGCCATTCGTTCTGATAATTTGTTCATAAGAACCTCCTTTGTGAGTAATGGTATCCGGTTACAAAAATACCGTACCGCAAAGGAGGCCAGGTGGCAAAAGCATTACTGCTGAAGCTGCATGGCAGCAGTGTTAAGGGAGGCGGCTGGCAGCAGGTGTGGGAACAGGTGTCAAAGGAAGCCTGGCAGCAGGAAGAGATCCGGAGGAGGGGTCAAATGACAAGAGAGCAGTTGAAAGAGTATCAGAGCAAAAGAGTGGAGATCCGGGAACTGAGGTACAAGTTGGATCGCCTGTGTGAGGAACTGACGGACAATGACGTGATTATGGACTACCGCAGCAGCTTTCCGGTGCCGAAATCCGTAGTAGGGTTGAATCAGGAGAGGTACTGGCGCTTACACGATACCTAAGGTCGGCAGATAAAGCAGCTGGAGGGAGAGTGTGCGGAGATAGAGGAATACATAGAGGGCATTCCGGACAGTTTGACGCGGCGCATCTTCCGGATGATCTTTGTTGATGGAATACCACAGAAGCGTATAGCAAAGGCTGTACATACCTTGCAGGCATTCATTAGCAAAAAAATATCTCATTTTGCAAAATGGAATAAAAGGTATGAAAAAGTATGCTATAATAAATTCTGAAGAAACTATATGGAGAAACAAAAAAGCGCCCCGGAATGGATCCGGAGCGTTTTCTTTAGGCGTGTTGGCGTTGATAAAGTGCGGTCAGGGAGTCTTGAAGCACCTGCGAGAAATTGATATGGTTATTTTCGGCAAAGGTGTTAAGCCATGCCGGGATGGTAAGATTTTTTCTTACTGCTTTTTCGCCATATCTTTCAGTATAAGAATCCATATCCAGAACAAGCATGCTTACAAAACCGCCTGGATCTGGAGTAATGGATTCCAGAGGGCTTGCGGGAGGAATGGCGTTTCCGTCTTCTAATTCATCAAGAACCCAGCCGGAAGCGGCGTCCATGCCCATGAGAATGGCTTCGGCCAGGGAGTTTCCGCCGCTCACACATCCGGGAAGATCAGGAACTACTACTGCATAAGCGCCTTCCTTTTCGCTGTCAGGATAAAAACAGGCGGGATAAGTTAATTTCATACAAAGATCCTCCTATAGTTATTGTGTGCAGCACCGGACATTATAGTCCGGCCTGCTTAAAAATTTGTTTGACAACCTGTGGTGAAATGTCTCCGGGGTGTTTTGGGATTGTAACCTTGCCCGGCTTTGATGGGTGTATGTACTGGCAATGAGAGCCTTTCGCATTTTTGTATATCCAACCATCCGCTAAAATGATTTTTTCTACTTCCCGGAATCTCATTGTGTTATCTCCTTATGATTATATTATACGCATAATGTGCATGAAGGTCAAGCGATATTATATTTTAAAACAGAAAATAGAATCTATAATTTGCGCAGTGGTACATGGCAGCAGCCGTGTGCCACTGTTTTTATAATGGGAAAACGGATGGAAGAAGGGCAAACTGCGGAATTATCCGCATTAGCCCAAAATACCGAACCAAACTGTACAGCGGAACCGGAAGTTATTGATTTTACAGGAACTTCCGCAAATTTACAATCGGTGTAATACGGAGGGAATGAACACATAAAACAAACTGAAAAGGAGGCGCCTATTATGGCAATTTATTTCGCGCAAAACAAAAGTAAGCTTTTTCTCGGCCCGCAAAAGGTCAGGCAGGGATATGTCGCAGACAGGAAAGTTTATTCTTCCGCCAATACGGTCACTTATATGGTAGATATCGGCATTTCTTACACCGAGGAAGCAGACAGCGGCACGTCCTGTCTTTCTCCGAAAACCTTCACTCCTCAGAAGACTGGGTGGAGTTTTGTGGGGTGGCGGGAGGACAGGACGGCAGGTGCCGGTGTGCTGGAAAGTAAGGTCATGGCGGACAGCCCTGTCACCCTGTATGCAGTGTTCCGGGCAGGCGTTACGGTGACTTACTATAACAACAGCACTTCCGCCAGCAGTACATCGGGATACCGGTATTATAACAATGGCAGCGTGGTCAACCCCAGCTTTCAGCTGACGCAGGCAAGTTCCGGCGGCTGGACGGCCAGGGGATGGAGTACCAGCAATCAGGGGAACGCCGGAATCACCTATGCCAACGGCGCAGCCTTTACCCGGGACAGCAATGTCACTTTATACGGACTGTATCAGCAGAGTATAACTGTTACTTATTATAACAACAGCACTTCCGCCAGCCGCACCACGGGGACAAGGTATTGGGCACCGGCGGGATATATCAATCCCTCCTTTACGCTGACCCAGGCAGGCTTATCCGGCTGGACGGCCAGAGGCTGGAGCACGGGCACGGCAGGCAACAGCGGCATCACCTATAATAACGGAGCGGCCTTTACCCGGGACTCCAACACTACCCTGTACGGCATGTATCAGCAGACCATTACCCTGTCCTACAACGGCAACGGCGCTTCCGGGGGAAGTACGGCGGCCCAGAGCGGCACGAGGTACTATAACAGCAACGGCGCCACCGTCAACCCGTCCTTTACCCTGCGTGCCAACGGCTTTTCCCGCAGCGGCTGCACCTTTAAAAAGTGGGCGCTGGGGAGCACCGGCGGGACGCAGTATGCCCCAGGGGCAGGCATTACCCTGTCGGCCAGCGCTGCCATGTATGCGGTATGGACCGGGGTGCCAATGTCCCTCAAGGCGATTTTAGATGGATCCAATATGATAGGGACAGGATCTGCTAATCACATCGATCCCAACAAGCACGACTGCTTATTACTGTGCGCTACAGCGATTGATTGTTCTTTATATAAAGGGATAAGCTTTATATTGAGTGCAGCAGGCGGAGGGGTAAATCACGAGGGCACCGGTTTTTATTTTGGTGTATACGAATCAGGAGGAGGGGCTTTTGTACGGATCATGAGGATAGCCCGTTCTTTCATGAGCGTGGGGGGACAGGAAATCAGAGAAAGATATTATAATGATGGTGATACAGTAACACTTAATTTTGCAAAAGCGACAGGAACTACCATGTTATACTTTGGCTTTGATAAAGAGGGTTCCAACTATTCTTATGGGACAGCATATATAGGGATTAGAGGTGACCTGCAGTTGATACCGAGGTAAAGCGCAGGAAGGAGGTACTTATGAGGATCCGGGACGGGCCCTGAAGGGTAAAAATAGAATATAGAATCAGAATCACAGAGCCGGAAGTTTCCACAGGAGACATCCGGCTCTTATGATCGGGAAGGAGGGAAGAGGTGACAGAGGAAGACATTGCGGTAAAACTGGAGGGACACGAGCACGAGATCGGATCCTTAAAGCACCGGGTAGGTGACCTGGAGAAGGAAAGCCATACCATCAGCGAGCTGGTGCTGGCCGTCAACCGGATGGCAGTCAGCATGGAGCACATGCTGGAAGAACAGAAAAAACAGGGAGAAAGGCTGGGCGTGCTGGAGCAGATCCCCCTGAATACCGGCAGGAAGGTGAAGGAGGCAGTGATCAGTACCATGGTGGGAGCTGTGGTGGGCGCTATTGCGGCGGCTCTGATTTCACTCCTGTAAAAGAAAAATAACACAATCACAGCAGGAAAGAGAAAAGGAGAAAAAAGAAATGGATCTTGGTTTTTTGCTGGAACTGATAAACCCCGTTATTTTGGGGATCTGTCTGTTGCTGGGGTATGCCCTGAAGACGGCGTTTGAGAAATTCCCCAACCGTTACATCCCCCTGGCTGCACTCTGCTGCGGGACGCTGCTGGCAGTGCTTCTGCACCTGCACAGCGGCATCAATGCGCAGATTGTCCTGGGCGGCATGATCAGCGGGTTGGCATCTACAGGGCTTCATGAGATGCTGCGGAACCTGCTCAAGTTTGACGGCAAGAGCGGGAAGTAAAGCAGCCTCCCGGGGCTGTCTGGTGCGGCGGCTCCGGGAAGAAAAGAAAATAAAGAAGGACAGACGAAAAAAGGAGAAAAACATGAATAAGCGAAACAGATATCAGACGAAGAACAGGGCATACACCAGCGGAAGGATGATTGCGGTAAAAGGGGCAGTGCTGCACAGCTACGGATGCCCGCAGCCGGATCCTAAGATTTTGGCGGAAAGGTGGGATAGTGCCGGGGCAAGCGCCTGCGTCCATGCCCATATCGGTAGGGATGAGGTGATTGTGACGCTTCCATGTGAGGAGAATACCGGAAAGGCAGCCAGAGGCTGGCATTCCGGATCCGGCAGCAAAGGATCCGCAAACAATACCCATCTGTCCGCAGAGATGACAGAGCCGGCCACCATTAAATATGCAGGCGGGTCAAGCTGGATAGAGCTGGGGGACGGCAGCAACACCAAGGCCCATGTACTGGCCACCTATAAAAATGCAGTGGATCTGTATGCAGCGTGGTGCTGCCGGCATGGACTTGATCCCCTGGCAGATGGCGTCATCCTGTCCCACAGGGAAGCCCACGCCCGCGGTATAGCAAGCAACCACGGGGATGTAGAGCATATCTGGCTGCGCTTTGGACTGAGCATGGACCAGTTCCGCAGGGATGTAAAAGCCGCCATGCAGGGAGGCAGTGTGGACTTTGGCGGGGACGTGGCTGTAACGGACACCTCAGGCCAGCAGATCAACCCCATGGAGGGCATCGTGACAATCATCTACACCGGAGAGGATGGACTGAACCTCCGGAAAGCGCCGGCATACACAGCAGCGGTAGCTGCAGTGGCGAAGGAGGGGGACAAGTATGCAGTTACCGGCATTTCTGCAGACGAAAAATGGTATCGCCTGGACTCCGGGCTGTATGTATCCGCAGTACCGTCCTATGTAAGCTTTAAAGCCACGGAAGCCCAGAAGGAGTCCACAGCCGGGACGGGATATTACCGGGTCCGTACCGCGTGGGACAAGCCTGCCAGCCAGATCGGGGCCTTTAAAGCGCAGGAAAATGCCGTAGAGCTGTGCCACCAAAATAGCGGCTACAGGGTTTATGACCCGGATGGAAAGGAAATCTATCCCTGCACAGACACACCTGCGCTGCCGGTGCTGGTCAGTGTCAGGATTGATGATCTGCGGATCCGCAAGGGTCCCGGTACTACATATGACTATCACAAGAAAGCCGGGAAGCCGGTTCACACCGGAAAGGGACAGTTTACGATTGTCAGGGTCTCCGACGGCCCGGGCGCGAAGCAGTGGGGACTGCTCAAGGCGTATCAGGAAAATGAGGACGGATGGATCTCGTTGGATGACGATTATGTGAGTATTAAAGCTTAAGTGCCAGTTGCACCGGTGCAACCGTTCAAAAGGGGGAAGCAGTGATGACGCTGCTTCCCCCTTTTTGCAAAACAGAAATAGAGGATTGACACTCTGCTAAAAGTCAATTAGTGCTCAACACCGAGGTTTCCATCTATGAAATAGTAAATCAAGAGATATGGTATGACAATAATCTGTATTTACTTATAGGACAAGTAATAGTCAGGATTGATAAAGCTTGATAAAATGCAATTAGCAACAAATAGCAACACGAATTTGCAGAAAAACCTTGTAAAATCAAGGGTTTGAGCAATATGCGATTAAAAAAGAATTAAATATTTGCATTTTTCCAAATACATGATAAATTTAAGAGTTCAGGAAACCTGGACTTTGTCTACAGTAGGGCTCCCTGTTTATTTGCTCATGTGAGATAAAGAAGTAAAAGAAGTGTAAAAAATTTTGCCGTTCCCTGTCCGGCTGACTGCCGGACGGGTCGGGCTTTAGTCGGGCAACGCTACCTTGCCGACAAAAGAGTAATAGATTTCGATTCGTGGATTACGATTTTCTCCACAAACTCCCGCAACAGGGCAGGGGTGAGTTCCTCAAAGCTGGTGTACTTGCGGACTACTTTCCTTTTAGAAGTCAGAAACCAATTACACGCCTCTTTCTACAGGCATATAAGCGTAACCGGAGCTGTGGTCGAACGTGTCGAACATCTCCATTTCCTGTGCCCCGTTTTGAGCCATTTTAAAATTGTAGGATGGCATAAAGTGGTTTCTGATGTATGCAAAAAGTTCCCAAATTTCGCATTGTTCCTTGCAGACAATTCTTGAAGTCTCTTTATTCGTGTACGCTCGAATATATAGCGATGTGGGAACTTTGTAAATATCCGTGCCTATGGGCTGATCTTCCGTCATAACTTCTCTTACCACGCCGTATGCGCGGCTTTGTTCATCAAGCCAGAAATTTACGCTTAAGTTTATATCATATATTGGCAAGACGCTTTCTTTCAGCGTGCTGAAGTATGGCCTGTGCCTATCTGCCGCAAGAGCGTCCATTGCGGAATAAAAGCTGTTAATGTCGGGGAAATCCTTTGCATAAATAATTTTTCCCGCAAGTATGAACTCAGGTTTTTCGACTATATCGAAACGTGCACCGCAAACATTAATGGTTTCTACAATTTTCTCCGAATTCTGCATTTGGGTGTCCAATAAGGTGTCAACAGAAATGTGAAGCACTTGTGCTAACAATTTTAAATTGTAAATATCGGGCAGGCAGTCGCCGTTCTCCCACTTGGATACAGCTTGTTCGGAAACGCCTATTCTAAGAGCAATCTCCTTTTGAGAGTAATTCTTTCTTGTGCGATACTCTCTTACTCTTTTTCCGAAATCGGTTGAATTAAACATAATATTCCTCTGTAGATTTTGCTTGGTTTTTCATTTTTAATTTCGATTGCAACCGCTATTTTATTATAACTTGTATTTAAATGAAAAACAATTATAAGCATGTTTATAAAAAATTACAGAAACTCAACCGTAGGTTGTGGGTTATGATTCTCTTATCAGTTTCACATTGAATTTTTGCATGTTTTTCATAATGCTTGTCTTTTGGTCTTTGGTTTCGGAATAGTGTGGCGCTGGCGGTCTATCTCTTGTTTTCGGCTGCTTGCTTCTTTACCGTACATGAGCATGAAACAGGGAGTCATAGTCATAGTTCCTAGTATAGCACTTCAAGGGTGGTAGCCTGTGAAAAAGTTTCAGCCCGAAAAAATACCCACATAATGTTTACGAAGGAAAATGTCATCAGCCAATTCAAAGCAGGATGCAGTTTTTTGAAAAAATCTGAAAATAGTCTGGTGAGAACCATGAAGATTCCATGGCATAGTCCCCAAAAGACAAAATTCCAGCTTGCGCCATGCCACAATCCGCTCAACAGAAATACAATCAGGATGTTGGCATATGTCCTGGCTTTTCCCTTCTTGTTTCCGCCAAGGGGAATATAGATGTATTTTGTAAAAAATCGGGTCAATGTCATATGCCATCTGTCCCAGAATTCGGTGATTGTCAGTGCTTTGTAGGGTGAGTTGAAATTCAGTGGCAAATCAATATTCAGCATACGGCCGATTCCCATTGCCATATCGCAATAACCGCTGAAATCAAAATAAATCTGAAAAGTATAGGACAGCATGACCAACAGAGCGGTTACAGAATTTAACTGCTCCAGCGTGGTAAAGCCGTAAGTGACCACATCGCCAAATACATCTGCCAGCAAAACCTTTTTAGCCAGTCCCATGGCAAAGAGATAGATTCCGGCGGCGAGATTATCTGCGTTTACTTTTTTCTTTTCCCGATCCAGAAACTGTGGAATCAATTCGTCGTAGGTTACAATCGGCCCGGCAATAAGCTGTGGAAAAAAGGATACAAAACAGGCATAATGTAAAAAATGATATTTTGCCACTTCCCCGCGATATGCATCTGTAATAAAGGAAATTTGCTGAAAGGTAAAAAAACTGATCCCCAATGGCAACGCTATCTTCAAAAAGTCTAATTCTGTTTTGAAGACAGCGTTAATATTGGAAATAAAGAAATCCATGTATTTAAAATAAATCAGGATTCCAAGGTTCAGAACAATACCAGAGAATAAAATACCTTTACCAAGCGTTCTGCGTCCTGCGAATTTCAGAATAAGCAAATAAACGCCGTAATTGATAAGCATGCTTGTCAATATAACAAAAAGGTAACTTATATTATAATAACCATAAAACCACAGCGACATCACAAGCAGAAAAAATTGTCCGGCAGAATACTTTCCAAAGTGGTTCAAGCTGAAATAACCGATTATGCACAACGGCAAAAATAATAACACAAATACATAAGAATTGAACAGCATTGATATCTGCCTCCGAACCGGTTTTTTATAGGAAGGGCACTTTTTACAGCTCGTCCTGTCTGTATTTTGCAACCACATTCTGTATCCTCTCGTTGGGGTTCAGCAGATCGCTGATGGAGGAATCGTGGTTGAGAGTGTCGATGATGTACGCAATGTATTTGCTCAGGTCGCAGTTGATATACCATTCGCGGCGGAGCAGTTCCGGTGTCTGGTAGATGAGATTTGTCGTCAGTACCTTGTCAATAATGCCGTCTTCATATGCCTTGTCAAATCTGGCAAGGCCGCTGGTGAACAGTCCGAAGGTGGCAAACACAAAGATTTTATTCGCCTTGCGTTCCTTCAGCGCAGAGGCTACCTCAATGACACTCTCGCCGGAGGATATCATATCGTCAATGATAATCATATCCTTGCCCTCCACGCTTGTCCCCAGAAATTCGTGAGCCACAATGGGATTGCGGCCGTTGACAATTCGGGTATAGTCGCGTCTTTTATAGAACATACCCATGTCGAGTCCCAGCACGTTGGCAATGTAGATTGCCCGGCTCATGCCGCCCTCGTCCGGGCTGATGACCATCATGTGCCCGGAATCCAGCTTCAGATCTTTTACATTGTGCAGAAGCCCCTTGATAAACTGGTAAGCAGGCTGTACCGTCTCAAAGCCATGAAGCGGTATGGCGTTCTGAACTCTGGGGTCGTGGGCGTCGAAGGTGATGATATTGTCAACTCCCATTTGCACCAGCTCCTGAAGGGCAAGCGCGCAGTCCAGAGATTCCCGGGCCGTCCGCTTATGCTGGCGGCTCTCGTAGAGATAAGGCATGATAACGGTGATGCGGCGTGCCTTTCCGCCCACTGCAGCGATAAGCCGCTTCAGATCCTGGTAGTGATCGTCCGGTGACATATGGTTTTCGTGGCCGCACAGAGAATAGGTCAGCGAATAATTGCACACGTCTACCAGCAGGTAAAGATCCGTGCCTCGAACAGATTCCAGAATCACTCCCTTTGCTTCTCCGGAGCCAAAGCGGGGCACCTTTGCGCCCAGCAGGTAGGAATTTCTCTGGTAGCCGGAAAACGCCAGAGAATCCT
>Ga0224746_10328_pt1 | contig 10775 bp, 7 predicted proteins | sample LIM_F_Water_Bulk_FD_183000 | JGI IMG/M metagenome (GOLD analysis project Ga0224746, IMG submission 183000) | Enriched cells from gastrointestinal tract of the lab mouse from Pacific Northwest National Laboratory (PNNL), Richland, Washington... | ecosystem: Host-associated > Mammals > Digestive... | reverse complement strand
GCAAAGCGTTTGTCCTACCAGTACCCATATGAGGAGGAGACGGTGATGCGTACGAAGGTGTCAGTGTCAGAATTGAAAGGTCGTGCCATGGACAGGAGTGCGGCAGAAGAACAGATGCAGCAATTGGTCTGGGAGAAAGAAAAACAGCAGGATGCAGAGACGAAAGAGGGTAAAGTATGTAAGGAAGAAGAGGATCATTACATTCCAGCATTTATGGAGGGAGTACGAGAGGAAAATGCAGGCGCAAAGCGGGGAACAGCCATGCACCGCGTACTGGAATGTTATGATTTTACCCAGCCTTACGATACATGCAAAGAGCAGCTTAAGCTTATGGTGGAGAACAAAAAAATTGAAAAAGAGCTTTTGGAACTGGTTCCTGTCCATTCACTTAGAAAATTCCTTGCCACTTCTTTGGGACAGAGAATGCAAAAAGCTGCGCGGGAGGGAAAGCTGTACAAAGAAAAGCCCTTTGTTATGGGAAAACCTGCAAATGAGGTGTTAAAAGAGAGCTGCAGTCAGGAAATGCTGCTGGTTCAGGGAATTGTCGATGTGTTTTTTGAAGAGGCAGACGGAATTGTGCTGCTGGATTATAAGACAGACCGGGTGCAGACAGGCGGACAGCTGGCAGAGCGCTACCGCGGGCAGATGGAATTGTATCAGGAGGCCGTTGAGCGGGCGCTGCAAAAACCCGTGAAGGAAAAAATATTGTATTCCTTCTGCCTGCAGGAGATGGTTTTCGTATCGTGAAATTAATGGATGTGTACCGTCAAGTATTGTGATGAAAGAAAGGATAAATTATGAAATACAGATTAATATTAGCTTCAGCTTCACCCCGCAGGAGGGAATTGTTAGAGCAGGTAGGGGCAGAGTTTGAGATACTGCCGGCACAGGGAAAAGAAATAATTGCCGGCAGAAATCCACGGCAGATTGTGATGGAATTGTCAAGTCAGAAAGCAGATGAAATAGCAGAAAAAATAGAGGATGAACAGATTGTGATACTGGGAGCCGATACGGTGGTGGCATATGAAGGCCAGATACTGGGAAAGCCCCGCGATGAGAGAGATGCCAAGAGAATGTTAGAGTTGCTTTCCGGCAATACGCACAGTGTATTTACCGGAGTTACCATGATCATCATCCATAAAGACAGAAAGGAAACCTGTTCCTTTGTTGAAGAGACAAGGGTAACTATGTATCCGATGAAAGAACAGCAGATTCTGTCTTATATCCGTACAGGAGAACCTCTGGATAAAGCAGGAGCCTATGCCATTCAGGGCAAATGTGCCCGCTATATCCAAGGAATTCAGGGAGACTACTATAATGTGGTAGGGCTTCCTCTGGGAAGGATTTTTCACGAGATGGAGCAATCAGGCATTGAAATTTGATGTAATTCATACTATCATAGAATCATTAGGAGGAAAGGTTTATGAATGAATATGATGAAGTTTGCCTGGAATATTTTCTGGCGCATCAGTCGCAGCTTTTGGATGAAAATGTGGCAGAAAATCTGGAAGAAGCAGAGGTGTTTTTGGAAGACTGTATGGCAGTTGTCTGCAGAAATATCCAGGAAGTACGGGCATATTTTGAAGATGAAGGGGCGGATGTCAGTCATATGAGTGATGAAGAGCTGGCAGATGCATCTGAAGTATTTACCCTGCCGGATGGCAGATTGTTAGTGGTAGAAGCATAAAAGTAAGAAATGGAGATGGATATGAAACCGTATGATGTAATAATTGTAGGTGCAGGGCCTTCGGGCATATTCTGTGCCTATGAGCTGATTCAAAAGCGCCCAGGTCTTTCTGTCCTGATGCTGGAAAAGGGGAGAAGGATTGAAGAGCGCCAGTGTCCAAAGCGCAAAACCAAAGTTTGTGTGGGCTGCAGGCCTTGTTCTATTACCACAGGTTTTGCGGGAGCAGGAGCTTTTTCTGATGGAAAATTATCTTTGTCCCCGGATGTAGGCGGCAATCTGCCGGAAATACTGGGATATGAGACAGCGATGGAACTGATTCAGGAGTCAGATGAAATTTATTTGAAATTCGGCGCAGACAGCAGCGTTTATGGTATGGGGAAAGAAAAGGAGATTCGGGAAATCAGAAGAAAGGCGATTAATGCCAATTTGAAGCTGGTGGAGTGCCCGATCCGGCATTTGGGTACGGAGGAAGGATATAAAATTTACAGCCGTCTTCAGGAATATCTTCTGGCACAGGGAATTGAAATGAAATTTGGCGTTATGGTGGAAGATGTGCTGGTGGAAGATGCGAAGGCAGCAGGGGTAGTGACGAAAGAGGGGCAGCAGTTTTTGGGGAAAGAGATTGTCTTTGCCATCGGAAGAGAAGGGGCAGACTGGTTCAGCCGTATTTGTAAGAAACATGCGATTGAGACAAAAGTGGGAACTGTGGATATCGGCGTGCGTGTGGAGGTGCGGGATGAGGTTATGGATTTTCTGAACCAGAATCTGTATGAGGCAAAGCTGATCTACCACACACCTACCTTTGACGATAAGGTGCGGACTTTCTGTACCAATCCCTCAGGAGAGGTGGCAACAGAATATTATGAAAACGGTTTGGCAGTGGTAAATGGACATGCTTATAAATCCAGTGATTTGAAAACAAATAATACCAATTTTGCACTGTTAGTATCTAAGAATTTTACCAAACCCTTCAAGACGCCTATTGAGTATGGCAAACATATTGCACAGTTGTCCAATATGCTGTGTGACGGCAGGATTCTGGTACAGACTTTCGGAGATTTTCGAAGGGGCAGGCGGACGACAGAAGAACGGCTCTGCAGAAATAATCTGATTCCCACGCTGAAGGATGCAGTGCCAGGAGACTTATCTTTGGTATTTCCTCACCGGATCATGGTGGATATTGAGGAAATGATTTTTGCCTTGGATAAGGTAACACCTGGAATAGCCAGTGATGAGACTCTGCTCTATGGTGTGGAGGTGAAATTTTATTCGAATAAAGTGGTGGTGAATCGGGAGTTCGAGACGAATATCAGAGGGCTTCGTGCCATTGGAGACGGGGCGTCTGTAACTCGTGGACTGCAGCAGGCATCAGCAAATGGACTTAGCGTGGCACGCAGTATTTTAAAGGTATTATAGAGCGTTGGCAGAACAGGTATCTGCAGTATTTGCAGCGGCGATAAAACGGAGTGAGGTTACAAATGAAAACAGGTACGAAAAGCAAAATAATAGGAATCTGCGTACTTCTCCTGGTAGGTCTGGGAGGATGCAAAATGGGGAAGGTAGTAGTAAATACTGATATTATGAACAATGAAGTGTTCCGTATTCGGGAAGAAATCTGCACGCTGCCTCAGGCAAGGGTGATATTGACAAATTACCAGAATATGTATGCGACAATGTATGGCATTGACTTGTGGGAACGGGAATTCCAGGGGAACGATTTGGAAACATATGTGAAAGAACTGACAATTTCCCGGCTGGCACAGATTATGGCAATGGATTACCTGGCACAGGACAGGGAGATTTCTCTGACGAGAGAGGAAAAGGCTAAAATAAAGAAAGCAGCAGAGGATTATTTTAGTTCTCTGAATGATACGGAAAAAGAATATATGCAGGTGAAGCAGGGAGATATTGAGAAACTGTATACCCGCTACGGACTTGCAAATAAGCTGTACACTTTTTTAACCCAGGGCGTAAATGATGAGGTAAGTGATGAAGAGGCACGGGTTATGGAAGCGCAGCAGATTTTTGTGTCAGACAAGAATAAAGCAAAAGAGGTGCAGCAGCAGCTGAAAGAAGGAGGAGATTTTCTGTCAGTGGCAAATCTCTATAATGAAGCTTCCGAGACAGAAGTTTCATTTGGCAAATATGATGTGGTACAGGAAGTGGCCAGAGAAGCTTTTTCTCTGGAAAATGATCAGGTCAGCGGGAAAATAAAGACAGAAAATGGATTTTACTTCATTAAATGTATCAACCACTACAATCAGGAGAAGACAGACGCCAACAAATCCGTAATACTGGAAAACCGCAGGAAGGAAGCATTTGATGATGTATACCAGGAATTTATCACAAATCTGCCTTCAGAATTTAATGAAAAGATCTGGGATAAAGTGAGAGTGGAAATCAATGAGGAAGTTAAGACAGATAATTTCTTTCAGGTGTATGAAAAATACTGTAACTGGTAAAAGAGAAAATGAGTAGAGCGTATGGAGAAGAAGTCAGAACCAGAATTTAAGGAAAAGAAAGCAGTATACGGGCAATAAAATGCCCCCAAATTATCTCGGAAAGTTGCTTTCCAGAGTAATTTGGGGGCATTCTGTCTTTGCCGTCTGTGCGGTAAATTCTTTTGCATATGCTCTCTGGCGGCGGTTTTATCTGCGCTCTTTATATGCCAGGAGTCAAAGTTCTTATTTTGCCAGCAGAAGCATAATCTGGTTGCTTCTGGCAACGAATTTGCTCATGGCATCTGGAGACAGTGGGTGGTTGCTTAAAAGCGCCAGATCATAGAGCTGTTCACAGAACATAGGAACATGCTCAGAGTCTTTGTTTTCCAGAATATATGTGACAAGCTTATTATTGGCATTTAAGATCAATGTCTGGTCACCGCCGAACATGGAGGAGTCCATACCGGCCATGCCATACATTTTCATCATGTCCTGCATCCGCCGCCCTTCCTCGGAGAGGGTAATAACGGAAGAAATATCTGGATTTTTAAGTTTTTCTACAGATACTTTCAGGTTTTCGTTGTTCAGAGACTTGCGGAAGGTTTCCGTCAGAGTGTCAGCAGCTTCCTTTAATTCGTCAGCAGATGTTTCTTCCTTCATGGATTCTGTGAGATCTGCGTCGATGCGGACAAAACGGATTTTCTCATTTCTGCGCTCTAACTGAGTGATAAAGGAGGTATCAATGTTATGGTCGAGAATCACGGCGTCCATGCCCTGTTCCTTGAACATATTGATATACTGTCCCTGCTGCTGCCTGTCTGTTACATAATAAACAGGTTTGCGGCTGTCTTTTTCATCTTCAGCAGATTCAGAAGCATCTGTGTTTTCAGAAGTATTTTCTGCATTTTCTTTATTTTCTGCATTTTCAGAAGAGCTGTCGTCTGTTTCCGCTTTTTCATCTTCCACCTTCAGACATTCTGGCAGAGTCAGGTATTTGTCATCCAGATTCTTGAACAGAATATAATCGTTCATTTTGTCGCAGAATTTTTCATCCTTCAGGCATCCGAATTTGATAAAGGGGCTGATGTCGTCCCAATATTTCTCATAAGATTCTTTGTCTGTTTTACACATACCGCTTAATTTGTCGGCAACCTTCTTGGTGATGTAATCAGAGATTTTCTTTACAAAGCCGTCGTTCTGCAAGGCGCTTCTGGATACATTCAGCGGAAGGTCCGGACAGTCGATGACGCCTTTTAACAGCATCAGAAATTCCGGAATTACTTCTTTGATATTGTCTGCAATAAATACCTGGTTGTTGTACAGCTTGATTGTCCCCTCAATGGAATCGTATTCGGTATTGATTTTAGGGAAGTACAGGATTCCTTTGAGGTTGAACGGATAGTCCATATTCAGGTGAATCCAGAACAGGGGCTCTTTATAATCCTGGAATACTTTGCGGTAAAAGGTCTTGTATTCCTCGTCGCTGCAGTCGTTGGGGTGCTTCGTCCACAGAGGGTGGGTATCGTTGAGGGCAACGGGGCGTTTTACAATCTTTGCTTTCTCCGTGCGGGGAGAAACTTCCACCTGTTCTTTGGTGCCGTCCTCATTTTCTTTTTCTTCAAATTTTGCTTCTTCTACGATAGTTTCAATAACTTTGTCTTTCTCAGTTACTTCGTCTGCCGGAATGGTCTCATATTCTTCTTCTGCATGTTCCTTTGCCAGATAGATAGCGGTAGGCATAAAAGAGCAGTATTTTTCAATCACTTCTTTTGCCCGGTATTCATTGGCGAACTCCAGACAGTCCTCATTGAGGAATAAAGTGATCTCCGTACCAACAGTGGTTTTAGAACCGTCTTTCATGTCAAATTCGGTTCCGCCGTCGCATTCCCAGTGGACAGGAACGGCGTCTTTTTGATAGGACAGGGAGTCGATGTGCACCTCATCGGCCACCATAAACGCAGAGTAGAAGCCCAGGCCGAAATGCCCGATAATCTGTTCTTCACTTGCTTTATCTTTGTATTTTTCCAGGAAATCAGTTGCGCCGGAAAAAGCAATCTGATTAATATATTCTTCTACTTCATCCGCAGTCATTCCCAGACCGTTGTCAATAAATTTCAGCGTTTTCTCTTCCGGATTTACCAAAATCTGAATCTTAGGCTCATAGTCTGCCGGCAGTTCATATTCCCCGATCAGGTCCAGCTTCTTCAATTTGGTGATGGCGTCGCAGCCGTTGGAAATTAATTCACGATAGAAAATATCGTGGTCAGAATACAGCCATTTCTTTATAATGGGAAAAATATTATCACTGTTGATGGAAAGATTTCCGTGTTTGTTGCTCATAAAAGTACACTCCTTTGTTTTCTGCTATTACAGTTCGTTTTTTTTTACTTAACCTAAAAAAGATTGTAATACCCAGTTACCAAAAAGTCAATAGAAAATTAGCACTCTTTAAACATGAGTGCTAACAAAAAGCTGGAAAGCCTGGAAAATCAAGGGTTTTTATAAATATTAAAAGTTTATAAACAGGGAAAGTTTATTGACAGCCTGGTACTTTTATCATAGAATGAAATAGCAGGATATTTCGTAAAACAGAGGTGAACAATGAAGAATCAGTTGATGAAAAAGTATGAATCTATGGGGTTTGATAAGGGGCAGATGGAGGAAATCCGTCAAGGACTGGAGAAGGGGCTGGATGTGTCTTGGTATACTTCTGTAAATTATGATTGGTTTCAAATGGAAGAGATCAAGAAAGGGCTGGAACGTGGATTAGAGGTATCTGTCTATGCCAAACCGGAGATTTCTTACGACCGGATGCGCCAGATCCGCAAGGGCTTGCAAGAAGGGGTAAATCTGGCGGAAAATCAGGACCTGCCAGCAGGGTATCTGCGTCAGATTCGCAAGGCGAAACAGGGAAATGTCAATATTTTTCCTTATATTAAGGAGGGATATGAACCAGATCAGTTGGAGGAAATTCGTCTGGCGCTGGAACACAAAGCAGATGTTAATCTGTATTTGATCAAGGAATTTTTAGGAGAATCTATTCGCGAGATCCGTCTGGGAGTGGAAGAGGGGCTAGATGTATCTGTGTATGCCAAGATTAATTATGGCTGGCAGCAGATGCGTGAAATCCGCCTGGGACTGGAACGGCGGGTAGATGTGTCGGTGTATGCCAAAGAATTATACCGCTGGCAGCAGATGCGTGAAATCCGTCTGGGACTGGAAGAAGGCCTGGATGTGTCAGCGTATAAGAGCATGATGTATTCGGCAAAAGAGATGGAGCAGATCCGTAAGAATATGCAGAAGAAATCAGTTACGCATGAAGATTTTCAGTTTGAGATGCTGGAAGAACAGGCGAAACTGGCGGCAGAATGTCTGGTGACTGTCAGCCAGGATAAGATGGAGGCGTATGTAACTTTAGAAAAGGGTTCTTGCAAAACCAAAAATGAGATTATGCGGCTTCTGGCGAAGGAAAATGTTGTCTTTGGGATTAAGCAGGATGAGATAGAGAAACATATAAAACAATCGGAGAAAGCGACGCAGCGCTTTCTGGCAGCAGAAGGCGTCAGGCCAGAACGGGGCAGGGACGGCCATTATGAATTCTTTTTCCGAACTGGAATTCCGCAGATTCCTGCAGTGCGGGAGGACGGCTCGATTGATTATCAAAATACCGTGTATTTTGAACAGGTCAAAGCGGGACAGGTCATCGCTGTATATCATGAAGCACAGCCAGGCATGGGAGGAAGGACCGTGGACGGCACAGAGCTTCCGGCTCACGGAGGACAGGAAAAAAGTATTCTGAAAGGAAGAGGTTTTCTGTTATCCCAGGACAAGAAAACTTATATTGCCAGAGAATCAGGAAAAATTGAACTGAAAGACAACCGAATTACCATTCAGCCGCTGCTGGTGGTGAACGAGGTAACCATTTCTACAGGAAATCTGCGGTTTAATGGAAGTATCTGGGTGCGGGGAAACGTAGGAAGCGGCGTTGTGATACAGGCGAAGGATGAATTAATTGTAGAGGGAAATGTAGAGGCTGCGCGGCTGCAGAGCGGTAAGAAAATTGTTATTAAAAATGGAGTTTCGGGCGGCGGACTTGCCATAATAGAGTCGGCAGGAGACATTCATGGGAAATTTTTTGAAGGTGCTTCGCTGACTGCAAATGAGGGGATTTATGCTAACTATGTGATGAATTGCAATATGATAGCGGGAAAACAGATTATTATTTCCGGTACCAGAGGCGCGATTATCGGAGGCAATTCAGCGGCAGTCAATGGGATTGAGGCTCATCATATCGGCAATCGTGCCGGGCTTCTTACGAATATTTCTCTTGGTGTCAGCCAGGCAATGATAGAGAAGGAAGAAGAAGCAGAGATCAAGCTCAAAAAATTCCAGTCGGAACTGGCAATTTTTGAGGAAGCCTATCGAAAGCTGCAGAAACAGTATCCGCCAGAAGTACGTAATGAAATGGAATTGTATCTTAAGGTGGAGCAGGCGACCTATATCAAGCGCAAGCAGATGGAACTGCAGATGGAGCGGACAAAAGAGCTGGAGGAAAAGCGCAGCAAAGCAAATGAGGCGAAGATGATTGTGCATGGCGTGCTGAATGTGGGGACTGTGGTACAGATGAACGGGATGCACTGGAATGCAGCAAGCTCCGTGAAAAATGTTACCGTGCGTCTGTCATTCAAAGAGATAGGCGTATTTCGAAATTAAGGAGGAACGCGTATGAATCGGCATAAAATATTGATTGTAGACGATTTGGAGAGCAACCGTATGATTCTGGAAGAGATATTCCGCGCAAGTTATCAGATTCTGGAGGCAGAAGATACTGTGACAACACTACAGTTATTGGAAAAAAATGCCAAAGAGACGGCGGCCGTACTGCTGGACTGGCACCTGTCCGCGGAAGACGGGAGCAAAATATTGAAGGTCATGAAGGAAAAAGGCTGGATGAATGAGATTCCAGTATTAATTGTCACAGCAGAACATTCTACGGAAGTAGAGAAAAAATGTATTCAGATGGGAGCTTCTGACTTAATCAGAAAGCCTTTTGATGCAGAGGTAGTAAAAAACCGTGTCAACAATAATATTTCTCTGTATCAGCATAAGAACCGAATGGAGGAAAAAGTGCGGGAGCAGAATCAGATGCTGCGCAAACAGTATTCGGTGATGAGGCTGCAGGCACAGAAATTGAAAAAAGCAAATGAGAAAATGATTGATATTGTGTGCAATATCTTAGAACACCACTATCCAGAATTTTCAGAGAATACACAGATTGCCAGAGAAATCAGCAGGATCATTGGCAGGAATGTACAGAAAAATTATCCGGAATACAAACTGACAGATCAGGATGTGGAGGCTATCGCCGAATTATCATCTCTGCGGGATATTGGGAAATTGTTAATTTCTGACCATGTGTTGTATAAACCGGCAAAGCTCACAAAAGAAGAGACAGAGTATATGAAATCTCATACTACAAAAGGCTGTGAGATTATGAAAATGATGAAAGATTTACAGACGCCGGATTATCATAAGAAAAGCATGGAAATCTGCCGTTATCATCATGAGCGTTACGACGGCAGAGGATATCCAGAAGGATTGAAAGGAGACGAGATACCAATTTCAGCACAGATTGTATCGGTAGTGGACGCCTACCACGCATTAATCAGTGAACGGATTTACAAACGGGCGTATTCCAGAGAAGAAGCATACTATAAAATCCTTGGCGGAGAATGCGGAGTTTTCTCTCCTAAGATTATGGAGTGTTTCCGCATATCCAGAAAAGAGATGGAAGCAATTAATGCAGACACAAAGGAAAGCGCCTGAAACATGTAAGGGTCAGGAGTGAAACAATGGCGGAACAAATCAAAGGAAATATGGTAAGCGGAAATCCCGCAAAGGCGCTGATAGGTTTTACCCTGCCGATGGTGGCGGGAAATCTTTTTCAGCAGTTTTATAATATTATGGATTCCATTATTGTTGGAAATGTGGTAGGAGAGGAAGCGCTGGCAGCAGTAGGAGCTTCCACAGCGATTACCATGCTGTTTGTGATGGTGGCAATCGGAACTGGAATTGGCTGTTCTGTAGTAATTTCTCAGTTATTCGGAGCAAGGCAGTTAGAGAAAATGAAGACGGCTATTTCTACAGCCTTACTCTCTATTTTAGGATTCAGCATTTTCCTTAGTGTTTTGGGAAGCCTGATTAACCGGGGACTGATGCATTTAATGGGAACTCCGGACAACGTGTTTGAAGATGCGGCAGAGTATATGCAGATTTACTTTTTTGGATTTGCATTTCTCTTTTTATATAATGCATTTTCTGCTATCTTCAATGCGCTGGGGGATTCTAAGAAGCCTCTGCTGTTTTTGATGTTTTCTTCCCTGCTTAATATTGTATTGGATTTATATTTTGTGGCAGAGCTGGGTATGGGGGTGGCAGGCGTAGCCTGGGCGACCTTGATTTCCCAGGGGATATCGGCAGTTTTGTCTTTTTTCTTTTTGATGCGTAAGCTGCAGGCAATTGAGACAGCAGAATTTTCCAGATTTGATGGGGAAATCTTGTTTCAGATGATAAAAGTGGCGGTTCCCACTGTTATTCAGCAGTCCATTGTGTCTGTGGGGATGCTGCTGATCCAATCGGCGGTTAAT
>Ga0224746_10327_pt1 | contig 10780 bp, 11 predicted proteins | sample LIM_F_Water_Bulk_FD_183000 | JGI IMG/M metagenome (GOLD analysis project Ga0224746, IMG submission 183000) | Enriched cells from gastrointestinal tract of the lab mouse from Pacific Northwest National Laboratory (PNNL), Richland, Washington... | ecosystem: Host-associated > Mammals > Digestive... | reverse complement strand
AGCCGCTGCTTTTCCGCAGTCAAGACATCGGGAAAGCCGAATGTAATTATATTGATATGAACTATACTTACCTCAGCTATATCAATCCATCTATCTATCAAGCCCCACGCTCGAACCAATTCCCGCACTCAGGACGGATGGGTCGGATAGATAAGCGGGGAATAGAAACATTACAAAAACAGGCTCTTTATGAGCATACAATATCGGAATATAGACGCAATGGCGCTCAGCTTCGCAGTAGGGCTCGAAAGGACAGACAGCGGCGCCTCCGGCGCCGCTGTCACAGCAAGTACGGAATTTTGACAGCAAAATTCCACTTGTTAGGGGCACCGCCCCTAATACCCCTCCTGCCCGGAAGCTTACTCCGATTTGAGGCAAATTCCATCCTTGGCAGCAAGAGAGGATGGCCCCAAGGGGGAACATTGCCTCCATGCCGCCCAAGGGCGGCCTTTGCCAGCGTGAGTTTTGCCGAAACCTGCCTCAAATTGAGGTAAGTTAGAAATATCTGTGGAAATGTAGGACGGTTTATGGTATTCTGTAGAAAACATGACCGGGAGGGCACCGCTATGACAGACACAGAACGCCGCGCCGCCGCGAAACAGTTCGCCAACCACTGGCAGGGCCGGGGCGATGAAAAACAGGAGACCCAAGCCTTTTGGATGGCGCTCCTGCAAAAGGTATACGGCGTGGCCGAGCCGGACAAATACATTTCCTTCGAGCTCCCGGTGAAGCTGGACCACACCAGCTTTATTGACGGTTACATACCGTTTACCCGTGCCCTCATCGAGCAGAAGGGCCGGGATATCGATCTACGGAAAGGGTACAAGCAGTCTGACGGCAGCATGCTGACGCCCTACCAGCAGGCCCGGCGCTACGCCGGGTATCTGCCTCACGACCAGAATCCCCGCTGGATCATCGTGTGCAACTTCCAGGAGTTCCAGATACACGACATGAACCGCCCCAATGATGAGCCGGAAATCGTGCGGCTGGAGGACTTGCCCCAGGAGGCCCACCGTCTGCAATTCCTGGTGGACACGGGCAGCGAGCACATAAAAAAGGAAATGGAGATCTCCCTCCAGGCGGGCGAGCTGGTGGGGGTGCTCTATGACGCGCTTTTGAAGCAGTACAAGGACCCAGAGGACCCTGAAACGCTGAAAAGCCTGAACAAGCTGTGCGTCCGGCTGGTGTTCTGCCTGTATGCCGAGGATGCGGGTATTTTCGGTGGCAAAAGCATGTTCCATGACTATTTGCAGCAGTATAGAGCAAAGGACGCACGCCGCGCCATTATTGACCTGTTCAGAGTGCTGGACACCAAGCCGGAGGACCGGGACCCCTACATGGACGAGGACCTTGCGGCGTTCCCTTACGTCAACGGCGGGCTGTTCGCGGATGAAAACATCGTGATCCCCCGGCTGGATGAAACCATTGTAGACCTGATTTTACGGAAAGCCAGCGAGGACTTCGACTGGTCGAAAATCAGCCCCACCATTTTCGGGGCGGTGTTTGAATCCACCCTCAACCCGGAGACCCGGCGCTCCGGGGGTATGCACTACACGTCCATTGAGAACATCCACAAGCTGATCGACCCGCTGTTCCTGGACGGGCTCAAAGCAGAATTTGAGGAAATCAAAGCCGTGGCCGTGGACAAAACCCGCAAGGCCAAGCTGGAAGCCTTCCAGCGCAAGCTGGCGGGCCTGACTTTCCTTGACCCCGCCTGCGGTTCCGGCAACTTCCTGACGGAAACCTATATTTCCCTGCGGCGGCTGGAAAACCAAGTAATCGCCCTGCTGAACCGTGACCAAATCGTGCTGGATATGGACAACCCTATCCAGGTGTCCATCGGCCAGTTTTACGGCATTGAAATCAACGACTTCGCCGTGACGGTGGCAAAAACTGCCCTTTGGATCGCGGAGAGCCAGATGATGAAGGAGACCGAGGACGTGGTGCATATGTCCCTGGACTTCCTGCCGCTGAAAAGCTACGCCAACATTAACGAAGGCAACGCCCTGCGGCTGGACTGGCCCCGGACGGACTACATCATGGGGAACCCGCCCTTTGTGGGGGCGCGTCTCATGGGCGCAGAGCAAAAAGAGGATGTAAGCGCCATTTTCCCCGGTTGGAAGAACGCCGGAAATCTGGATTATGTTTCCTGTTGGTATAAGAAAGCGGCAGATTTGATGGCGGGAACGCCGATCCGGGCCGCTTTGGTGTCCACCAACTCCGTGACCCAGGGTGAAGCTGTGGCGAATCTGTGGAAGCCGCTGTTTGAAACAGGCGTTCATATTGACTTTGCCCACCGCACATTCCGCTGGGACAGTGAGACCAAAATCAAAGCCCACGTCCATTGCGTGATTGTCGGGTTCAGCACAGCGCCGAACGACAGGCCCAAGGTGCTGTTTACATCAGAGCGGGCGCAGGCGGTTCAGAATATTAACGGATATTTGGTTGAGGGGCCAAGTGTATTCATTGAAAGCAGAAAGAAACCAATTTGTGACGTTCCAAATGTGGTCTTTGGAAATATGCCAAATGATGGAGGCCATTTGAGCGATTACTCCGATGAGAGAATGGCTGAAATTGTATCTGCATATCCCGAAGCTAAAGCCCTGTTCAAACGTTTTATGGGTGCAACGGAATTTATTAACAATAAGGTGAGATGGTGTCTGTGGTTGCAGGGCGTTTCACCGGCGATCATGAAAAAAATACCGCCTGTCATGGATGCCATCGCCGAAGTGAAAACAATGCGAGAAAGCAGCAATCGTATACCAACTCGAAAATTGGCAGAAATCCCGATGCTGTTTGGTGAAATTCGGCAACCTGATGGAGAATACATAATTATTCCACGCCATTCATCCCAAAACCGAAGATATATTCCAATGGGTTTTGTCAGTCCAGAGATTATTTGCGGGGATGCAAATTTACTTTTACCAGAGGCAACGCTTTATCATTTTGGAGTGATGAGCTCCAATGTGCATAACGCTTGGATAAGAACTGTATGTGGACGGATTAAAAGCGATTTCCGATACTCTGTAAATATCGTTTATAATAATTTTCCCTGGCCCACCCCCACCGCCGATCAAAAGGCCAAAATCGAGCAGACCGCCCAGGCCATCCTGGACGCCCGCGCCCTCTACCCGGACGCCAGCCTTGCCGACCTCTACGACGAGACCACCATGCCCCCGGAGCTGCGCAAGGCCCACCAACAGAACGATAAGGCCGTCATGCAGGCTTACGGCTTCTCCGTCAAGGACATGACCGAGAGCAGGTGCGTGGCGGAGCTGATGAGGATGTATCAGAGGATGGTAAATCATGAAAATATATAGCTAAGTAACCAGTAGGGGGTTGTTTTATGTCTTTTGAAGAATTTATTGAAGCAATTGAGGACGCCATATATCCATTTGAACTAAATGATTCAGGTAAATATTCCGCAGCAAATTTATTGCACAAATATCCGACAGCTCTTCTTAAAGAGTGTATAGAAGTCGGAACGAGGCAATATTTATGCTATGATGGAAATGGTAAGCCTACAAAAGAATCTGTTGAGGTCTTTCTTGACAAACTTGGAGGGATAGCGTACAACAAATCGCGCGCACCCATTAAACAAGAAATCCAACATATTAAGGCTGCTGGTCGTAAGGTATATTCTTATTGGAATGATTCGGAGTCAGACAATATACTTGATGACTATACCACAGCATTATCCAAAGCTAATTGGACAGAAGAACAGATTTTGAACGATTTGCAAGAAGAAGTTCTCCGGTTAATAAATCGTATGAAAAATTGGACTGAATGGTCAAACGCAATGCGAGGATGGATCAATGATATTAGAGGCTGGTCAACAGAAGATTGCGAATGTATATCACAGGAAGGAACGATTATTCCCGATACAATTACAAAAGAATTACCAAAACCGATTCGGTCTCTTGCGTGGCAAGTCAATGCAAGTTTTGAAAACCATTTGTTTGATTGCTGTGCCATAGTGATGCGCAGATTGATGGAGGTCCTTTTGGTACTTGCCTATCAAAATCTTGGTATTGAATCTGAGATTATGGACAGTAGTGGGAACCGTCATATATCTCTTGAGAAAATAGTTAAGAACGCTGCTCAGAATTCAGCACTTTTGCTTTCAGCAAATGCAAAAAAAGATATGAATTTGTTTAGAGACCTTGGGAACTATTCTGCTCATAAGATTTGGTATAATTGTACGCAGCAAGATATACAACCTCATACACTGAAATATCGAGCCCTAATTGAGGAACTAATTTACAAAGCTGGCCTGAGAAAATGACTATTTCAATTAAACCATTCAAAACCCGGTCTACTTTTGAAGTAGACCGGGTTTTTGATGCAATCAGACAGGTATGAATCAGACTAACAAACATGACAAATTATACGTTACATATTTTTAAGCAAGTCAAGAATGATTTCCTGCTGCTTCGGGGTTAGTGCTGACCAGTCATCCAACATCTCACGCTGAGTAGGTGTAAGAGATATGGCATCAGACCCTTCTGCAAAAAACTGAGACAGAGTGATTCCGAAACCCTTGCATACTTTTTCCAACGTTTGAATCGTTGGTGTTTGATTTTTACGATACCACGTTGAAATGGTCGATTGTGTCAGCCCCGCATTTTGAGCTAATTCATATTCAGACCATCCGCGCTGCAAACGCAGTCGTGTAATTTCACCCAGCACATCTTTCATAGTATCACCCATACTTTGCTATTGCGTATATTATACTTCGCCATAGTCTTGATATTTAGTTGGTTAAGACGTATAATATATTCGCTATAAGTAACTATACTTAGTATGGGAGAATTGATATGGGAAAAATTCGTTCGTGCTTTTTCATCGGACACCGGGACGCAAAAGACAGCCTGCTTCCCGCATTGGCTGCCGAGGTGGAGCGCCATATCACCGACTATGGCGTAACAGAGTTTGTGGTGGGGCGTTACGGACGTTTTGACGGTCTGGCAGCTCAGGCCGTGAGGCAGGCAAAGGAACGGCATCCGAATATAATCTTGACCTATTTGCGGCCTTACCACCCGGCGGAACGGGCGGAGGAAACGCCGAAGGGATTTGACGGCTCCTTCTGCCCACCGGGGATGGAACGTGTGCCGAGGAAGCTGGCCATCGTCCGGGCGAACCGATATATGATAGACCATAGTGATTTTTTGATCGCCTACGTCTGGCACCCTGCCAGCAATTCCCGCGAACTGGTGGAGTACGCGAGGAAACGGGAGCAGCGCGGACTTATTCATGTGACAATGCTTAGCAATAAATAGAATACCAATCAGGCCAAAACTTACCCCAATTTGAGGTAAGTTTAAGATAAGAGAAACAAAAGGGCCGCTGTCTGAAGCATTGGACAGCGGCCTTGTCGAATCCTGTCGAGAAATTTTTTCCGAAAAACCTGGCAGATCATCTCATTGTAACCGTAGTAATAATAGGGAGAAAAATTTGAGAATGCTTTATATGTACATTGACAACAGAACGACCGTCCAAAGAGGATATATACGCCGCTGAGGCACAGGGGCAGGAACGGGCTTTGGAAAAAACGGCAATCAGCAAACAGAGGATGATTTTTTGACAGCACTCATAGAATTTGGTATAATAATTATGTCGAAAGGTACTATTTCTATTGGAGTGGCTGCCGGAAACGGAGGTCAAAATGGATAGGCAGTCTGGAAAAACAGCGGCATTCTATTGCCGTCTGTCCCGCGACGACGAGGCCGAAGGGGACAGCAACAGCATAACCCATCAAAAACAGCTCTTGGAACGCTATGCGAACGAACATGGCATAATAAACTACCGTTTCTATGTGGATGAAAGTATTATATTAGGACTAAGTCAGGAAGTGCTTGCGCCGCAAGGGTTTCCCGGTTTGGTCCTAATTTTTATAGCCCCCGGACAGGCGGGCCACATAGGAGGATGATAGCGAAATGTGTAGAATTATCACCGTCGCCAACCAAAAGGGCGGCGTAACCAAAACCACGGTCTGCCAGCATTTGTCCTACATTTTGGCAGAGGAAGGGCGGCGGGTCCTCTGCGTAGATTTCGACCCCCAGACCAATCTCTCCGCCACCCTTCTTCCCGATGGACAAGCCCCCGCGCTGAACATTAGCGGCGTCATGGCCCGGTTGCTAGAGGACCAGGATCTGCCCACCCCCAGCAGCTACATCCAGCGGTGCGGGAACGTCGATTTGATTCCCGGCAGCAAGACCTTGGCTAAACTGGAAACCAGCCTGCTCACCGAGATGGGCACAGAGCGTTTTTTGCAGGAAATCCTTTCCCCGCTCCGTTCCCACTATGACTACATCATCATCGACACCAACCGGGCCGCCAGCCCTCTCATGACCAATGCCCTCACAGCGGCGGACAGCGTACTCATCCCCCTCTGCCCCGAGTTCTACTCCACGGAGGGGCTGAGCGACCTCATTGCAAGCGTGTTGAAGAACCGGCGGCGCCTGAATCCCAGCATCGAGTTTGAGGGCATCGTCTTTTCCCGATGCAATCTGCGTACTAACCTCTACCGCACCACCCGGGCCAACGTGGAGAACGCTTTTCGGGATGAGATCCGGGTATTCAAAACGGCCATCCCAGAGACGGTCAAGGTGGGAGACGCCATCAGCCGGGGCCTCACCGTCATGGAGTACGCCCCGGAATCCAAGGCCAGCACCGCATACCGGGATTTCGCGAAGGAGTTGATCAGCTATGCCGAGCAAGGCACCCCCACCCAAAGGAGTGCGCTCCATGTCCTCCCTGGCGGCGGAGGTCGCTGCGTCGGGTGACATACAAGAGTGCGCTATAAATCAGGACATCATATCTCAGAAGGGCCTCCGGCTGGTATCTATCCGTTTTGAGCGAATACGGGAATTTGAGAGCCACCCCTTCCGGCTCTACACCGGGGAGCGGCTGGCGGACATGGTAGAGAGCATCCGGCAGAACGGGATACTCATGCCTCTGATCGTCCGCCGCATTTTCGGGGACGCCAGGCGCGATTACGAAATGCTCTCCGGTCACAACCGTATGAACGCTGGGAAACTGGCCGGACTGGAAAGCGCCTGGTGCCTGGTCAAAGAGGGCCTGACCGATGAAGAGGCGCTGATGTATGTGATCGAAACAAATCTGCTCCAGCGGTCGTTCGCTGACCTGCTCCCCAGCGAAAAGGCGGCAGTGCTGGCCCTGCGCTATTCGGAGATGTTCTCCCAGGGAAAGCGAAACGACATCCGGCGGGAGCTTGCGGAGTTGGAGAGCGGCGGAACTTGTGGAAGCGACTTCCACAAGTCGGCGGAGAACGGAACTTGTGGAACTGACTTCCATAAGTCCAACAGCAGGGACGCTTTGGGCGGGGACTATGACCTCTCTGGCCGGCAGGTGGCCAACTACCTGCGGGTCAACCGTCTGATGGGCTGCCTCCGGCTGAAGCTGGACGACAAGCTCCTGACGCTGGCCTCCGCCGTATCCCTCTCCTACCTGTGCCAGGAGGACCAGCTGGCCGTTTATGCCGCCATGAAGCGGTATCCCCGCAGGCTGTCGGACACCCAGACGGCGGGACTGAGGGAGCTTGCAAAGGCCGGGCCGCTGACGGAACAGAGTGTGGTGGATTTCCTGCGCGGCCCGAAGCGCCCCGCCTCCGCCAGTGTCAGCATCGGCCGGACTGTCTACGCCTCTTATTTCGCGCCGGGGACCTCCAAAAAAGAGGTGGAGCGGGTCATCGGCGAGGCCCTGGCCCTCTATTTCAGCCAAACAAAGGGGGAATCGGCATGATCAAAACCACGCCGGTCCAACTGCCCAGCTGTCCCGACGCCCTGCAAACGGCGGTGCGGGAGCGGCTGGAGCAGCCGGACTGTGAGCTGCGCTCTGTCACGCTGACGGAGAGTACGCCCTACAAGGACCAGAACAGGATCTCCCGGCAGTACCGGGCCATCGTGGACCGCTTAAACCTGGTGACCGTCCTGCACTGTTATGCCGACGGCCCGTTGTCGAACCAGGTATCGGTCAACGAACTGATCTGGGGCGATATCCTGGAGGTGATCCGGACCGCCCCCGAGTGCTCGGCGCTTGCTATGCTGCGGGAGAGCGCCCCGGAACAAACACGAACATTCTTAGCCATCTGACTGTTTTCTTTTGACAGCTTGGCACCCGCGCCATGTGGGCGCGGGTGCCGGGCTTTATTTTTGCCCAAAACAAAGGAGCTGTGACCACCATGACACAACAAACTAAGAAAAAAAGGCCGGACCCCTTCGACGGCTCGGCGGTTGCCCGCCTGCGCAGGATGGGCCTGCTGACCGAGGCCGGGGAGGTGGATGGGCCCGCCATGGAGGCGTTCACCCACGTCTATGCCGCCTCGCTGTTTGACGACCTGTGCGACGCCTTCGAGGACCGGCGGGAGTTGTCCCGGGCCTTGGCTGCTTTCCAGGAACTGGCCGAGCATCAGGAACCCAAGAGCATCTTCCTGATGATCTCCCTGCAATACGACACCCTGCGCAAACCACTGCCTGACCCGGTGTGGTGGTTGGCGGGGCACGTCCCCGCCCTGTCCCGGTTCTCCCTGGGGTTCGCGGCGTATCTGCTCCAGCTGGCGGAGGATATGGAGAAAACGGAAAAGGAGGACGGTCCCAATGAAGCTGCTGATCACAGCGCCCCATGAGGGCGCGCCGCCGCTGTACACCTTCCTGGACGGTCTGGAGGAAAAACAGAGGCAGAAGCTGTTTTCCCTGTTCGCCCTGCTGCTGCAAGCCCCTAAGGCGGCCATGCGGGAGCCCTACGTCAAGCACTTCAAGATCGAGCGGTATCAGGCCCTTTACGAGCTGCGTGCCAAGAGCAAGACCGTGATCCGCGTCATTTTTACACTGACCGGGGATGGCAACGTGCTGTTCCTGTCCCCCTTCGTCAAGCGCCACCGGCGGGACACCCAGCAGGCGCTGGACGCATCCCTGCGGCTGCTGGCGCAATGCAGCGATGGTTCATGCTCTATCCAGGAGCTGTCCATAAAATCTTACATCAACGGAGGTAACGCATCATGAAAAACAAATTGGTCCTGGCGGTCATCCTGGCGGCCATCCCCCTGGCCGGAGGCGCTTTCGCCCTGTGGAGAGGATGGTGGCATAAGGTATGAAACGGACTATCGCCGCTATCGCCCTGCTGTCTACCCTGATTTTGTCCGCGTCCGCAGCCCACGTCCCGGAGGGTGTGATCACGGAGAATCGGGATGGGAGGCAGCTCATCATCAAGACCTACACCCTGTCCCCGGAAGAGGACCCTGCCGGGCTGATTCAGGAGCCCTTCGACTTGGACGGTTTCCACTACGAGCACATGGAGACCGTCAAGGAAGATCAGAGCTTCCGGGACTCCAAGCAGCACACTGAGACCGTCACCCTGGAGACGTCCACCAAGAACCTTTCGGACATCCTGGCCCAGCTGCCCTCCACAAAGGAGTACGCGCAGGACGGGTACGCCGGCGTCCTGACGCTGGACCACACCACCCTCAACACGGTGGCGTCCGGCTACACCTCCCAGCGGTACACCATCAGCGACACCCGGCAGTATACCGACCTGGACCGCAACGACCCGGCCTATGTGCCCACCACGGTGGTGAAGAACGGGACCACCCTCTCCCTGACCAACATCACCTGGAGCACCACCGGGACGGGGCTCTATGGGGACACCCTGCTCCCCACATCCTACACGGCCACGGCGACCTACTCCGCCGCCGGGAGCCGACAGGTGGCCACGGGTTATGTGACCACAGCCAATTACACCGGCGAGATCACGGCGGAGGGGGTGCGGTCGGTGCGCTACACCGTCACCTATCTGGGCGAGCCCATCTCCGCGTCCGAGCCTGATCCGATCATGGAGTCGAGGCCCTCCGTTCTCCCGTGGGTCATCCTGGGGGTATCCCTGCTGGCCATGGCGGGAGGGGGCGTGGCTGCGTTCATTTTCCTGCGGCCCAACGCCGTGATCTACGCCATGAACGCCAAGGGCGTGGCTTATAAGCGGCTGGGCGCTCAGCGGGTCACGGCTCGAAAGCCCCGGCTGGACTTTACCAGGCTGCGGGAGTACCCCGCGGCGGAGGCCGGCGTGGAGCTGAATAAGCAGATGGCCCAGAAGCTGGCGGGCCGCCTCATCACCATCCAGCTCACGGCGTAGGTCCGGGTGCCCAGGGGCGTCTCATACTGGATGATGTCGCCAATCTTGAGGTTCTTGATATTGCCGATGTTGTGCTTGGCCCCCCGGTTGTGCCCACACAGGCCGATGTTTCCCTGCCATGCGCTGGTGCTGGGAAAATGGCCTACGCCCTTGCTCATGGCGGCGGAGTCGGTGCCCTCATAGGCGTTGAACCGGATGCCCAGCCTGGGGATCACCAGCGTGCCCACGCTGCCGTCGGAGCGGGTCACGCTGCCCACATCCGTGAAGCCGACGGAGGGCCCGGCGGAATAATTGGGGGTGATGGCTGTGGCGGGTGATTCCATCCACTCCACCGGGAAGGCGCTGCCGGTGCTGTCGGGGTAGATCCCGCCGCTGCCGCCGCTCAGCCCATATTCCAGGGAACCGGCATTGGAGGCGGTGGGAGCGCCGTCGGCCAGAGGGTCCAGGAAATCCACCACATTGGGGCCCTCATAGTTGTACTGGGAGCCGTAGACCTCCTCGTAGCTGGTGCTGCCGTAGTAGTCCTGGGGGGCCTTTGTCGTAAACTTGTAGTCAGACGCATAGGCCGGGGCGGCCAGGGCCAGGGCGGCGGTGGCCACCAGGGTCACTCCAAAAAGCCTGTTCATCGTTTTCA
>Ga0224746_10326_pt1 | contig 10787 bp, 15 predicted proteins | sample LIM_F_Water_Bulk_FD_183000 | JGI IMG/M metagenome (GOLD analysis project Ga0224746, IMG submission 183000) | Enriched cells from gastrointestinal tract of the lab mouse from Pacific Northwest National Laboratory (PNNL), Richland, Washington... | ecosystem: Host-associated > Mammals > Digestive... | reverse complement strand
AAGCCGCGATCCTGCAGGCTGAAGCAAACAAGCAAACAGCCATCAGAGAGGCTGAAGGTCAAGCTGAAGCTATTCTTATGATAAATCAAGCCACAGCAGATGGTTTAAAACTCATTAAGGAAGCCGGCGCAGACGAAGCAGTAATCAAACTAAAAAGCCTTGAAGCTTTCCAAAAAGCAGCTGACGGTCAAGCTACAAAAATTATCATTCCGTCAGAAATCCAAGGTCTTGCAGGACTTGCGTCATCAGTTAAAGAACTTATGAAATAATTTTAATAAGAGAGCTGCTTGCACATAAGTGCAAGACAGCTCTTAAAATTTAACATTTTACAAAGGAGAGATTATCATGTTTTATGAAAATATTGTTGAATCATCCCAATTTATAAGGAGTAAGACAAGCCAGACTCCTAAAATAGGTATTGTACTTGGAAGCGGTCTTGGCGGGCTTGTGGATATAATGGAAAATAAAGAAATAATACCTTACTCAGATATCCCCCATTTCCCTATATCCCATGTTGAGGGACATGCAGGCAATCTTGTTTTTGGCAAAATAGGGGGTCAAAACGTAGTAGCTATGCAAGGCAGATTCCACTATTACGAAGGTTTTACAATGAAAGAGGTTACATATCCTGTATATGTTATGAAACAGCTTGGCGTAGAGTCCATAATTATAACCAACGCTTGTGGAGGAATCAACAAAGACTTTAAGCCCGGAGATTTAATGCTTATAACCGATTATATCAATTTTTCAGCGAACAATTCTCTCATAGGTATCAATGATGAACGTTTAGGCCCACGTTTTCCTGATATGACAGAAGCATATAACAAAGAACTCATGACAAAAGCGGAAAACGTCGCTTCAGATCTTGGAATAGATTGTAAACACGGAGTATATAATTTTTATCCCGGTCCTTGCTTTGAATCTGCCGCAGAAATAAGAGCATTCGCAATTTTAGGAGCCGATGCTGTTGGTATGTCCACGGTTCCTGAAACAATCGCCGCCAATTATCTAGGCATGAAAGTCCTTGGAATCTCATGCGTTACAAATATGGCAACAGGCATAGCAAAAGAAAAACACAGTCACGAAGAGGTTCTTAAAACGGCTAATCAAGCAGGCGAGAATCTTTGTAACTTGGTAAAAGAACTCATAATACGCTGGTAATATCAATAATGCAAAAAGGGAAGAGCGGCTTACAAGCTCTTCCCTTTTTAATGGGTACATAGTATGAGTTATTTTTGTTTATGACACGCTCCTTTAGACGGGCAGTTTTCACATCCGCATCCACAGGAACTTTTGCCTGCTTTTTTATCTCTATAAAGTTTTCGTATGATTAGTATAACTATTATCGCAAGAACAGCTCCTACAATAATCGTCCCAATATTATCTGTAATTGTACTCAGCATATCTTATACCCCTCCTTATATACTCTTTATACCCTAACAGCTGTCGTAAGTCTATAACTTTCTTTATAAGGTCTGAAAAGCATATATAATCCAAAAGCAATTACTGCCAAGGCAGCGATTACGCCTACAACATTTCCGTTACCGGTAAACAGCATACCCATTTGATATATTACCATGGACACCATATAAGCAAATACGCACTGATATCCTATTGCAAATGCCGTCCATTTACCATTGTTCATTTCTCTCCTTATAGCTCCCATGGCAGCAAAGCAAGGCGCACATAACAAGTTAAATACTAGGAATGAATATGCTGCCAATGGAGTAAACAGTTCAGGCATCAAATTCCAGATTTCATCACCGTTTTCTGAAACTTCTTCCATGCCTGCCAAGAGTACACCAAAAGTAGTTACAACATTCTCTTTGGCAATAAGTCCTGTAACTGCTGCAACTGCACTCTGCCAGTTTCCAAATCCAAGAGGTATGAATATCCATGCAATTATACCGCCTATAGCCGCAAGAACTGAATTATTCAAATCTTCTACCATTCCAAAGCTTCCGTTCTCTACTCCAAAAGATTGTAAGAACCAAAGCAATATAGCTGATAATAAAATAATTGTTCCTGCTTTCTTTATAAATGACCATGCTCTTTCCCACATTGAACGCAGAATGTTACCTGCAGTAGGCATGTGATATGCCGGAAGTTCCATAACGAAAGGTGCTGGGTCGCCTGCAAACATCTTGGTTTTTTTGAGCATTATACCCGAAATAACGATTGCCGCCATTCCTACAAAATATGCGCTAGGCGATACCCACCACGCTCCGTCAAAGAAGGCACCTGCGATAAGTCCAATAATCGGAAGTTTTGCGCCGCAAGGTATAAACGTTGTAGTCATAACCGTCATACGACGATCTCTTTCATTTTCAATAGTTCTTGAAGCCATAACGCCTGGGATTCCACAGCCTGTTCCTATAAGCATAGGTATAAATGATTTGCCTGATAAACCAAACTTGCGGAAAATTCTATCCATTATAAACGCTACACGAGCCATATATCCGCAGCTTTCAAGGAAAGCCAAGAATATGAATAAAATCAACATCTGCGGGACAAAGCCAAGTACTGCTCCGACGCCGCCTATAATACCATCTATTATTAAACCATAAAGCCAGTCTGCACATCCGATAGATTCAAGCCAACCACCTACTATATCCGGCACGCTTGGGATTGCAATTCCAAACAAATTCCAACCGTCTCCAAAAACTCCGTCATTTGCCCAGCCTGTAGCCCAGTCGCCTACAGTTGAAACAGATACATAATAAACTATCGTCATCACTGCCACAAATATAGGAAGCCCTAAAATTCTGTTCGTAACTATTTTGTCGATTTTATCAGAAGTGGTCAGCTCTCCGCTTCTATGTTTTTTATAACATCCTTTTATGATTGAAGCTATGTAAACATATCTTTCATTGGTAATTATGCTCTCTGCATCATCATCCATCTCACTTTCGGCGGCCCTTATATCTTCTTCTATATGAGCTAAAACACTTGGTTTAAGTTTTAAATTTTCTAAAACCTTTTCATCTCTTTCAAAAATTTTTACAGCGTACCATCTCTGTTGTTCTGCCGGCATATCATGAACCGCAGCTTCTTCAATATGTGCTATTGCATGTTCTACTACTCCCGAAAAACTATGCTGCGGAATAGTTTTCGCACCATTTGCCGCCTTTACAGCTTCTGACGCCGCTTCCATAACCCCTGAGCCTTTTAATGCCGAAATCTCCACTACCTTACATCCCAGCGTTCTTGAAAGCTCTTCAATATTTATCTTATCTCCGTTTTTCCTGACGATATCCATCATATTCACAGCTACAACTACAGGAATACCAAGTTCTGTAAGCTGTGTTGTCAAATATAAGTTTCTCTCAAGATTCGTTCCGTCTATTATATTAAGTATAACATCCGGTCTCTCGCCTATAAGATAATTCCTTGAAACAACTTCTTCAAGCGTATAAGGTGACAAAGAATAAATCCCCGGTAAATCCATTATAATTACATCATTATGTTTCTTTAACTTTCCTTCTTTTTTTTCTACAGTTACTCCGGGCCAGTTTCCCACAAATTGATTGGAACCGGTCAAAGCATTAAATAAAGTAGTCTTGCCGCTGTTTGGATTTCCGGCAAGGGCAATCTTAATACTCATTATTACAATTCCTTTCTGCTAACTTTTTATTCTACCATTATCATTTCGGCATCAGCCTTGCGGAGAGAAAGCTCATATCCTCTTACGTTTACTTCAATGGGATCTCCCAAAGGCGCAACCTTTTTTACTGTCACTTCTACTCCCTTTGTTATTCCCATATCCATTATTCTTCTTTTAACGGCTCCCTCGCCTGTCAATTTTACAGTGGTTACAGTCTCGCCGACTTTGACCTGCTTAAGCGTTTTCATCATGTCCTCCTTGTTTATACCATTATCTTTGAAGCCATTTCTTTACTTATGGCTATTCTTGACTCTTTTATATTTACTATGAGATTTCCGCCCATTGAAGCAATTATCTTGACACTGCTCCCAGGCACAAATCCTAAGTTTTCCAGATGGGTACGTACTTCAGGATTACCTCCTACTTTGCGTATTATGTTTTCTTCTCCTTGATTTACCAATACTAAAGGCATCACTTTTTACATCTCCTTTTTGAGTAAGTTCGTACTAACTCTTTGACCAAAAAATTAGTTAGCCTTATCTAACCAATAATAAGTTAGCATTAACTAACTGATTTGTCAACTATAAATTTCAAAATTTTTCTTTTTTCTTTTATTAGGTTGAAACCCATCAATAATTATGTTATGGTTTTTACATAATATTACTTGAATCGGTGGTAAAATGAAAATACAAGAATCGGCAGAAAATTATCTGGAAGCAATATTGATATTGCAACAAAGAAACGGATACGTTCGTTCAATAGACATAGCCTCTGAATTAAATTTTTCTAAAGCCAGCGTAAGCGTAGCTATGAAAAATTTAAGAGAAAACGATTATATATCAATAGACGATGGCGGTATGATTTCACTTATGCCAAAAGGCAAAGAAATTGCTGAGAAAATCTATGAGAGACACACTCTCTTAACGGAATGGCTCATACGCCTTGGCGTGTCCCCAAATATCGCCGCAGAAGACGCCTGCCGTATGGAACATGTAGTAAGCGAGGAGAGTTTCACCGCAATAAAAAAACATGCAATACAAAAATAAATATAAAAAAGACCTCCGGCTAACAAGCTGACGAGGTCTTTTTATTTACAATAAAAAATGCCATACACCTTATCTAAAGTGTATGGCACATACTGTGGCAAAGTTAAAATCTAACCATCTGTTCCATATCCAAAACAAATATGGTTACTCCGCCGCAATTTACATCCATAGGAATTGTAGGAGGAATTCCCATCATAGGACCGCCTGTAACTGCAGGAGTCTGATATACGGTTTCTATTCTTTCTCCGGCTTCTTCTCTCAAAATTCCCAGCAAATCTTCAAGACGCGCTTCATCAAGACCTATCATTATAGTCACGCTACGTTTCTTAAGAAATCCGCCAACAGAGTTTAACAGAGTTACATAAAATCCATTTTTGTTCAGTTCTCTTACTACCTGTTCGTAATCGTCGCCTTGCAAAATCGCAAATACAAGTTTCTTTTTGCTATCCATAAATACACCTCTAATCCTTTCATTGAGATTCTTCCGCAATACACAAAAAAGCCTGAATAAATCGGGCTTTTCGTTGGGCTTGCTAATCGCCCGCTTGGTGCGGATAAAAGGACTCGAACCTTCATGAAGTAACCCTCACACGGACCTGAACCGTGCGCGTCTGCCAATTCCGCCATATCCGCATATTAAGTTTTTGACATATTTAATATACACTATTTTGCGCTAAAATTCAATAGAATTTTCATTTTTAATCAATCTTTTTACACCCCTACAGGGAATACAGCCATAATGTTCCATATGCCTACTCCTGCAAGTCCGTATTCATATACCAAATCTATTCTTCTGCTCCAGCTTATTTCATTTTCAAACCATACTATGTGATTTTCTCCTAATTGATTTGTATATTCAAAATAAGGCGATGCAGTCTCCTCATCAAACATGATTTGCGCACCGTATTGTCTTGCCCTTTCTTGCGCCTGCGGCAAAGTAAGAGTCTCAGCTCGGCTTCCATCATTTAAAAAAGGCAATTTCCAATCATATCCATAATTATTAAGTCCCATAAGAATTTTCTCAGGCGGAATTTCTGTCACCGCATAATCAAGTACTCTTCTTACATTGCTTATAGGCGATATGGCTCTCGGTTCACTGTAAGCATAACCCCACTCATATGTCATCAGCAGACAATAATCTGCCGCCTCTCCCATGCCCTTATAATCATGTCCCCCATATAATTGGCCCGGCTGATCTGCGCTGGTCTTAGGCGCCAAAGCAACTGTAGTCAAATATCCATAGGGCGAAAGCCTATTTCTCGTATCACGTACAAGACCCACATAATCATCTGCATATTCTGCAGAAATATATTCAAAATCAAAGTCCACTCCGCCCATGCCTTTTCGCGTTATATTTTCATATATATTTTCTATGAGATTTATTTTTGCCGTTTCATTGTTAATTACTTCTATGAGCGTTGTCTCGTCAAACATCCCTTCATCATTCATAGCTGTCAAAACCATAATCGGTCTTACCCCTACATTATTTGCTCTCCTTATGATTTGCTCATCGTCTAAATTTATTAAACTTCCGTCGCTGTTAAGTCCATAACTAAATGTAGATACACAGCTTATTCTTTTAAGCCACCATTCTAATGTCTCAGAACCTATAGAAGGATATGCATATCCATTAACTATCATTTTATTAGTACCCCCTCCACTTTTAATAAGGTATGCGATGAACTTGCATAAAATCCTTCTTTTTAAATATCATACAAAAAGCAGACGCCTTTTGCATCTGCTTTTATCTTATACGAATAATATTATTATTTTATTTCTCCTTCTTCGGCGTATCCCTCTTCAACCATGCAGGATATTACCTGCTGTCTTCTTTGCTCTGCTAAATCCGGATTAACATTTAAATCATATACTGAAGGTGCATTTGGTATTCCTGCAAGCATTGTAGCTTCATAGTCATTAAGCTGCCACGGCTCTTTGCCAAAATATCCTTTGCTGGCATCATAAACATTATAATATCCTGAACCAAAGTATATAACGTTTGCATAAAGTTCTAAAATTTCATTTTTGTCGCATTCTCTTTCTATTTCAAACGCAACAAATATTTCAGCAACCTTCCGTGTAAGTTTTTTATCCTGATCAAAGTACATATTACGTGCCAACTGCTGCGTTATCGTACTTCCCCCTTCAACAAGATCTTTTTCTTTTACATTTCTAAGTATTGCTCTTCCCGTAGATATGATATCCACTCCGCCATGTTTTCTAAAACGCTTATCTTCCCCCGCAATAACTGCGTTAACATATGTTTTACTTAAATCTTCATACTTTGTATAATGCTCCTGCGACTTTATCTGCTCTATCTTTTGTGTCACAGACACTTCTTCGGTAACTTCTTTATACATATTCCATCCGCTGTAAATTATGTATCCCGTTATAAGAATCAGTATTAAGAGTATTATTGTTATCGTTCTTCTTATAATCTTCATCCCTTATCCCCTGTTTTTATTTGTTCTGTGTTCTCTTAAAAATCTTTTCCCCTTCATCTATTACAAATTGTTTCAGTTTCATAACGTGTGCACCCGCTGCAATTCGGGCACGCTGTGAATCTCCGCTTAAAATAGCATCTTCAATCTCTATATGCTCCATGGGCATATTTTTATATCTTGAGAAATCATCATAATAAAGATATCTAAATCTAAGGGCCAGTTCCTGAACCTGTGAAAACAATTGAATCAAAGTCTTATTGCCACTGCAATTTACTATTAATTGGTGGAAATATTCGTCGCATTTAGTTATATCCTCTGCTTTTTGAGATTCTACCGCCTCTTTATAGGCTAATGTAGCATTTATGAGGTTTTGTCTCTCTTCTTTTGTCGCCTTTTGTGCGGCTAACGCTGCTGCCATAGCTTCAAGGTCCTCACGTACTTCAAGTACATCTACCATGTCCTTTATAGATACATCAGATGCATACGCTCCCTTTCTAGGCTCAATAGTAACTAATCCTTCTTTTTCAAGCTTTCTTATGGCTTCTCTGACAGGTGTTCTGCTTACTCCCATAATATCTGCAAGCTCTATTTCCATCATTCGGGTCCCCGGCGCAATTTCACCTACAAGAATTTCTCTCTTTAACTCTTCATATACTATTTCTCTCAGCGGTCTGTGATTTTGTAGATCGAAATTAATCATTTCTTTCCTCCATTTCTCAATCCTGTCTATAACATCTTCGCCCAATAAGCCTCATAACCTTGTTTCCTCATATGCTCGCAACCCTGTCTGGCCTGATCTATATTGGAAAACAAACCAAACACTGTAGGGCCGCTTCCCGTCATAAGGACTTTTTCTGCCGCGGTTTCTTCAATTATTTTGTTCTTTATATTATTTACTTCTTGATATTTATTGAGAGTATATGTTTCCAAAACATTTACCATATTATCATATACAACTTGTCTGTTATTGTGAATAAGGCCTTCTATCAATGTAGTTGTTTTAGGTCTTATCTGTATATTACAATTATCTATTCCTTCATATACTTCTTTGGTAGATACTCCAAAACTTGGCTTAACAAGCATAACAGCTTTTTTAAACTTGCTTTTTATTACGGTTATATCTGCACCTGTGCCTTCTCCCAGGGCACATCCATATCTGCTGTTTTGTGTAAGTATACAAAAAGGCACATCAGCACCGATTTTGCTGCCTATTCTACACAATTCTCTCGCACCAACGTTAATATTCCACAATCTATTCAACGCTGTTATAACCGCTGCACCGTTACCGCTCCCACCGGCTAATCCGGCAGACACAGGTATATATTTTTGAAGATAAATCTCCAGTTTGCCTCCGCCAACTTTTTCGGCAAAGTTCTCTGACATAAGCGCCGCAGCCTTATACGCAATATTTCTCTCATCTTTAGGTAAAAAAGATTTATTGCTTTGCAATTCAATTTTAATATTCTTTTCTTTTGATGGTTTCCATCTGACAGATACTTCATCACACAAAGAAATCTTCTGCATGACAGTATCGACAATGTGATATCCGTCTTCCCTTATCCCTGATATGTCTAGAGATAAATTAATTTTACCATAAGATTTAATCGTTACTTCTGTCATTTCTCCACCTTAACGAAAAATGAGAGGAGAGCCTCTCATTTTCTATTTAACTGATGATTATTTCTTTTTCTTCTTAGCAGCAGCCTTCCACTTTTCCACTTTGGCTCTTTCTTCTTCAGCGGCTTTTCGTCTTGCAGCTACATACTGACTTCCTGCTTCTGAGGCAGAATGTCTGCGTTTAACTTTATAATTATCGTTTTCGTACTCTTCTTCTATTTCTTCAGCAGCTTTCTTTGCTGCCTTTTCTGCTTCTTTTGCTTTTCTCTTTTGATCCTTTTCGACGATTTCTTCTACCGATTTGCCGGTTTTCTTAGCTTCTTTATAAGGATTTACCTTATCTTGCTTCTTTCTTTCTTCTTCAATATTTTTCTTTGCAGCTTTTGAAGTTACAACTATCATTCCACCAAACATCACTACCATCATTCCCAAACTTATCATAGTATTGGTGCCTTGATTCAATGTCCTAAACGTAATTTCCTGGTCTTTGCCAAACTGCTTACCATTATCGTCTACCAAGTCTCCTGAAATCTTAAGCGTATACTCACTGTTGCTCTGTATTTTTATATCCTTTTTGGAATTCATATCAAACAGAACCAGTACTACGCCATCTTCACTTGAATTATATAAAACTTTTGTAGGAAGTTTCTTGCCCTCGCTGTCATAAAGCTGAAATACATCTTTATTAACTTTACCTGCTCTTTCTTCAGTCATCTCGCCATCAAAATAAAGCTTAACTCCCAAGTTCTCGATTGCCGCACCCTTGGATCCATCTTTAGGATATGAATCCTTAAGTACAAGCTCATTGCTGTCTGCAAAGCAAACCGCTGCCGATAAAGTTACTAAAAGTGCTACTAAAGTAAAAATCGCACCGATTCTTTTCATTGTTCTGTGTCCTCCGGTTTCTATTCTTTGGTTTTTCTCAGGTCTCTAAAAAATTCTTTCAAAATTTTACTGCATTCTTCTTGCATGAGTCCTGTCTGTATGTTCACCTTATGGTTGAGTTTTTCTTCCTGTAGGATGTTGAATACAGAACCGCAGGCTCCCGCTTTGGGATCCATAGTTCCAATATGCACAGTATCTATTCTCGCCCAAACAATAGCACCGGCACACATAGCACAAGGCTCAGTCGTCACATACATTTCACAGCCTAAAAGCCGCCATCCGCCTAGATTCTTCGCCGCCTGTCTTATGGCCTTAATCTCTGCATGGGCTGTAGGATCCTTTGCTGTTTCGGTCAGATTATATCCTCTTCCTACTATGATTCCATCTTTTACGATAACTGCTCCAATAGGCACTTCTCCCAGGGTCTTAGCCTTGTTTGCCTCTTTTAGAGCTTCTGACATAAACTTTTCCATACGTTGTATAATTTTATCATAGTTTTGGCTTAAATTCAATGGATTTTTCCAGCTCCCATAATTTTAAGTGCTAGCTATCTGAAAAAAGGTATTTTGTATTTGACTATTGCTCATCCTTGTTTTCTGTGTCGAAACTTTATATTAGTACATTATCAAAGTATTATCTCTGCTAAATGCCTCATATTATAAATGCCCTGGCATATGACAAATTTCATCAAACCTCTGTGATTTTTAAAGTTTGATTGTCTATGCATGCAATCCAATAACCATATACCAATTGTGCTGTTTGTTCGTCTATTTCATCAAGACTTTTATACATTTCTTCGCCGCCTCTGATAGGCTGCCACAGTGTAAATCCTGAGGCACCGCCTGCCGGCTGTTCTTCCAAAATAAATCTTCCGGGTATCCCTATGTAGCTTTTACTTTCACTGTTTCCTATTATGAAATGCCCGTATTTCTTGGCCATAGGATAACCTTCTCTGCAAAAATTCTGAAGAATCTCTACATTTGTCTGCTTATGCCATTTGCTGTTGGTTTCATCTACGGCAAACAATCCTTGATTATTCTTTTTCATAAGCTGATTTAATAACTGCATAAAATATTGTCCGTTCATGTTATACCCTCCCCAATAATAATATGAACCTATCTTTATTACTATGCTCCAATGTATATCAGCGTGTAGGCAAAGTTGGCGCTGTATCAAAACAACTGTGTTGAC
>Ga0224746_10325_pt1 | contig 10817 bp, 9 predicted proteins | sample LIM_F_Water_Bulk_FD_183000 | JGI IMG/M metagenome (GOLD analysis project Ga0224746, IMG submission 183000) | Enriched cells from gastrointestinal tract of the lab mouse from Pacific Northwest National Laboratory (PNNL), Richland, Washington... | ecosystem: Host-associated > Mammals > Digestive... | reverse complement strand
GCTGGTTCCCATCCCGGATATGCCGGCTTTCCCGTGTATGATTTACCATCGTTCCGGTATATTTCAGGTTCTCAATGATGTTCAAAATCATGTGATGCGTCCACTGGGGTGCTTTGCGGTCTGCCCGACGGCGAATGGATTTGTGCTCGGCCGGAGTTGCGACGCTCTCACTGTTCAGTTCCTTTGCAATCTGGCTGGTCGTCTTCCCGGCAATCACATCCAAAAAAATACGGCGGACAATGACAGCCGCTTCCTGGTCGATCACCAGCTGGTGTTTTTCTGTGGGACAGATTTGATAGCCATAGGGGGCACAGCTAACATAGCGTGCCTCCCTCTGCTTCATCCCCATTGCCGACTTCACTTTTTTGGAGAGGTCTTTGCAATAGTAATCATAAATCAAGTTCTTAAACGCAACATCCATCCCGATGGTCTTCCCGGAATGCTTCATGCTGTCATAGTGGTCATTGACCGCCACAAATCGAACGCCGAGGAATGGGAAGATATGTTCCAGGTAATCTCCGACTTCCAGATAGTCTCTGCCGAACCGGGACAGGTCCTTGACCACAATGCAGCTGATCTCCCCACGCTTGACCTGCTCGATCATCCTGGAAAACTGCGGACGGTCAAAGCTGGTGCCCGTATATCCGTCATCACAAAATTCCAGACGCGGGAGACGACTTAGCAGCGGGTCCAAATCCAAGTGACGGGTGAGCAAGAGCCGCTGCGCAGAAATGCTGTTGCTTTCATCTTTTATTTGGCTGGTTCGTTTGTCCATGTCCTCCTGCGAGAGCCGCAAATAAATTGCCACCTGCTGCTTCATCACGCACTCTCCTTTCGGATTTGTTCACAGGCATCCATAAGGGCTGCAAATTCGTCCATATAATTCAGCTTGATTTCCACGCTGCCATCTTTATGCAGTTTTACTGTCTCCACAAAAGCCTCGACCATCTCTGGAGACAGACCGGCGGCGCCTTGAAATTTCCGAATCATATCCTGCCACTTCATCTTCCCAATAAGCAGGTCGTTGGTTTTGCTGTTCGCGCTTTCCTGTTCAGCGAGTTCCGCTTCAATTTCGTGGATGTCTGCATCAATACTCTCCCGGGTAAAAAGGTAATCCTGCTGGGATAACAGTCCTTCCTTATAGTCCACATACAGACCGCTCAGAATGGACTTTTTGTTTTCCAGTTTCTGTTGCAGTGCTTTACGCCTCGACCGGATATGGCCCTGCTCAAAACTCCCTGTCTTAACTGCCAGCAAACTTTGCAAGGTACGTTCCATATCAATAAATACAGTCATCTGCGCCTTGATAAACGAAAACACTGCTGCATCCAAATCTGCTTTTCGTATTTTGATGTCCGAACATCCCTTGGCGCCGTGTTCTGCATAGGTCGGGCATTTGAATGTGAAATATGCCTTGTCCTGCTTTGTGCTGAAGGACCGATGGAGCTTCAGCACAGCTCCGCAGCCAGCACAGGTGAATTTCTTCCCAAAAATATTTTTCTCCCTGGGGAGATGGGCATATTTACCGGAATTCTTTTTGGTGCGTTCCGCAGTCTCCCTATTGATTTTCTGTACCGTTTCAAATAAATCCCTGCTGATAATGGGTTCATGGGTATTCTCCGCAATAATCCAGTCATCCTCGTGGGTAATATGATACGGAATACCAGCATAGAGGCATTGACTCCCCTTCTTCTGGGCAAGATGGCCGATATAAACAATGTTATTTAAGATTTCTGTGACCATGTGCTTGTTCCAGAGTACAGGGCGGCCTTTGCGGTTATTGTTGGTTTCGATCCCGTGTTCCAGCCGGTACTGCCCAGGAGATGGGATACCGGCCTCATTGAGCCGCCGGTTGATCCCCATGTAGCTGACGCCCTCAGAGCGCCATTGGAATATCTGGCGAATGACCGGGGCGGTCTCCGGGTCAATGACCAAATGATTCTTGTTTTCTGGATCTTTGCAGTACCCATGAGGCGCATAGTTTCCGATATAGTCCCCCCGCTCCATTTTTGTTTGCAGAGCAGAGGTAACTTTACGGGAGATGTCCTTTGCATAATAATCGTTTACGATGTTGGACAGCGCCATAGACAGCTGTGCCGCATTTGTGACCGCTGACGTATCAAAACTGTCATTTACTGCAATAAAACGCAGTCCATAGAAAGGGCAGATCTTCTCAACAAACTGCGATGTCTCGATATAATTCCGGCCCAGGCGGGACAAGTCTTTCACCACAATACAGTCGATCACACCAGCCTGAACCGTCTCCATCATCCGATTAAACTCGGGACGCTGGAAATTTGTGCCGGTGTAACCGTTGTCCACAAACAGCTCAACCTTACTTAAATCAGGACACCCAGAAACATATGATTCCAAGAACGCGATCTGATTTTCGATAGAATCGGCATCTTTTCCGTTATCTTCTACAGATAGTCTAACATAGAGCGCAGTTCTCCAAATGTGGGAGGCTGTCTCATTGGTTGGGATGTTTTTCCGCTTTCTTGATACACGCGCCATACTATACCGCCTCCCTCCCAAGGGGAATGATCTTTGCATCTCGCCTTAACTGCTGCTCACTCAAAAATGCCACAATGGAGGCGAAGTGGTCCCTGTGCAGAAGACACACATCAATATCCTTATTCTCACGAATCTCAATGCGGTCAACCAAAGCCGCCACGCTGTTTCTGGAGAGCTCCTGAATGTTCTCATACTTCGCAAATTGTGCCAGCCATCCCTGCTGCTTTGCCAGACCACCCATGATGCTGTTCCGCTCCTGATCCAGCTGTGCAATCGCGTCCATAGCCGCCCGAATTTGACGTTCAAACTGTTCCGTAAAGGTTTTATAGTCCTCTCTGCTGATAAACCCATTTTTGAAGTCATCATATGCTCCGGCCTTCAGACGCCTGTTTTTGTCCACAATTTCCTCCTGGAACGCACGTTTAGACTTGATCCGCTCCAACTCTCGGTTTTCCCACGCAAGGCTGTCCACCTGCCGCAGTGCTGCCGACATATCCATAGCAGCAGCGATCTGAGCTTGTATGACAGCCAGCACAGCATCATGAACGGTGCTTTCCCGAATCATGTGGCTGGAGCAGAGATGTCTGTCAGCCTTGTTTCCACCGCAGATAAAATATGTGTATTTGTACCCATTCGTGTGAGAAGTCTTCCGCACCATCGTACTGCCGCAGTCAGCACAAAAAACTTTGCCTGAAAACAGATGCACACATTTCGCTCCTGTGGGACTCCGCGTATCATCCAGCATAAGTCTCTGAACCAGGTCAAACTGCGCCGGCGCTATGATGGCCTCATGTGCGTGTTCCGTTCTGCACCACTCCTCGGGCGCTTTGCGCACTGTCTTTTTCACCTTATGATTGGGTGAAGTCGTTTTTCCTTGGACAAGCGTACCAATATAAACTTCATTTTTCAAGATGCGGTAAATTGCCACCGCACTCCACTGCGCAACTTCTTTTGTCTGGAAGCTGGTTCGCTGCTTTGAGCCTTTCCCCTTCTTGTACTCGATTGGCGATGGGATGTGATTGCGATTGAGCCTGTCCGCGATTTGTGCCGGAGACTGTCCATCAATTTTCCAGCGGAATATATCCTGGACCACAGCAGCCGCTTCCGGGTCGATGACCAGCAAATTTTTGTTGTCTGGAGACCTCATATATCCATAGACAACCTTGCTGCCCACAAACTGACCATTCCGGCGCTTCGCTTCCAGGTTGCTTCTCACCTTAATGGAAATATCCCGGCAATAGGAGTCGTTCATCAAATTTTTGAACGGCAGGATCAGCTCATTGTCCGCCGCCCCAGGCTGGGCGTTGTCGTAATTGTCATTGATTGCGATAAATCTGACCCCAAGCGCGGGAAACAGCTTCTGAATATAGGCCCCGGAGTCAATATACTCCCGGCCAAAGCGGGAAAGGTCTTTCACAACAATACAGTCTATCTCGCCTCTTTGGACCGCTTCAATCATCTTCTGAAAATCCGGACGGTCAAAGTTGGCGCCAGTATAGCCGTCGTCACAATATTCCCTGACAAATGTGATTTCCGGGCACTTTTTGAGAAAGTCCATAATCACCAATCTCTGGTTTGAGATGCTGTTGCTTTCAAGTTTCTCGCTGGAACAAGAAAAGTCGCCATCTTCCCGGGATAATCTCAGGTAGATGGCGGCTCTATAATGTCTGTCTAAAGATAATTTCAACATCAGCCACCACTCCTTTGTGATATTCCTTGCCCAATAATCGGAAAACACAAGGGTGGTGTTTCGCGTGATTTTGCCCATTTCGATGATAACATACCACTACACAAAAGTCCAGTGAAATATGAAAATCCAATCAGACAGTATTTTCCAATTACTCCACATCTAAACTACATACTCGACAGCAGATTTACAAAATTATCGTTGATTGTTGCCTGCGTATTGGCATAGGAAACACGAACCACCGTACCGCCGACCTTGAACATATATGGGTTCTTAATCTGCTCCACATAAGATTTCATACGCTCCTCAACAGGCTGTGCAGGGTCAATCTTCACGGAACGAATATCGACCAGGGAAGCCAGAAGTTCCTCCCTGCTCTGTGTGCTTGCCATTGGTTCACCCCCGTTTCCTCCATCAGTATTGACCAAAATTTCCCTTTTCATTCGACGCATAACCGATTTTTCCAAACAGCTGAAACGGCAAGGCCATCGACAATTCCCTTGTTCCCAGTTCAAAATGCAACGGGATTTGTCGATGGCCTATACCAAATTTATCTTCAAAGTGTGCCGTATTCTCAGGCGGCAGGACCGCCCTACTGCTCACCCCCGGCACAGGGAGTATGCAAGCCCGCCGGCGGCAAACCGGCGGCGCAATACCGATAGATGGCGGCGGCAGTTGACGAAGCTGCCCAGACCATTCCCACAGTATCCCCCTTTGACCCTGCGGTACGGGATGATGCGGCTGCTTCGCTACGCTTCGGGCGCTGCCTGCGCCGGTCAATGGCTCTGGGGTCCCGCTCGTACCTTTGATATGATCGTTTTGACGGAACAGAGGATGCGGCCTCGCCTCCTTTCCTGCATCCCTGTCCCGCAGGCAGTCCTTGCGTCCATAGCCATACCGCAGCAAAGTCTCACTTGCATACTGACTATGAGCGGGAGCTTGTCCCACTGTTTATCAAGGTGCAAAAGAACGGAGTTTTCAGAAAGTGAACTGGAGCAGGATGCTGTTGAGTACAATAAGGTCGTCTCCGTCCAGCTGATCTCTCAGCCGCTGAAGAAGCGCAGCCTGCTTGGGAGTAAGCGCCTTGTGGTAGAGGTAGTATCCATCCGTAACCCTGACCCCGCCGCCGTGACGGCCCCGCACTGTCTCAATGGGATAGGCGCAGGTAAGTATCTCCAGATCACGGCGAATCGTTGAATTGGCGACATGGAACTCATGTGCCAGGTTGTCGCAGGTATCGTACCGCCTTATGCACAGCACTTCCAGCAGTCTTTGCCGGCGCTCAGTTGGGGTCATACTCTGGCCCCCCTTCCCTCACTCTCTGGAGCTAACGATAAAAGGTAAACAGCCGATTCATTCGGCGGATTAAAAATATTTTTTTGACGGGCTATGTAAACTCGCTTTCTTATCATGGTAAGACCTCCGAAAATTTGATGATGTGTCAGGGCTCAAATTTTCGGAGACGAGGTGGGGAGCGGCAGCGCGGCAGATGTTTTGCCGCCATAGAATGGCATGACGGCCTGCGGCAGTGCAGAAAAACAAAAATGACCGCATGGCAGAAAGCCATACGGTCATTGTCTTTGGGCGCTATGGGATTGTCTGACAAAATGTGAGTAATTTCGACCCTGCGGGTATTTTGCCCTGTTACTGGGGGCGGGCTTTTTTTGACAGTTTATCAAAATATAATAATACTGCTCCAAACATGGCGATACCTCCTTTAAGTCGCCAAATCTGGAGCAAAAGGCGACGGTTTATATCTCTAACCGTCGATTTAGTTAGCGAATTGCTGCTAAGTCCACAAAACACTCCCGACAATGTAACGGTTTTATATTGTTCATCTGCTGGCAGACGTTTTTATTCCTATATTTGTTTCGGCCACAGATGGCATTTTGACCGCCGCCAGTTCCCCGTTGCCATCATCGGAGGATGCAGGTATAAAGTGTTCTGTTTTCCTATGATTAACTCCTATTAGGAAAACACACTGTCAAAAGGGTTTCATGCTTTGGCGGGGGTCAGCCCGCCTCGGCGGTGTCAGTGGTGTTGATTTCAATGTACTCGGCAATCCGGCGGAACTCGTCCGCAAACTTGAAGTGAACACTAATATTGCCGTTTTCGTAGACCTTGATATGGTCTACCAAGTCCGTGAGGATTTCACGGGTCAGCGTTTCGATGCTTTGATACTTTGCAAAGGCTACCAGCGCGGGGTGTTCCTTGTCAACGCCGTTTAAGAGCTCCGTCCGTTCCGCGTTCAGCCGGGCCAGCACATCCGCAAGCTCGGCGGCCTGCCGTTCATAATCGGCTTTCATATCCCGGTATTCCTGCTGGGTGATTTCCCCGTCTTTCCAATCTTGATACAAGCACTGTTTATAGCGGGTGATTTTCGTCAATTCCTTTTCCTTTGCGGCTATCTGGTCGTTCAGGCGGTGGGATTGACTTTTTTTCAGCGGGGCCGAATTGATACGGGCTATCAATTCCGAGTAGGAAACGGCGGTGTTCACTTGATACTGGATAGCGAACAGAACGGCGGCCTCCAAACGGTTGTGCTTGATAGAGTGCATGGAGCAGGCCGTCCGGGAGCGGTTCTTGTAGGTGGAGCAGGCATAATACACATTTTTCCCGCTCACGCTGCGGGTGATTGACTTCCCGCAATCCGCGCATTTCAGAAAACCGCTGAACAGATGAACCTCCCGCCCTTTGGGTGAAGTCCGGGTATCGCGTACCAGCAGGGCCTGCACCTTGTCAAAGGTTTCGCGGGGGATAATCGCCTCGTGGGTATCGGGAACCCGTACCCATTCCTCCTCCGGCACAGCCTCGATCTGGTGTACCTTGTAGCTTTTCACACGGCGGCGGCCCTGCACCAAATCCCCGGTGTAAATGGGGTTGGTGAGGATTTCATGTATCATCCGGGCTCCCCACATGGGGTCGTCCGCCACAGCCGAGGAAACGGGCAGGCCCTTTTTCCGGCGGTAGGCCGTGGGGCTGGGTATGCCGTGTTCGTTGAGGTAGAGCGCGATGGCCCTCTTTGACGAGCCTTGCAGGAGCATGGAGTAAACGCGCTTGACGATTTCGGCGGCCTCGGCATCCACCAGAAGTTGATGCTTGTTTGCCGGGTCTTTTATGTAGCCGTAGGGGGCAAAGGAGCCGATGTATTGGCCGTTGCGCCGCTTATAGTCAAATACCTGCCGGATTTTCTTTGAGGTCTGGTAGCAATAGTTATCGTTCATCACGTTAGTTATCGGAACGATAATATTTGAAACGCTGTCGGGGTTTAGGTAGCTGTCCACATTTTCAGCAAGACTGATAAAGCGGACGCCCATCTGCACAAACAGGTTATCAATCAGACTGCCCGCGTCACTGTAATTCCGGGCGAACCGGGAAAGGTCTTTCACAATCACGCAGTTGATTTTCCCGCTCATCACATCGGCAAGGAGCCGCTGGAAGTTTTCACGGTTGGCGTCCGTCCCGGTGTGTCCATCGTCCACATACTCAACGGCGCTTTCAAATTCGTCCATGTGCCGCTGGTAGAAGTCCCCCAGCAGGTCACGCTGGTTTTTCACGCTGTTGCTATCGTCCTTGCCCTTTTTCAAATCCTCTTTGGAAAGGCGGATGTACTCGCCCAAACGCCAGCGCCGGATTGTATATGTGGGGGTGAAAGTCTGCTGATACCCTCTGTTTTTTGCTCGTGCCATTGTTCCTCCTTTCCTATCACATTACACTTATATTATAACTCTGCCCGGGGCTATCAACAAGGATGTCGATGCCTCGGGACATTTTGTCTCGAAGTGAGGAACGGGCCGCAACAGCAGTTACAGCCCGCTCTTTTGCCGGATAAGAAAGGCGGTCAGCGTCTCCTGGAGGGAGGGGCCGCCTTCGGCAAATTCGATTTTCACGCCCACGCCGCCCACGCTAAAGCAGTACGGATTGACGGCCCGTTTCACAAACCGGGCCAGCCGCTCCTCCCGGGGGAGGGTGCGGTCAAAGGCCATACCGCTCACGTCAGCCAGCGCATCCGCGCTCACCGCGCCAATGTTGACGCTCTGCATTTCTTCAAGCTCTTTTGCGGTCAGTCTCACGGTAAAACCTCCTTTTGCGTTGTTGGGTTGGTGGGGAAACGCGAAAAGGCGGCACTGCGAAAAGTGCCGCCCTTTGGCCTGTCCTCACCTTGGGACAATTTGTCTCGAACTTAATAGGGGCTGTCCAGAAAGTGCGCCTCGGCCTCGTCCGGCCCCCGGCAGTCAAAGACCTCATAGAGCTCGGCCACCACGCGCCGGATGTCCTCGGGGGTGAACCCGCAGTTTTCCATCGCGTAGATAACATAGCCCCGGCACACGTTGTTGCTCCACGGCTGGGCCAGCAGAGCCGCCAGAGTGGGGTCGTATTCCATAAGTCCGCCTCCTATGTAAAAATGGGGAACGCCGGGCCCGTATGTTTGGCCCGTCCAAAGACAGCGAGTAGCGTCCCGGCGTTCCCTTGTTTTGTGCGGCGGCCCGGAGCGGCAAGCGGCCAGCTTGTCCCTCGCGGATCGTGGCCCCGGGGCTGGCAAGCTCCCCGGGCGCGGCGGTGGTGTTGGTCGCTCGTTCTCCCGTGGGAGAAGTCACCGCGCACCCGCCGCCCGGCTCCCCGCGTTCACTCGGGGCCGCCCGCTATGAAGTTGTGGAGAAGAAAAAACTTCCTCTCATTAACCGAGACATTTTTTCATCGTTTCCAAGTGGGAAATCTGAAAAAATCAAAAAGTTTTTTTCATGCGCTCCAGCCCACGCTTGATGGACTGGCGGACGGACTCCTCGTGAACGCCCTCGGCCTCGGCAATCTCCTTGATGCTCTTGCCGAGAATGATGTGAGCGTCAATCCTCCGGCCCTGGATCTCCGGCAGGCTGTTCAGCGCGTTCCACAGACGGCAGAACCGCTCTTTGAGCTCCAGCACCTCGTCCGGGGTGGGCTCGTGCAGGCAGGCGGAATACTCGATGCCGTCCTCACAGTCCAGCGAATACTGCGCCTTGTGGCGGGAGAGCCGCCGCTGGTAGGCCGCCTCGTAGCGGACGCTGGCCCGGAGCGCCTCGGCCACATCATCAGAAACCTCCATATATTCGTCCTGGGTGTACCAGTAGTAAAAGTCGCGCAAATTGATAATAGTCATTATATGTACCTCCATATCGTTTTTTGTGGTCGGGTTGACGGGAAACGATATGGAGGGCGGCGGGGAGCGGCACCCGGGGGAGCCGTCCCGCACTTTGGGACTGTTTGTCCCAAAGCGGAGCAAAGAAAATGCGCCTGCGCGGGAAAATACCACGCAAGCGCACAAAGAAAGGAAGTTGCTTAAAAACCGACATATTTCGCACCCTATGCCGGAATATCCCCCTCCGGGGCTCAGGCTTTTTTTAACGATAAATTAGGGGGGTGAAGAAAATAGAAAGACACGGCGTAACCTCCTTTGTCCGCCGTGTCAGCAATAGAAAACGGCGGTTTTGAAATCCGTTGTTTCAAAACCGCCGTTTGGTGTTTGTTTGAGATTGGAGCGCGTTAATAGACAGCCGCCCATCCAACGGTTTTTTTATATGCCGTTTCCGTTGGCGGCTGGGTGCTTGTTCATGTTAATGTTAATTGTATTTACCAAGCAAAAGGAAAGTTGTATTTCATATATTTATATCAAACGTAGCGGCTAATTGCCCATTTTCCATGAAAAACTCTATCTCAAACCAAAAATCCAACGACTCACCAAAACTTGCTGGGTTATAAGATATCATAGTCCGATTATTTGTTTCAAGTCTTGATTCGTCTGATTCGTCTACTTCTTCCATACACGACTTGTTAAAATGGTCAACTACAAACTTTTTACCGTAGTCATCTTCCCACATAGCTAATTGCTCAACCAACCACTTCCCAAATCCTAAACAGGCATTTTCTGATGTTGGCTCTGCATCAATATAAGAGGCCCATGAAAGCTTTGGTGGAATACTGGATACAAGTTTTGCATAGTCCTTGTCTGCAATCGTGTCTACCATTAGTTTTACCAGTTCTTCCGCCTTTGTTCTAAAATCCAATTCTGCCATTATGTATATCCTCCTTAAACTATTATTCATCTCACTTCGGGACATTTTGTCCCAAAGGCCAGACCGCTCTCAGCCACAGCCAGCCGCCACCGCTTGCGCCACTGAAATCCGTGTTTCTGCTCACTCGTCCCTGGTGGGGAAGTCGGTTTCTGAAATGACCTCACCCGTTTCAGCGTCTTTCACCGTCACATGGACGGCCCATTCATCGCCGGGGATGCCGCAGAAAATTTGATACTGGCCTAAATAGGTTGCGGACCATACTGTCGCATAGAGAGAACTGATCGGCAGGCTTGCCTCATATTCTTCTTTATCCACAAAAGTGACTACTGTCCACGGTATTCCATCATCGTCAATCTCTGCATATTCTGCCCGTTGAATGGACGGGAAATTTCCAAAGCCATATTGAAAGCAACCAGTCTCAAATGTTTGTGTTTTGTATTCTTCAAATTGCTCCGGCAAAAAAACATAATTCACGGAGCCGTCCTCGTTTGCTGTAATATCCGTGATACGCTCCATTGGGGTCAATTCGCCTTCGTGATTGTATTGCTCACTATTATGGAACTCCG
>Ga0224746_10324_pt1 | contig 10822 bp, 12 predicted proteins | sample LIM_F_Water_Bulk_FD_183000 | JGI IMG/M metagenome (GOLD analysis project Ga0224746, IMG submission 183000) | Enriched cells from gastrointestinal tract of the lab mouse from Pacific Northwest National Laboratory (PNNL), Richland, Washington... | ecosystem: Host-associated > Mammals > Digestive... | reverse complement strand
GAGCGAAAAGGAGACATCCTGTTCGGAGATTCATATTCAGATTGTGTTTGCTTATGCTGCTTGCTGCGGCAGGCGTGGGTGCATTTTTCGGGGTGAACGGCTACCGGATGTACCAGGATGCCGTATCCCGTACTTCCATCGAGGAACGGGTGGAGGAGATCCGTGCAAAAGAAGATTTTACGGACTTTTCCGAGATGTCGGATTTTTATATAGAGGCCGTCATATCCGTGGAGGACCATCGGTTCATGTCCCATCCGGGGATCGACCCGATCGCGGTGGTACGCGCCGCCTGGGCGGACATCCAGGCTATGGCTTTTGTGGAGGGCGGCAGCACCATCACCCAGCAGCTTGCGAAAAACCTGTTGTTTACGCAGGAAAAGAGAATGGTGCGCAAAGCGGCGGAGGTCTTTGCCGTATTCGATATGGAAAAAAAGTATTCCAAGGAGGAAATTTTTGAATTGTATGTCAATACCGCCAATTTCGGAAGCGGCTATGAGGGCATCCATGCGGCTTCCACGGGGTACTTTGGAAAGCTGCCGGCGGAGGTGACGGATTATGAAGCTGCCATGCTGGCCGGTGTGCCCAACGCCCCTTCTGTCTATTCCCCGGATATCAGCCAGGAACTGGCAGCCCGGCGTGTGGAGCTGGTGCTGCAGAGCATGGTCAGACACCATGTGATCACCCGGGAGGAGGCGGAAGAGGTCCGAAGCGGCGGCTCGGTATCCTGTATCTACGGAGTGGGAGCGTCAGGCAGAAAACAATCGGAGACTGTGGTTTCCGGTTGTTTTTTTGGAAAAAAAGTGACTGTGAACAGTAACGAAAAACAAATTAACCAAAATATGGTTTCATAATTGTTATTTTGGAAATGTTATGTTAGAATTAGGTGACTGTTTCGTGCAGAAAACGGCGGTCAGATTTGGAAATGTACCTGAAGAGAAAAGAAGAAGGGTTAACACGATACAAAAAGAGGGAGAACGATGATGATGGAGAGCTACAAGCAGGAATTTATTGGATTCATGGTAGAAAGCAAAGTGCTTCAATTCGGTGACTTTACATTAAAGAGCGGAAGAAAATCCCCGTTTTTCATGAATGCAGGCGCTTACGCGACGGGCATGCAGCTCCAGAAGCTTGGCGAATACTACGCAAAAGCGATCTATGACAACTACGGTCTGGATTTTGATGTACTGTTTGGACCCGCATATAAGGGAATCCCGCTGTCTGTGGCAACGACGATCGCGATCAGCAGGCTGTACGGCAAGGACGTGCGGTACTGCTCCAACCGGAAGGAAGCCAAGGACCATGGGGATACAGGCATCCTGCTGGGAAGCAAGCTGCAGGACGGGGACCGTGTGGTGATCATTGAGGATGTGACCACGTCCGGCAAGTCCATCGAGGAGACCTTCCCGATCCTGAAAGCACAGGCGGACGTGGAGGTTAGAGGATTGATCGTATCTCTGAACCGTATGGAGGTCGGAAAAGGAGGGGAGAAGAGCGCGCTGGATGAGATCCGGGAGCTTTACGGATTTGACACGGCGGCGATCGTGACCATGGAGGAAGTTGTGGAGTGCCTGTACAACAAGGAGTACAACGGACAAATTATCATTGACGATACATTAAAATCAGCGATCGACACATATTATAACACATATGGGGTGAAGTAAAAAAAGCGATTTCGCGGTAAAAAAATCAGGAGGATATTACATGGAAAGAGCATACAAAACCATGACCTCGTCAGGAGGAATGAATATTGCATTTGGGATCGTCATGATCGTGATCGGGCTTACATCTGGCGTGATCACAATCGTAAACGGCGCGCGGCTGCTGAAGCATCGGGGAGAGATCACATTTTAAGGGGCCATCCGGTGGGGATCGGGTGGAAGACAATCTGAAGGAGTATTATTTTGAGTCAGAGACAAGTTAGAAGGTACCGCATTCTTGGAAAAGTAATGTTTGTACTTTATATTGCATTTCTGGTGTATTTTTTGTGCTTTGCGGAGTGGTATGGGCGCACCGAAACCCCGCAGGGGTATCGGTATAATCTGGTGCTGTTTAAAGAGATCATGCGGTTCATCGAATACAGAGAAGAGCTTGGGGCATTTGCGGTATTCGCGAATTTGTTCGGAAACATCCTGATCTTTGTACCGTATGGATTTTTCATATCCATGGCAAGCACATGCAGGGGATTTTTCCAGACGCTGCTTTACAGCTTCGCCCTGAGCCTGGGCGTGGAGATATTCCAGCTTTTCGCCAGGGTCGGGAGTTTTGATGTGGATGACCTGCTGCTGAATACCCTGGGTGGTATTCTGGGATACATTTTATTTTTAATATGCAATATTATAAGGAGAAAGTGTTATGGCCAGGAGCAGAAAATATACAAAAGAGCGGACTCGTGACAAAGGGAAAAAAAAGAGGGGAACCCGGAAGTACGGCCAGGCCCCAATGAAATATTCCCATATGGGCGCGCATTCCTGCTGGTATGCTTCCGGCTCTTTTTTGCTTCTCCTGTCGGCAGTGTGGTTCGCATACTCGAAGCACGGCCAGGCGGCGGGATTCATCGGCGGATTCGGCATCCTGGCCATGATATTTTCCGCAATAGGAATCCGTACGGGCATCAAAGGGATGCGGGAGAGGGAGAAGCGATATATCTTCTGCAGGCTTGGAATCGCAGCGAATATTCTGATCCTGCTCGGTTTGATTATCATATTTATCGGAGGAATTAGAAAATGAATGAAGATCATAGTCAGTCTCCGGAGTACGTGCCGGAGAGGGAAACGGAAGAATATCAGGAACGGTATGACCTGTCCCTGTCCAGGCTGAGCCAGATACTGGAGGAGGACACTGCGGCAGAACCCTTTCAAAGCTATTTTCGGCAGATGGCGGCGTTTGCACTGCGGCTGGCCGGGATCTCCCGACAGATCATGGACGGCTCCTGGCGCAGGCTCAGCCTGAAAGAGCTGCAGGAGGGGAACCATGCGCTGTATGCGGACATCCTGCCGGACCACTATGAAAAGAGCTATGCAAACCCTGCATATGCGGTCTCCGTATTCGGGGAGGAGATGGGAAGGCTCTTAAGCTTCCTGTATGCGGAGCTCCGCAGCGGCATCTCCTATGCCTTCGAGTGCAGGCCCGATTACCTGACGATCTTAAACGAACTTCTGATCCAGGTGTACAACCATTTTGAAGGGGGGATCCCAGACCCAAAAAGTGTGAGGGATATTTTCTACTGGTATGCCAGCGACTACTGCGACGTCTTCCTGACAGAGCGGATCGAGGAACAGATCTATCCCATGCAGTCCTTCGCGGCAGATGTGATCCTCTGTGAGAATCTGGACGACGAGCGGTATCTCTACCGATTCGGGGAATACATCACGGAAAATGAGCTGGGCACCGCCAGATATCTGAAAAGCCTTCCCTGGGAAACTCTGAAAAAGATGGCGGACGTTTACACAGAAGGATACAGGGTGGGTTTTATCAATACGGGAAAGGATTTGTCCAAAAAGTCGGCTGTAGACATCCGCTACCGGCTGGGATTTGAACGGGTGGTGAAGCTGGCCATCGAGAATTTTGAAAAGATGGGACTCTCCCCGGTCATTTACCGGGCGGCTTCCGGCGTGATCACAAAGAAGGGCCATAGAAAGGTCGGTTTCTACGGAGCCATCGCCAACAAGCAGTACGAATATGACCACCGCCAGGACGAAGCGCTGTTTCTGGACAAGCGTTATATGGAGCGGAAGCTGGATGTGCTCAGGCACGTCTATGAGGGCAATGAGCGGCAGGCCGGCCAGTATGCTGGCCCGGCTTTGATCCAGACCTTTGGGGAGAGCCCCTTTTCTCCGGAGGTGAAAAAAGAAGCCATTGCTTACACGGAGGCGCAGCGCCGGCTTTCCCTTCAGTACGACGGCAAAGCCGGGCAGATTACGAATCAGTATATCAAGGGGGAGGAGCGCAGCTTCACAATCATCGCGTTCCCCGTGCCGGAGATCGGGGAGCAGTTCCCGGAGATCTTTGAGGAAGTCATCCGCATCAATACGCTGGATGCAAAGCTGTACGAGACCGTGCAGCAGAAGATGATTGACGCGCTGGATCAGGGCAGTTATGTCCATGTGCTTGGAAAAGGGGACAATCAGACCGATCTCAGGATTCAGCTATACAGGCTGGAGAACCCGGAGAAGGAGACGATTTTTGAAAACTGCGTGGCGGACGTCAACATTCCGGTTGGGGAGATCTTTACCTCGCCGGTGCTGGAAGGGACAGAAGGCGTCCTGCATGTGAGCAGGGTCTACCTCAACGAACTGCAGTACCGGGATCTAAAGCTGACCTTCCAGGATGGCCGGATCACGGATTACACCTGCGGCAACTTCGAAAACGAAGAGGACAACCGCAAATACGTCAGCGACAATGTTCTGCACAACCATCCCTCCCTGCCGCTTGGGGAATTTGCCATCGGGACCAATACCACCGCGTATGTGGCGGGCAGGAAGTACCGGATCGAGGACAAGCTGCCGATCCTCATTGCGGAGAAGACCGGGCCCCACTTTGCGGTGGGAGATACCTGCTATAGCTGGGCAGAGGACGTAAAGGTCTATAATCCCAACGGAAAGGAGATTGTGGCAAAGGATAATTCCGTTTCCATCCTGCGCAGGGAAGACGTGGAAAAAGCGTATTTCCAGTGCCATACGGATATCACGATCCCCTATGAGGAATTAGAGGAAATCAGCGTAGTGACAAAAGAAGGAAAAAGAACTATACTATTGAAAAACGGCAGGTTTGCGCTCCCGGGAACGGAGGCGCTCAATGAACCGTTGGAAAGGTGGAATGAAGATGCCTAAGGTAGGAATCGTAATGGGCAGCGACTCGGACTTAAAGGTTATGAGCAAGGCTGCAAAGCAGTTGGAAAGTTTCGGAATTGACTATGAGATGACGATCATCTCCGCCCATCGGGAACCGGATGTGTTCTTTGAATGGGCCAGGGCGGCAGAGGGAAAAGGGATCAAGGTGATCATCGCGGGCGCAGGGATGGCGGCGCATCTGCCGGGGATGTGCGCGGCGCTGTTTCCGATGCCGGTCATCGGAGTTCCCCTGTCAGGGAAAAACCTGGACGGAATGGACGCGCTGTATTCCATCGTACAGATGCCCCCCGGAATTCCCGTTGCCACCGTGGCTATCGACGGCGGAATGAATGCTGCGATTCTGGCCGCGAAGATTCTGGCTGTATCGGAACCGGAGCTTCTGGAGAAGCTGAAAGGGTATACGGCGGAGATGAAGGCTGCCGTCCAGTCCAAGGCCGCAAAGCTGGACGAGATTGGATATGAGGCATATCTGGCACAAGCATAAACGGGTGCGCGCAGGAGGACGGGAAGACCGGAAGCTGCGCGCGCCGCTGACAGGACAAAGGAAGGAGAAAAAGCAATGGCAATAGATTACAAAGCAGCCGGTGTGGATATTGAGGCCGGCTATAAGGCCGTAGAGTTGATGAAGAAGCATGTTCAGGGAACCATGCGCCCGGAGGTTCTCACGAACCTGGGCGGTTTTTCCGGGGCATTTTCCCTGGAAAAGTTTAAAAACATGGAAAAGCCGGTGCTGGTATCCGGTACGGACGGTGTGGGGACAAAGCTGAAGCTGGCTTTCCTGCTGGACAGGCATGATACGGTGGGAATCGACTGTGTGGCGATGTGCGTCAACGACATTGCATGCGCGGGCGGAGAGCCGTTGTTTTTCCTGGATTACATTGCATGCGGAAAAAATGAGCCGGAGAAGATCGCGGCCATCGTAAGCGGGGTTGCCAACGGCTGCAGGCAGTCGGAGGCGGCGCTGATCGGCGGAGAGACCGCGGAGATGCCGGGCTTTTATCCGGAGGACGAGTACGACCTGGCGGGATTTGCGGTAGGGATCGTGGACGAAAAGGATCTGATCACCGGAAGCAGCCTGAAAGCCGGGGACGTCCTCATCGGCATGGCATCCTCAGGGGTGCACAGCAACGGCTTTTCCCTGGTGCGCAAGGTATTCGAGATGACCAGGGAATCTCTGGAAACCTACCATGAAAGGCTGGGATGCACCCTGGGCGAGGCGCTTCTGGCGCCGACGAAGATCTATGTGAAGGCCCTTGGGAATATCCGAAAGGCCGGGGTGACGGTGAAAGCCTGCAGCCACATCACCGGAGGCGGTTTCTATGAGAATATCCCGCGTATGCTCAAGGAAGATACCCGTGCGGTGATCCGCAAAGACAGCTACCCCATTCCGCCGATCTTCGGGATGCTTGCCGAGACCGGAGGCATCGAAGAACAGATGATGTACAATACCTACAACATGGGCCTGGGCATGGTGCTTGCAGTTGACGCGGCGGACGCGGACCGGACCATGGAGGCCATCCGGGCAGCCGGGGAAGTTCCCTATGTGGTGGGAGAGATTGAAGCCGGGGAAAAAGGGGTGACCTTATGTTAAATGTTGTAGTTATGGTTTCCGGCGGCGGGACAAACCTGCAGGCCATCATCGACGCGGTGGACAACGGAACCATTACCAATACGAGACTGGCGGGAGTCATCAGCAATAATAAAAACGCATACGCCTTAGAGCGGGCCAGGATCCGCGGGATTCCGGCGCAGTGCGTTTCACCGAAGGATTATGAAGAACGGGCTCAGTTCAACCGGAAGCTTCTGGAGGCAGTGGACGCCTATGAGCCGGATCTGGTAGTGCTTGCCGGTTTTCTGGTGGTGATCCCTCCGGAGATGACGGCAAAATACAAAAACAGGATGATCAACATCCATCCTTCCCTGATTCCTTCTTTCTGCGGCACAGGATACTATGGGCTGAAGGTGCATGAGGCGGCTCTGGAGAGGGGCGTCAGGGTAGTGGGCGCGACGGTGCATTTTGTAGATGAGGGTACGGATACCGGGCCCATCCTCCTGCAGAAGGCTGTGGAGGTCAAACAGGGGGATACCCCCAAGGAGCTGCAGCGCAGGGTCATGGAGCAGGCGGAGTGGAAGATCCTGCCCCGGGCCATTGACCTGATTGCCAACGGAAAGGTTACTGTGAAGGACAAAAAAGCGATCATTGCACAATAGAGATAAGCGGACAGGAGGCAGAAATGAAAGTATTGATTGTGGGAAGCGGAGGCAGAGAACATGCGATTGCAGCCAGCGCTGCAAAAAGCCCGAAGGTGAAGAAGATGTACTGCGCACCGGGAAATGCCGGGATTGCGGAGTATGCCGAGTGTGTGCCGATCGGTGCGATGGAGTTTGACAAGCTGACGGAATTTGCCAGGGAGAAGAAGATCGACCTGGTCATTGTGGGAATGGACGACCCGCTGGTAGGCGGACTGGTGGACGAGCTGGAAGCGGCCGGCATCCGAACCTTCGGCCCCCGGAAAAACGCGGCCATCCTGGAAGGCTCCAAGGCATTTTCCAAGGACCTGATGAAGAAATACAACATTCCTACCGCGGCGTTCGAGAACTTTACCGACCCGGATGCGGCCCTTGCCTATCTGGAGACTGCCAGATTCCCCATCGTATTGAAGGCGGACGGGCTGGCTCTCGGAAAGGGCGTGCTGATCTGCCAGAATCTGGAGGAGGCAAAGGAAGGCGTCAGGACGATCATGCTGGACAAGAAGTTCGGCTCCGCGGGAAACGAAATGGTCGTCGAGGAATTTCTGACCGGCCGGGAGGTTTCCGTGCTTTCCTTCGTGGACGGAAAGACCATCCGAACTATGACCTCAGCCCAGGATCACAAGCGGGCAGGAGACGGCGACACAGGACTGAATACCGGAGGAATGGGGACGTTTTCTCCGAGTCCGTTCTATACGGAAGAAGTGGAGCAGTTCTGTGAAAAGTATATCTACCAGGCTACCGTGGACGCCATGGCGGCAGAGGGCAGGCCCTTCAAGGGCGTCATCTTTTTCGGACTGATGCTCACCGAGGACGGGCCGAAGGTGCTGGAGTACAACGCCCGGTTCGGAGATCCGGAAGCCCAGGTGGTGCTGCCCCGGATGAAAAATGACCTGATCGAAGTCGTGGAAGCCTGCATTGACGGATGTCTCGGTCAGGTGGAACTGGAATTTGAGGACAATGCGGCTGTCTGCGTTGTGCTGGCATCGGACGGATACCCCCTCAAATATGAAAAGGGATTTGCAATCAGCGGCCTGGAGAAGTTCAAGGAGCACGAAGGATATGAATGTTTCCATGCGGGAACCCGGTTTGACGGGGATAAGATCGTGACAAACGGCGGCCGTGTGCTGGGCGTCACCGCCAAGGGAAGAACCCTGCAGGAGGCACGGGAAAATGCGTATGCGGCTACGGAATGGGTGGAATTTGGAAACAAGTATATGCGGCATGATATTGGGAAAGCTATAGATGAAGCGTAGGTATACGAAAAAAGGAGGAAATACGGATGGCAGTATTGAACATTACAGCACAGAATTTTGAACAGGAAGTTCTGCAGTCAGACAAGCCGGTACTGGTAGATTTTTATGCGGACTGGTGCGGTCCATGTAAGATGATGGCTCCGGTGATCGAGGAGATCGCAGAGGAAGCGGACGATATCAAGGTTGGGAAGCTGAATATCGACAATGAAATGGAGATCGCCCAGAAATACGGCGTCATGAGCATTCCCACCCTGATCGTGTTCAAGAACGGAGAGGAAGTCAAGAGAGATCTCGGTGCAAAGCCGAAGAAGGCTGTGCTGGATATGCTCAAATAGGATATGGGACTAAAATTTGTGGGATATTTTCCCGGTTGTAATTTCAACTTGAAAAAATGTCGAAGAAAGAGTAGAATAATAACGATTGATATCCGACCGGAACAGATCCGGATGATTTGATGACAGTGATTTTCGGGGAGAGTACAAATGAAAAAAGGGAAAAGAACCCATTTACCAGATATAAAGTTTATTTTATTGGCGGCAGGGATAATCATTATCGCTGTCGTTATTATTGTGTTTATCTATAAGGGAAAAAAGCAGGAGCAGAACAAGGAAAAAGTATCCCAGGGCGTCCGCTATCTGGAGAGCCTGGAACAGCAGAATGTGGCGGAGATCAATGAGACGATCAAGGCAATCCGGGTCAGGCACAGCCTGGATCTGGCGGATACGGATGAAAGCCTGGTCTGGGGCAGCTTTGAGAACTGCGCCGTGATGGGGGATTCCCGTGCGGTGGGATTTTCTTTTTATGAATTTCTTCAGGAGGACTGGGTGATCGCGGAGAGCGGAAGCACGATCAAGGATGTATCCGACCATCTGGAGCAGTTAAAGAGACTGGATCCGGAACGGGTATTTCTATGCTTCGGGATCAATGACATCGCCTGCGGCCTCTGGCCGGAGCCTGCGGATTACGCGGCGGAGTGCGCCGCACAGATACAGGCGGTGGCAGGAGCGCTGCCGGAGACGGAAGTTTACCTTAATTCCATTCTGCCGCCCGGGCCGACCGCAATGTGGATCGACAGCTACGCGCGTCTGGAAGAATTTAACGGGGCGTTAAAGGCGATGACGGAGCAGTACGGTTACCGCTATATTGACAATACATATGTTGCGCAGGAGCACCAGAACCTGTATCAGGACGACGGACTGCACCTGCAGCCGGATTTTTACAAGTACTGGGCGGCAAATATGCTGACAGAGGTGAATGAACAGTGAAGATAAAAAGACCTTCTTTCCCAAAAAGACAAGAAAATCAATCCGACGAAACCGGCTCCGGGAAGATTCAGATCCGGTTTCCGAAAGTAAAATTGCCTGTCAGGGAGGAACCTGAGCGGCAGACGGCCCGGCAGAACCCGACGGAGGGTACCCAGCCCCGCAGAGAACTGCCGCGGCTTCCTTATCATAATATCAAGTATGCGCTGGCGGCGCTTCTGCTGCTGTTCGCGGTACTGGATATGGCCAACGACCCCATCAGCAGCGCCGGTATAGAATCGGTTGCAAAGCAGGTAGTAAAAGCAGCGGAATTTCAGGGGATGGAGCAGGCTGAGGCGAGGATGGTGAAGCGGTTCTACGGACTGAATCCGAAGGATTATGAGGGAGCAGTCCTGTATGCGCCGATTGACAATATGGACGCCCATGAGATGTTTCTGGTGAAGCTGAAAGATAACAGCCAGAAGAAACAGGTGCAGGATGCCATCCGGGAGCGGCTGGATACACAGCTGAAAAGTTTTGAGGGCTACGGAGCGGAGCAGACTGCGCTGCTGAAAAAGCATGTGCTCCTGGAGAAAGGCAATTTTGTGCTGTATGTGGTCGGGGAACATGCGTCTGACGCGCAGGAAGCCTTTGTAAAAAGCTTGTGAGGTAGAAGTTATGATTTTCAGCAGTATATTTTTTATCTTTGTATTTTTGCCCATTGTGCTGATCCTGTATTATGTTGTGCCGTTTGCGGGAAAGAACCTTGTCCTGCTGATTGCCAGCCTGATCTTTTACGCATGGGGGGAGCCGGTGTACGTGATTCTGATGCTGCTCAGTATCGGGATCAATTTCGTCAGCGGCATGGAGCTGGAAAGCCATATCAACGCCGGCAATATGGCAAAGGCAAAATCGGCCTGTATTGTGACGGCGGTGATCAATTTCCTGATCCTGGGATTTTATAAATATTACGGATTCGTGATCGCAAACCTGAACGCGGTGCTGCCCTTTGATATCCCGTATAAGGAGCTTGCACTGCCGATCGGGATTTCCTTTTACACGTTCCAGACCATGTCCTATGTGATCGACGTGTACCGCGGCAAGGTGAAAGCGCAGCATGACCTGGTTGCCTTCGGCGCTTATGTCAGTATGTTTCCGCAGCTCATTGCCGGGCCCATCGTGCGGTATTCGGATGTGGAGCGGCAGCTTCGAAAACGGACCATTT
>Ga0224746_10323_pt1 | contig 10841 bp, 9 predicted proteins | sample LIM_F_Water_Bulk_FD_183000 | JGI IMG/M metagenome (GOLD analysis project Ga0224746, IMG submission 183000) | Enriched cells from gastrointestinal tract of the lab mouse from Pacific Northwest National Laboratory (PNNL), Richland, Washington... | ecosystem: Host-associated > Mammals > Digestive... | reverse complement strand
TGATAATCCAGCAACGGTAATCAATTTCCGAATAGTTTTCTGATTAAAACCAGGATGTTTCTGGAGAAACTGACCGCATAACGACGGCGGATTTATATCACCCGGATTGCTACCCACTGTTGTTGTAAAACACTCATCGAACGGTATTACAATTTTGCAATCGCCCACATCAAACAAATCCCCATACTCCACAAAAACCGTGTAATTATCATTATGTATCACAACCTTTGTATGATAACGCATCCAAACAAGCAATACCACACCTGCAATAGCAAATGTTCCGCCAAGAATCCACCATCTGCAACATTCCACTAAATTCGGGAATATAGTGAATAAAAACGATACTCCACCAGTCCATGCAGAACACGCCGTTAATATGTATTTCTTTATATGTGGAGAAATCAGCTTACGCATAACCTAACCCGGATAAACCGGAAAAGTTTTTTTGCATTTCCTCCAAATTTCAAGTACAATAAAGAAAAATATTGGAGGTTGTGTTCATGTTACTTACGGATAAATATGCTGACAAAATGAATGGTATCATCACTTGCTATGACCGTATGATCATCCAGGGCTATATCCCCGGATGGAGTTATGCGGAAGGTATGACCAGCTATTTAAAAGCCAACAACATCCGTATTTTTGATTTTTCTAGTTTCTCCCAGCCTCTTACGGAACAGATCCGTGCCAATGCCCAGCGCATTGCAGATGAAAACGGCATCCAGATTGAGTTCATCCGGAAACTCCGGGCGTTCCGAAAAGATGACCGCATCCAGGAGATCATTCAGAAAACCGGTAAGTCTGAGGGGCTGATTCATATCTTTTCTGCCATGGAACAATGCAATACTTATAAGCCATGGCATGATAAAACAACCGGAAAAACATTCCTTAAGTTTGACCAAAGCAAATGTCTCCATTATTATTTTTATTTTATAGATAAAGAACTCGGCTTGTGTTATCTCCGGGTCCCCACCTGGGCTCCATTCCGACTGCAGTTCTACATGAACGGTCATAATCTTCTGGCCCATAAGCCGCAAAAGAAAGGGATCACTTACCGTATGCATGATAACGCCTTCCTTGAAATCTCAGATGTCGAAACTGCCCAGAAACTATCTGACAGAATCAACCCGGAAGGTCTCCATAAAATCCTGGATGTATTTGCAAAACGCTACTGTCCCATTGCGGAATCGCTCGGTCTCGGCTACACTTGGACAGTCCAACAGATTGAGCGCGCAACCGATATCATGTTCAAACAGGCCTGTGACCTGGAGCCCCTTTATGATGAGATCATCCGGACGGCAATCTTTACGGTAAAGCCGGATAACATCGCTGCATTCCTGGGACAGCGCATTACCTATAACTGTAAGAAAGAAGTCGGTACAAACTATAACCAGCGTATTCTCGGTACGAGAATCAAACACCATATGGGTGATGTAACAATTAAAATGTATGATAAATTTGGCTGTGTCTTACGGATAGAAAGTACTTGCAATGACATCGGGACTTTTCGTGTAAAACGGAAAGTGGAACACAGGGACGGCAGTTCCACAGAACAAAAAGCGCCTTTGAAAAAAAGTATTTATAGCCTGTATCAGTTATTCACAATCATGAAAGCCGCCAACTACCGGTATCTGGAATTCGTATCATCCTTTGATGACCACAGCGGCGGAAAGAAGAATCTTACAAAAGCAACAGAGGCTGTTAAGGAGAAAGGCCGTTCCTACCGTGGGCTGAACTTCTTTTCCCCAAAAGATCTGTTGGTACTGGAAGTGATCAGCCGGGGCGAATACATGACTTTTGGAATGCAGGGAAAGGATATCCGCCGCCATCTGGAGGATATCAGTCCGTCTGCCATGTCGAGAATTTTTAAGCGTCTCCGTCTCCATGGGATTATTGAACGGGTTCAAGGAACTTATAAGTATTTTACAACAGCTTACGGCAAAGAGGTCATTGCGGCAGGATTAACCGTTAGAAACCTTGTGCTTATACCAGCATTGGCATAAGTGTTTTTCTTATGCAGAAATTTTTGCCATTTTGCGTCAAAAAATATTTATAAGTGGCCTAAAATAATGATTTTTCCCATGTTTTGCTCTCCTTTACGATTTTGCCTTTTTGTATTTATCTTCCAGCCACTTTACCTCACCGCCCCGGAATATTACTTCCGGGACAGCGATAACCAATCTGCCAATTCTTTTAACAATGCCGTTTTCTGTCTCAACCACAAATGAAACCATCTGTTTATCCGTAAAACCCTCCCCCTTTACAATCCATACGCTGCTCTCCGCTCTGCCACATATCTGGCATGTATTTCTTCTTTCTCCTTCTTAAACCGAGCCTGCAGCTTTTTTGTCTCTTCTTCCATGAAAACTTTCTCCGCATCAAGCATCTCCATTCTCTCCCTGTCCAGACTGATTACCAGTTTCCCATTCTCGCACTCAACCTTGATCTGATCCCCAATCTCAAAACCCATTTCATTCAGCCACTGTCCTTTAAGAATGACGGTCGGCGTAGGCTTGTAATTGCGTCCGCTCTGAGAGATTACCTTAATATTTCTGACTTTCTTAGATTCCATAGACTTGCCTCCTTAAACTGTAAATGAACATTTACTTTGGAAATAATGTACTTACCGCTCAATCCCGAAAATCAGCCCAATGGCACCACCTCCCCTCAGCGCAAAAAAATAACTGCCAATGTTTTCGCATCAGCAGCTATCGCTTTAGTTCAGTGTATTAAATTTGGCTATTGGTTATTTTTACCCTCTTCCTTGATCCTGTAGTAATCATCCATACTCAGGCTCAGTTTCACATGGGTATCCGGTTTTGCTTTTCGGTTGCTCAAGAGGACGACAGTCTCCACGGTACTTTCGTTGTCCCAACAAAGTTCCTGTGTCTCCCTGTCTCCAAAATACACCGGAAAACGGAACTTTATGTGCTTCAGGAATCTGCCATCTGGCTGCTCCTGCTCGTAAATGTCCACCTGTTCCACAAAGCTGTTAAGAAATTCTTTCTTCTCCAGGTCGGTGAACTTATCATATAGTTTATCAAAATATAAAAGAAATTGATAGACGTTTTCTTCTGATATTTTCTGTTGCCGGATATTCAGCAGGCGATTCTTAACTTCTTCTATACTGTTCTCCACGCCTTCAATTTCATCATATAGACGATATAAGCGTGTCTCCATATCCTGATATTTCTTTTCATAAAATTTATCCATGATATCCAGACTATCCATCTGCTGTCCAAGTCTTGCTTTTGCTCCGGTCAGCTGCCTGTGCTGTTTTTCCAGTCTTTCAATCTCTTTTTCTATTTCTTCTGTATCTATTCTTGAACCGATTTTATTCAGAATTGCTTCTTCAAATTCCGGATTCTTCACCAGCTTCCGAATAACTTCTTCCACTGCATTGTTAATCTTCTCCTCGCTCCATTGTTTACGATATCCACATTTATGACCATCTACCAGGCGACGATGTTTGCAGGCATAATAGAAATAATCCTTATATAAGGTTCCGTCTTTCTTTTTCTTTCGGTTCACGTTTCCATACATACCGCTTCCACATAACGGACATCTCAATATTCCGGATAAAATATGCTCATGATCGAGGCTATGTGTCTTTTCATATTTCACACCTGTTTTTTCCCGTTTTTGATGAGCCAGCTCCCAGTCTGTTTCCGAAATAATCCCTTCATGGATACCATCGTGCAGCATATAATTTTCCTGCTTTACAATGCGATATTCATTTCTTGTACCAGAAACTTTCTCGTTTTTCCTTCGTCCATAAGCCAGCTTTCCACAGTATACCGGATTATCCAGAACGCCTTTTATAAACGAAGAGGCAAATGCGTCCAGTGTATTATTCTGTCGTTTTTTCTTTTTATATCCATGCTGGTTCAGCCATGCAGCAATCGCAGAGATTCCCATATTGGTATGAATAAATTTGTCATAGATCAGACGAATAATCTCTGCTTCGTCCTCTGCGATCTGCAATTCTCCATTTACCAGCTCATAGCCATATGGAGCAAACCCACCGTTCCATTTTCCTTCCCTGGCTTTCTGTTTACGTCCCTCCATTGTCTGAACAAGGATATTCTCCCGTTCGATCTCTGCCACCGCAGACAGGACAGAAATCATCAGCTTTCCACTATCTTTTGAGCTGTCAATCCCATCTTCAACACAGATCAGATTCACTCCAAAATCCTGCATCCTCTGCAAAGAATTTAAAACATCTGCCGCATTACGACCGAATCTGGAAAGCTTGAACACCAGTACAAACTGCACCTCATCTGTGCCATTCTCAATATTATCCAACATTCTCTGAAATTCCGGTCTGCCCTCTACGCTCTTTCCAGATTTACCTTCATCGGAATACTCATTTACGATTTCCATGTTCTGAAATTCCGCATATCTCTTGAGTTTTTCTTTCTGAGCATCCAGACTGTAGCCATCTACCTGCATGGTTGTGGATACTCTGGTATATATATCGCATTTAATCTTCTTATTCACATTTTCTCCTCTCCTCAGAACATCCCAAAGCAATTTCCAACAATTCCGTTGCAACTTGTGAATTTCTGATACGCATTAAGTTATCCCAGACATCAGCTTTTCCAAGTAGATTCATCCCACCATGCCATACTATTTCATCATCAATAACAGCAAAACATTCTTCTACTTCTGTTCTTGTTATCACATTTATTCCTACCAATTGCATTGTTCTGATTAATTCATAACATACATCCGATTTTCCATAAGTAATATCTTCCGGATCTGTTGTAATAACTGTAACCTTTACCCCTACTTCCTGTCTCTTCTTTATTAGTAATAAAAATCTATCAATTTTATCCTGTCTGATATCCGGACTGGAAATTACCACCATTTTTTCTGACTCTACAATATCTTGCTCGAATTTTTCGGTATAATTTACAGAATCAAATATTGCATTTATTATTTGTTTAGGTTGCAACTCTTGCGTCCAGATTGAAAATCCTGTCTTCCTGTACGTTCTCAATCTTTTTGCATACATTTTATCAAAATAACGCACATGAGAATCAATATAATCATACACATAAACGGCTTCTTTTCCGACATAATCTCTGTTTAATCTACCTACATACTGTTCCAAGCGTCCTTCAAAAGATACAGGTGCTGCAAGCATTAATACATCCAGTCTTGGGAAATCAAACCCTTCTCCTATTTTCTGACCAGTTGCCACCAAAATAAGCGATTCATTTTCAGGTATCTGCTTTAATTTTACTCTTATTTCAGTATTTTCCTTATCCGAATTATCCCCATATAGAAGGAATACATGATCTGCTTTTTCCTTTAAGGCATCATGTAAAAATTTTGCATGTTCCTTAAATCTTGTTAAAATTACAGGAGTTTGTTTTCTTGCAACACAAGTTATAACATCATCTATGATCATTTCATTGCGCACCTTACTGGTACTTATCAAATTATATGCTTTATTAATATTATCCTTGCTTTCTGCAGTATCAACTACTCTTGTGTATCTTGGGACAAAATAATGTCCAATCCCCTGTTCCTTAGCCCTCTCCAACGCAGTAAATCTATGTCTCAAAGATCCCAGCAGCATATAGATAATCCGATCAAGACTGTCGCCACGTTTAGGCGTAGCAGAAACACCATACACGTATTTTGCATTTATTTTCTGCAATAATTCCATAGATGTATTAGAAGCTGCGTGATGACATTCATCCATAATTACCATTCCGTAAGAATTAATTCGTTCATTAAATTTTCCTCTGCTGTACATCGAACCAACCATTGCAACATCTATGATCCCCGTCAATGTATTTTTATTTCCGTGCAAAACGCCTATCACACTATTCCTTTTTTTCTTTCTTCCTGTTTTTGTTTCATATTCCGGTGGTTCTTCTCTTATCTCTAAGAAGTGATTCAATTCATCAACCCACTGATTAAGCAAATCTTTACTTTGCAGCAAAATGAGCGTATTTACTTTTCGCTCTGCAATAAGGTAACTACATACTACAGTTTTTCCAAATGCAGTTGCCGCACTCAGAACCCCATCTGAATGTGATAATAATTTTTCTGCTGCTAATTCCTGTTGCATTCGCAAATCACCTTTAAAAGATACTCTGATAGGTTGTCCTGTTGCTCTTTGATCTGAAACATCAACTGAAATGCCTGCTTTTTCACATTCCTGTATAATATTTTCCCGCAGTCCTCTCGGAATCTGTATATATCCATCTATATCCTTACCCAAATATACAGCACTAAAATTATAATAATTAGAATATCCCAGCCTTTTATTTTTGTAAAATTCCGGATTATCAAATGCCGCCAAACTACGAATCTGATTTTGTATTCTTGGCATAAGATTCAGAGTATCTATATAAACTCCATTTCCTAATACCATATGCAGCTTGCCCACAACATCTGAATTACAAAACTCGCATTTCTTCTTCCATGGTTTCGGTCTGACATTCTTCTCAATATTAGTAAGCAATCCTCTGACTTCTGCTAATTCTCTCTGCCATTTTGCCATGCATTGTTCAATATCTTCTATTCCCAGCTTTCTTGTTTTATTAAACCTGAATCCGTGAACCATTTGGGTGAAATTTTTTCGGAGAATTTGAAAATATTATGCCTTTGGCGATATGTTTTCCTACAATGCTTTCACCCAATAGTGAAAAAATATTTGGAATCATATAATCCTAAAACCCTTGCAGTTATTCGATTTTTAGCACATTTTCACCTTTTGGGTTCACGGATTCAGGTTAAAAAGAGCATCCCATTGATCAGGATATGCATTCCAATTTTCATCTACAAAAGCACTATTTCCATTTTTAAGTGCCTGCCCCTGTAATGGCAATGCAATTAAATTACCTATGCTGCTTGCCACATCCTGCGAAGGATACATTCTATCATAATAATGAAACGATTTCAGATTGATGGAAGTTGAACCCTTGTCTAACAGGAGAAATCCAAAATTCCTTGCTGTTGCCGCAGGTATTGCTTTTTTAAAGAAAATCCATACATGGGCACCTTTTCCAGATCGAGATCTCTCAACTAAAGGTCTGATACCATTAAGCTCACACATTTTTCTAAGCGCATCCACTTCTTTATGCCACTCATTATCCGTATTTGCAAAGTCCGTAACCTCTGCTCCTTTTTCGTGATTATCAAAATCAAATACAATAAATCTGCATGTACCATTTGGCAGTAAAGGATATACACCTATTACATCTGATCCATCTTCTTTTGTGCCTAACAAATGATCAATTATTTTTTTAACATCCAAACTAATCCATTTGGTATTTTCACATTCATCACACAATACCTTCTCTTTACGTTGTTTAGGGCAAAGCCGGTCATTCCAACGATTCGCACATTGTGGAAAATAGCCCCCGTTCTTTCCTCTTCTGGCATATACATCTTCTCTTCCCCAAAACATCGAAAAGAAACGTATTGCCATTTTCTCTGTAATATACGGTGGATTTACAATACGATTCCCTTGATCCAGGTCATATTCTTCTGCACTTTCTATTTTTTCTTCAAAAGGATTCACCTCTTCATAGGAAATGCCTGCTTTCTTCAATTTATCTTTTAATATCTTGTTCTCATATTCAAGCAGCCTAACCATCTTTCTCAATGAATCCGCATCATATGCTTCTATGTTCAAACCTTCCACCTACAATTCTTATTATCTCGTAACATAACTTCCATTTAATGTCCCAACTTAATTTTAGTACTTGTTCCAACTATTTTCAATACTTATTTTCTGTATTGACGCATTTCTTCGCCAATCGTATAATTAAGTTAGATACAGAGCATTTCTGTTATCAAAATATTGCCCGCCCACCATTGGCGACTTATAAATGATTGGCTCGAAAATATTGTTCGCTTACCGGAAGCGTCTAATAAATGTCCGGCTTGAAAATTATTTAGAAATAATTTCTGTTTTTGATATTGTGTTTTTATCACACATTGCATATACTATAAATACACAAAAAAGCCAAAAAAGAGGAGGTGTTAGTATGGCTACTTCAAGTATTACTCATAATTTTGTCGTATCCAATCCAAATAGCATAAAGCGTTTTGTCGCAGCAATTGACGAAGCCGACCGTGACCGCACACCAAAGCAGACACTTCCCGGACGTCAGTTAACGAACCCACAGGAAATCTTAGCTTTAATGTCAAAAAGGAAGAAAAAACATGTCTGATAAATATTTTACCGTTAATATTCGGGCATATTTGGATAAAGACGAACCGACATATATCGGAGAGGAAAGTCTTTACGACTTACTCTCCGATTTTTCTTGTCCCAAAAATCCCGATGTGGAATACTTTTTATTACATAATGCGATTGAGTTTACCAAAAAAGATCAATCTATCACTTATCTGGTATTTGATGCTGAAGATGCTTCACTGGTTGGTTATTTTTCACTTACAGTAAAACCAATCTCTGTCCGTGCTTCAAATATCAGCAAGACAATGGCAAAAAAGCTGTCCCGTGTCAGTATTTTGGATGAAGAAACACAATCCTATACTACCGCAGCTTACCTGATTGCCCAGTTGGGAAAGAACTATTCTCTTCCAAAGAATAAACGAATCCCTGGAAATATTCTACTGGGATTTGCACTGGAAACCATATCCAGTCTCAAATATTCCGTAGGCGGCGTTATGGAGTTTCTTGAATGCGAAGATAATGAATTTCTTCTGAGCTTTTATACACAGAATCATTTCAAGCCATTTGATACTCGTATTACCGCTTCCCAGAATAATGAGTCACACACTCTGCATCAGCTTTTAAAATTTATTTGATTTAAAAATACATGAAAAAAGCGACAGTCTGATTTACATTTTGTATTTCAGGAAACTACCGCTTCTTTTTCTTCCTTATTCTGTTTTTCTTCCTCCAACTCCCGGAGGACTTCTTCGCCGTACTTATCAATCATCCGTACCAGAAAATCAATGCACCGCTCAAATTCAATATTCTGTTGCATAAGCTCCTCCCGTTATTGTTTGTTCTGAGCTTATTTTACAGAACCTGCCTGAAAACCACATTGAATAGAAATTGATTGTAAACTGACACAATCACTTTAAAAATATCCGCCTTCTCTTGAATCGAATGTATGTTCGTGTTATGATAGATATACTCAATCTTAACTACGAAAGGGGAATTTCTATTGAATCGATGCGATTTTTCTTCTATTAGCACTTGCTTAAAAAATCATATCAGCGAAAGTAATCAAATGAGTCAGCCTGATTTTTTATACGAATTATTTGAAGATTTTATGGATGATCCGGCAAATCAGGATTTTTCAATGGATAACGGTCTGGTTTGCCGCTGGATGACTGGTCAGGCTAAAATCAGTCCTAAAATATCCGCTTACTATTCCAAGCCATCCAATCAGGAAAAATTAGCCCATACCATCCACCAGAATCTTCTTCCACTGATGTCTGACTGTAATATGGCTATACAAGATATTTACACTTTATTCATTCAGGATGACAGCATCTCAGATGCGAAAAAGAAAAATCTGACTCCCTTATATAAACCAGCCAGTTCAAGACTGCTGTTTCTTGCAAAACTGATTTCTTTTGGCATGGAACGCCAATTCATCAAACGTAATACCAAAAAGCAGAAGCTGCTCGCCGGAGGCGCTTTATCCCCCATTGTGCTGGATTATATTATGGACAGTGAGGTTCCGAAACCATGCCGTCATTTTATCGGAAGAGATAAAGAACTGGAAGAATTATATACCATGCTTGAGGAAAACCGTCATGTTTTTCTTTGCGGAATCGCCGGAATCGGAAAAAGTGAACTTGCCAAAGCCTACGCAAAGCGGTACATAAAGCAATACACCAATATACTTTATGTAGAATATACCGGCAATCTTCATCAGGATATTACTGACATGGATTTTATTGACGATCTGCCGGAAAGCACTGAACAGGAACGGTTTCAAAGACATAACCGTTTCCTGCGTTCCCTGAAATCCGATACTCTGCTTATCATAGATAATTTTAATGTCACTGCGACACAGGACAGCTTTCTGTCAGTAGTATTAAAATATCGCTGCCAGATTTTGTTTACAACCAGAAGCAAACTGGATGAATACTGTACTCTGCCATTAAAAGAAATAGAGGATATGAACGCTCTCTTCCAGCTGGCATCAGTATTTTATTCAGAGGCAGACACGTACCGGGCAACAGTTGAAAAGATCATCGAAACTGTTCACTCTCATACTTTTGCCGTGGAACTGGCAGCAAAACTTCTGGAAAATGGAATCTCAACTCCAGACCAGTTATTAACAAGACTTCAGGTGGAAAAAGCATCTTTCCATAACGAAGATAAAATTAAAATAATCAAAGATGGACAAAGCAGCAAAGCCACCTATTACAGTCATATCCATACGCTGTTTTCTTTATACACTTTATCTCTTGAACAGCAGGATATCATGTGTAATATGTGCTTTCTTCCTTCCACCGGTATTTCTGCCCGTATATTTGCCAAATGGCTGGAACTGCCCACACTAAATGAAATCAACGATTTAATTGAGACTGGTTTCGTTCAGACAACAACACGTCGCACTATCTCTCTGCATCCTTTTCCAGTTTTATTGCTTTTTCAGGTTTGGTTTCAAGAGTTGCCTGAAAATCTAGTAATAATGCCCGGTCAGAGTCGGTTCCAATGTTTTTTGTCTTTAACAGCCCCGTCAGTTCCTGAATGATTCCATTCATACCTTTGTGGTAGTTATAGTTATCCATGTATGGAAATGCATTTTCCAGAAAAAGCAGATACTTTGGTATATCATCCTTTTCAATCAATACTATGATATTTCCGATTGTTTGAAATAGCT
>Ga0224746_10322_pt1 | contig 10848 bp, 9 predicted proteins | sample LIM_F_Water_Bulk_FD_183000 | JGI IMG/M metagenome (GOLD analysis project Ga0224746, IMG submission 183000) | Enriched cells from gastrointestinal tract of the lab mouse from Pacific Northwest National Laboratory (PNNL), Richland, Washington... | ecosystem: Host-associated > Mammals > Digestive... | reverse complement strand
AATTACACCGATATCACAAACGTACTGATTGCCGAGACTGATACCAAGAGGCTTCTGGTTCAGTTCACTACCGATAAGAATCACAACGTGGAGTACACCTATGACCTTCCTGACCCGGACAACCGCTATGTCAAGACCTTTCTTGGGGACAAGAGCAGCGATTTTGGTATCCAGCTCGGAGTCAACTTGGGCAAATCGGGAGGAACTCGATGGGACCTTGTGTCAGGCGGATGGGGTGCCGGATGGGTCGGCACATTGGATTGCGACCCTTCCATGGATGCTTCCATGTGGAAGAGTGATGAATTTACTTGGGCGGTATCTCGAGATTGCGATGGCTGATGCTTTAGGAGAAAAGAGGAGCGTGTCCACCCTCTCTACGGGTGCTGAAGCTAAAGCGGTGAAAGCTGTGGCAATGAAGCATAATGCGGTTATGATAATGTGACGTGTCATGATGTGATGCGTTGGAATAGTTTAAAAAATAGGAATAAAAGATTGGTTATTTTACATTTTTAGCCATTGACTGTATCAGAGAGGAAGCCTCGCTCTGAGAGATGGGACCTTCAAAGTAGACCACCATCATGTTGCTCCCCTTCTGCGGAGCATTGTTGAGATAATAGAGGAAGCGATTCACCTTCTCTCCACCTTCGGTTATGGGACGGAGCATGAAAAAGGCATAGTGTAGCTTACCCTCTTTATAGCGGATGTTGCGTCCCACGGATTTCGCTCCGTCGGCAAGCACCATCGGCTCGATGATTGAGGCATACTTCGATGACGGACCTTTGAACGTGGCAAACACGTTGAGGTCATGGCGCCGCAGAAATTGGTGGTTGCCACTCATCATGGTCTCTGTGACTGTGGGGTCTCCTGCATAGCGACCGTTGAAAATCTGACCGATTTCCAGCCCTGTCTGCGCCGATGCCATCGCCGACAATGTCAGAACCAACATAAAAGCAATGAATGAACGTTTCATAATCATAGACTGTTTAATATCATTTAGTTACATATAATATCTTATATTTCCAGAGGATTGACGGAGGATTCGTACCGGTCAACTGCCGGGGCTATCATCTCCAGTTCGTCAATGAAAGTCTGCTGCGCAGATTCGGCAGCCTCGTTAAGCTCCGAAGTGCTCTGCGCCATAAGTGCCATTACGACATCCTCGTCTGTCACCATAGCTCCGTTTACATAAGCCACACAGGTCGACGCGGCAGGATTGACTTGTGAAGCCGTGCGGTTGAGCATCCATCCGAGAGTCATCACCACAGCCAAGGCAGCCGCGATGCTCAATCCTGCAGTCAGACTACGCCAGCGTGAACGCTTCAGCACCACCGGGGTTTCCTGCGGAAGTGATTTAGAGGCAGGCGCATCCATCTGCCGCGAGCAACTTTGCGGAGTGCGGAAACCCATCAATGCCCGCGCCTCATCTATGGCGGGATGGGCAAACCCGGTCGAGGCAATCACCCGCCTCAGCTGCTGCTCCTGCTCGTCGGAAAGCTCGCATTCGAAGTATAATTCAATCGCTTCGAGAAGCTGCTCAAGTGTCATATCTGAAGTAATCATATCGTTGTTATTCTGAAGCATGTTGTTTACGGTAAATTTCTCTGATTGTCTTTCTCGCCCGGCTGAGTGTCACTCTTACATACTCCGGCGTCATTTCCAGCTCGGCGGCTATCTCCTGATAGGGCATCCCCTCTACGTCGTGCCGCCTGAACACTTCATATTGCGTGTGACTCAGCACCTCGCGGCTCAGTTTCAGTACCGCCCTATAGGTTGCCTCCCGCCGGGCAGCCTCATCATCATCCGTTTCAAGCTCATTTGCTTCGGGTAAGCTCTCAATGGGAACCGAGATGGAGGACTTTGAGCGACGGAGGGTGTCGATGGCAGAATTTCGCACCGCAGTGTAGCTAAGTTTGATAGCAGAGAGCTCGTCGGCTATATCGCCATGCTTGCTCCACAGGCGGCAGAAAGCGTCGTGAATCACATCGTCGGCATCGTCACTGTTGCCCACAATCCCGGCAGCAACATTGTGCAGCTTGTCTCGGAATCGGATGAACGTGGATGATAAGATGGTCTGTTTCACTGTGTCGTCGGATTGTTTGGTTTCACTCGGGAGAGGTGGTTCAATCGTTTTTTTACTTAGATAACGAAGGCATCTGTGATATGTAACAGTTTTATTTGATTTTTTTGAAATTTTTTTTGCGATTGGTATTATACGACGTCTATTAGCGATGTATTAATTGGTCACATCATGGTGAGACTTCAGGAGACGGAGTGCTTCATCATAGTCTTTACTCATCACCATAAGTCTCACGCCTCCTATGGCTTGGGGCATGGGGAGGACCCCGACAATGGTCTCGTTATCAAGAATACTACGAATGTCATGATTCTCGAGCATACCGCGGGCTATGTTGGCTTCCACGGGGCTTGCAAACTGGGCTACACATACAAGTTCCATATCAATAAACTGATTTACTTTTAAATTAAACCTATTTTTATAACAAAACGCTTAACATTAATTCCATTGGTAACTGCTATCAAACAACCGATTTTAACCTTTTTACATGTATTAATATCGGGGGTTGCTGAAATTCTTTTTTTAATTCCATCCGGTTCTAAAGAATAAAAGGATACATCAGTTTAAAATCAAATGGACCGGCTTAAACCTTTGATTAAGAGTTCAAACCGGTCCATTATGAAATAATTTTTTAAACAGACTCCTATCTGTTTTCTGAAGAAACCATTTTATTCACGCTCTACCTCGGGAGCTTGCTCATCAGAGGTATGCTTGCGAATCTCAGTAGAGAGCTCTGTCACACCTGGGGTGTATGATACAAATATCTCATCGCCCGGTTGAACGGAAGAGTCGATTATCAGCTCGGCGAGATTATCTTCAAGATACTTCTGGATGGCTCGTTTGAGAGGACGGGCACCAAACTGAGCGTCATAGCCCTTCTCGGCAATGAAATTCTTAGCCTCATCTGTGAGCGTAAGCGTATAGCCAAGCTCCTTGACGCGCTTGTAGAATCCTGCGAGTTCGATATCGATAATCTTGAAGATTGCCTCCTTGGATAGAGGGTCAAACATGACTATGTCGTCAATACGGTTAAGGAACTCCGGAGAGAAAGCCTTGTTGAGAGCTTTCTGCAGCACTCCGTGGCTGTATTCCTTATCGTCGGCAGGACGGGTGTTGAAGCCAATGCCACTGCCAAAGTCCTTAAGCTGACGACTGCCGATGTTAGATGTCATTATAATTATAGTGTTCTTGAAGTCAATCCTGCGACCCAGAGAGTCGGTAAGACGTCCTTCATCCATAACCTGCAGAAGTATGTTGAACACGTCGGGGTGCGCTTTCTCTATCTCGTCAAGGAGCACTATAGAGTAAGGACGTCGACGCACTTTCTCAGTAAGCTGACCACCTTCCTCATAGCCAACGTATCCAGGAGGCGCTCCTACGAGTCGCGACACGGTGAATTTCTCCATATACTCGCTCATGTCAATGCGCACAAGTGTGTCGGCAGAGTCAAACATGTACTCAGCAAGTTTCTTGGCAAGATGTGTCTTACCCACACCTGTGGGACCAAGGAACATGAAGGTACCGATAGGCTTATTAGGGTCCTTGAGACCGATGCGGTTTCGATGAATCGCCTTGACAATCTTATCGATAGCACCATCCTGCCCGATAATCTGCCCCTTGAGCGCGGGAGCCATCTCCTTGAGACGACGACCTTCGGCCTGAGCTATACGCTGAACCGGCACACCGGTCATCATAGCCACGACCTCAGCAACTTTCTCCTCGTCGACAGTCTCGCGCATTGAGTCCAGCTGCTTCTCCCACTCACTCTTGGCAGCCTCAAGCTGAGCCTTCAACTGCTGCTCCTTGTCACGGTAGGAAGCCGCCTTCTCGAAATTCTGCGACTGGGCCGCACGCAATTTCTGCGCCGATGTAGCCTCTATCTCCGCTTCCAGGTCCTCAATCTCCTTTGGAACAGTGATGTTAGTGACATGCACACGGCTACCAGCCTCGTCCATGGCATCAATAGCCTTATCGGGGAAATTGCGGTCGGATATATAGCGTTCAGTCAGGCTCACGCATGCGTCAAGAGCCTCAGGAGTATATGTGACATTGTGATGGTCCTCATATTTGTCCTTGATATTGTCAAGAATCACACGAGTCTCCTCAGTGGTGGTAGGCTCTACCATCACTTTCTGGAAACGACGTTCGAGAGCTCCGTCATTCTCGATGTTCTTGCGGTATTCATCGTGAGTTGTAGCACCAATACACTGAATTTCACCACGCGCAAGCGCAGGTTTGAGCAGATTGGCAGCATCCATCGAGCCAGCGGCATTGCCGGCACCAACAATGGTGTGCAACTCATCAATGAAGAGGATTATATTCTTATTCTTGGCAAGTTCGTCAAGGATAGCCTTTATACGCTCCTCGAACTGACCACGATACTTTGTACCGGCAACAATCGAAACCATGTCAAGCGAAATCACGCGCTTGTCGAACAGAATGCGTGACACTTTCCTCTGCACAATGCGCAGGGCAAGCCCCTCGACAATAGCCGATTTACCAACTCCAGGCTCACCAATGAGCACGGGATTGTTCTTCTTACGGCGACTGAGTATCTGTGCAAGACGCTCTATCTCAACCTCGCGACCAACCACGGGGTCCAGACGTTCCTCCTCAGCGGCAAGAGTCATGTCGTTGCCATACTTATCGAGCATAGGGGTGTCATTTCCACGGCGCTGCGCAGTTGACGCTCCACCTCTCTTAGAGGACTGCGACTGAGACTGTGAACTACCTCCTGCCGGCTTTCCACCGGGAAGCTCATCGTCATCCTCATCATCCTCAGTGAAGTCTGCACCCATCCGGGGAGCAGTGTTGCTATTGGCAGCCATAAGGCGGTATAGAGACTCATAGGTCACGCCAGCACGGTGAAACGGCTCCATGAACTCGGAATTCTGCGCATCAGAGTTGTGGAAAATGGCAAGCAGCAAATGTGTCGAATCCACAAGATTGCTCTTGAGCATACGCGCCTCAAGCACACTAAGTTTGATGATACGACCAGTCAGGTCACTGATAGAGACGTCGTTGAGATTCACTGTACCACTGTAGTCACCCTCGGTGGATGCATTGAACAACGCCTTGTCAAGCGCCTCACGCAACTCATAGGCTGACGCCCCTTTGGCAGAACGTTCAACCAGCCGCGAAGGCTCGCCTTCTGTATCATTAAGCAATGACAGCAACAGATGCTCAGGCATGACATAGCGATTGTTATGTCGGGCAGCCTGCTTCGGCGTGTCATTGATTATTTCCTTAAATTTCTGTGAGTAAACAGTATCCATCAAATTTTTTACCTTTCTTTAAATGTGGTGATTTAAGAGGGAGCAAACAGATAAAAAGAAGCGCCCTCAGAGATGTGGTGAACTGGTAAAAGAGCAAAAATTGTGCCAAACTTCGTCAATTTGTACTATTTTAATATAATAACAAATAAAAACACAATCTTGCTCTGCAAAGTTACAATTTTTGTAAAAAAATTCTTACCTTTGTGGGAAGTTTTCTCTTAAATAAATCTCCTCAGACACCTTAATAAATAAGCAACTGAAAAAAATCAACAGCAGTTCAGATATGATTGAACAAGACCGCATCATTAAGATTAACATCGAGAATGAGATGAAGAGCGCCTACATTGACTACTCAATGTCGGTGATAGTGTCGCGTGCACTCCCTGATGTCCGTGACGGACTGAAGCCGGTGCACCGCCGCGTACTATACGGAATGAACGAGATGGGAAACACATCGGACCATCCCCACAAGAAATCAGCAAACTGCGTGGGAGAGGTAATGGGTAAGTACCATCCCCATGGCGACTCGTCAATTTACGGCACCGTGGTGCGTCTGGCTCAGCCCTGGGCTATGCGCTACACACTGGTGGACGGTCACGGAAACTTCGGTTCAGTCGATGGCGACGGCGCAGCGGCAATGCGTTACACCGAAGTACGACTTCAGAAGCTCGGTGAGGAGATGCTTGCAGACATCGACTCTGACACAGTGGATTTCCAGCCCAACTACGATAACTCCCGTCAGGAACCTGTGGTACTCCCGACCCGCTTCCCCAACCTACTGGTTAACGGAGCATCGGGTATCGCCGTAGGTATGGCAACCAATATGCCTACCCACAATCTCTCAGAAGCCATCAACGCCTGCGTGGCTTATATCGATGACCCGGAGATTGACATTCCCGGGCTAATGAAATATATCCCCGCCCCCGACTTCCCCACCGGCGGTACCATCTACGGCTACAACGGCGTCAAGGATGCCTACGAAACCGGTCGAGGTAGAATAGTGATTCGTGCAAAGGCCGAAATAGAAGTGGAGGATAACCACGAGAACATCATCGTTACCGAAATCCCCTACAATGTCAACAAAGCCGAGCTTATCACTTACATAGCCGACCTGGTGAACGATAAGAAGCTTGATGGCATAGCTGATATCAACGACGAGAGTGACTACAAGGGTATGCGCATAGTCATCAAACTGAAGAGCGACGCCAACTCAAACGTGGTGCTCAACAAGCTCTACAAGATGACCCAGATGCAGGCATCGTTCAGCGTCAACAACGTTGCGCTCGTAAACGGTCGTCCCCGCACACTCAATCTTAAAGAACTTATCAGCGAATTCATATCACACCGACATGAAGTGGTGATTCGCCGTACAAAATATGAACTCCGCAAAGCGCAGGAACGCGCACATATCCTCGAAGGGTTGATTATAGCCTCACAGAACATCGATGAGGTAATAAAGATAATCCGTGCCGCCGCCGACACCCAGTCGGCCCGCGAGGCTTTGAAGGAACGCTTCGGTCTCACCGACCCGCAGACTGCCGCTATCGTGGAAATGCGACTCCGCCAGCTCACCGGACTCGAGCAAGACAAGCTCAAGAACGACTATGAGGCTCTTGAACGCGAGATAGAACGTCTGGAACTCATCCTCTCGGACGACAATGTGTGCCGTGCCTTGATTAAGGATGAATTGATTGAAGTACGTGACAAGTATGGCGACGAACGCCGCACCGACATAGACTATACCGCCGGAGACTTCAATGCCGAGGACTTCTATGCCGATGACGACATGATTATCACCGTGTCGCACCGTGGCTACATCAAGCGCACCCAGCTCAGCGAATTCCGTGCTCAGAACCGCGGTGGTGTGGGCGCCAAGGGTTCCGACACCCGCGATGAGGACTTCATAGAGCATATCTACCCGGCGTCAATGCATAACTACATGCTCTTCTTCACCCAGAAGGGACGCTGCTACTGGCTGAAGGTATATGAAATCCCCGAAGGAGCCAAGAACTCCAAGGGACGTGCCATCCAGAACATGCTCAACATAGACAGCGATGACTCCGTAAAGGCATTCATCTGCACCAAATCACTCGGCGACGAGGAATTCGTACAGACCCACAATCTTGTGTTCGCCACCAAGAAGGGCGTAATCAAGAAGACTCGCCTGAAAGCCTACTCACGTCCTCGCGCCAAGGGTGTGAACGCCATCATAATCCGTGAGGGAGATGAGCTGCTGGGCGTTGAAATGACTGATGGCAACAGCGAAATCCTGCTCGCCAACCGCAACGGTCGTGCCATCCGATTCCACGAATCAAAAGTGCGTGAGATGGGACGTATGTCGGCAGGTGTCAGAGGTATGACTCTTGACAACGAGGAGGATGAAGTGGTAGGCATGATTTGCATGGAAGAGGGCACCATCAACAATATCATGGTGCTCAGCGAACGTGGCTACGGTAAGCGTACTCCGCTCGACACAGAGATGGAAGTTGACGGTAAGATGGAGAAGGTGGCAGTATACCGCGTCACCAACCGAGGCGGCAAGGGTGTGCGCACCATGAACGTGACCGAAAAGACCGGCAAACTGGTAGCCATCGAGAGCGTGAACGATTCAAATGACCTCGTAATCATCAACAAGAGCGGTATCACCCTGCGCATCCATGTGGCAGACATCCGAGTTCAGGGACGTGCCACTCAGGGCGTACGCATCATCAACCTCGACAAACGAAATGACACTATCGCATCGGTATGCTGCGTAGACACAGACCCGGAAGAGGAAGTGGAAGAAGTAGTGGAACAGGAAGTAATACCTGAAGCGCTTGATGAGGAACTGACACCGGAAGCCGAGGAAGAAATCGTAGATGAGGAAGAAATCGACGAAGAGCTTGATGAAGCAACCGAAGCAGATGATGAACAATAGAACTGATTCTAATTGTAGAACTAAAATCTAATCATTCCTAATATCAATTTTTATGAAAAAGACTTGCGTCCTAACTCTCGGACTTTTCACTGCACTATCAATGTCCGCACAGCTCAATGTTGTGAAAGATGCAGAAAAGGCATTCAAGGGTGCTGACAACTATGGCGCTTATCAGAAAGCCATTGAAGCAATCAAACCCGCATTTACCAACCCCGAGACTGACAAGCAGGCTCAGACCTACTGGATTCCCGGCAAGGCAGGTTTTAAGATTTATGATGACATGTATGCCAAGAAGGTAATAGGTCAGGATGTCAATCTGGCAGATATGGGCTCAGCTCTTATCGATGGCTACGAATATGGCATGAAGGCCCTCGCCCTCGACAGCGTGGCAGATGCCAAAGGCAAAATCAAGACTAAATTCTCAAAAGATATCGTGAGCCAGATTGTAGGTCACATGCAGGACTTCATGACTTCCGGTTCTACTTTCTGGGACAGCCATGACTATGCAAAGGCATACAATGCGTGGACCATATACCTCTCAATACCTCAGAATCCCCGCTTCGGCAAGTCAGCTCCCGCTGCACTTCCCGATTCAACCGTAGCACAATTTGACTATTACCGCGCACTCTCTGCATGGCAGGCAGAAATGCTCCCCCAGGCAGCCGAGGCATTCGACCAGTTGGTAAAACTTGGCTATGATGACCCACAGGCTTATGACTACGCTTACAGTGTGGCTTACCAGATGCAGGATGAGAACCGCAAGCTCTCTTACTCAAAGGCAGCCCTCGACAAGTTCGGCACAAAGAACCCTGTGTTCCTCCAGCGTATAGTTAACAGCTATATCGACGCAAAGCAGTATGACCCTGCCAAGAAGATGCTTGAGGAAGCGATTGCAGCTGACCCCAACAACGCAGCTTACTACCTCTCACTCGGTGTGCTCTATGAGAACCAGGGCAACAACGAGGAAGCAGAAAAGGCATACGCAAAGGCTGTGGAACTCGACCCCAACAATGCATTTGCCAACTACTACTTCGGTCGTATGCTCGTAATCAAGTATGACAAGATGGACCAGGAAGCAGCCAACATGTCACAGGCAGAATACAACAAGTACAACTACGAAAAGATGCGTCCGCTCCTTCTTGAATCAGTGAAGTACTTTGAAAAGGCTTATGAGCTTGACAACGAGAACACTGACCCGCTCCGTTACCTCAAGAACATCTACTACAACCTCAACGACGGCAAGAACCTCGAACGTGTCGAGAAACTTCTTCTGTAATACTTTAATCCGGGAAACTGCTTAAACAATTCATTTCACCTTGATTCCGGCATTATTGTCAGACCAAGTGCTGAACGGACTGATTTAAACAATTTTTCCAAGAGGTAATCAACTTATTTTTGAGTTGCGGTGTCCGTATTTGAAACATCTATCAAAATCACGGGACTCCGCAACTCAAATACTATATATACAACCACAAAACAGATTATCAGATAACAAGCACTTATGACCATGTCAACTCTTTCACAGTTTGATTCGGCACTCGCCACCTGCCGTGACATATTTGAAAAGAAATTAAAGGATTATGGCGCGTCATGGCGCATCATGCGACCCCGCTCCATCACAGACCAGCTATATATCAAGGCTAAGCGCATACGCACGCTCGAAGAAGGAGAGGCTATGGTCAACGAAGGTGTACTCGGCGAATTCATGGCTATAGTCAATTATGGAATCGTAGGTCTTATACAGCTCGAACATGGATATGCCGACGAGGTTGACATGAGCCCGGAGAAAGCGATGGAGCTCTACGACAGCAACGTGAAAATAACCCGCGACCTTCTTGCCGCAAAGACCCATGACTACGGGGACGCATGGCGCGGAATGCGTGTCAACTCCTACACCGATTTCATACTCACCAAACTTCAAAGAGTGAAAGAAATTGAGGCAAACCAGGGACGGACATTAGTGTCGGAGGGCGTTGACTCAAACTATATGGATATAATAAATTACGCAATCTTTGCCATAATAAAACTGACCGATGTCGACTGAGGAGAAACCTTTCATCTCACGGCTGTATCATCCGGCGGTGGTGTGGCTTCTACGTATAATCGTAGGCGCCACGTTTGTCATGTCAGGGTTTGTCAAAAGTGTTGACCCCTGGGGCAGCGTGATAAAAATCGGGGAATACCTCAACGTGTGGGGCTGGGATATTCCATCAGCCCTTGTGACTTGCGGAGCTTTTATGCTCGGAGGGGTGGAATTTGTATTCGGTATACTTCTCTTTCTGGGTTGCTACCGCAGAATATCGGTGTGGATATTGTTTGCCATGATGTGCGTGATGCTTCCGCTCACGCTCTACATTGCAATTGCCAATCCGGTAGCCGACTGCGGCTGTTTCGGCGAATTTATCATACTGTCGAATCCCGCAACATTTGTAAAGAATATATTCCTCACACTGTTCCTGGTGTATCTGCTGATGTTTAACCGTAGGGTATCAGGACTGTTTATCCCCTATGTGCAGTGGGTAGGGCATCTATCATGAATGTCTCTCTCTTGCCATCGCGCTCATAGACATATTCAAACACCG